>ERZ772872.3877-NODE-3877-length-10863-cov-3.414970_pt1 | contig 10863 bp, 9 predicted proteins | sample MGYA00512132_ERZ772872 | MGnify/ENA primary metagenome ERZ772872 (study PRJEB29015, sample SAMEA2737724) | human gut metagenome | biome: human gut; feature: human-associated habitat; material: faeces | place: China | collected 2012 ... | reverse complement strand
CTCGATGATGGCAAAAATGAGTGCAATTCTATCAACCGGCATAATACCCCCTTTTCGGTTTGCAGTTTATATAACCGGAAAAGGGAGATTTATTTTTACAGCTGCGAGAAAACCTCGCCGATTGGCGCGTGAATGACCAGATCAGCACGGCGATCCGCAGGAGTAGGGGACTTATTGACCAAAACCAGCTTATTGCCGCGGTAATAGTCGATCAGACCAGCGGCCGGATACACAGCCAGCGATGTGCCGCCGATGATCAGAATATCGGCCTTGGAGATGTAGTCTACGCTCTTGTTGATCGTGTAGCTGTCGAGTCCCTCCTCGTACAGCACGACATCCGGCTTGATAATGCCGCCGCAGGAGCATCGCGGAATACCGGTGCCCTTGGCGATATCCTCAACCGGATATGGCTTGCGGCAGCGCATGCAATAGTTTCGCAGCACCGAGCCGTGCAGCTCAAGCACTTCCTTCGAGCCTGCCTTCTGGTGCAGACCGTCGATGTTCTGCGTTACAACGGCACGACACTTGCCCTCGCGTTCCCACTCGGCCAGCTTGAGGTGAGCCGCATTCGGCTTTGCATCAAGAGCCAGCATTTTTGCTCGATAGAAGCGATAAAACTCCTCGGTTTCGCTCAAAAAGAACGTGTGGCTGAGAATGGTCTCCGGCGGGTACTTGTACTGCTGGTTGTATAGACCGTCCACCGAGCGGAAATCCGGAATGCCGCTCTCGGTCGATACGCCCGCACCGCCGAAAAAGACAATGTTGTCGCTGCCGTCGATCCACTCTTTTAATTTAGCAATCTTCTCATCCATGATATTAGCTCCTTTCGTCGCTAATGAATTGAAAATTAAGGTATTCGGCACAGCCGAATGATTTAATGCACGCAAGAATAGCGGCATTTTCCATTCTCAATTCTCAATTTTCCATTATTCGGTAATCGAAACTAAGCCCTCATGACGCGGCTTTGCCGGCGTTTCCTTCTCGATGTAGCCGATGGCTGCGGAGCAGACAACAATGTGGTCCTCCGGTACGCCGTACTCGGTCAGCAGTGCACGAACCTCGGGTACATCGCAGGTCTCGCGCAGCTGGTTGCTCCAGCAGGAGCCGAGGCCAAGCTCGGTAGCCATCAGCAGCAGATTCTCCATCGCAGCAGCGCCGTCTACCAGAGCGTGGTGCTCATCCCGCTTGTAGGAAATGATAATGTTGACTGGTGCACCGTAGAAATTGTACTCCGGACCGCGATTGTCTGCCTCAGCAACGGCACGGGCCAGCTTGAGCGACTTCTCTGCATTGTAAATCACGGTAAAGTGCCACAGGTACTTGCCCATGCCGGAAGGCGCCCATTCAGCAGCTTCAACAATCTGCATGATCGGATCCTTCGGCGGCAGCTCGGACTTGAACGCGCGCGTAGAGCGGCGAGACTTGATAACTTCCATCAGGTTAGACATAGGGAAAAACCTCCTGAAACAAATAGGGATTGATATTTATAAATATAGTATATAGCATTCTGGGTGTCGTTTCAAGACAACATGAACAAAAATACGGCTGCATCTGTAAATTATCTGTGAAAACAGCGGTTTATGTGGTATACTGATTCTAATTGAAAAATAATGCGGGAGGAATCTCTTACATGATCACTATCAGCGATCTTAGCTTAAACTTCAGCGGCGAGCCGCTGTTCAAAGATGTAAACCTGAAATTTACCCAGGGCAACTGCTACGGTGTTATCGGTGCAAACGGTGCCGGAAAATCCACATTTCTGAAAATTCTCTGCGGTCAGCTGAAACCCACTACCGGTGAAGTGACCATTCCGAAAAATCTTCGCATGAGTGTCCTCAAACAGGATCACTTTGCCTATGATGCCTATACCGTTCTGGATACCATTATTATGGGCAACCAGCGGCTGTACGACATCATGCAGCAGAAAGATGCCCTCTATGCCAAGGAGGATTTCACCGAGGAGGACGGTATTCTGGCTTCCGAACTGGAAGCGGAATTCGCCGAACTGGACGGCTGGGAGGCGGAATCCAACGCTTCCAAGCTGATTCAGGGGCTGGGTCTGCCGGAAGAACTGCTCTATCAGCAAATGGCAGACCTCTCCGGTAATGAAAAGGTGAAAGTCCTGCTGGCACAGGCTCTGTTCGGCAATCCGGATATTATCCTCATGGACGAGCCGACCAACCATCTGGATATTGATGCCATCGCGTGGCTGGAGGACTTTTTGTCCGAGTACTTCGGTACCGTTATCGTGGTTTCCCATGACCGCCACTTCCTCAATGACGTCTGCACCCATATCGTGGATATTGACTATACCAAAATCAAAATGTATGTGGGCAACTACGAATTCTGGTACGAATCCAGCCAGATGATGCAGCGGCTCATCAAACAGCAGAACAAAAAGGTTGAAGATAAAATCGCCGAACTGAAAACCTTTATTGCCCGCTTCTCCGCCAATAAGTCCAAGTCCAAACAGGCGACTTCCCGCCGGAAGCTGCTGGACAACCTGACTGTGGAAGAACTCCCTGCGTCCAGCCGCCGCTATCCTTTTATCGGCTTCGATATGGATCGGGAACTGGGCAAGGAAGTGTTGCAGGTCAACGGCATCTCCAAGACTGTGGACGGCGTGAAGCTGTTGAACAACGTCAGCTTTACGCTGGGACGCACCGACAAGGTGGCGTTTATCGGCGAGAGCGAACAGGCGATCACCATGCTGTTCAAGATTCTCATGGAGGAAGAACAGCCGGACGAGGGTACGTTCAAATGGGGCGTGTCTACTTCCACTTCCTATTTTCCGGTGGATAACTCCGCATACTTCAACGACAACGATGATTCCATTCTGGACTGGATCCGCCAGTATTCCACATCGGACGAAACCGAAACGTTCCTGCGGGGCTTCCTGGGCAGAATGCTGTTCTCCGGCGATGATATTTATAAGCCGGTCAAGGTGCTGTCCGGCGGCGAAAAGGTTCGCTGCATGTTTGCCCGCATGATGCTGTTCCACTCCAACGTACTGCTTCTGGACAGACCTACCAACCACCTCGATCTGGAGAGCATCACCGCTGTCAATAACGGTCTGGTGAACTTCAAGGGCGTAGTCATTCTGTCCTCTCACGACCACGAGATTCTGGAAACTGTGGCAAACCGCATTATCGAGATCACGCCGGAAGGCTGCATCGACCGGCAGGGCACTTATGAGGAATATCTGGAGCAGAAGCAGAAAGAAGCACAGGGACTGATTGGTGGAAACAAAACAAATGCCGCAGGAAACAGTGGAAAATCCAGAAACGTAGCTGGCGAAGCAGCAGATAACAGAAATATATCACAAGTCGGAAGTCAGAGTAATCCGCCAACGTTATCCGATGTGTTTGATAAAAAGACGTATTATAATCCGGGCAAGATTATTTCCAGATTAAAGCAGCAGCTTGTCAAGTATGAAAAAATGCTCGGTGAGAGTGAGGAACGGCTCGCAGAGCTGCAAATGCAGCAGATGGACACGACACTCGCCACGGACTATGAGAAATTGACAGAATTGGAGCAGGCGATTGCGGCGGAGCAGAGCAATCAGGAGAGCATTTTAGACCGTCTGGTGGAGACGGAGACAGAACTGGATGAGATGCAGGAGAAAACAGTCTAAACAGGATCAGACTTTGCAATACAAGAAAAAACAGTAGATTTGGAAGGCAGAAAATCGAGGAAGCAGATATGACAAAAAAACAGTTAGCACTTGAGGTTATCAGACGTTTGAAAGAAGCGTATCCGGACGCGGGATGTACGTTGGACTATGATGAGGCATGGAAACTTTTGGTGAGTGTCCGTCTGGCTGCGCAGTGTACGGATGCGAGAGTCAATGTGATCGTGGAAAAGTTATATGAGAAGTTCCCGGATGTCGACGCGTTAGCGGCAGCCGGTGTCTCTGAGATCGAGGAGATCGTGCGTCCATGCGGACTTGGAAAAAGTAAGGCAAAAGATATCAGTGCATGCATGAAAATGCTAAAAGAGCAGTACGGTGGAAAAGTGCCGGATGATTTTGATGCACTGTTGAAACTTCCGGGGGTCGGACGCAAAAGTGCGAATCTGATCATGGGGGATGTGTTCGGAAAACCGGCGATCGTCACAGACACACACTGTATCCGTCTGGTGAACCGCATGGGACTGGTAAAAGACATCAAGGAACCGAAAAAAGTAGAGATGGAACTGTGGAAGATCATTCCACCGGAAGAGGGGAATGATTTCTGTCACAGATTGGTGGAGCATGGCAGGGATGTCTGTACAGCACGGACAAATCCGCATTGTGACCGCTGTGTGTTAAATGATATCTGCGCGACAGGGAAGAAACTCATGAAAGCAGAGCAGAAAACAAAGTGATCGATATTGGTGTTGCAGTGGCAGCAGTAAAAAAATTTAAAGAGAAGTTATAAAAATGGCAGTACAAAATGATTTTTCGAAGGGAAGTATTTTATCCCATATGGCACGGATTGCGCTTCCGATGACGCTGGCACAGTTTGTCAATATTTTATATAACATTATTGACCGGGTATTTATAGGACGTATCCCGGATCATGCGACGGAGGCTTTGACCGGACTTGGAGTGGCATTCCCAATCTGCACACTGGCAATTGCTTTTGCCAATCTGGTAGGAATGGGCGGTGCTCCTCTTTTTTCTATAGAGAGGGGAAAAGGAAATGAAGAGGAAGCAAAGTATATTTTAGGCAATTCATTCAACCTGTTAGTGGTCATTGGAGTAGTGTTTAGTGTGGTGATGTTTCTGGTAAAAAGACCGATGCTATACCTGCTTGGTGCAAGTAAAAATATTTACGGATATGCGGATTCCTATCTTACAATCTATTTATGCGGAACACTTTTTGTGATGTTAAGCCTTGGTATGAATGCGTTTATCAATGCGCAGGGCTTTGCAAATATCGGAATGATGACGGTATCAATTGGTGCAGTCTGCAACTTGGTTTTGGATCCCATTTTTATTTTTAAAATGAAAATGGGTGTACAGGGCGCAGCGCTGGCAACGGTGATTTCGCAGTTTGCAGCAGCCTGCTGGACACTCCGGTTTCTTGCCGGGAAAAAGGCGACGATCCGGTTAGATAAAAATTATTTGAAATTAAAAACAGACCGTGTCAAAAAGATTCTTGTGCTCGGTTTATCCGGTTTTACTATGTCGGTGACGAACAGCCTCGTGCAGATGGTATGCAATATCAATCTGGCGATGTACGGTGGAGATATGTATATCGCAGCGATGACCATCATCAATTCTGTGCGTGAAGTGATCCATATGCCGGTTTCCGGTGTTGGAAATGGGGCACAGCCGGTCATGAGTTTTAATTATGGTGCGAAAGAATATGGGAGAGTGAAACAGACAATTCGCTATACGGCGGTCATTCTTCTGGTTTATACATTATTTGCGTGGGGAATGACGATGTTATTTCCGAACCAGTTTGTGATAATTTTTAATAAAGATGCAGAGTTGCTGCCACTTACGGTAAAATCCATGCATATCTATTTCTTCGGATTTTTCTTCATGGCATTTCAATTCACCGGGCAGACAACGTTTCAGGCACTTGGAAAATCAAAGCAGGCAATCTTCTTTTCCATGTTAAGGAAGGTCATCATTGTTGTGCCGCTTACGTTTTTACTGCCAATGATCCCAGAAATCGGCGTCACAGGAGTATTTCTTGCAGAACCGATTTCAAACCTGATAGGGGGACTGGCCTGCTTTATTACCATGTATGTTACGGTTTATCGGAAACTGGAGGTTTGACAATTTACAGCGTTGAGCGGGCATGTATAAGCGTCCTCCCACAAGTCATTCGTAACGTAAATGAAAGAAAAACGGTGCAGACAAATATGATTTCCTTCGTGAGCAATGAAGATAAGACTCTTTAGAGGCTTATCGGAATGCCCTGCGAACAGGAACATCATATTTCGTCTGTACCGTTTTTCTTTTTCATTACATATAAAATTCTGACTTGCGGGAGGACGCTTATGTTTGCCCCTTCACAACCTATAAATGCACCACAAAATCTGCGACACTACGCTAGTCAAGCTCCCGGGTTATTCATATCTCAATGCATCGATTACTTCCATCTTGGCTGCCTTGTTTGCAGGATAGTATCCGAAGAATACTCCTGTCAGCATGGAGAAGAATAAGGAAAGTACAATAGCGGATAAAGACGGCCGTACCGACATAATAATGTAGCTTGAATATTCAGAATACATATTCTGGATCACAAACTCCGCTGCTTTGCCTAATACAAATCCATTAAACACCCCGATCAATATCCCGATCATTCCACCAAAGATACAGAGTACGATCGCTTCTATGACAAACTGCATACGGATGGTGCTCCTCTTCGCTCCAAGTGCCATCCGGACACCGATCTCCCTTGTACGCTCGGTAATAGACACAAGCATAATGTTCATGACACCGACACCGCCTACGATCAATGAGATCAATGCAATGCCGGACACTGCGATCGTGATCACATTAATGACGGTATTGATCATTCCCATATCAGACGCCATATTATAGGTAGTAACATGGAAATTTTTATTGTTTGCATATTTCTCTTCAAAAAAGTTTGTAACATCTGTCGTTGCCTGATCGATATCTGCCAGGGAATTGACCATCAGGTTAAAGTTTGTGTAACCGGACTGATCCTTTCCCATCAGCTTAAAACAGGTCTGGATTGGAATAAACATTGTAGTAGAACGGTCTTTTTCCGGGACGCTGGTGTCCACCTTGCCAAAAAGTGCTGCATTATATTCGTATATGCCTACAATTGTAAAATTATATAGATTTCCATCGCTGCCTGCATAAGTGATCTGTTCTCCTATTGGATTCTCATCTCCAAAATACTGCTTTGCCATGGTATCTGCCACAATGCAGACGTTCTTCTTTGTTTTGTTATCCTGTTTTGTAAGGTTTCTTCCGGCATACATCTTTAATTTCATATAATCAATATACTCGGAAGTAGTCCCCTGAACAGATACATTGGCATAAGTATTTTTATCCTGCCGGATCTGTCCGTTTCCAAGAAATTCAGAAGCTGCTATTCCATCAAATTCATCCGGATATTTTTCCACCAGTTCATCGATCATCTCCTGTGTCACAAAGTCCGATGTTTTCATTTCCGGGTATTCCCAGGTATCCCAGTCTGCATCATCTTCCGGATATCTTGCATCCACATATGCCTGAACCGTATTGCCACCCAGTGAATTTAAGGTGGATGTCAAAGTAGTCTGAATGGAATTACCGATCGTCGTGATCGTGATGACTGCACTGATACCGATGATAATTCCTAACATGGTCAGAATCGAACGCATTTTATTGCTGAAAATGCTGGTGATCGCCTCTTTTATATTTTCCAAAAACATCAGCCTTCACCTCCATTATCTGACACGATATTACCATCTAAGATCGTAACGATCCGTTTTGTCTCCGCCGCAAGTTCCTGTGAGTGTGTGATCAAAACGATGGTTTTTCCCTGCTCCTCATGCAGCTTATGAAAAAGATCCATGACCATATGTCCGGTTTTGGAATCCAACGCTCCGGTCGGCTCATCCGCTAAGATGATCGCCGGATCATTGATCATTGCGCGCGCGATCGCCACACGCTGTTTCTGTCCACCGGAAAGCTCGTTTGGTTTATGGAAAGCACGTTCCTCCATGCCAACCATTTTTAACATTTCCATGGCTCGCTCTTTTTGATTTTTTTCCCTCTCAGTACTATATAACAGCGGAACCATGACATTTTTTAATGCATTGGCTTTCGGAAGAAGGTTAAAATTCTGGAATACAAAACCAATCCTCTTGTTTCGGATTGCACTTCGCATGGAATCATCCATTTTATTTACATCTTTTCCCTCCAGAAAGTAAGTTCCCTCAGTCTGACGGTCCAGGACACCGATAATATTCATCAATGTACTTTTTCCGGAACCGGACTCACCGACGATGGAGACAAATTCTCCCTGATTGACTGACAGACTGATCCCATTTAAAATCTGCAGTTCATTCGGCTTGCCTATGTAATAACGTTTTATAATATTCTCCATACGGATTACTGGTTCACTCACGATCATTCTGCCTCCGTACTCATCATGCCTTCTGTGTCAAGTGCCTGATTGGAATATATCTGTTCCGGAGTAAACACCTGACCTTCGGTGACAGAAAATGTATTATCGTAGATCAGCTGGTCGCCCTCTTTCAGATCGCCGCCTGTCACTTCTGTATAATAATCTACCTCTTCACTGACTTTGATATTTTTCCGGACTGCGGTTGCTGTTCCATCTTCATTTGCTTCCGCTACCAGAACATAGGAATCTCCGTTGTCATCCTGCCGGATCAGATCATATGGAACTGCAAGCTGTGTACCTCTGTCTTTGATCACAATTTTGGCTTTTGCACTCATTCCAACCAGAAGTTCTGTGTTGTCGATCGTGATCTCTGCAGAATAACCGCTTGAGGTATTGGTATCTGTACCGTTTGTGTTGGTGGACTGATTTTTTACTCTGACCACACGTGTTACCGTACCTTTGATCTCTTCATCCCCCGTTGCATCCGTTGAAACGGTTGCAGGCATTCCTTCCTGGATCTTTAAAATGTCAGCTTCCTCAACATTTACGATCACTTTTAAGGAAGATGTATCCTCGATCGTGATCATGGTCGTTCCTGCTGTGTTTTTATCTCCGACTGATACATTGACGGCTGTGACAACTCCACCGATTGGTGCAGAAAGTGTACAGTCGGCAAGCTGTTTTTGTAACTGTTCCAGCTGGTCTTTTGACTCTGTGGTCGTGCTTGCCTGGTATTTTTGCATGTCAACGGTATTCTGAGCTGATGCTACACTTCTGTCTGTGCTCTTTAATACGGACGCGTAGTTATCATTCGCTGTATCCAATGCTTTCTGTGCTGCCTCTAAAGACGATTTGAAGCCTTCTAATTTTGCATCATATTCAGAAGTGTCCTCATGGTTATTTTTCAGATAATAAATATAATCCCCGCACTCTGCCACCTTTTTCTTATATTTATCAACATCACTCTGTGCCTCATCAATCGCTTTCTGCGCAGCTTCTAGAGAATCCTGCTGGTCCTGCTTATTTTGAACCAGACTTTCCTGCTTCTGTGCAGCATCGTTTGCTGCGATTGCATTCGCATTGCTGATATTTGTCTTTAACTCTGCAATCTGTTTTTCAATATCCTTCTGATCCAATGTCACAAGCGGATCACCCTCTTTTACAATGTCACCTACCTGAACGTTCACGGCTGTGATCTCTGCTGCTGCAAGGGACATGACATTTGTCTTGCTCTGTCCTGCGATCGTTCCCTTCAAAGAAACTGAATCGGATAAATCCCTTTTCTCTACCGGTTCTACCTCAACCGTATTCGCTGCTGTCTCAATCTGTGAAGTCATATTTTTAACAGCGCTGCCGATCAATACAATTACAATAGCTGCAATCACTAAAACGATCAGCCATACTTTCTTCTTTTTCTTTGGTACTTCAGCCACTTCTGTCTTTTTTTCTTTTTTATGAAAGAAATGCTTTTTTTCCTTTACATTGTTGTCTTCCATGCTTACATGATCTCCTTTTTTTCCTTGTCTTTTTTGACTTATGGCAAATTGTACCATATTTTTTTCAGAAAAAAAGTGCTTTAAGGCAATCTTAATATTTCTTACTGAAATCCTTAGGATTTGTTAAGTGTCCTTTCAGTTTATCCATATATTTTCCTGCCTCCAAAAGTTTCGTGTCATTGCATTCTCTGCTCCTTAAAATACGTCATCATCTCATGTGTCAGGCTCAGCTTCTCCCTGTCCTCCGGGATATCATGATAATCCACCCACTCTGCCACAGAGAGTTCTTCCTCGTCTAAGTGAATGTCCCTCTCCTCGGCAAGCTCACAGAAATAACCGAGCAGAAGATTACTGTCAAAGCCCCATGGCTGGCTCTTATAGTAACGGATGTTCTTCACAGCAAGTCCGACTTCCTCCATGACTTCCCTTTTGACCGTCTCCTCTGCTGTCTCTCCGATCTCGGTAAATCCGGCGATCAGCGCATACCTTTTATACTCTCTGCCCGCATATTTTGTCATAAGGATTTTATCGCCGTGCGTGACTCCCACAATGACTGCAGGTGCGATCTTCGGAAACACCATGTTCGCGCAGCACGGACACTGCAGCATCCTCTGTATTTCGCTGTGAACCAGTTTTTCCCCACATCTGCCGCAGAACTGATTGTCCCGATACCATACAAATAAATGCCATGCGGTAGCAGCCACTAGGACACGCTCCTTTGGCTGCATTGCCCGGACATCAAACATCTTATAAAAACGAAACTCGCCGATTTTTGTATCCGCTCCGATCTCCGTCAGAAAGTATTCTTCCTCCCCTATGGAAAAAAGATAAACACACGGCGGCACCTCCCTGCCAAGCACATTTTCGTTGTAATCCTTCCACTGTCCGTAAGTCAAAAACTGCAGTTCCCCGTTGTATTCCAGATATACTGTTCTCTCTCCAAAACCAAGCAATCTGCTGCCTGCATGCGGTACTTTCTTTTTATAGGAATTATCCAACTGCATTGGTGCAATATCCTGTATCATTTTCTTAGATTCCTTTCATTTTAAAGCTTTTCCTATTGTAAAACATTTTGATTTTTTGTACAATAAAATTATATTGTTATAGGGAAAAGAAGCTGCCGCCTTATGGCTGCTACCAAGGGGTTTTTATCATGTATCACAACAAAAAAATTGGAGTTTTTATCTCCCATATCATGGGATTTTACCAGAAAAATGTATGTCAGGGTATTATTGACAAAGCTCTGGAATACGGTTACACTGCTGAGATTTTTGCTTCTATGG
>ERZ772872.3868-NODE-3868-length-10881-cov-7.111768_pt1 | contig 10881 bp, 8 predicted proteins | sample MGYA00512132_ERZ772872 | MGnify/ENA primary metagenome ERZ772872 (study PRJEB29015, sample SAMEA2737724) | human gut metagenome | biome: human gut; feature: human-associated habitat; material: faeces | place: China | collected 2012 ... | reverse complement strand
GCCGCGCTCGTCGAGAAGCTCACGGGCGCCCTGCACGCCGACGAACTCCAGACCAAGGCCGTGAGGCTTGCGCTCGAGAACCGCCTTGCGGTGATTTCGGGCGGTCCCGGCACTGGCAAAACGACCACCGTGGTTCTCATCCTCGAGTGTCTGCTCGAGGAGAACAAGGACCTTTCCATCTATCTTGCCGCTCCGACGGGCAAGGCCACGAGTCGCATGCGCCAGTCGATCGTCGCGATGACCCAGGGCCCGATCGCGGGCAATTTCCCGCGCATGAAGGAGGTCGTTTCCGAGGAGACGGCTCAGGGCGCCCCGCGACGCGTCGAGGAGCACACGATCCACAAGTGGCTCGTCAAGAAGACGCCTTCGGGCGAGAAGCCCTCGGCGGACAATCCGCTTCCCGCCGACGTGCTCATCATCGACGAGGCCTCGATGGTCGACATCCATCTGGCGGCCCGCCTCTTCGAGGTGGTCTCGGAGAGTACGCGCGTGATCATCCTTGGCGACAAGCACCAGCTCGCCGCCGTGGGACCGGGCGCCGTCTTTGCGGACATCTCCGCCACCGACGGCGCGCTTGCCGCAAGCACGGTCGACCTCAAGACGAGCCGCCGCTTCGCCGAAGGCTCCGTCATCGCCAAGCTTGCCGCCGCGATCAATCACGACGGCGGGATTTCGAGCTCCACCGCCTGCACGACGGTCAAGCGCCTGCTGGCCGACGCGCAGACCGACGGCGACCCTGACTGGCGCATCGCCTGGGACGACGCCATGCCGCAGGGCGAAGGCGGTTACGGCCTGGCGCCCGCTGCCACCGCGTGGCTCGAGGAACGCTTCTCGCGCTACACGGCCGCGCTCATCGACTACATGCGCGTCGTCACGCGCCCCGAGCCGAAGGCCGACGACCTGAAGGCCGCGGGCCGCGCCCTCTGGGAGATCTTCCAGACCTTCAGGCCGCTGTGTGCCCAGCGCCGCGGCCCGCAGAGCGTCGAGGGCATCAACGCCTGGGCCGAGGCTAAGGTCAGGACGGCGCTCGCCGGCGCAGACTTCAAAACCTTCGCCGAGGACCGCTGGAACTATCCCGGCCGCGCCGTCATCATCCGAAGCAACGACGACATCCTCGGCGTCTTTAACGGCGACGTCGGCATCGTGCTCCCCGACGAGCACGGCGACCTGCGCGCCGTCTTCTTCGACGCCGACCGCAGCATGCCGCCCGCGCTCATGCCTGCGCACGACACGGCCTTCGCCATGACGATCCACCAGTCCCAGGGGTCCGAATTCCCCGAGGTCGCCGTCTTCCTGCCGACCGACCCCGCCTCGGGCCTCGCCACCCGCGAGCTCCTCTACACGGGCGTCACCCGCACCAAGCGCTCCGTCGACATCTTTGGCACGGAGCGGGTCCTCAACGCCTCCGTCGAGAACCGCACCGTGCGCGTCTCGGGCCTCGCCGACCGCCTCGCCGAGCGCGCGAAGGCCGCCCGCGGCTGACCTTCCCGCACCGTCACCAGAACCTCGAAAAGGCCTCTCCCCGCGTCCGAATAGGGGCCGGGAGGGGCCTTTTGCACCCTCATTGTGAAATGGCCGGTCAGTACAAAACAAAGGTGACCGACGGGTTCAAAATGGGCTGGAACGGTGTTATAGTCTCCTTAAGAAAATGAACCGGGCGATTCAAAATGAATCCGCCCTCAAGGAGGCTTGAAATGGCGGTTGGAAAGAAGGCCGTGGTGCTGGTCGTTGCGGCGGCGGTCGCGGCGGGAGCAGGCTGGGGCTTCGCAGAGTGGCAGAAGAGCCGCGAGGCGAAGCCGAGCGTGGCCTGGGGCAGCGTGGATGCGCGCGAGGTGTCCTTGGCCTTCGAGGGGAGCGGGCGCATCGCCGAGCTTCTCAGGGAGGAAGGCGAGGCCGTGAAGGCGGGTGATCGGGCGCCTCGACACGCGTGCGCTCGAGATCGAGCGCCGTCGCGCAGAAGCGCAAGCCGAAGGGCTTGACGCCCAGTGGCGTCTGGCCGAAGAGGGCTTCCGCAAGGAGGAGATCAGTTCCGCGAAGGCCGAGCTCGATGCGGTGGAGAGCAATCTTGCGCTTGCAAGAAAGACCGAGGACCGCCAGCTCAAGCTCTGGAAGGCCAACGCCACGACGGCTCAGAACGTGGACAACGCGCGCTGGAGCCGCATTGTGCTTGAAAAGCAGGCTGCGAGCGCCCGTGCGGTCTACGAACTCAAGGTCGCGGGTCTGCGTCCCGACGAGGTCCGCCAAACGAAGGCCGCCCTTGATGCGGGCCGCGCCGCCGTCGACTCGCTCACCTATCAGATCGAGACGGCCGCCGTTCTCGTCTCGCCCGTCAACGGCGTCGTGCGCACGCGCATGGCCGAGCCGGGCGACATGGCCTCCGCCGCGAGGACCGTCTATCAGATCAGCATCATGGATCCGAAGTGGGTCCGCGCCTACGTTTCCGAGACCCAGCTCAAGTACGTGCAGGAAGGCGCCGAGGCGCTCGTGACGACCGACACGACCGAGCCGCTCAAGGCCCGCGTGGGCCACATCTCGAGCGAGGCCGAGTTCACGCCCAAGACCGTTGCGACGCAGGACCTGCGCACGGTGCTCGTCTACGAGGTGAGGCTCAACGTCGAGGATCCGGGCAACCGCCTGCGTCTCGGCCAGCCCGTGACCGTGGACTTCGCGCCCTGAATCCGCCGCTGGAGGAAAGCACGTCATGACGACATCCGTCATTGAAGCGTCGGCGCTCTGCAGGGTCTTTGCGTCCGAGGACGGACGCGAGCCCGTGCGTGCGGTCGACGGCGTCACCTTCGCCGTACCGCCCGAGGCGCGCTTGGTCGCGCTCATCGGTCCCGACGGCGCGGGCAAGTCGACGCTCATGCAGATGATCTGCGGGCTCGTGGGCCAGGACTCAGGCTCGCTCAGCGTGCTCGGGCGCACTCCGGACCCCGACGACGTCACGGCGCAACAGCATGCAACTATACCATCCATTTGCGGGCAAAACACCATATCTCGCAAAAAAGATGAGAAAACGTTGAAATTTCAACGAAAATACGTATTGTGGGATTGTGCTGCCATGCTGGTTTCGGGTTTGCCGACACGCCGTTGCGTTAAGGTGCGGCACTATATTCGAACATTTGTTTCAATATCTTGCGAAAAACGGTTATCATGGAACCATGAGCACCGCACCGAGAATCGCAGCAGCCAAACGTGACTGGGGTCACGACGAGGCTGGCTGCACGGTGCTGCACATCGACATGGACGCCTTCTACGCATCTTTGGAGGTGGCGAGGCATCCGGAATATCGCGGCAAGCCGGTGATCATCGGCGTGGGCAACCGTTCGGTGGTGTCCGCAGCCAGCTACGAGGCTCGCCAATACGGCGTTAATTCGGCCATGGCGAGTTCCAGGGCGCAAAAGCTCTGCCCGAACGGCATTTTCCTTCCGGTCGACATGCGCTACTATCGCGCGATGTCGCATCGCATTTTCGAGGAAGTGTTCAGTCGGATCACCGATCGTATCGAACAGGTATCGGTCGATGAATGCTATATGGACGTTTCCGGGGCGCTGTTGCGGTGGGGGAGTCCTCGCGCCATTGGGGCGTGGATTCGCGAACAGGTGGTTTCGCGTTACAACGTCACCTGTTCCGTAGGCATCGCGGCAAACAAGCTGGTCGCCAAAATGGCATCCACCAATGCCAAGCCCAACGGCATGCTTATGATTCCCGTGGCGCGGCATGCGCAATTCGTGCAGATGATGCCATTGCGTGGCATCCCCGGCATCGGACCTTCTCTGGAGAAACGACTGAATGCGTGGGGCGTCAACTCCGTTGCCGATCTTGCGCGTATGAGTCTTGAATCGTTGGAACAGGCTACTGGATCGGCTATTTCCGCGCGTGGGCTGTATCAGGCGGCCCGAGGACTGGATGGTAGACCCGTCGTGCCATATACGCAGGAAAAATCGATTGGCGCGGAACGCACCTTCGATGCGGATACGCAAGACATGCGGCAGGTGTGCTCCATGCTCCGCTGGTGTTGCGATGACGTGGCCACGTCTTTGCGCAGGAGGGGTTTCCTCGCTCGTAAAGTCATGGTCAAACTTCGGTTTCCGGATTTGAGCTACGCAACAAAAGGGCACACACTGGGCTGTCCTACGGATGCGGCGAGCGTGCTCTACCCGCAATGTGCCAATCTGCTGCTCTCCATGATGGGCATGGCTCCGGAGTCTGCGCATGCCATTTCCCTTACGCGCCCCGTGCGTTTGGCGGGAATGAGCGCCAGTGGGCTTGTACTTGCCGAAGAAGCTGTGATTCAGCCTTCGCTGGATGATCTGCTCGAAGAAAACGAAGTCGAACAGCGTGCTGAAATCTCCGGCGGCAGCGCCCAGTCGCAGACGCATTCGGCGCGTTTGCGTGGCGCGGAGGCGGCGCTTGATGCGGTGCGTCGAAAATACGGTAACAATATCGCCAGCTTCGGGGTGTAGAAGCAAGGGCATATCCGTTATTCTTGAAGTGATGAGTTGAGAGGGTCCAGAGGAAGGCAGGGGTGCCATGAAATACAGGAAAGAGGCGGTGCACGCGACCAATCCGGAAGTGCTTGCGGCCGGCCGTCGCAAACTTGTGTTTGCGGCATTGGCGGTGCTTGCCGTCGTGCTTGTGGCGGGAACTTGGCTGTTGGTGCATGGTCTTCAACCGAAGCAGAACGATGCTGCCGTGAAGCCGGAGATGGCGGTAAGCCAGCCGAAAACGGTTGAAAAGAAGCAGGCGACTGAGCCTGCGGAGCATCATGGCAATTCTCCGGATTGCCCCGACACCGACTGCATCGCCATGCTTGTCAACGGTGATCTGCTGTTCCACGAGGGGCTTTGGAACCAGTACGCCAGCACCAACACCGCGGCCACGGATGGCACGGCATTCGACTTTACCGGCTTGTTCGAGCCGATGCGCAAATACATTGATGCATCCGACATTGCCGTATGCGAATTCGAAACACCTATCGCGCAGCGAGGCGGTCCATATACGGGCTATCCGGTATTCAATATTCCGGCAGAAGTGGCCGACGCCGCGAAAAACGTGGGGTATCGCGCCTGCACGCATGCGTCGAATCATTCCTGGGACCAAGGTGCTGACGGCATCGCGCGCTTGTGGGACACACTTGATCAGGATGGCATCGCCCAGACCGGCTCCTATAAAACCGAAGAGGATTCGTATAAGCCGTTGGTCATCGATTCGCCTACCGGTGGCGGTAAGCTTGGTCTGATTGCGGGAACCGTGTCGTTGAACGCGCAGACGCCTGACTACGACTGGCGTGTGGATCGTCTGCGTGAATCCGGAGACCCGAACCACCAAGCCGATATCGACAAGGCGGTAGCCAAAGCGAAGGCCGCTCGCGAGCAGGGTGCCGATGTGGTGGCCATAGCCATGCATTCCGTGCAGGAGTATTTGGATTACGCTGATTCCTGGCAGCAAAGTGAGGCTCATGAACTGGCCGATACCGGTGCGTTCGACGTGATTTATGGCGCTGGATGCCATTGCGCGCAGCCGGTCGAGAATTACAACGGCACTTGGATCATCTACGGTTTGGGCAATGCCGTGACCGAATCGGCCAATACTGCGGACACGTTGGTGAACAATCAAGGCATTACCGCGCGTATTCAATTCGCGGGCAAGAAAGGCGTGGCCGGTTCGTGGCGTGTCAACCGCATTGACTGGGTGCCCAGTGCCAACGAAACCCAAGGCAAATACCAATGGTGTTCCCTTGCAAGCGATCATCCTGACGGCACCTGCTGGGACGAAACGCAAGACGCCAATGTGCGCCAACGCATCTGGGACGTGCTCTATTCCATGGGCGCCGATCAGAACGTGGTCCAGGAATGGAATATTACCGCGGAGCAAACGAGTTCATCTGGCCAGTAGTTTTCCGTGGCACAATATGCCTCATGCCGTGAGTCGCATATGCGTAAGAACTCTCGAACATACAATGTGAGGTGAAAACATGGAAATCTACGAAACCCAACCGGAACGCACCGATCTGCCACTGGTGGTCATGCCCGTCATCATCGAATCGATGATCGAACCGTTCGAAAAGAACTTCGAACTGCTCAAAGACATTGCCCGCGTGCGCATGTACAAGGATTTCACGCTTGACGAAGACACCATCGTCGAACGTTGCGCCGAAGCTGACGCCATCATGGTAATCGGATTCCACTGCGCCGATTCCATCCTCGATCGGTTGAACGCCAAATGCTATGCATTCGGCGGCACCGGCGTGGCCAGTTACATCGATCTCGACAAAGCCAAGGAACGTGGAATCCGCGTATGCAATGTGGTGCACTATGGCGACCATGCCGTGGCCGAACACACCATCGCACTGCTTATGGAACTCGCCAGACAGGTCGGCAAACTCGACAGGCAAGTCAAAACGGGCGATTGGGACGGTGCCGACGGCTACGAGCTGTACGGCAAGAAGCTTGGCATCATCGGCCTTGGCGGCATCGGTCAGACCGTGGCACGCATCGCCGGAGCTTTGGGCATGAACGTGTCCGCATGGAACTCCCATGTGCCGGAGCAGGTGTTCGCCGATCTGAATATCGCTCCAGTCAACGATATGAACGAGCTGATTGCCGGTTCCGACGTGGTATCCATCCATATGCCGCTGCTGGACTCCACAAAAGGCATCGTCACTGCGGAAAACCTCGAAGCTCTGAAACCGGGAACCATGTTCATCAACACGGCCCGTGCGGAAATCATCGAACCGGGCGCATTGCTCGCCAGACTCCAGCGAGGCGACATTCCTGCGGCGCTCGATGTGTTCGAACACGAGCCGCTCACTGCCGACGATCCGCTCTGTTCGATTCCGGGCATCATCCTCACCCCGCACACCGCGTGGCGCACCGATGGCGCCTATGTGGGCATCACCAGACAGGTGGTCCAATCCGTTGCGGCATTCTGCAAGGGCGAGGATTTCAACGTCGTCGTGTGAATAACCTCAAAACCGGTATGGGCAAAACATGTGGACGGTCGGTGTGATTGGGTAGGTTGAAAGACATGCAGACCATACTCGATTCCGCCGATCAGCCCGCGCATGATGCGTTCGTCGAGAAAAAATCGGAATTCATCGGCGACGCCTGTCATATCGACTCCTTGGATGAGGCGCTCGCGTTTGTGCAGACGATTCGCGACCAGCATCCGAAAGCGCGTCATGTCGCCTATGCTGCGGTGTGCGGCGGTTCCGACGGTCGTTTGGCCGAACGCATGAGCGATGACGGCGAGCCATCGGGCACGGCGGGCAAACCGATTCTTGACGTGTTGCGCGCCAACGAGATGACGGATTGCGTGGTTGCCGTCACCCGATATTTCGGAGGTATTCTGCTGGGTTCCGGAGGCCTGATCCGCGCATATTCCACGGGTGCGTCCATTGCGGTCAAAGCGGCGAACAAAGCGAAGATCGTGCCATGTTGCGAATATCAGGTGACGCTTGACTATCCGCAATTGGGAAGCTTTCAGAATCTGCTTGCGTCAGTGGACGGCGAGCAGGCGGATGCGCAATATACCGATCGCATCGTGCTGTCAATTATCGTTCCGCAGGAACAATCGCAGAAATTCAAATCACGAATTATCGAAACGTTCAATGCGACCGTCACGCCGCGGCAAACGGGCACGTCCAATCGCCCGGTGCGATACTGAAATCCAACGATGACGAATGGAATATTGAGCAGAACATAACGTAAGGTGGAACGCATGACCGAAGATATGAGCTCGCAAGACACTACTGCCGTGGAAACCGCCGAAAATACCGTCGAAACCGTTGTGGGGAACGCCGACGAACAAGCATCAAACCAAGAGGTTCCTTCGGATTTCGAGCCTTTGACCGCAACCTACGAGCGGTTGCGTCACTCCACGGATGCCGCCGAATTGAGCGAATTCGCGCGCCGTCCGCTGCCTGACCGTTCCGAACAGGCCGCTTTCTCGCGTGCCACGGCATTGCTGGAAGCCGTCGCCGGCAATGCGCATACACCGTTGGAAGATCGCGTTTTTCTTGCGGAAACCATGCCGTTTCCGAATATTCTCGTCAAACTGTCCACCGACGAATCCGTTGAGGTGCGTAAAGCTGTTGCGGGCAATGCCAATGATAAGAATTGGCTGGTGGGGCGTCTCACCAAGGATGAGTCCCTCGAAGTGCGCGATGTCGCGTTGCGCAACAAGCAGACGTCTTGGAAGATGCGGCTCGAAGGCGCGCAGGATCCGGGTATGGATTCCACGGCCCTTGATTTTCTGGGATCTTTGGGGGTCGACGTCGAGCCGAATGCTCCTGCCGTGCTTGCTTCCATGGTACGTAGGGCCGTTGCTTTGAACCCGAACACGTCTGATCAGATGTTGGAAAAACTTGCGCAGGATGCGTCAGGAGAGGTGAAAAGGGCCGCTGAACGGCATCTTTCGGAAAAATAATTGCATACGTTGTCATTTTTATGAGATTTTTGCGCGTGGTGCATGTGATTGGGGCATAGACTGTTGTTTATGACAGAACAGACCGAAAATGCAACGCGTCTAGCCCGTCCGATCATTCGCCTGGCAAAGTTGGTGGGTATCGCCACCAGTTACGTCGGCATGAGCCGCGACTACCACGAAATCGAAGACGATGTTCTCGTGGCGGTGCTCAAGGCGCTCGGAATCGACGCTTCCAACGATGGGGCGATCGAGCAGTCCATCACCACCATTCAGCGCGAACGCGACACACGTATCGTTCCTCCGACCGTGCTGCACGTTGTCGGCAAGGAAAGCAAGGTTGAGGTTCACGGCGGAGCGCTTGACGTTCCTGAAGCTTCCATCATGCTGGAAGACGGTGGGGCGTATGCCGGCAAAATCGAGCTCGAGGGTGGCAGCGATACCGTGGTCGAGGTCGACGGCGGCTTCGTGTGCACCTCATATCTGGTGCTTCCGGCAGATCTTCCCGAGGGGTATCACACCCTTGAAGTCACCGTTGGTGGCAAGACGGAGATTGCAACCGTTATCAGCGCTCCGGAAAAGATCGAGCTGCTTGACGACATGAAGGAAGGCTCCCTGTGGGGCTGGATGAGCCAGCTCTACTCCATTCGTTCCAGCGGTTCCTGGGGCATCGGCGACTATGAGGATCTGAAGACCCTGCTCGTCGAGTCCAAGAAGAAGACCGGCGCCGACTTCATGCTGATCAATCCGCTGCATGCCGCCGAACCGGTGCCGCCGATCGAGCCATCGCCGTATCTGCCGATTTCGCGCCGTTTCATTAATTTCAGCTATATTCGACCGGAATCCATGCCGGAATATGCCGTGCTTTCGCCGGAAGACAAGGCGAAAGTGGATGAACTGCATGAGCAGGTCAAGCCGCTCAACGGCAATGCGCGGATCTTGGATCGCGAAACCATGTGGCGTACCAAGATGCAGGCGTTATGGATCATCTACAAGTCCGGCCTTTCCGCACAGCGTCAAGCCGAGTTCGACCAGTATCTCGCCGAAGTGGGCGATGAGATCGAATCCTATGCCACATGGTGCCTGTGCTACGACAAGTGGGGCGCCTCGAATGGCAGCGACGACGATTGGGTGCGCAAGTACAATCGTGATTCCGAGGAAGTCGCGCAGCTTCGCGCACAGTACCCGGACACGCTTGAATTCTATCGTTGGCTCGAATGGGTCGCCACCGAGCAGCTGCATGCGGCCCAGCAGGCGGCGCGCGAGGCCGGCATGAAGATCGGCATCGTCGCCGACATGGCTGTGGGCGTGCATCCGGCCGGTTCCGACGTGTGGTGGAACCCGGAGCGTTTTGCCAAGGGCGCCACGGTCGGCGCTCCGCCGGACATGTTCAACCAGCAGGGTCAGGATTGGAGTCAGCCGCCGCTGAATCCAATCGCTCTCGAACAGACCGGCTACAAGGTGTATCGAGACATGGTGCACGGCATGTTCTCCAATGCAGGCGCGGTGCGTATCGACCATATTCTTGGCTTGTTCCGCCTGTGGTGGATTCCGGAAGGCAAGAAGGCCATGGACGGCACCTACGTGCATTACGATTCTGACATCATGCTCGGCATTCTCGCGCTGGAAGCGTCTCGCGCCGGTGGCGTGGTCGTGGGCGAGGATCTTGGCGTGGTTCCGGCTTATGTGTCCAAGTCGCTGTCCGAGCACGGCATTCTTGGTTGCGCAGTGGAATGGTTCGAACAGTTCGATGGTGTGTTCCGTGCGCCGAAGGATTGGCGTCCGTATGCGCTGGCTTCCGTCAACACGCACGATTTGCCTCCGGCGGCAGGCTACTTGGAGTATGGGCATGTCAAGCTGCGCGAGCAGTTGGGATTGTTGTCCGGTCCGGTCGAGGAATTCAAGAAGTCCGCGGAAGCCGAGCATAACGCCATGCTGAACATGCTTGTCAAGGAAGGCTATCTTGACGCTGACGTGCTGAAAGATGAGCTTGCCAACGAAAACGAGATCGTCGACGCCCTGTATCGTGGTCTTAAGGGATCGCCATGCAAGCTGATGGCGGCATCCATCGTCGATGCGGTCGGTGAAAAGCGCACGCAGAACCAGCCGGGAACCTGCAATGAGTACCCGAATTGGCGTATTCCTCTGGCTGACGGCAATGGCAATGTCGTGCCACTGGAAGAGTTGTTCGGCAATACTCGACTGCAGGAGATCGCGGCGATTATGCGCGGCTGATCGCGTTTGACATCAGATATTGGATATATAAAACCGGCGATATGAAACGGAACGTTCGTTTGCGCATCGCCGGTTTTTCGTTGCTCCGCAAAAAAGGGGCATTTTACGTTGATTTCGTTATACGATGTGTCGCAAATGTCAAGGCTGGCGATACACTAATAGATTGTTGTGTTTCCCTACGGGGTCCTTCAAAGCGCTTTTCCCACTCGCCATCGAGGA
>ERZ772872.3864-NODE-3864-length-10894-cov-3.255005_pt1 | contig 10894 bp, 9 predicted proteins | sample MGYA00512132_ERZ772872 | MGnify/ENA primary metagenome ERZ772872 (study PRJEB29015, sample SAMEA2737724) | human gut metagenome | biome: human gut; feature: human-associated habitat; material: faeces | place: China | collected 2012 ... | reverse complement strand
CGTCGAACAGATTCTCTGCCAGTGCTTTGGCAAGCTCTGTCTTACCTACACCGGTTGGTCCTAAGAACAGGAAAGAACCGATTGGCTTGCTCGGGTCTTTGATTCCGGCTTTGGAACGGATGATTGCTTCTGTTACCTTGGTAACGCCCTCGTCCTGTCCAATGACACGTTTATGCAGTTCTTCATCAAGGTGCAGTGTCTTATTTCGTTCGCTCTCGGTCAGTTTGGCTACCGGGATTCCGGTCCAGCGGGAGATAATCTTTGCGATTTCTTCTTCGCTGACACTTTCATGTACCAGTGATAAATCTTCACCTTTGACTTTCTCTTCTTCAATTTCCAACTGCTGCTGTAACTGAGGCAGCTTACCATATTTTAATTCTGCCGCTTTATTTAAATCATAGCTCTGCTCTGCCTGCTGGATTTCATTTTTCAGGCTTTCCAAATCCTCACGCAGCTTCTGGACTTTCTCTACGGATTTCTTTTCATTGTCCCACTGTGCCTTCTTATTCTGGAACTCACTCCGAAGCTCTGCTAACTCTTTCTGTAAGTCTGCCAGACGCTCCTGGCTCAGACGGTCATCCTCTTTTTTCAATGCAGTCTCTTCAATCTCTAACTGCATGACACGACGGTTCAGTTCATCTAACTCAGTCGGCATGGAATCAAGCTCTGTCTTAATCAGTGCACAGGCTTCATCAACCAGGTCAATTGCCTTATCCGGTAAGAACCGGTCTGAGATATAACGGTTTGAAAGCACTGCTGCGGAAACCAGTGCACTGTCGGTAATCTTTACTCCATGGAATACTTCATACCTCTCCTTTAATCCACGCAGGATAGAAATAGTATCTTCTACCGTTGGTTCGTCTACCATAACCGGCTGGAATCTTCGTTCCAATGCGGCATCCTTTTCAATGTATTCCCGGTACTCATCCAATGTGGTAGCACCGATACAATGCAGTTCTCCACGGGCAAGCATTGGTTTTAAAAGCTGTCCGGCATCCATGGCTCCATCGGTTTTTCCTGCACCGACAATGGTATGCAGCTCATCGATAAAGAGGATAATCTGTCCTTCAGATTTCTTTACTTCATCCAATACTGCTTTCAGACGTTCCTCAAATTCACCACGGTATTTTGCTCCGGCTACCAATGCACCCATATCCAGTGCAAAGAGCTTCTTATCCTTTAATCCTTCCGGAACATCACCACGTACAATCCGTTGTGCCAGTCCCTCTACAACTGCGGTTTTACCTACACCGGGTTCGCCAATCAGTACCGGATTGTTTTTCGTCTTACGGGACAAAATTCGCACTACATTCCGGATTTCTGCATCACGTCCGATGACCGGATCCAGCTTCTGGTCTCTCGCCCTCTCTACCATATCATAACCATATTTATTTAAGGTATCATAAGTAGCTTCCGGATTATCGGAGGTCACACGCTGGTTGCCACGCACCGTAGACAGTGCCTGCAGGAAACGGTCTCTTGTAATACCATATTCCTTAAAAATTTCCTTTAATGCAGGGTTCGGATATTTTAACAAGGATAAAAACAGATGCTCTACGGAGACATAATCATCTCCCATCTGCTTTGCCTCATCCTCTGCACTAATCAATACCTTATTCAATGCCTGGCCGACATAAACCTGGCCGCCGGACACCTTGGTTCTTGCTTCCAGATGGCGGATTGCATTGTCTACAAAATGCTCCTTCTGGATTTCCATTTTCTCGATCAGTTTTAAAATCAGTCCATCTTCCTGCTGCAGTAATGCCACTAAAAGATGTTCCTGCTCGATTTCCTGATTGCCATATTCATATGCTAATTTTTCGCAATCCTGGATTGCTTCCATTGACTTCTGTGTAAATTTCTGAATGTTCATATCTTTCACCTCATTTCCCACTGTGCTATGAACGAATTCTTGTTATTTCTGTTTCCAAGCATAAATATAGCACGCATTATTAGCACTGTCAAGAGGTGAGTGCTAAAATTTTCAGACAATTTTTGTTAATTACTATTTTTCTTATATTTAAAAGGAATTCAGCAGTCCTTTCAGCCCTTCCTCTTTATAAACTCCCTTATAATATGCAACTTCATCTTTTATCATCTCATCAATCACCTGCATTCCAAGAAGTTCCACCGGTGCCTTATCATCTGTAAGAATATAATCGCCCTTTTCATAGGAAACGGTATCTGCCAATACCTCTGTCATCATTCCCTTTAACTCCTGATTTTCAAGCTTGGAAATGTTGTTAGAAAGATTCTTTAAAATTTCTCCATTGTCGGATGCAAACAGTTCCCGGTTTGTAGAGCCTGCCACATCCACAGTATATTCTGTTCCAAATACACTTCCTATGGTGTCGGAAAGATACTGGTTAATATTTCCTTCTTTCTGCCCACGCATGTTCATATTCACCACCATTACGCCATTTTCATTTAAATGCTCTTTTACCAGCGTAAAAAATTCAACGGAAGACATCTGAAACGGAATCGTAATATCCTGATAAGCATCTACCATAATGACATCGTATTTCTTATCGGATGCATTTAAAAATGCTCTTCCATCATAAGTCGTTACCGGCACATCCTCCGAAAGTGAAAAATACTGTCTGGAAAGCTTTGTAATCTTCTCATCAATTTCAACACCTTCCACATTCATATCTCCAAAATATTTCCGGCACTGGGTTGCATAAGTACCGGTTCCCATTCCAAGAATCAGCACATCCATGTCTGATATTTCTTTGTCTTTTAACATAAGCGGTGCCGCCATGGCATAATCATAATACATGCCGGTCAGTTCATCCTGCTTCATATACACAGACTGCACACCGAATAACACATTGGTGGATAAGGACACCTTGTCCTGATTTTCGTATACCTGAAGATAGTTATATACGGATTCCCCCTCATAGGTCAGATTATTTTCCCAGAATGCAAATGAGTCGGAATATCCAAACCCGCAGCACAGTGCAAATATCAGAATAGATGCAACTATTTTCTTCTTTCCGGTATGCGCATTGATAAAATATACGATGGATAATGCCAGTAAAATTCCCGCAAAGATAAGAAATGTAACGGATGTTCCTACTGCCGGAATTGTCACAAAGGTTGGGATAAAGGTTCCAATGATGCTTCCGATGGTGTTAAATGCCCCTAAGGTACCTACTGTCTTTCCGTTGTCATCTAAATTATCAACAGAATATTTTACCAGGGATGGTGTTACCGTTCCCAACAGAAACAGCGGAAATACGAAAATTACCATGCAGGCTGCAAAAGCTGCAATAATCAGGAAATTATTATTTACCGCAAAGATTAAAAGGGCTGATATTCCTATGATAATATATTTTCCCACTACCGGAATTAATGCAATCCAGATTGCGGCAATGATAATTCTTCCATACAGTTTATCCGGGTTCGGTGATTTGTCTGCCGTCCTTCCGCCATAAATATTTCCCAATGCCATGGCAATCATAATGGTTCCGATAATGATTGTCCAGACTATCTGGGAAGAACTAAAATATGGTGCAAGTAATCTGCTTGCGCCTAACTCTACTGCCATCACTGACATTCCTGCAAAAAATTCCGTCAAATACAAAAATAACTTTTTCATATACACCTCTTTTATTTTCCTTCAATATCAATCATAAGATACTCCGACTTACATCCCGTTTTAAACTTAATCGCCCAGTCGGAAATTCCTGATGTTACAATAAAATTCGTATTTTCTCTCTGCTCATATCCATAGACACGGTCATCCGGTGTCATTTTCGTAAGATTCTCAATGGTCATCAGCGGGAATAGCTGTCCACCGTGGGTATGTCCGGAAAGAACCAGATCCACATTGACATTCTGCTGCGCTGCATAATCCTGTGGCTGATGGTCTAATACAATGGAGAATTTATCCGGATCAAGGTTTGCCGTCAGTTCTTCCATTGTGGCTCTTTTTTTCTGCATATTCTTCGGATTTATCCTGTCTTCCTATTATATAGAATTTATCCGCAATCAGTTCTACCTCATCCTGCAGAACATGTACCTGATTTTTTTCTAATTCCACTATCAAATCATTTCCATCATAGCCCCGGTATTCCGGCGGATAATATCCTTTATCATGATTTCCAAAGACATAATATACACCATAAGTCGTATCAAGCTCTCCTAATGCTTTGCAGCAGGCTATCATATCTTCTTTTGTCGTATCATCATCCACAAAGTCTCCCACAATCAGAACCACATCCGGGTGCTGCTCCTCTATGGTTTTCATATGCTCGGCAAAGCCTTCCCCATGAAAAGTTGTCCCTACATGGGAATCTGCAAATACTGCCACCCGAAGGCTTCCTACTTCCTTATCCGTCTGAATCTGATAGTCCGTCTCCCATACATGATGTGCCAGATACCAGCCGCTTCCAAGATATCCTATGGTAAATACAAGTGCCACAGCTCCGGCATAATATCTTTTCAAAGATTTCTTCCGGCGTTTTTTTATCAGTGCAAAAATTCCGTCACTGATAAGCCAGAATATAATCAGATGCAGAATGCATACTATAGCATTCATCGAACCCCACGCTACCCAGAGTATTACGGTGATTCCACATACCAAAACCGCACTAATTAGGATGCGCAGCCACTTTTTTCCTTTTGTTATTTTATTCAGGAAACCAAATTTTCCAATCCGGTTTATCAGATAGATGATTCCTGCAAACGCACTGAAAAACAGTACTATCATTAGTATTGCCCACATCTTTTAAATCCTCATTCCATCCTTTTTATTCATTATCTGTTTATCCGTCTATCATTCATCTACTCATTTATCTGTTTAATCAATTTTATCAGCTCATCTACGTCTTCCATTGTCGTTGCCCAGCTGGTTGCAAAACGAATTACCGTATGCGTCTCATCCTTTTTCTCCCAGAAGCTGAATTCAACTTTTTGCGCAAGCTTTTCCATAAATGCATTGTCTACCGCGCAAAATACCTGATTGGTGGGAGCATCCAGATAAAGCTCAATTCCATTTTCCTTTAAGCCTTCCCGAATCTTATCTGCCGCTGCAATTGCCGGCTCTCCGATATGCTCATACAAATCATTTTCAAATAAGACATCAAACTGGATGCCAAGTATCCGTCCCTTAGCAAGCAGTGCTCCATGCTGTTTTATGATGGTAAAGAAATGCGGAATAAGTCCTGGCTTCGGAAATACCACTGCCTCTCCAAACAATGCACCGCATTTTGTTCCTCCGATATAAAAGGCATCGCAGCATGCTGCAATATCTTCTAATGTCACATCATTCGCCGGGCATGCCAGTGCATAAGCCAGTCTTGCTCCATCTAAATAAAGTGGAATACCATTGCTGCGGCATACTTTACTTAATGCTTCTAATTCCTGCCGGTTATATAAGGTTCCATATTCTGTCGGCTGGGAAATGTATACCATTCCCGGCATCACCATATGAGCACGGTTGCCATCCTCTTTAAATGTATTTAAGACTTCTTCCACCTTTTCTGCGCTGATTTTTCCATCTGTCTGTGGAATCGTCAATACTTTATGTCCACCTGCTTCAATAGCTCCTGCTTCATGGGAGCTGACATGTCCGGTCTCTGCCGCAATCACTCCCTGATAAGATGCCAACAGGGCATCAATTACCGTGGCATTGGTCTGTGTTCCTCCCACCAGAAAATGCACCTCTGCCTCCGGTGCATTGCAGGCTTTTCGTATCTTTTCCCTTGCAGCCTCCGAATATTCATCCAGTCCGTATCCGGCACTTTTTATCAGATTTGTCTCCGCTAACTTTTTTAGAATTGCCGGATGTGCTCCTTCCATATAATCACTTGCAAACGCTAACTGTGTTGCCATTTTTCTACTTCCTCTCTCTATTCTATACTGACATAGATTCTTCTTCTATGATTTTTCCTACTTCCTCCGGTTTAATTTCCACAATCTCTGCTATCTGTTCTAAGGTATAGCCCTTCCTGTGCATATTGGTAATTACTTTTTTATTTGTTTCTCTTAATGTCTTTTCTGCTGCTCTTTCTTCTATTCCTTCACTCAGATTACACATCAGGTTCACTTCCTCTCTCAATTCTTCACTTACCGGAATCTGATATTCCAGTTCTATCATATTTAATTTTTCTTCTGCTTCTATTTCATTTGACAAAAGTGTGCTTATCAGCCGATGCAGCTCATAGCGTTCCTCTCTTTTGGGAACTTCATTTGTTACACCAAGCAATACAATATTCAAAAGGTCTATATTTCCTTCCCAGTCATATTCATTTACGATATCTTCTTTCATCAGATGAATATAACTCATCGAATTCATATCCATATTCATGCAAATCCAGATACTAAATACCCGTTTTATGTCACCATAATCCGAATGCCAAAAATCACGTTCCTTTTGGGATGAAATAAGCCTGCTTACATAGAATATCGCCCGGTTCTATGGGCACAACACCAACCTGTGGTTCTCCTTCAATATACGGTATCACATCCTTGGGATTCATACCTTTAAATTCATCCACAGTATTCACCAAAATATGCGCCAGAATACTTTTTTGTCCTAAGAGTCTTTTGGCACATTCATCATATTGTGCCCGATTTCTTGCAGCTTTTACTGCATTTGTAATTTCGCTGTTCAGATTAATAGCCTCCTTTGTTTCCGATTCCTCTCTCAAACCCTTCACAAAGTATGCTCTATTGAATATCAATCCAATTTCATTATACGGTTCCATCCTATCAGACGCAAATAAATTTTTCATAAAGAACTCCCGGAACATCGCTTTTCCGATGCTCCGGGAGTCCGTTATCTTTTTCTTCTACAATATATTTTCCAAGCTTCTGATTACATCAGTTTACGGAATAAAGCTTTCAAATCCTCTACATTTGTATCCTTTGGATTGCCCGGTGCACAGGCATCAGCAAAAGCGGATTCTGCAAGGAATTCTAAGTCTTCTTCCTTTAACGCCTCTAATTTTGTTGGAATTCCAACATCTACAGATAACTGCTGTACCGCATCAATGGCTGCCTTTCTGTATTCTTCTACAGACATGTCATCTACGCCTTTTACACCCATTGCTCTTGCAATCTCACGATATTTCTCACCAGTGCATTCTGCGTTATATTCCATTACGATTGGAAGCATCATTGCACAGGCAACTCCATGTGGAGTATCATATACAGCACCTAATGTATGTGCCATGGAATGTGCAATTCCAAGTCCTACATTAGAAAATCCCATTCCTGCAATATACTGTCCTAATGCCATTCCTTCACGGCCTTCTTTTTCATTGGCAACTGCACTTCTTAAAGATCTGCTGATAATTTCAATCGCTTTCAAATGGAACATATCAGTCATTTCCCATGCAGCCTTTGTAGTATATCCTTCAATGGCATGTGTCAGTGCATCCATTCCGGTGGAAGCTGTCAGTCCCTTTGGCATAGATGACATCATCTCCGGGTCAATTACTGCGATAACCGGCATATCATGCGGGTCTACACATACAAATTTTCTCTTACGCTCTACATCTGTAATTACATAGTTAATGGTAACTTCTGCTGCAGTTCCGGCTGTTGTCGGTACAGCAATAATCGGAACACAAGGCTTCTTTGTCGGAGCTACACCCTCTAAGCTTCTGACATCCTCAAATTCCGGATTTGCAATAATGATACCAATTGCTTTTGATGTATCCATAGATGAACCACCACCAATTGCAATGATATAATCTGCTTTTGATGCTTTAAATGCTTCCACACCATGCTGTACGTTCTGAATGGTAGGATTTGCCTTAATATCTGAATAGATTTCATAAGCAAGTCCTGCTTCATCCAATACATCGGTTACTTTGGATGTTACACCAAACTTAATCAGATCCGGGTCAGAACAGACAAATGCTTTCTTAAATGCTCTTGCCTTTGCCTCGTTTGCGATTTCTTTAATTGCTCCTGCGCCATGGTAGGAAGTCTCGTTTAACATAATTCTGTTTGCCATTTTATCTTCTCCTTTGTCCTTTATTGATACCTCTATTTTACCAATGAAAAAGACAAATAAAAAGTTACAAAAAGGCAACTCTGTCACTTGATTTTTCAATATCTGTCATGGGCAAATTCCACTCTCAATCATCATCCGTCACCACTATATCATCTGCAATTTTTCAAATACTGCTTTCAGTTCTGCCGGCACCGCTTCCGTCAGTGCCTTTGCCAGTTCCCTCGGTGTAGTCTTCTTTCTTCCAAGCACCCACTGAATTGTCATATAAACTGAACCCTGGCAATACATTTCCAGAAGGAAATGAAGATGCTCCGATAATTTCTGTCCTGATTTCTTTTCTATTTTATCCGTATAAAACCGGGTAATCAGTTCAAAATCATGGTCTCTTAAGCAGTTCTGGCTGTCTGATTTAAATGCAGCCCGGAAAAATAATTTTTCCTGCTCAATATATTCAAATTTCTTTACCAGCCCCTCACATACCGTCTTTCCCTCTCCCATATGTTCAAAGGATTCTGCTAAAATTTTGTCAAAATACCAGTTGATCAGATCATATTTATCCTGAAAATGACGGTAAAATGTCTGTCTTGTCGTTCCGCTCAGTTCCACAATCTGCCGGACTGTAATCCGTTCTATCGGCATCTTCGCCATACACTGCTTCATGGCATCTGCCAGCCGGTATTTCATCTGTTCTGCTTTCTGAACATTCTGCTCCATGCCTTCTCCTCCACTTACTCTGCCAATCTACTATCGTCAGCATAGCACCAACCTGTGAAAAAGGCAACCTGACCATTTTCGCCTATAAAGTTTTCCTGCGTTTCCAACGCCAGATTACAATAGAAAGGAGAACTGCCACATAATCCGTCAATGCCTGTCCGTAGATAACACCGTGCAGACCGAGCAATGCATTCAAGCCGTAAAGCACCGGAATCAAAAGTACGCCCTGTCTCAATATAGAAAGAATCGTTGCCGGAAGTGCATTTCCGGTAGACTGCATACAGTTCATATTCATAAATAAAATGCCAATGACCGGACCGGAAATCATATAAGCAATCAGCATTTCCACACCATAATTTATGACCTCTGTATCAGAAATAAACAGGCGGATAATCGGCTCCCGGAAAAAGAAAAACAGTGCTGTCGCCAATACACCTACAATCAGACAGCATTTCTTCGTATAACGTTCCACTGTAATAAAACGCTCCCTGTTCCCTGCACCGTAACTATAGCCTAATAACGGTTGTACTCCATTTGCCAGTCCCATCTGTAAAAATGTGATAAACATATTTGCCTTAAATACAATTCCAATAGCCGCTACCGGTGCATTTCCATATGCCACCAGAATCTGGTTTAAAATAATCGTAGAAATGCTCATCAATGCAGAAAAAATAGCTGTTGGAAGTCCTGCCGAGCATACCTGGGACAGAATTCTGTCCCCACATTTAAAATACCGGAATGCCATAGACATGTTCCTGCTCTTTCTACAGAAATACCAAAGATAATATACACTCGCCATTATATTTCCAATAGTCGTTGCAATGGCTGCGCCTGCTGCACCCATACCAAATCCACTGATAAATATCGGGTCTAAAATAATATTGGCCACGGTTCCTATCATACTTCCTGTCATAGCTTCCCGGCTGGCTCCGTCCGCACGCACAACAAAGCTTGCTGCCGCAGACCAGATAATAAACGGTGCACCATAAGAAATGTATGTTGTGTATCCTTTCGCCAGTTCATAAGTATCTGCATCTGCTCCAAACAATTGTAAAACCGGCTGCATTCCAACCAGTAAAATTGCAGCAAAAACAATTCCCACGATAAGTGATGCATAGGTAATAAAAGAAGAAACCTGCTTTACTCTTTTTTCCTTCTTTTCGCCCAATGCCATAGATGCCGCTGCGCTTCCGCCCATACCAAACATATTGGCAAATGCCATGAATAATATAAAAATCGGATTCGTCAGACTGACTGCTGCCACCTGCAACGGATCCCCTGTCTGCCCTACGAAAAATGTATCCGCCATATTATAAACGACAGTAACCAGACTGCTGATGACACTTGGAATTGCCATCTTTGCTACTGCCTTCGACACCTTCATGCTGCCCATTAATTCATTTTCGTCCATTGTAACCCTTCCTTTCTGCCGGTAAAATCTGCTTCCCAAAGACACTCATTGGCCTCTTGTAACTTTAAATTTCTCATTCCAGATTCCGAAGCATCTTCTCGGCAATTCTTAAAAATTCTTTTCTTTCTTCTTCCTTAATTCCCTGTAATAAAAGTTCTTCCGATTCCGTAATTTCCTTTCGCAGAATATGTTCAATCTTCCGCGCCTGTTCTGTAAAAACAATCTTCTTATATCTTCCATCCTCTGATTCCGGCACCCGACAGATTAGTTCTGCCTGCTCAAGATTCTTTAAAGTCTCTGTTGCAGTAGACGGACGCAAGCCAAATTCTTCCTCAATCTCTTTCTGGTATACCGGATGGTTTTCTGATTCCACCAGAATATAATTTAAGATGTTACCCTTTGCTCCGCTGATTCCGATAGATTCCTGTATTTTCTTAGAACGTCTGCGGAGCCGGTTGGATATTTTATTAATTACCTTTCCTGTTTCCATGGCAAATCTGTTCCTTTCTTTAAACTTATTACTATTTCTAATTAGTTCGGTTCCTAAGTATTTTAGTCAGATTTTATTCCATTGTCAACTTTCTATTTTATCTACTCTATTTCTTCATGCATAATATTCCTTTTCCCGGCTCATGCTAATGCCGATATATAAACTTTTCTTAGGCGATTATGAAAAAGAACGTAAGAATTTATTTCAAAAATTTTAAATATAGAAGGGCATTGGAAGTAATTTGTGCTGAAATGCCCTTCTATAGTAAAAATTTTGAAAGAAAAATATATCTTTTCGCAATCGTCCAAAA
>ERZ772872.3857-NODE-3857-length-10899-cov-3.885743_pt1 | contig 10899 bp, 4 predicted proteins | sample MGYA00512132_ERZ772872 | MGnify/ENA primary metagenome ERZ772872 (study PRJEB29015, sample SAMEA2737724) | human gut metagenome | biome: human gut; feature: human-associated habitat; material: faeces | place: China | collected 2012 ... | reverse complement strand
CCGCTTGTCCTCGACCATCTTGTAGATGGTATTGCTCGGAAATCCTTTCGACATGTCATAACGGGTAAAATTGTCCGTTTCCGGATTGTAGCGGCAGAAGCCCTCACCCAGCGTCATGAACCACAGACGCTTCCTGCTGTCTTCGTAGATACTGATTACCTTATTGTAGGGAAGAGAGGTCGAATCATTCTCATTAGACAGATAATTCCTCCACTGCTGGCTTCTTACATTGTAGCAGAACACTCCATTAGAAAAAGTAGCAAACCACAGATTTCCGTTGAAGTCCTCCAGAATGTTATAAGTAAACATATTCTTCAGCTGAGGAATCCGGGTAAAGTCATCTGTAGAGCGATTGTACTTCAACAGACCGGACGTGGTGCCTATCCACACGTCTCCCGTAGTGGTCCTGCAAATGGTAAAGGCGTCATTGGCGACCATGGAATTCTCACTCTCACCCTTGGCATAATGTTTCACCTGCCTGGTCCGAAGATTCACCCGATTCAGACCACCGGAAAACGTACCTACCCACAAATCATCCCCATCCAGACAAAGGCCATGAACATTCTGATAAATGGCCGAATGCTCAAAAGGCTCTATCTTTCCGTTTTCCGGATTGTAATTGAACAAGCCTTTGTCTTCGGTACCTATCCACAAGGTGCCATCATTACTTTCACAGATTTCCCGTACACGACGGCCGAAATGCCTGAGATTGTCTCTCGGATAGAACTTCTCGAAGTAAGTCCACTGATAAGGACAATAGTTCACTCCACCGAAATAAGACCCTATCCACATGCCGTTCTCCTTGTCGCAGCAGAGCGAATAAATGGCATTGTCCGACAATGCATACGAATCATCCTGGTCGGGAACGGTCAAATGGGTAATCTTGTCATTCGTCAGATTGTAAATATACAAGCCGGACTCTGCGCCCACCCACAGCTCGTTGTCAGATTTGAACTGCAAAGCCCTCACATAGGTGTTCAGCAGCTTCCGCGTCTTGCCGGTAGTCTGGTTTATCTCTGTCAACCCGTTCAGCGAAGCGATATACACACAATTATGGGGTCCGCTGACCTGCCAGTTGATAATATCATTCTTGAAAATCTCATTTCCTTCCGCGTCCTTGAAAGGCTGCAGAGGAGTTTCAAAGTCAGCTTTCGTATAGTAAAGATTATCCGCATACAAGGCCAGCCAACACGTATTCCCATTCAGCCAAAAGCGGGTTACATTGGGCAGTCCCGAATCGTGCAGATGGTTCAGCAGCCTCCCTTCATCCGGTTTATAGCAGAACAACCCCTGGTTTTCTACCGATATCCAGATATTATCGTCCTCGTCACTTCCAATCATGGTGACGAAATCCCTGATGATACTGCCGTTATCACTGGCCTCATCGAAAGCGGTAAAGGAATCCAGTACCGGGTCGTAAATAAAGACTCCCCCATCGGTACCAATCCAGATATTTCCCCGGCGGTCCTCGTAGAGCGCAGTTATGAAGTTCTTTCCTAAACCGGAGTTCTCTTTCTTGTAAATACGGAAAGACAATCCGTCATAACGGTTCAGACCGTCCTTGGTTCCGAACCACATAAAGCCTTTCCTATCCTGCAAAATCTGATACACGGTGTTCTGCGAAAGACCGTTCCGGATATCCATCGTTCTGAAATAGTAATGAACAGCATCCTGCGCACAGACCGGCAATACCGCCCATAGGCACAGACTAAGGAAAAGCTTTATAATCAATCGTTTCATAACAACATTTTTAATGTACAATTTACCATTTACAAAGTACAATTTAACTATGCAGATGACAGCGCAGCCAAATTGTACTTTGTAAATGGTAAATTGTAAATGCCCCTATTTCTTAAGTGAATTGCAGATACGTGTATTTATCTCTTTCACGCGTTTCTCATCCAGCTTTATCACCTTGCGGTCGTAAGTCATCAGACCGTTCACTTCCACCTCCACATCCGTGGTCTGTGTATAGACGGCTGCCGAGAAACCTCTTTTTATCATCTGATACAGCATATCGGCATATTTCACGTACTCATCAGTCACTTCTTTGGAAGAGTTGAACTGAACATATCCCCAGTTGCGGTTCGGTTCCCAGATATGGTCTTTCAAGACAAGGCCGATGCCGCCATACTCACCCAAAACCGTGGCACGCTGTGCATCATACAGATACATCTCCGGTTGGGGATAGTTGTGGAGGTCGAGCATGTCACCGCAAGTATAATGGTTACCGCCACTTGCCGGATTCACCAGACGGGTCGGGTCATACTGTTTCGTCCATTCGGCTATCTCTACCGTCTTGAACTGCCCCCAGGCTTCGTTGAACGGTACCCATGTACCGATACACGGATAAGAGTAGAGACAATCCATTATTTCCTTCCATTCCTTGTGATAATAGGCTTCGGATTCGGCGGAGCGTTTCAGTTCTGTTCCGTCGAAATAGCGGCGGTTCTGCCATTCCGGATTACGGTCACCGCTCGGCATATCCTGCCATACGATGATACCCAAACGGTCACAATGTGTGTACCAACGTGCCGGTTCCACCTTGATATGCTTGCGAATCATATTGAAACCGAAATCTTTCGTCTTCTGTACATCATACAGCAAAGCCTCGTCTGTGGGAGCTGTATACAGTCCGTCGGGCCACCAACCCTGGTCCAGCGGTCCAAACTGGAACAAAGCCTCGTTATTTAGTTCCAGGCGTACGATGCCATCCGCGTCACGACGGGTGGAGTACTTACGCATGGCAGCATAGCTGTCCACCTTATCCACTACCTTGCCTCCGCTTTTCAGAGTCACTTTCAGCGTATAGAGGAAGGGGGAATCCGGACTCCACAACTTGGCATTCCGGGGCATGGACACCTCCACCGGCTCTGCATTGATACTTTTGCCGGTGGCTACCAGTTGATTGCCGTCATACACATTCACTTCCACAAAGTCGGAAGGACATGCACTATTCAATTCAGCCTTCACTGTCAACAGATTACGGTCAATATCGGGAGTGATACGGAGGTTCTTGATATGTTTTCCGGCAACCGGCTCCATCCATACCGTCTGCCAGATACCGCTTACGGGAGTGTACCAGATACCTTCCGGATTGCTGACCTGCTTTCCACGGGGTTGAGGTCCTTTATCCGTTGGGTCCCAAACTTTTACGACCAACTGATTATTGCCTTTGCCAGAAAGGGCGGCAGTAATATCGAAAGAGAACGGAGTAAATCCCCCCGTATGGCTGCCTACTTTCACATCATTCACCCATACATCCGTTTTCCAGTCGACAGCGCCAAAGTGCAACAGCACTTGTTTTCCCTTCCAGGCAGAAGGAATTTCAAAACTGCGCTGGTAGACCAGTTCCTGGTTTTCATTGATTCTTTTTCCAACTCCGGACAAGGAGGATTCGATGGCAAAAGGAACAAGTATCTGCCCTTCGAACTCTGCCGGAAGATGCTCACCTTTATTTATAACGGCATAATTCCACAGTCCGTTCAAGTTCTTCCAGTCACTCCGTTCCATGATGGGACGAGGATATTCGGGCAACACATTCGCGGGATTGATCTGGGATGCCCAGTCCGTTTTGATTTTATCACCTGCCGGCTTCCATTGCGCCGAGCTTCCGATTGCAAACAACGTCAAGAATGACGATATGAGGAAAAATCTTCTCATAGTATTATAACTTTTTATTGGTTTCTACGAAAGCAAAGATAAGCCGATTCAGAAAAAAAGAATAGAAATTTCGAACCAATAAATAGTATTTTTGTGGAATATCAAGGTATTACCATCTCATTTTATCAAAGAAATTCATCAAAGGCACCTTTTTCCGCTTTTCTTGCCACGCCTATGACAAGGTTTTGCCTTCCCATTGGCAAGACTTTGCCACCGCGTTGGCAAAACTTTGCCATAGGCGTGGCAAAAGTTTGCCAAGGCAGTGACAACTTGTTGGCAAAATACCTCCCTGATATACAAGGAGTAGCAAACAATAGACAGCAGGGAATGACTAATATCCCGGATTCTGCTGGTTCTCCAATGCCGGATTGGCATTTATCTCATCCTGCGAAATAGGAAGCACAATCTTCTCGAAAGTACGGTCGATTGTTTTTCCACGGTGACTCACCGGAATATCTTGAAAATCGTCGTTGAATTCGATGGTTCTGCCCATACGCATCATGTCGAAGAAGCGTTGTCCTTCACCAAAAAGCTCCTTGCTGCGCTCGTCCAGAATCATATCATCGGTAATGGTAGCGGCAGTGGCCGGTGCCAGTCCGGGAGAACGCCTGCGGATTTCATTCAGGTAACCGGCGGCGGCATCTGCGCCTGCTTCCTGCTTCGTGGAGTGCAAGGCTGCTTCGGCGGCAATCAGATATATCTCGGAAAGACGGATTATCTTGATATTGACGGCTGTATTGGTTGCCTTGCCGTCACCTGCCAGAGTGGTACTGCCCATATACTTGTAGCAGGCTCCCTTGCGTTCAATCTCATTGTCCACCCAGTATTCATCGTTGTCCATGATTCCCCAACGCACATCCGTCTCGTCTTCACCCAGACGGTTCAAGAAATAATCGCTGGCAAGATACCAGCCCATGGCATTCTTCAACTGTCCGTAGCGCATCAGGTAAAAGCCCAAAGAAGAAGTTCCCAGGTCTGATTCCTCAGTGGTGATGCCCAGCTCAAAGATGGACTCGGAACCAAACTGCTTGCTCCAGGAAGCCGTCCAATCGGCAGGCTCATACAGTTTGTACACACCGCTTTCTATAATCTCCCGGGCAGCGTTCAAAGCACCGTCATAATCTTCCATATAGAGTTTCACACGCGCTTGCAGGGCTATGTTGGTGTAATAGTCCGCATATCCGCTCTGCTTTGTCTTCTTCTTGGCAAGCAGGGCCGCCCCGTCCGACAAGTCCTGCAGAATCTGGCGATAGTTCTCCTCCACAGTAGCACGGGTGGGCTGGGCGTTCACCGTAAGCGGCTCGGTTACATTGGGAACTCCATAAGAGGTCTTGTTGTAATTGTAAGGAAGCCCGTAGAGACGGACCAAATCGAAATAGAACAGCGCCCTCAGAGTCAACGCCTGCCCTTTGGCTTCGGAAAAGTCTTCCATACTGCCCGATTCTTCCAGCTTCTCAATGTTGCTCAACAAGGTGTTGACCTGCAGAATGCAGTAATATCCACGGCTCCAGAAACCGGAATAAGTATTGCTGTTGGAAGTGTGGTTGAACGTATAGAATGCATCCAGTCCGCGTCCGGCAGCAAAAATCGTGAGGTCACCGCCCTTGGCATCACCGTACATAAAAAGGTTTCTGCCGTAATAGGACGATGAGGTCATCGCACTCATCACACCGTTGATAACCACCTGCGCATCGGCTACCGTACCGACAGCACCTTCTGCATTTCCGGAGTTGGTGGGCTGCATATCCAGAAAATCGTCACACGAAGTGAATGTAAAGGCACCAAGTATCACAAGTGCCAATAAATGATATATCTTTTTCATTGTTAGTTCCTCCAGTTCATTAAAATTTCAATTCAACGCCAACGACAAACGTTTTTCCGATAGGGGTTTCCCAACCACGTGTGCCGTATTCGCTCACTTCGGGGTCTGCCTCCTTGTATTTGGCTATTGTCCAAAGGTTGCTGGCAGTGAAGAAAAGGCGGGCATTCTCGATGAAAGCCTTGCGGGTCATGGCTTTGGGTAGCGTATAGGCCAATGAGAGATTCTTCAAGCGCAGATAACTGGCATTGAACAAGTGGCGGCTGCTGTATTGTTGCGGGTCATCGAGGTCTACACCTTCGATACGGGGCTCTGTACCGTTCGTATGGTCTGGCGTCCAAAGGTTGTTGTAGTAGCTTTTAGCACGGATACGCTCCCAATAATAACCGTCGTCGGCCACATCCATGTAGGCTCCATCGTACAAGTCTCCTCCTATCTTATAGGTAAAGCCCAACGAAAGGGCTATGCCTTTGTAGGAGACCGAGGTATTGATGCCCCCATACACTTTGGGAACGGCATTGCCGATGATGGTGTAGTTGGCATTGTTATAGTCATAAGTAGCTCCGCGTCCGTTATACTCAAAATCTCCGGCCTTGCCATTCTTGGGGTCATTTACATAGTAGACGTTCTTGCCGTTGGTCTTGTCCACACCTGCCCATTCGTATCCATAGAAAGCCAGCGTGGACTGACCTTCCCGGTATACATATTGCGCACGGCTGTCGCTACTGGTGGGGTCGTACCAGATAATGTCCGCACCGCCATACAACTCTTTCACCTCAGAACGGAGGAAGGTTGCGTTGACACCGGCACTCCATAACCATCCTTTACTATCAATGATGTCACCACTCAACTCCACCTCTACCCCATGGTTGTTGATGCATCCTACGTTCCGCAACGTAGAGGAAAATCCCGTAACCATCGAAATGGGAACATCCTGGAGCAGGTTCTTCGAATCACGGTTGAAGTATTCCACCGTACCGCGCAGACGCTGGCCGAAGAAGCCGAAGTCGATACCCACATTCGTGTTGTAGCTCGTCTCCCAAGACAGCTTGTCATTGGTGACGGTAGTGATTGTACCGCCCGGGTTACCCATGTACTTACTGGTATAGCTCATCAAGCTCATATAGCCGTAATTGTCCGAAGGCAGCGTACCGTTAATACCATAAGAGGCACGTATACGCAGGTTGCTCAGGAAAGAATATTTGCTCATAAAACCCTCGCGCATGATGTTCCACGCTCCTGCCACTGACCAGAAGTTTCCCCAACGTTCCTGCTTGCTGAGCCGGGAAGAACCGTCGCGGCGGTAAGAACCGGAAATGAAGTAGCGTTCATCGTAATTATAATCCAACTTGGAGAGCACGGACACCATCGAGTTTCCCCAGGAATATCCGGCAGAAGTCTGCGTTCCGGCAGTAGAAACTGTATGAATGGTGCTGACCGCAAGATTGCTTCCTGTGGCACGCACATAGTCTGTCTTGTTCTTCTCCGCTTCGAAACCCACCATGGTGCCAACTGTGTGTTTGTCGAAGGTGCCGGTATAATTGGCGGTAGTGGAGGTAACCATCTTCTCGTATGTAGTACGGTATTCGTTGACATTCCCATTGTCTGCCGAGCCTTTATAGTGATTGGCACTGTAATAGATATAGTCTTTTACAGTAGTATTGTCGTAAGAGTAGATAGAACGAAGGTCCAGGCCCGGCATCAGATGCAGGGTGAGCGTCTCCGCAGCCATGATTTTGGTACTGGTAGAACCGTTCTCCCACTCTTTGTCATAATAAAGCCCATTGTAGGCGTAGCTACCGTAACGTTCGGTCCAGAGCTCGCCGGTCTTGTAATCAGTGGGCCAGTAGAGTCCCCACAGCAAGTTACGGGTCTGCATGAAGTAATTACTGCCCGTGTTGCGTGTATCATTATAACCGCTTTTCTTGGTACGCGCCAGGCTGGCATTGGTGGTCAGTTCAAGGAATTTCCCCACCTTCTGGGTGAGGTTCAGGCGACCGGAAACACGGTCGAAGCTGTTCATCTTCAAACGTCCTTCGTCCTGGGTATAGGAAAGGGAAGTGTAATAGTTGGTATTCTGCGTAGCACCGCTGACGGACATATCGTAGGTCTGGTAAATGGCGGTACAGAAATATGCCTTGTCCCAATCGTAGTATTTGCCTCCACGCCCGGAGTTGTCGTACTCAAGGATATTGACGTTCTCGTAAGCTCCCGTACCATTTGTGGTAAATTGGTAGCCATGTTTGTTGAAACGGCTGTTCAACTGGCCTATGGCATAGGCTGCCGCCTTTTCGTCCGTTTCGCCCTTACCGCTTGTACGGGCATCGTGAAATACGGTGTAGAGCATATTCACATTCTCCTGTACGCTGGCCGTTTCATAGTTGTCCGTTGCCCAGCAGGGCGTGAAGCCCACTTCGGCTTTCAGCGTCACCACCGGCTTGCCAATCTGTCCTTTTTTGGTAGTAATCAGAATGACGCCGTTTGCCGCACGCGACCCATAAAGCGAGCTGGCCGCCGCATCTTTCAATACAGAAATAGATTCGATGTCTTCCGGGTTCAACGTATTCATGATGTTGTTGGTAGAATAGAGCTCACCGCTCATCTGCCCCGTATTGCCCGAAGAGACCGGAACACCGTCCACTACATACAACGGTTCATTCCCGGCATTCATAGAACCTATGCCACGGATGCGGATGGCCGGTGCGGAACCCGCCTGGCCGGAATTATTCGTCAGTTGCAAGCCCGCCACTTTACCGTTCAACGCGTTTTCAAAGCTGGTCGTCGGAATGTCTTTCAGCGCATCCGCTTTCACTAAAGAAGCCGAACCTGCATAGCTGCTCTTTTTGGCCGTGCCGTAAGCCACCACCATCACTTCATCCAGCAGTTCCGAATCCGATTTCAGCACCACCTTCATAGCAGGCTTTATGGCAGCTTCTACTTTCTGCATACCTACAAAAGAGACAATCACTGTCTTTGCCGTGCCCGGCACATTCAAGATTGTAAATTTACCTTCGATATCGGTCACGGCCCCCAGCGTTGTACCCTTCACCAATACCGATGCCCCAATAATCGGCTCATTGTTGTCCTCGGCAAATACTGTTCCCGAGACCGTAGACGTCTGAGCCATCACTCCTGCCCCCATAACCAGGCAGACAATGATTAACAAGAAGAATTTCTTTCTCATGCTTCTCTTCCTTAAAATTAGTCAATCAAAACACTTTTTAATATCCAAACGTTGCAAAGGTATGTATCTTTTTCAAAAAGAAAAGTAATAGTATTCAAAAAGCTTCATTTTGATTGTATTTTAAGCTAAACACAAGCAATATGTCTATAGCCTAAGCATTCCAAGCAATAAGTATGATGCTGGATACGGAAATATAAGCAATGCCAAAGAAGATATATCCGGATTTTAAGATATGACACGTCCCGGCATACAACTTTTTTCGTAACTTTGCACAGTTTTAAAATACACTGAACGAATGGAGTTTAAGTATGACGTTATTGTAATCGGCGCCGGACACGCAGGATGCGAAGCCGCTGCCGCTGCTGCAAACCTGGGTTCGAAGACTTGTCTTATCACAATGGATATGAACAAAATCGGACAGATGAGTTGTAACCCGGCAGTGGGAGGCATCGCCAAAGGACAGATAGTACGCGAAATAGACGCCTTGGGAGGATATATGGGATTGGTGACAGACCAGACAGCCATACAGTTCCGTATACTGAACCGTTCCAAAGGTCCCGCTATGTGGAGCCCGCGCGCACAGTGCGACCGCAACAAATTTATCTGGGCATGGAGAGAAATTCTGGAAAATATCCCCAACCTGCATATCTGGCAGGATACCGTGCAGGAAATCCTCGTTGAAAACGGTGAGATTACGGGAGTAGTAACACTATGGGGAGTAACGTTCCATGCCAAATGTGTAGTACTCACCGCAGGAACTTTCCTCAATGGACTGATGCACGTGGGACGTACCATGCTTCCAGGTGGACGTATGGCAGAACCAGCATCCTACCAATTAACCGAATCCATCGCAAAGCATGGCATCACCTTTGGACGCATGAAGACGGGAACCCCCGTACGCATAGATGGACGCAGCGTGCATTATGAGGATATGGAAATCCAAGACGGAGAATGTGACTTCCACAAGTTCTCGTTCATGGACACTCATGTACGCCATTTGAAACAGCTCCCTTGCTGGACCTGCTTCACCAACGAAGAAGCACACCGCATCCTGCAGGAAGGGCTGCCGGATTCCCCCCTTTTCAACGGACAAATCCAAAGTATCGGCCCACGTTATTGCCCCAGTATAGAAACCAAGATTGTGACTTTCCCCGACAAACCGCAGCACCAGCTTTTCCTGGAGCCCGAAGGGGAAACAACCCAAGAGCTCTACTTGAATGGATTCTCTTCTTCATTGCCCATGAACATCCAGATTGCAGCATTGAAAAAGATACCGGCGTTCAGAGACCTCGTCATCTACCGCCCGGGCTATGCCATCGAATACGACTTCTTTGACCCCACCCAACTGAAACATACGCTGGAAACGAAGAATATAAAGAATCTGTTCTTTGCCGGACAAGTAAACGGAACAACCGGTTACGAGGAAGCTGCCGGACAAGGAATCATGGCTGGCATCAACGCCCACATCAATTGCCACGGCGGAGAGCCGTTCACCCTTGCAAGGGATGAAGCATATATCGGCGTTTTAATCGATGACTTGGTAACAAAAGGTGTGGACGAGCCTTACCGTATGTTTACTTCCCGTGCCGAATATCGCATCCTGCTCCGTATGGATGATGCGGACATGCGACTCACGGAAAAAGCCTGGAAGCTGGGACTCGCCAAGGAAGAGCGGTACAAGCTGCTGACAGAAAAACGTGAAGCCGTGAACCGGATTATAGACTTCGCGCGGAATTACTCGATGAAACCGGCATTAATCAATCCGGTATTGGAGCAGCTCGGCACAACTCCACTGCGCCAGGGATGCAAATTGATAGATTTGATAAACCGTCCGCAGATAACGATTGAGAACATTGCCGAACACGTCAGTACCTTTAAACGAGAACTGGATAAAATATCCGATAGAAAGGAAGAAATTGTAGAAGCTGCAGAAATACTCATCAAGTACGAGGGATACATCGGACGCGAACGGATTATTGCGGATAAATTGGCAAGATTGGAAAGCATCAAGATAAAAGGTAAGTTTGACTATAATTCCATTCAATCCCTTTCTACCGAAGCTAGACAGAAGCTGATGAAGATAGATCCGGAAACAATAGCCCAAGCGAGTCGGATTCCGGGAGTATCTCCAAGCGACATCAACGTGCTACTGGTACTTTGCGGACGATAGAGCGCAAAGTTCCACGTGAAACAAAGAATTCAATAAACGTATTAAATAAACTGATTATGAGCA
>ERZ772872.3846-NODE-3846-length-10918-cov-4.249379_pt1 | contig 10918 bp, 6 predicted proteins | sample MGYA00512132_ERZ772872 | MGnify/ENA primary metagenome ERZ772872 (study PRJEB29015, sample SAMEA2737724) | human gut metagenome | biome: human gut; feature: human-associated habitat; material: faeces | place: China | collected 2012 ... | reverse complement strand
ACATGGGTAACTATGCACATGGAAACCAGCCTATCCAGCACATGATTTATCTGTATGACTATGCAGGCCAGCCTTGGAAAGCGCAATATTGGTTGCGTGAGGTGATGAACCGTATGTATACAGCCGGTCCGGACGGATATTGCGGTGATGAAGACAATGGTCAGACTTCGGCATGGTATGTATTCTCCGCATTAGGGTTCTATCCGGTATGTCCCGGTACGGATGAGTATATTCTGGGTGCTCCGTTGTTCAAGAAGGCGACACTTCATTTTGAAAACGGAAAGAACTTGGTAATAACCGCATCGGATAACAGCGATACCAACCGATATGTAGATGAAATGCGTGTAAACGGTACTGTTTATACCAAGAATTATTTGAAGCATAACGAATTGTTACAAGGCGGTACTATTGACTTCAAGATGACCGACCGTCCGAATATGCAGCGTGGAACACAAGAAAGTGATTTGCCTTATTCATTTTCAAAAGACGAAAAAGTAAAATAAAAGTTTCACCATGCACTTCTCTCTTATAAAGAGAGGTTGGAGGGGGATGTTCTCTTTTGGCAGCATTGCAAGAGTACATCCCCTTTTTCTTTTTAAGTATTTCTTCTATACGTCAAAGTCCGATGATATTACTACTTTTGCCTTTCCTCTGCTTTTTTCTGGAAAATTTAGAAAAAAGAACAAGATTGAGTAAGTGTTTTCTTTTAGCTGCCTGTTTTTATTCTCGAAAGGGGAATGAGAACCCCTTCACTGGAGAAAAACAAGTCAGTGTTAACGAATTTATAAATTATGAAAGGCAATCAATTAATGAGAAAGCCCAAATTACTCAGGGCGCTTTTGATTCTTTTGTTTGTGGCTGCACCCATACAATGGACCCGCGCGCAAATCGTTCTTTCAACTCCCAAGACAACGCTTGGAGCAGTGATCAAGAACATTAAATCACAGTCTAACTATCAGTTTTTCTATGATGACAAGCTGGCTGAAATGCCGGTGAATGCCATTGATGTGAAGAACGGTTCATTACAGTCTGTACTTGATGCGGCTTTGCAAGGCAAAGGAATTACGTATAAGATAGAGGATAACATTGTCTATCTTTCAGCATCCGGAGAGCCTCAGACACCTCAACAGACAGGACAGGAACATACAGTGACCGGAACAGTGGTTGATGCGACAGGCGAAGCCTTGATTGGTGTAAACGTACAAGTGAAAGGAAATCCCACAGCCGGTACGATTACAGACTTTGAAGGTAACTATTCTTTGTCCGTTCCCGGAAATGGTGAGATTGTGTTCTCATACATTGGTTACCGTTCGGAAACATTGAAGCCCGATGGCAAGAATGTACTGAATGTAACCATGCAGGAAGATACACAGCAGATTGGCGAAGTGGTGGTAACCGCTTTGGGGATCAAACGTGAGAAGAAAATGTTGGGTTATGCGGTTCAGGAACTGAAGAGCGATGAACTGAACAAGACAGGTGACCCCTCGGTAACCAGTGCCTTGCAGGGCAAGGTGGCAGGCCTTCAGATGAATACCTCGGCTACCGGTCTGGGCGGCTCTACGAAGATTACCATCCGTGGAAACTCTTCTCTGACAGACAATAACCAGCCGTTGTGGATTGTGGATGGCGTTCCTTTCAGCGACACTAGCACTTCAAGCGCATCCCGCTATGATGGTGTAGACCGTGGTAGCGCTTCCATGGACATTAATCCGGATGATATCGAGAGTATTTCTGTTTTGAAGGGTCCGAATGCGGCTGCTCTTTACGGTTCACGTGCAGGTAATGGCGTTATCTTGATTACGACAAAGAAAGGTAGTAAGAAGGATGGCTTCGGAATCCGTTATAGTGGTAATTTTACTTGGACAGCTATCGGCGAGACATTGGATATGCAACGCCGTTACGGACAAGGACATATTGATACAAAAGATGCCAAGACTGCGGTGTATGACAAAACGGATAGCGGAAGCTGGGGTCCGGTATTGGATGGAAGCATGAAAGAGGCTTGGAACGGAGAAACTTACGCTTACTCTAACTATGGGGATAAGTTGAAAGATTATTTTGATACCGGTTTCTCGCATACGCATAACGTATCTATCAGCAACGGTACAGAGAAATCACATTTTCGTACTTCTTTCGGATACTCCGACAATGACGGTGTATTCCCCACTGAAAGTTTGAGCCGTGTGAATGCCGATCTGAATGCAGGAACGGAATTGAACAAATGGGTGTCTATGGACGGAAAAATTTCTCTTTCACGTACAAAAGCCGATAACCGTCCACTGTATGGAGATTACGGTGCTATTTCCCAGTTGATGAGAATCCCTAACAACGTCCGTCTGGATGACTTGAAACAATATTCTGATGAAACTCATGCGCATGTGAATTGGACAGGGCCTACTGCCAGTATCCGTAATCCTTATTATGTATTGCATCAGCGTCAGAATTCGGATGAACGTTGGCGTGCTTTCGGATATTATAGCATGAAAATCAATTTCACTGATTGGCTGCATCTATCTGCCAAATACGCTTTTGACTACTACCGCACCAGAGTGCAAAGCACCAATGCGGGGGATGGTATCAATGGAGAAGCCAATACTTCCATGATTACGAATGATTCAATGGACCGTAGTGAAGAAAACTTCTTCGAGTCAAATGCTGAAGTCATTTTGATGGGTGACCGTCAGTTGACTGATAACTTCCGTCTGGGCTTCAATGTCGGTGGTAACTTTATGTACCAGCGTTCGGAAACTTTGGGCGTGGGCGTAGGTAATATGGTGGACAAAGGTAACTGGATGCTGAATGCGGCCAATTTGTTGAGAACCGGTAGTGAGGATGGCTACAAGCGTGCCATGAACTCGGTGTTCGGCTCTGTACAGATGGCGTGGAAGGAATATCTGTCTTTGGATTTGACAGCCCGTAACGACTGGTCATCCACTCTTCCGTCAGGTAACAATTCTTTCTTCTATCCGTCTGCCAACCTCAGTTTCGTAGTGTCGGACTTCTTGCGCTCTATCGACAAACCGTTGCCAAGCTGGGTGACATTTGCCAAGGCACGTCTGTCTGCCGCACAGGTAGGTAAGGATACAAGCCCTTATCAGTTATACAATACCTACTCTTTCAAATTCGATAATGGTGTATTGACCCCGACCAAAGACAATGTGAAGATGAACGACCAGTTGAAGCCTGAAATCGCGACTTCTTACGAAGCGGGTCTGGATATGAAGTTCTTGAACAATCGCCTGGGATTTGATTTTACTTATTATTACAGCAAGACAAAGAACCAGATTATGAAAGTACCCGCAGCAGCTCCCTGGAGTGGAGGACAATGGGTAAATGCAGGTATGGTAACCAATCAAGGCGTGGAACTGATGTTGTATTCCACTCTGGTAGAAACAAAGGATTTCGCTTTTGACTTGAATGTGAATATGGCTCACAACGTATCGAAGGTGAAAGAACTGGCTCCGGAAGAAAATGTGAACTATATGTTCTTTAACGGTGACGGAAACTTCCCTGTAAAAGTAGGTACACGCGCCGGACACAAATTAGGCGAGATTTATGCTACATCGCTTTATAAGCGCAATGAAAACGGTGATATTATCGTAAATGAGAATGGGTTGCCCATGACTGTGACCAATGAGTCCGAATATGTGAACAAACCTATCGGTAATATCCAGCCAAAGCTGACCATGTCTGTATCTCCTACCTTTACTTATAAGGGGATTACACTGTCCGCACTGTTTGATATGAAATTCGGTGGTGATATCTTCTCTTATTCCGAGATGCTGGCTACCGGAAACGGTTTGGCTAAACGTACCTTGAACCGTGGTGAGGAAAACAACTATATGATGGTATTTCCCGGTGTGACAGAGTCAGGCGAGGTGAATACAAAACAGGTGTCCGCTTCAGAATACTATGGTGCATTGCAGGCTGAGGATTTCATCTACGATGCTTCTTTCATTAAGCTGAAAGAATTGTCAATCGGCTATTCATTCCCCTCATCTATGCTGAAGAAGACTCCTGTCAACTCGCTGAATGTTTCATTTGTTGCACGTAACTTGTGCTATCTGATGAAGCACACACCGGGTACAAGCCCCGAAGGTGGCTATGACACTACGATGTTCTCACAAGCCATTGACTATGCATCGTTGCCGTTTACACGTACTTTCGGTATTTCTATCAACTTAGGTTTCTAATTAATTAAAAGGAAAAACTGATTATGAAAATCAAATTATATAAATCCGTAGCCTTATGTTCGTTGCTGGCTTTGGCCGGATGCCATGATTTTGAGGAATTGAATACAAATCCTTACGCACCGATTTACGACCCGACTGTGGAGAATGTATCGGCCGACGGTATAGATATTGATTATACTTTGACGGAACATGCCATGGCAAGTTTGAAAGGGATGGAAGGTGCTATCGGAAGTATTTTTGCCAACTTCACCTACGAAGGTCCTTACAATGATTATCAGACAACAACCAATCTGACTCATGATATCTATGCCGGTTATTGGGGAAACAATGTCAGCGGCTTTGTGAATCAGGCGCCTACCTATTCTTATACGGATGGATGGTCGGCCAGCCGCTGGAAGCATTTCTATGATGACCGCAGCACTTCGGAATACAGCCAGTTGGTCAAGACATTCTATTTCTGCAATAAGGATTATTACCATACGGCATTCTATATCACCCGTATTTATTATGCTTTCTTGTTGTCCATGCAGACGGACACTTACGGAGATATTCCTGTAGCCTACTATGTGAAGGGAGCCATGCCACCGGAAGAAAATGTGACCTATACACCTCAAAAGGAAGTTTATAATATCCTTTTCCAGCTGTTGGATCAGGCAATAACAGAGTTGCATCAGGAAAATCTTCCTGCTGTCAGTCAGTATGATTTAGGTGACAATGACAAATGTTATGGGGGTGATGTGGACAAATGGCGTCGTTTTGCCAATACACTGCGTTTGCGCCTTGCTTTGCGTGTATCCAATGTAGACCCGGCTTTGGCCCAGACTCAGGCAAAGGCGGCTTTGACAGATCCTGCCGGTTTGATGCAAAGTCAGGATGACAATATGAAGCAGACTCCGAAACGTCAGTATATCTCCGGCGGTAATGAAAATATCTACGCGTTGTTGTTCAGTTGGACCGGCAATGCTGTATTGTCGAAAGAAATGGAACGGGCTTATAAGAATCAGGCTTTGAAAGAAGGTGCGGCAGCCGATGCCGTTACTTTCAATGAGAATTCTGAGAACTGTTATCTCGACCCTCGTTGTGAAGTTTTATGGTTCCGTCCTACTCCGTTTGATTCGTTGACTACCAGTCCGCTTCCTACAGAGAATCTGAAGAAAGATTTCAACGGAGTGATGAATGGAGAAACCAATGTAGGCGGTTCTTATCTGAACAGATATTCTGCCAACCGCTGTATTCTGTCATCTGATGCCATGAACAAGGATTATTGGTGGAATCTGGCTCGTGAAATTGTCTGGATGGGTTATGCTGAAAGCTTGTTCCTGAAAGCGGAAGCGGCATTGCGCTGGCCGTCATTGGTGGATGAAACAGCCGAAGCCCTTTATTTGAAAGGTATCAAGGCATCTATGGATTATTATGAAATTGATGCGGACAAGGCCAATGAATACATCAGTCATCTGGATGGCGTAAAAGCATTTACCGGTGGTAGCAAGGAAGAACAGTTGGAACAGATTATTACTCAGAAGTGGATTGCCGTTTTCCCGAATGGAAATGAGGGATGGGCGGAAGTGCGCCGTACCGACTATCCGCGTTATCTGCTGGCTCCGGTCAATGGAAACAATTCCAATGGAGAAGTGGCGTCCGGCAAGCTTATCAAACGCATCAACTATCCTAACAGCGAGTCCCGTAACCCCAATAAACCGGGCAATGTGAACCAGGGTAGCCGTGTATGGTGGGATGTGGCCGATACGATGAATGATAGAGGTCAGTGGCATACTCCGAATAATTTCCGCTAGAAATTGCTATCTTTGTATCCTAGGGAACATAAAAAGAAACAAAATGAAGCAAATTCTATTTTTATTGGCAGCCGTCCTGTTATTGGGCGGCTGTGCGGAAGAGAAGAAGACCGACGTTCGTTGGGCTACTTTCAATATCCGTTACGACAATCCGCAGGACAGTTTGAACAATTGGCAATATCGGAAAGACCGTGTGTGCCAGTTTATTAAGGACCATGAGCTGGATATTGTCGGTATGCAGGAAGTCTTGCATAACCAGTTTCAAGATCTTCGCGCAGGCTTGCCCGAATACGATGGTATCGGTGTGGGACGTGATGACGGGAAGACAGCAGGTGAATATGCGCCGCTTTTCTATCGTAAGGACAAATATGAGGTGTTGGACTCCAATACTTTCTGGTTGGCCGAAAATCCCGATAGCGTAGGAATGATGGGATGGGATGCGGTTTGTGTCCGTATCGCCACTTGGGCAAAATTTAAGGACAAGGCTACCGGAAAGATATTCATGGCTGTCAATACTCATTTTGACCATGTGGGTGAAGAGGCCCGCCGTCAAAGCGCATTGCTCATTATCCGTAAGATAAAAGAGATCGTAGGCGAACGTCCCGCAGTGGTTACGGGCGACTTTAATGTGACCGATGCGAGCGATGCATACGAAACGATCACTACCAACGAGTTTGTGATGAAGGATGCTTATAAGACGGCTGCCCGTGTGACCGGCGTTGATTATACTTTTCATGATTTTGCCCGTATCCCGGCCGAGGATTGTGAAAAGATTGATTTCATCTTTGTCACTCCGCAAGTTCTGGTGAAGAGTTGTGAAATACCGGCTGAAGTACCGGAAGCTTTACTTTCCGACCATAATCCTCAGTTGGCTGACTTGGAATTCTGATTTTTTAAATAGGTGAACTTACGCCGGTAGAGTCTTTAAAAGGGCTTTATCGGTGTTTGTTATTTTATTCTGTTGATACTTCTCATTATATGTAATCTTCTCCCATTTAAAATAATTTTCCTCCTTCGATAAGTGTGATACCTTACTTAATTGTTCTATATTTGTATCATTAATCCAATTTAATAGTATGAAGACATACAGTTACTATGTATTATTTTTGTTAGTTGTGTTTTGCGGATGTTCCCGTCCCACGGAATTAACATCGCCGGATGGCAATATAAAATTAGTATTCAACCTGAATGAGGCAGGAGCGATGACCTATGGAGTTTCTGTAGGAGGAAAACCGTTCATCACTCCTTCTGTTATGGGCTTTGAAGGCCGTGACGGGCTCAATCTCTCCAAAGATTTTCAGATAGAAAATACTGAGTTTACCACAAAGGATGAAACCTGGTTTATGAACCGGTGGATCTACACAGCGGATGGCCAAATCAATTATGAGCTGCTGGGGAACTTTGAATTTGACGGCACACCGCTGGCGCAGGTGAGCGATGCCCCGGCGCTGTTCGGGGTACAGCAGGCTGCATGGGACAATGACTACCAGGGATATACAGTGGACGAAAATGCGCTGTATGCAGTGGCGGACAGCGCCGGGAACCTGCTGACGGACTTTCAGTATCAGAACGTTTGCATGTATGGCAGCGATCTGATCGCTGTGCAGGATGAGACAGGAAACTGGGGCTACTGTGACAAGAGCGGCAATGAAGTAATTCCCTGCGTGTATCAAGCCGAGATGGATGCTCAGGGATTGACCGGGCCGATCGACTACGCGTTCCCGGATATGTCCGGCATCGTGGTTGTGCAGGGGGCGGACGGTGCAAAATCGGCACTGTACACCGACGGTACGCCCTGCATCGAAGAGGGCCGCTTTGAGGACCTCGCCCCCGCGCAGGGCGGCTGCGTCTGGGCAAAGCAGAACGGCCTGTGGGGATTGCTGGAGGTAAAATAACGCAGCTGGCAGGGAAAAGCCCCCGGTGAAGAACCCTTCACCGGGGACTTTCGCTTGTTTAGTGCATATATTTCAGGGTCTCGCGGCAGGCATCGGCGATGGCGCGGTTGGCGGCGCAGCCGTAGCCGTTCTCATAGAAGGTGGCCACCTTCTCCATCGCCCACACGCTGCCGGCCTTGGCGGCGTGCTGGTACCATGCCAGCGCCAGCGGCAGGTTTGAACCGCGGGGGTCCATCTCGCAGCAGTAGCCGACGGCGGCGACACATTCGGCGTCGCCCTGCGCGGCGCCCGCGTAATAATATTTTACGGCCATCTGCCAGTCCTCCACAGGTTTTTTGCTGCTATTGCGGCGGAGGTAATTCAGGTACATATGCCCCATCTGCTTCAATTCCTCCAGCGAGGTATTCTGAACCAGCTGCATAACAAGGGAGGAATTGGCGGAAACAAGGGGCGTGTTCAGCTTCTCCGCTTTGCTTAGGGCTACCAGCTCGGCCGGCATGCAGCCGAAGTCGGAAATAGCGCCCCATAGGCCGCTATCGGAGTACAGGGCGTCCGGCAGATTGCGCTGTATGTGGCAGTATTCACTCAACTGGCAGGTTTCATTCAGTAAGTCGGAAGTATCGAAAAAAGGAATGGAATCATGGATGGAATCCTTGTAGAATTCCCGGTAAATGTAGTTCAGATTAAGGGCGTACTGTTCCCAAAATGCGGCCTGATGGAAGGACTGCGGCACACCGACGCCATATTTGTAGCACTTGGCAAGATAAGAGGAAGCCATGATCGCCTTGCCCACCGTAAATTTATCAATTTTAGTAAATTCGCCGCGTGATGCGCCGCGCGCAAATAGCTCAACCAGCAGAAGAAGGGTTTTGATATCATCGGCACAAAGAGTATTTTTGACGTGGTTGATGTCATTATCCAGCCTATGAAACAGAAAGGAGATGATCGTATCGAGCATACGAGTAAAAGAGGAAGCCTCGTCCGGGTAAAGCGGAGGCGCAGCCTTCTTCTTCGGGTAAAGCGACAGCTGGAGCTCCCGCAGACAAAAGTCATGATACCCGCATGCCGTGTACAGATCCTCTGCGTAGGAATCATAGTCCATGCCCTGCGGCTGGGGGCGCCCGGAAAGCTGCGCTACCAGGCTGCGGCAGATCACAAGGTTTTCGTAGTCATTAAAGTCGTGTACCATACACGCGTGCATATCGTCGGCAACATGTTCATTCACAGCTGCTCACTCCTTTTAATTTTTGTCCCCTGCAAAATCCGACATCCTGCAGCAGGCCTGCATGGCAAGCCAGCCCGTTACCATGATGGGATACAGGTAAGGATAATTCCCAAAGTAGGACATAATCAGCATAAGGCCGAGGGCAAAGCCGAGCTTGCCGGGAATACGCGCCATCTTGACCAGATAAAAATACACGGCGGCGCCGAGGGTGTTTTCCAGGTGACGGTATTTCTTGTAGGTCTGGGCGGCATGCACAGCATCCATCAGCAGCAGCCCGGCAAACACAAAAAAGCAGATCCAGGAAAGGGGATCGTAGACGAAACGGCAGATACTTGTCAGCCAGAAATTGGGGTCTTTGGAAAGGCTTAGATACCAGTAAATAAGCGTCTGGGCAATGCCGGGCGCCAGCAGCGGCTGATAGCGGCGGTTCTTGAGGTCATGCGCGCAGCGGTCAATGAACATGTGGGCGATGGCATCGCGCTGACCGTCCTGGAGATTGACCAACATAAAGCAGTGGGAAGACCTTGCTCCGAGCATGCCGAAGACGAAGCTCCCAAAGAAAAAGAGAATGGTCCAGGTGATCTTGGTGTAGTAATAAATAATTTTCGTGAGCAGATCAAGCGCCTTTTTGGTTTTTCCGCCGTTGGTTCTGGTAAACTCGATGTCCTTCAGGAACGGCTGGCGGCTTGCATAGTCGATCTCCGGCAGCTCCTCCGGAGGATAGGCGCCTGTGGCATCGCACAAAAGCCCCTGCGCCAATTCCGCGCCGGGCATATCGGGGCAGAGATGCTCGTACACGCGCGGAAAGTCTGCGCCGATCTGGCTGGGGAAAATCGCCTGTACGTTGCGCGGGCGCTCCCACGGGCCGACCGGAAAAGGCGTGGCAACATCACCGTTCTCAAACGGGAACGGCAATCCCTCGCCGTAAGAGCAGCCGTGCGCCGCGCGGGATCTGCCGCCCTTGCCGCCGGACGTCCCCGGCCTGGATCTGTGCTCCTCAAGCCAGGGCTTGGCCTGATGAAACGCAATGTCGTACTCGTCGCGCGGATCGATCTTCCGGCCGATCTCCTCGGCAATTTCGTCCCGTACCTGCCGCATGTGGGCCAGGGCCGCCTGCTGTGCAGTGCAGCACAGATGCGCGGTCAGCCAGCAGACCAGGCAGGCCAGATTCAGAAAATCCTCGGTGTCCAGGTTTTCTTCATTGGGGCCGGCGTGCGCCGTGTAGTTGCGCAGCGCCATGTAGCTGTTCAGGGCGCTGTTGAAGGCGGAGGGAGAACAGTCTTTAATGGAGACCGCCTTGCAGCCGCCTGTCAGGTAGGTATTCAGCGTCCCATCCGTATACATGTACAGCATCCACTTGGCAACGCCGCTCGCGTCAAAGCTGCCGGTATCGATCTCCTTGTTGTCCGTGGCAATAATACTATTGGGAGCGTTTTTGCTGTTGTAGGGTTCGATCTGGTCGATCTCGCCGCCCTTGACGCCCTTCATCGCAAGACACAAATCGTAGGGAATGGAACCGCCGACCGCCTTCACACGGACGCCGTTCAGCATCGCATTGACCTTGTTCTTGTTCTGCATGTAGAGCTGGATCTTGTAGTTGACGACGAAATCGTTGAAATCGAAGTCGCCGTAAGCGGGCCAGAGGTCCTCGAACATCAGCGTGCCCCATCCATTCCTGCGGGCGGGGATGTAGATCAATCCCTCATCGACGCTGGCTTCGTCGTCATTACCGATTCCGGCGCGGGTGCCGCTCGCCGCTTTCGGATCGAGGGAGCAGAAAGCGCCGTCGGAAGTCACTGGCACGGCCACCTG
>ERZ772872.3837-NODE-3837-length-10936-cov-49.901939_pt1 | contig 10936 bp, 9 predicted proteins | sample MGYA00512132_ERZ772872 | MGnify/ENA primary metagenome ERZ772872 (study PRJEB29015, sample SAMEA2737724) | human gut metagenome | biome: human gut; feature: human-associated habitat; material: faeces | place: China | collected 2012 ... | reverse complement strand
GCTCTAATTCTGCATTCAGCGTTGCCAGTTCGGATGTTCTGCCGATGAAGTCCATACCGTTCACCTCTCGCTTAATATAATTTGAATTATGATAATTTCAATTATATTATATCCGTTCGACGCAAGACCGTCAATAGGACGAAACATCGAATTTTCAACATCAAATTCATACAATGTAGAAAACTCCGCGCTTCCCCCTTTTGCAGATTGAACCGATTCCGAAGAAACGGTATAATAACAGTATAACAAATTATTGTTTGTCGGGCTTATTTTCTCGACACGCAGGAGGAACATACATGGTAACCGGAGAACTGAAAAGCAAAATTGACAGCCTGTGGGAAATTTTCTGGACGGGCGGCCTGACGAATCCTTTGGATGTGATTGAGCAGATGACCTATCTGATGTTTATTCACGACCTCGATGAAAGCGACAACACCCACGCCAAAGAAGCCGCTATGTTGGGGCTGTCCTACAAGAGCATCTTTGCGGGCGAGGTGCAGGTCGGAGAGCGCACTGTGGATGGAGCACAGCTCAAGTGGAGCGTTTTCCACGATTTCCCGGCAGGCAAAATGTACTCCACCATGCAGGAGATGGTGTTCCCCTTCATCAAGAATCTGCACGGTGACAAGGACAGTGCCTACGCCAAGTACATGGGTGATGCCATTTTCAAAGTGCCCACGCCGCTGATGCTGGATAAAATCGTGACCGCCATGGACGGAATGTATGAGCAGGCGGCGCAGCTTTCCAACACTGACATTCGCGGCGATATCTACGAATACCTGCTTTCCAAGCTGGCAACGGCGGGTGTCAACGGTCAGTTCCGCACCCCACGCCACATCATCCGCATGATGGTTGACCTGATGCAGCCCCGTGCTGACGATGTGATTTGCGACCCGGCCTGCGGCACGGCTGGCTTCCTTGTGGCCGCTGGCGAATATCTGCGTGAAAATTGCAAGCAGGAAGTGTTTTTTGACCGCAAAAACAAAGACCACTACATGAACCACATGTTCCACGGCTTCGACATGGACCGCACCATGCTGCGCATCGGTGCTATGAACATGATGACCCACGGCGTGGACAACCCGTTCATCGAGTACCGCGACAGCCTGAGCGACCAGAACCCCGACAAGGACAAATACAGCCTGATTCTGGCAAATCCCCCGTTCAAGGGCAGTCTGGACTACGACATTGTTTCCACCGACCTGCTCAAGCTCTGCAAGACCAAAAAGACCGAGCTGCTGTTCCTCGCTCTGTTCCTGCGGATGCTGAAGGTCGGCGGACGCTGTGCCTGCATCGTCCCGGATGGCGTTCTGTTTGGCTCTTCCACTGCACACAAGGCGATCCGCAGGGAGATCATCGAGAACAACCGTTTGGAAGCCGTAATTTCCATGCCCTCCGGCGTGTTCAAGCCCTATGCGGGCGTTTCTACTGCCATCCTGATTTTCACCAAGACCGGCCACGGTGGCACGGATAATGTCTGGTTCTACGATATGAAGGCCGACGGCTTCTCGCTGGACGATAAGCGCAGTCCGACCACGGAAAACGACATCCCCGATATTATCGCCCGGTTCCACAACCGGGAGGCTGAAGCCACCCGTGAGCGCACGGAACAGAGCTTCTTTGTGCCGAAAGAGGAGATCGCAGGCAACGACTATGATTTGTCCATCAACAAGTACAAAAAGACCGAGTATGTACCTGTAGAGTATCCCTCTACGCAGGAAATTATGGCACAGCTGCGTGATTTGCAAAAGAAGATTGACGCAGAGATGGACGCTTTGGAAGAACTTTTGAAATGAAACAATTCTAATTTGTGGGAGAGAGCAATGAAGAAAAGGCTTGGAGATTATATTCAGGAATACTCTGTAAGAAACAAATCAGGCGAGGATATTCCTGTTTATAGTATAACGAACTCGCAGGGATTTTGCAGAGACTATTTTAGTAAAGAAGTTGCAAGTAAGGATAAAACCACTTATAAAATCGTGCCGAGAGGGTGTTTTGCATATAATCCGTCGAGAATCAATGTCGGATCAGTTGATTGGCAACGAGATGAGGAACGTGTCATTGTAAGCCCACTTTATAATGTCTTTTCGGTCTCTCCTGAAATCGACCAGCAATATTTATATTACTATCTTAAAAGCAGCGCAACATTGTACAGAATAAAAGAGGTTGCTACTGGCAGCGTCAGAGACAACCTCAGACTCTCGATGCTTTATGATTTCATGATTGAACTGCCAAGTTTAGATGTCCAACGCCAAATAGTGTCAAATTTAGACTTATTGGCGTCTATAATTCGGCAGCGCAATCAGCAGCTCACCAAGCTGGACGAGCTTATCAAAGCTCGATTTGTCGAAATGTTTGGTGACCCATATACCAACAGCAAAGACTATCCACTGAAAAAAGGAGAATCTTTTTTCAAATTGTCTAATGGCAAGGCTGTGCCAAAAAGCAAACGATTGAACGGCGGCATTCCGGCATACGGTGGAAATGGTATATCTTGGTACACTGATGAAAGCCTTTTTGATGCTGATACCATCGTTGTTGGGCGGGTTGGGTTCCAAAGTGGTAATGTCCATTTAGTAAAAGGGCCACTCTGGGTTACAGATAACGCTATGTACATGAGTTCCTGCGATTTTAGCCAGTATAATCTGACTTTCTTGATTGAGTTAATGGCGCATGTCGATTTTACGAAATTTCAAGATGCCGGTGATTTGAAAAAGATAACCCAAAAGCCATTTATGCAATTTGAATATCTCTGTCCCCCTCTTTCCCTCCAAAACCAGTTTGCCGACTTTGTAGCCGAGGTAGACAAATCAAAAGTTGAAGTGCAGAAAGCCCTTGACCAGACACAATTACTCTTTGACAGCCTGATGCAACAGTATTTTGGCTGATAATAAGCAACAACAGGCACTTTGCCGGAGCAGGATGTTGGTACACCAGAAAAGGAGTGCGCCAATATGGAAGACAAAATCGTGAAGATCATCAACGAGATGGCAGAGTACCTGAATGTTGCACAGATGAAAAAGCTGCAAGAGGTTCTGTTGCAGACGTTTTCTGAATCCGAAGCCCGGAAAGAGCAGATTTCCAACGAGGAATATCTGAAGCTGTTCCTTGATGCCAAGAAAATCGAGGGCTGCTCTGAGCGCACCATCCAGTATTACCGCGTTACCGTGGAGCGACTGCTGCAAACCGTGGACACGCCCCTGCGCAAGATGACCACCGAAGAGATCCGGCGGTATCTGGTGGAATATCAGAAGATCAACAACTGCGGCAAAGTAACCATCGACAATGTGCGCCGGAATATTTCCAGCTTTTTCTCGTGGCTGGAAGAAGAGGACTACATCCTCAAAAGCCCCATGCGCCGCATCCATAAAATCAAGACCAAACAGCCCGTGAAGGAAACCATCTCGGACGAAGCTATTGAACGCCTGCGGGATAACTGCAAGTGTGCGCGCGACCTTGCCATGATTGATTTGTTGTATTCCACTGGCATTCGTGTGGGAGAGCTGGTGAATCTGAACATTTCAGAAATCGACTTTGAAGCCCGCGAGTGTGTAGTGTTCGGCAAAGGCGACAAGGAGCGCCGGGTTTATTTTGATGCCAAGGCAAAGCTGCATTTACAGGACTATCTGCGCTCCCGCACCGATGCAAACCCGGCGTTGTTTGTAACACTGGACGCACCCTTTGACCGTTTGAAGATCAGCGGCGTGGAGATCCGTCTGCGGGAGTTGGGCCGGGAGTTGAATCTGGACAAGATCCACCCGCATAAATTCCGCCGCACCATGGCTACCCGCGCCATCGACAAGGGAATGCCCATTGAGCAAGTACAGAAAATCCTCGGTCATTCGCAGATCGGCACCACCATGCAGTATGCAATCGTGAATCAGAACAACGTCAAAACCTCCCACCAGAAGTTTATCGCCTGAAAAGGCAACTTCTAATTTGTGGGAGAGACAGATGGCTAAGCTATTAGAGATAACAGGTAAGGCTATTTCAGGCGAGTGGGGTCAAGATGACGATACTGGTACAGGTATTCCTGTGCTCAGAACTACGAATTTCACCAATGAAGGCTTTGTAAACTATAAAAATGTTGTAACTCGTTCGATTTCAAAGAAAAACATTGCGGAAAAGTACTTGAGACATGGTGATGTTATCATTGAGAAATCAGGCGGAAGTGATAAGCAGCCTGTCGGTCGTGTGATTTTCTTCGAGGGTGAAGAAAACAAATACCTCTTTAACAATTTCACCGGATTGCTTCGCGTTCAAAACCCAGAAGAATGGTTGCCTAAGTATGTTTTCTATGCCCTTTATGCGTATTATCGCAATGGTGGAACGAGAGCATTTGAAAACAGGACAACTGGGCTTCATAATTTGCAAGTAGACAACTATGTAAAAAGTGTCGATATTCCAAAACTTTCTTATCGAAAGCAACAGCATATTTGCGAAACCCTCGACCATGTGCGCGATGCCGTTGCATATCGGGAGCGGCAGCTCACCAAGCTGGATGAACTTGTCAAAGCTCGATTTGTGGAGATGTTTGGGGATATGCTACTGAACTCCTTAGAATGGCCTGAAAAGCCATTGGAAGGTCTTGCGGATATCGTTTCTGGAATTACAAAGGGTCGTAAAACAACGGAAACGGGATTGATCGAAGTTCCGTATATGGCAGTTTCAAATGTAAAAAGCGGGTATATCGACTGGACTACGATCAAAACGATTTTGGCAACAAAGCAGGAAATTGAGCAGTATCGTTTGATGCCAGATGATATTTTAATGACTGAAGGTGGTGACCCTGACAAAGTAGGCCGTGGTGCTATTATCAAAAATCCATTAAAAGATTCCATTCATCAAAATCACATTTTCCGTGTGCGACTTGATAAGAGCGAACTTTTGCCCGCTTACTTTGCTGAATATCTGCAACATCAAAAAGCAAAGCGTTACTTTTTGGGTTGCGCCAAACAGACAACAGGTATTGCAAGTATCAATATGCGCCAGCTCAGAGCGTTACCTGTCTTAATTCCCCCTCTGCCCCTCCAAAACCAGTTTGCCGACTTTGTAGCCGAGGTAGACAAATCAAAATTGTTCGTAGGGAGTGCCGCAGCCCATAAGCCTTTTGATATAGGATTCTTTTCCCAAAAGCACTGTGCAACGCCTTGTAAAAGAGGTATAATAAGCTCAAAGCACATGATTTTTCACTGAAAGGAGCAGCCAAGATGACGCATGAAGAGCAAAAAGACTACGCAAATGCGAAGTATGATGTTATAAAAGCACTGGATTCCATCAGAAAGTTGAAACCCGAATACCAGAAGCAATTGGCAGAAGAACTTTTCGGTGCAGAACTGTGCGCTTCTGCATGGAAGATTTTCAAAGATGCTACTCCATTACAAAGACAGTGAGGTAAGGATATGGAACACTTTATCACAGAAGTCCGCATCAATGAGGTTCGCCACCTGAAAAACATTACGGTCAAGTTGAATTCTGAAAAGCGGCAGCACCTTATCTTAACTGGTAAAAACGGTTCTGGTAAGACTTCTGTGCTACGAGCTATGAAAAGCTATTTGCAGGCAATCAATGATGGAAAGCTAAATGATTTAACCGGACAATATCAAGAATGGTATGAGGCTGATATTTTAAAAGTAAAAAATGCAAGTACCGAAAATGAAAAATATAAGGCTGCGGAAGAAGTCAAAAAAGATTTACAACGTATTCAAAGATATAATAGCGGTTTAGTTCTCGCATTCAAAAACGAAGATGCGATTGATACAATTTATGCACAGGGAAATTTTATTACTGCATATTTTTCTGCGGATCGGGAGTCTGTTATACAACGTGTCAGCGGTGCGCAAGATGTAAAGCTTGAAAATTATTATAGAGTTACAGACGAACCTTCTCGAATCCTTTTGAAATATATGGTTCATCTCAAAACTCAACAAGCCTATGCTAAAAACGAAGATGATTTGAATGTTGAAGAAAAAATCGCCGCATGGTTTGAACGCTTTGAGAATGCGCTGAAAGTGCTTTTAGACGATGATTCCATCAAACTAATTTATGATTATAGAAATTATAACTTTCTTATCGAACAAAATGGACGTAACCCTTACAGCCTAGATGAACTTTCCGATGGCTATTCTGCCATTATTGGGATTGTTGCTGACCTTATCCTCCGTATGGATCGCAACTGGTTATTGAAAGGTGAGTTGAGCCAGTACGATGTAGAGGGTGTTGTGCTAATTGATGAGCTGGAAACTCACCTTCATGTGGAACTTCAACGTAAAATTTTTCCGTTCTTGACAGAATTTTTCCCGCGAATCCAGTTTGTTGTCACAACACATTCGGCATATATTCTTAATTCTATTAGCAATGCCTGCATCTATGATTTAGAAAAACAAGTGCAGTTCACAGACTTTTCCTCTTATTCTGTGGATGATATTGCAGAAGGATATTTGGACGCAGAAGCGTATTCGGATGAAACGCAGAAAAAAGCACAGCGTTATGAAGAACTTTATGGCCGAACCGATCTTTCTGATGAACAACGTGCGGAACGTGCAGCTCTTCGCATTGAGCTGAAAGACGCAAAAGAAGTTCTTGAAAAAATCGAGGGAAAGAAGGTTTCCTGATGGTTAAAATCGAACGAAAGGACACTCTAAAAGCACAAGCTGCCATTGCATCCTTAAAAAGCGAAAAAGTCAAGTCATCGGGAACTTACAATACTCCTGAAGTGAATGATGCTCTTCAAGAAATGTTTGCACATAAGTGCTATCTCTGTGAGCAAAAAGGATTGAAATCCATTCAAATCGAGCATCTGGTGCCGCATCATGATGACATAGATTTAAAATTTGACTGGAACAATATTTTTCTGGCTTGCACACACTGCAACAATATCAAAAATGATCGATTTGTTCCCATTTTGGATTGTACCAAGGTGGCCATTGATGAAAAAATCGCATTTCGTCGATACGGCGGTGTGTATGAACCAAGTGAGTTGACATTTACTGCACTGAATGATGATACAAAAACGCAGCATACGGTTGCGCTTTTGAAAGAAATTTATTACGGCTCAACACCACAAAAAATTGCAGAGGCAAAAATGCTTCGTGGCGATGTAGCAGATGAGCTGGATAAATTTCAAAAAAGTCTCCGGGAATATCAAGAGGCAGACGGAGAAGATAAAATTGATGCCGAATGTTTAATCAGTATGAGTTTGAAATGGAATAAACCTTTTGCTGCGTTTAAACGTTGGGTCATTCGTGACCATTTCCCGGAATTGATAAAGTATTGTCAGTAATGTACATGGAAGGAGCCTCCACCATGACCAACTTTGACTTTCTGAAAGATGACCCGCAATTTTCCGGCTTTGCGGATGCCGCGATTGCTGCGGAGAGGATTCTGCCCATTGATGCGGCCACCGCTGTGCTGGACTGCCGCCGTGCCATGGAGTTTGCAGTCAAATGGATGTATTCGGTGGACAGCTCCCTCGTCAAGCCGTGGGATGATAAGCTCATCAGCCTGATGAGCACAGAAGAATTTCACGACATTGTAGACGATGATTTGTGGCGGCGGATGGATTTTATTCGCAAGCGCGGCAATGATGCCGCCCACGGAAGCCGCAGCATCAGCCGGGAACAGGCGGAACTTTGCCTTGAAAACCTGTTTCTGTTCCTTGATTTCGTAGCGTACTGCTATGGAACAAGCTATCAGGAAAAGAAATTTGACGCTTCCCTGCTCACACAACAGCCTGCTGCACCCGTTGCACAGCCCTCCCTGCCGGATGTGGACTTGGACGCACTTATCAAAGAAAACGCTGAGCTCAAGGCGCAGCTGACCGCCCGCCGCGAAACTCAGCAACCCACCTATGTGCCCAAGCCGCTGGAACTTTCGGAATACAAGACCCGGAAACTGTATATCGACTCCATGCTCACCGATGCCGGGTGGGTCGAGGGCAAAAACTGGGTCAACGAGGTCCCTCTGCCCGGAATGCCCAACAAGAGCGGCACCGGCTATGCAGATTATGTCCTGTACGGCGATGATGGCCGTGCGCTGGCTGTGATCGAAGCAAAGCGCACCTGTAAGGATGTTGCAGTAGGCCGTCAGCAGGCAAAGCTGTATGCAGATATTCTCGAAAAGCAGTTTGGTCGCCGCCCGGTGGTATTCCTGACCAACGGTTTCGATACCCGCATTGTGGACAATATCTATCCCGAGCGCAAGGTCGCTTCCATTTACTCCAAGCGCGACCTTGAAAAATGGTTCAATCTGCAAGCAATGCGCACCAGCCTTGCCAATGTGGATGTAAACAAGAACATTGCCGGACGGTACTATCAGGAGGGTGCCATCAAGGCGGTTTGTGACAGCTTTGGCCGCAAGAACCGCCGCAAGGCTCTGCTTGTTATGGCAACAGGCTCCGGCAAGACCCGTACCGTCATTGCACTGGTGGATGTATTATTGCAGCATGGCTGGGTCAAGAACGTGCTGTTTCTGGCTGACCGCAACAGCCTTGTGACGCAGGCAAAACGAAGCTTTGTCAACCTCCTGCCGGAGCTTTCCGTGACGAATCTCTGCGAAGAAAAAGACAACTTTACGGCACACTGCGTGTTCTCGACCTATCAGACCATGATGAACTGCATTGATTCCGTTCACGATGCAGAGGGCAAGTTGTTCACCTGTGGTCATTTCGATTTAATTATCTGCGATGAAGCGCACCGCTCCATCTACAATAAATACCGCGACATCTTCCACTATTTTGATGCGCCGTTGGTTGGCCTGACTGCCACGCCCAAAGATGAGATCGACAAAAACACCTACGAGATCTTTGACCTCGAAAACGGCGTGCCCACCTATGGTTATGAGCTGGCGCAGGCCGTCAAGGATGGCTTTCTGGTTGATTTCCTCTCGGTGGAAAGCGAAGTCAAGTTCATGAAGAAAGGCATCACCTACGATGAACTTTCGGACGAAGAACGGGAAGCCTACGAAAACACCTTTGAGGATGAAAACGGCAACCTGCCGGCCAGCATTGATGCATCTGCTCTGAACAGCTGGCTGTTCAACAAGGACACCATTCGGCAGGTCTTGAATGTCGTTATGCAGAACGCCTTGAAAATCGACTACGGCAGCAAAATTGGAAAAACGATTATTTTTGCCAAGAGCCACAACCACGCAGAAGAGATCCTCAAAGTGTTCAATCAGGAATATCCGCACATGAACGGCTATGCCATGGTGATCGACAATCGGCTTAGTTATGCGCAGAGTGCCATTGACGAATTCTCTGACCCGAAGAAGCTTCCGCAGATCGCCATTTCGGTGGATATGCTGGACACCGGCATTGACGTGCCGGAGGTACTGAATCTGGTCTTTTTCAAAAAGGTTCTGAGCAAGGCAAAGTTTTGGCAGATGATCGGACGCGGTACGCGCCTGTGTCCGGGGCTTCTGGATGGTGAGGACAAGAAGAAGTTTTACATTTTTGACTTCTGCGGGAATTTTGAATTTTTCCGCATGAACAAAGGAAATGCTATCCCGAATATGATTGCCGTTCAGGGTGCGATTTTCGGTTTGCAGTTCGAAATCGCGTATAAATTGCAGGATATGCAGTTCCAAACGGAAGAACTGAAAGCGTTCCGGACTTCACTGGTGGAGCACATGGTCAGTCAGGTGCAGAAGCTGAATCGTGACAATTTTGCGGTCAAGCAACATTTGAAATATGTCGAGTTGTATGCGGACAAGAACAGTTACAATGCGCTGACCTATGCAGATACCTTGATTGCCCGGGAAGAACTTGCCCCCTTGATCGAACCGGAGCCGGACGACCCGAAAGCACTGCGTTTTGATGCGCTGCTGTACGGCATCGAATTGGCATACCTTGCCGGGAAGCCGTACACTCATGGCCGCAACGAGCTACTGAAAAAAGCGAAAGCGGTTGCGAGCGTGTCCAATATTCCAGAGATTGATCAAAAACGCGCGTTGCTCGAAAAACTCATCCAGACAGATTATATCAAAACTGCCGATGTGAACGAGTTTGAGCATATCCGAAAGGAACTGCGCAACCTCATCAAATACATTCCCATCGAGCATGTGCGGTATGATACGGATTTCTCCGATGAAATTCTTTCAACGGAATGGAAGGAAGCCGAGCTGGAAAACGATGATCTGAAAAATTATAAGGCAAAAGCCGAATATTATGTACGGCAGCATCAGGATAATGCAGCCATTGCCAAACTGAAAGGCAACATCCCGCTCACTGCCGAAGATGTCAAAGAACTCGAAAAAATTCTTTGGAGCGAGGTTGGCACGAAAGAGGACTATGAAGCCGAATATGGCACAAAACCTCTGGGCGAGTTCGTGCGGGAAATCGTTGGCCTTGATATGGCTGCGGCGAAAGCTGCATTTTCGCAATATCTGGATGGTGCTAACCTCGACAGCCGACAGATTTACTTTGTCAACCAGATTGTCGAGTACATCGTACATAATGGCACGATGAAGGACCTCTCTGTTTTGCAGGAACCACCTTTTACAGACCAGGGAAGCATCGTAGAAGTCTTTACAGATTTGAGCATCTGGCTTGGCATTCGCAAGACCATTGAACAGGTCAACGCCAATGCAATCGCAGCATAATAGAATACCCTCTAAAACGGTAAAGTGGATTTTATCTGCTTTGCCGTTTTTCTTTTTGCTCGAAATTGTAAAATTTTCAAAACCGTATTCCAAAACGGTCCTGCGGATTCCTATTAGTGTAGGGGCTTTCAAAATCTTTTGCAAAACTGCTTTCCTCTGGTTCTATAAGTGGAAATCGAACAAAATCTATATTCTAAAATTAGGCAGTTCAACAAAATTTGAAAATCTGGTTGCCAAACACCCATTTTAGATTGTTATAGGTAGAGGGGAACGTTGGAAAAATGAATTTTCTTTGAATTTTCAAAAGGCCCGGTTTAAAAACACTCCTTTAAGCTTG
>ERZ772872.3835-NODE-3835-length-10937-cov-5.571862_pt1 | contig 10937 bp, 7 predicted proteins | sample MGYA00512132_ERZ772872 | MGnify/ENA primary metagenome ERZ772872 (study PRJEB29015, sample SAMEA2737724) | human gut metagenome | biome: human gut; feature: human-associated habitat; material: faeces | place: China | collected 2012 ... | reverse complement strand
GCCGGGGATCAACGGCTATGAGCTGATGGATTATGCGAAAGCCTGTGAGCTGCCGGTGATCTTCCTGACGGCGCTGGGATCTACAGAACATAAGGTGAAAGGACTCCGAATGGGGGCGGATGATTATCTGCCCAAGCCGTTTGAGATCGTAGAACTGCTTGCCAGAGTGGAGGCGGTGCTGCGTAGATATCATAAGACGGAGACGGTCATCCGGGCGTGTAATGTCACCATTGACACGGCATCCCACAGAGTGACTCTAGACGGGGAGGAAATCTATCTGACACCGAAGGAATTCGATCTGCTGTTATTATTTGCCAGAAATAAAAACAGGGCGTTGTATCGGGAAACCATATACGAGACTGTATGGGGTGGCGAATATATGGGACAGAGCCGGACCGTGGATCTGCATGTGCAGCGGCTGAAGAAAAAGTTACATTGGGAAAATATTATTATAGCGGTATATAAAGTGGGGTATCGTTTGAATGAAGTTCACGTATAAATTATTTTTTTCCATCACAGCACTCCTTACGGCAGCCTTCATGCTGTTTGGAAGCTTTATGCTGTTTTTCTATTTTAACCGTATGTTAGAACGGGAGACGGAGCAGGGAAAACGTGAGAACCTGCTCTTTCAGACCATTTATGATATGGTGTATCAGAACATGGAAAAATACGGAGCAGAATTCGCGGGGATACAGGCGGGAAATTCCGCAACAGAACGGATGACGGATCAGAACGGTACGGAATGTATGATCCTCGAAACGGATGGCACGATCACTCTGGAGGGCAGCCTGAAACTGCCACACGATGAAATCAGGAGTCTTGCGGAAGAAATGATCCGCACCATGGATCCCGGTGCAGATCAGGTCTACGGTGTCCGCAAGGTAGGAACGCGTTATTATCTGCTCAGCATTATCACAGATCAGGCGACGGATTCGGCAGATATGGTATATCTTGGGATCCTGAAGGACCTGAGCGGCATTTATGAAGAGCGGAGCAATATGATGCGGCAATATGGTATTGCTCTGGCAGGTCTGCTGGTGATCGGTGGTCTGGCAGCTTTTTTACTGTCCAGATATCTGACCCGGCCCATAGAGCAGTTAAACCGCACGGCGGGGAGGATTGCCGAGGGAGATCTGGAGAAGAGGGCTGCCTATCAGGGTGCAGATGAGATCGGAGAACTGTCCCGGAGCTTTAACCGGATGACGGACAGACTGGTACGCCAGATGGAGGAAAAAGAGCTGGAAGCAAAACAGAAGGAGGATTTTACGGCGGCATTTGCTCATGAACTCAAGACACCTTTAACTTCCATCATTGGATATGCGGATATGCTGAACTCCTATGAACTGACAGAGCAGGAGCGGGGCGAAGCCACCTATTATATTTTCAGTCAGGGAAAACGTCTGGAAAGTCTGTCTCACAAATTGCTGGAGCTGGTGGGAATGGACAGACAGGAATTGGAATTCAAGAAGATTCAGACGAAAGAACTGGAGGAAAATATCCGGGATACGATGCGGATCCCCTTTGAACGCAAAGGGATCCGGGGAAAGATCAATCTGGAAAAGGGGGTGATTTTAGGTGACAGGGATCTGCTTTTGTCACTGTTATATAATCTGCTGGATAATGCTGTAAAGGCTGTGGAAGAAGGCGGATTTATCCTGATGAAGGGAAGTAAGCTCACACAGGGCTATGAGATCAAGGTTGTAGACAACGGCAGGGGGATCCCGCAGGAAGAGATCGCGAGGATCACGGAGGCTTTTTATATGGTGGATAAGTCCAGATCCCGCAAGGAGGGCGGAGCCGGCATCGGAATGGCTCTCTGTCAGAAGATCATCACCCTGCATCAGGGGGAACTGAAGATTGACAGCAAGCTTGGAGAAGGCACGGTAATGCGGTTATATTTTCCCGGAGAAATGCAGGTGGTAAAAAATAAAAGCAACAGGGGAGCAAAAGGCGGAAGATGAAAAAACAGGAGAATAAGAACCGGCGCAATTTCCTACTATGTATGGGTGGACTGCTCGTGCTGATCGTATTTGCATTCGCAGGACCGGAAGGGTTGCTACAATTGCAGGATAAGAGCAGGCTGACCAGGTCAGTCAGCATATCAAATACAGGAACGGATTATACCGTCTGGAAGGAAGAGTATGAGACAGACACCATGCGCAGACTTCAAAATCTGGCAGACGGTATCGCTGCGGGAAAACACTACTATATCTCTGAACAAGATTATGAAGCTGCAACAGATGGTGAAATATATGGTCTGATCGATGAATATATTTTAAATACGGAATGGAATTACACTTTTCAGGACATGGGAGTGATCCCGGAGGATTATTTTTTCAAAAATATGGATACAGATAACATTTCCATCAAACGATATATTTTGTATGATGAAAAGCTGTCGGATGGAGTCGCGATCATGGCCTATGACATCTGTATGCGCATGAAGGAAGAGGAGGTTACGGGAGTCAGTATAGAGTGTGTCGTGGATTCTGAGACCGGAACACTCTATGCCATGAAGGTTGTGCTGGAAGATGAGACAGAACCTGTCACCTGGGATGATATCGGTGCAGATGCCCCTTATTATTTTATCACTGATTATATGCAGTCTTATCTGCATGATTATAATTCCGGGACCTATATTGAAATCGAAGGAGAGATGCCTTATGATACCAATGCACAGATCATGTGGGATAAAGAAGCTGAAATAGAGGCTGAAACAGAAGCGAAGTCCCAGACGACCATGGAAAACGACAACGGTGAGTATACGTGTGATCTGGAATACGGAGAGCATAAGCTGCATCTGACCGCAACACTGCTCAATGCTTCCGAAGGACAACTGGAGAAAGGCATCGGATATTTGTTCGGGATTCGTGAGATCGCAGAAAAGATCCCGGGTTTTCTGCCGGATATCCAGTAAATACATTCCGGAAATACAGGAATCCGGAAAAGCAGCCGGACAGTGATATCAATGTATAAAATAGAAAAATAAAGAATATAGTTTAGAAAAATAAGTCAGGGAGACAGACTTTTTATGATCACAGAGGTAACAGGCTTTTTACAGCAGACAGACCGGATCGTATGGGGACCCTGGCTTGTTTTTTTATTATTAGGCTGTGGCTGCTATCTGATGATAAGTCTGTTCTTTCTTCCTCTGAGAAATCTGTTGGCGGCACTTGGGCTGGTGTTCCATCCTAAGAGCCGGAAAGGCACAGATGGGGAAGGGGTTTCTTCTTTTTCAGCACTGACTACGGAACTGGCGGCAACGATAGGCACGGGAAATATCGTAGGCGTGGCTACTGCCATGGTGCTGGGAGGACCGGGAGCATTGTTCTGGATGCTTTTGTCCGGGATCATCGGGCTGTCGACCAAACTGGTGGAAAGTACGCTGTGTGTCAGATATCGTGTAAGAGATCACAAAGGAAAACCGGTGGGTGGTCCCATGTATGTTCTTCAAAATGCATTTCCGTATAGACGTATGGGGCGGATCCTTGCGGTACTGTTTGCGATATTCGCAGTACTAGCCTCCTTTGGCATGGGGAATATGACGCAGGGGAATTCTATTGCGGAGGCACTGGCAGTGACTTTTGGAGTCGACCGGACAGTGACAGGACTGGTGATTGGTATCTTTACGATTCTGGTGATCCTTGGAGGAATCGATAAAATAGCAAGGGTCACGGAATATCTGGTGCCTTGTATGGCAGTATTTTATCTTTTCGGAACAGGCATGGTGATCTTTACGCATTTCCATAATCTACCGTCAGGAATTCTGCAGATTTTATGCGGTGCTTTCTGCCCGGAAGCTATGGCAGGAGGGAGCATTGGATTCTTATGTTCCGGCAGGCAGGCCATGCGCTATGGTGTCTCCCGTGGAGTATTTTCCAACGAAGCGGGACTCGGAGCAGCCGGAATCAGTGCGGCTTGTGCAGATACACCGGATGCGGTGCGGCAAGGCTATATCAGCATGACGGGAGTTTTTATCGATACCATTGTGATCTGTTCCCTGACAGGGCTTGCCATAGCATCCAGCGGTATGCTGGGGCAGAGGGATGCGCAGGGGGAGCTTTTGAACGGAACAGCGCTTATGATCGCTGTATTTTCCGCCACATTTGGCAGGGCGGGGGAATGGATGCTTGCACTATCTATCGCATTGTTTGCGTTTGCTACAATTATTGCCTGGGAATATCAGGGAGAGAAAGCCTTTGAATATCTGGCTGGAAATAGTCGCCGGACAGGGTGGTATCGTCTGTGCTATGGAATGTTTGCCTTTTTTGGGGCGGTCTGTTCGCTGGAAGCGGTATGGGATTTCTCGGATATCTGTAACGGTCTGATGGCGGTGCCGAATCTACTGGCGGTAGTGATGCTGTCGCAGGGAATCTGCCGGGAAATAAGAACCTATAAGCTCTGAACGATCACGCCGAAATTACCTTTTAAATAAAATTAAATATTGAAGCGATGCGGCCACCATGATATGATAAATAAGATATGGCTATTCGAATTTGAGAGAAGAACATGCCCGGATAAGTTGTATTTGTGTTGAAACGTTAGGAGTGAGATTATGACTAAGACGATAGAGAATTTTTTGCGATATGTGAAGATCGATACCCAGTCCAGTGAAGAGAGCACCACGACCCCCAGCACCATGAAGCAGCATGACCTGGCAGGTCTGCTTGTCAGTGAACTGGAAGCTATGGGCGCCACAGAGATCACTTATGATAAGGAGCACTGCTATGTCTATGCTACCGTTCCTGCATCCGCAGGCTACGAGAATGCACCGGTACTTGGATTTATCGCCCATATGGATACATCGCCTGCGGTGACGGATACCAATGTGAAGCCCCGGATCGTAGAGCATTATGACGGAAAAGATATCGTACTGAATGCAGCAGAGAACATCGTTATGAAGACAGCGGATTTCCCGGAGCTGTTAAATTATGTGGGAAAAGATCTGATCGTGACAGACGGAACAACGCTGCTTGGCGCAGATGACAAAGCAGGTGTTGCTGAGATCATGACCATGGCGGAAGACTTGTTAAATCATCCTGAGAAAAAGCACGGCAAGATCCGCATTGGTTTCACCCCGGATGAGGAAGTCGGTGCCGGAGCGGATCATTTTGATGTGAAACTGTTTGGTGCAGATTATGCGTATACCGTAGACGGTGGTGCACTGGGCGAACTGGAATATGAGAATTTTAATGCCGCCGGGGCAAAGCTTCATGTATATGGCAGAAGTGTGCATCCCGGTTCCGCCAAAGGCAAAATGAAAAATGCCATTCTGATCGCGCAGGAGTTCCAGAAGCTGCTGCCGGTAGAGCAGAATCCAATGTATACCGAAGGCTATGAGGGCTTCTTCCATCTGGATGCTATAAGCGGCAATGTGGAGGAAGTTACTGCGGACTATATTATCCGTGATCATAACAGACAGCTGTTTGAACAGAAAAAAGAGCTGTTTTTGTCCTGTGCGGATTTCCTGAACCGGAAGTATGGGGAAGGCACCGCTATAGTGGATATGAAAGATTCTTACTATAACATGCGGGAGATCATGGAGCAGCATATGCACCTGATCGACAATGCGAAAGCTGCCATGGAAGAGCTGGGAATCGAGCCCAAAGTATCTCCCATCCGCGGCGGTACCGATGGCGCCAGACTGTCCTTCATGGGACTGCCCTGTCCGAACCTGTGCACCGGCGGAGAAAATTATCACGGCAGATATGAGTATGCCTGTGTACAATCCATGGAAAAAACGACCGGACTATTGATCGCCATTGCAGCAAAATACGCAGACAGATAATAGATACAGATATTTAGAAAGGCAATATTTTTTATATGACAAATGTAACACAAATGAACGAAACCGACAGACAGTATTATTTTATGGAGAAAGCCTCCGGTCATGTGGCAAAGCTTGGAGAAGAACTGGGCAGAAGGCCTACCTGCTGTGTGACTACTTTCGGATGTCAGATGAATGCCAGGGATTCGGAAAAACTGGTGGGAATCCTGGAAAAAGTCGGCTATGAGATCATTGAAGATGAGAATGCGGACTTTGTGATCTATAATACCTGTACGGTGAGAGATAACGCCAACCAGCGTGTCTATGGAAGACTGGGAGTGTTAAACGGCTATAAAAGGAAAAATCCTCATATGAAGATCGCACTGTGCGGCTGTATGATGCAGGAACCCACCGTGATCGAGAAGATTAAAAACAGTTACCGCTTCGTGGATCTGATCTTCGGAACTCATAATATTTTCAAATTCGCAGAGCTGTTATGCTCCCTGTTTGAAAGTGAAGGAATGGTCATTGATATCTGGAAGGATACGGACAAGATCGTGGAAGATCTGCCGGTGGAGAGAAAGTATTCTTTCAAATCAGGTATCAATATTATGTTCGGCTGCAATAATTTCTGCAGCTATTGTATTGTCCCCTATGTCCGCGGCAGAGAGCGAAGCCGTAATCCGAAGGATATCATCCGGGAGATCGAGGGTCTGGTGGCAGACGGCGTTGTGGAGATCATGCTGCTGGGACAGAATGTAAATTCCTACGGTAAAAATCTGGAAGAGCCCATTACCTTTGCACAGCTTTTGCAGGAAGTAGAAAGAATCGAAGGATTGGAGAGGATCCGTTTCATGACCTCCCACCCCAAGGATCTGTCGGATGAGCTGATCGAGGTGATGAAGCATTCCAAGAAGATCTGCAGACATCTCCATCTTCCTTTGCAATCCGGTTCCACGAAGATATTAACAGCAATGAACCGCCGTTATACCAAGGAACAGTATCTGGAGCTGGCGGAGAAGATCCGTAAGGAGATTCCGGATATGGCGATCACTACGGATATTATTGTAGGATTCCCCGGAGAGACGCAAGAAGACGTAGACGAGACCATCGATGTGATCCGTCGCGTAAAATACGACAATGCTTTTACCTTTATTTATTCCAAACGAACCGGAACACCGGCGGCAGCCATGGAACAGGTGCCAGAGGAACTGGTAAAGGAGCAGTTTGACCGGGTGCTTAAGACCGTGCAGGAGACAGCCAGAGAACAGGTATCCAGGTATCAGGGACAGATCTGCGATGTGCTGGTAGAAGAGATCAATGAAAACGACAGTTCCTTAGTGACCGGAAGAATGTCAAATAATACGCTGGTACATTTTCCGGGAGATGCATCGCTGGTGGGAAAGCTTGTGAATGTTTCACTGGATGAATGTCATGGATTTTATTATATGGGACATATGGTTCAGTCATGAATATGACAGGCGAATAAATAGTAAAAGGGAATCGAAATGGAAGAACAAGAGAAGAAAAAGAGAATAGAACTGGAACAGGAACAGAACATGTCCTGGAAAATGTATCAGATCCTGACGATAACGGCGTGCACTGCAAATCTGATCGGAACAATCTGCAATTTCTGTATTCACGGTACGAAACTGCCGACCATACTCTGCGGGGTATGTCTGCTGATGATCGTGACCATCGGCATTATCGGATGGACTACGAAAAAGGTGCAAATACCGGCGGTCTTGATCATATTACTACTTGTATGGTTTGAATTTCCTTATTTGTATTATTGCTACGGGGATGCCTCTATCGTATATCTGGTCCTGGGGGTCGTTGGACTGGCGATATTTTTCCCGAGAAATGTGGTGATCGTTTCTTTTACGGTCACACTGCTGGAATATCTGGTGATCATGATGAGCAGCTTTGAACGGCCTTCCGTATGGAGAAATATGGATGAAGCGGGTAAAATAGGAACTACGCTTGGGTCCTTTGTTATTGTGGGAGTGTCTGTATTTGCCATGATATTTGAATTGCTCAGAAGTTACGAGGAACAACGAAAGCAATTGCTGAGTCTGAGTGAGGATCTGAACTTTGCAGCGAACCATGATCCTCTGACCAGACTGTACAACCGGCGCTATCTTGTGAATCAGGTGAATGAATGGATACGCAAGCCGGAGAAGAGCTTCTGGATCGTATTGATGGATGTAGATGATTTCAAGGCAGTCAATGATACCTATGGGCATGGATACGGTGATGATGTACTGCGGGAAGCCGGCAGACTGATGCTGGAAGAAATGATGGGAAAAGGAATCGCAGCCCGGTTCGGCGGCGAGGAGTTTATGCTGGTGTTTGAACAGGATGATCGGGAACAAGTGTTACATTCATTCCGGAATATCCAGGAAGGCTTAAGGAGATATTCCCAGAATACCAGACAGATAGATATTACCATCAGCGGTGGAATGGAACGTTATGAGGCTGATAAACAGCTGGATCTATTGTTTACGTCTGTGGACCGGAAATTATATACTGCCAAAAATAACGGTAAAAACCGTATTGTAGAATAGGTTTAAAATAATAAAAAAGTCTTGCAAAGCTAAAAAAATAGAGCTATGATAAGACCCGTGTGATTTTATAAAAATTTTATAATTTCACACGGGTCTTTTTACTGAGGAGATTATATTGAGGAGAATGTTATGGAAAAATTGAAACCGAAGCTTTTCTCAGTGATGAAAAGCTACACGAAAGAACAGTTTGTAAAAGATGTGATCGCAGGTATCATTGTGGCGATCATTGCTCTGCCCTTATCCATTGCACTGGCACTGGCTTCCGGAGTAACACCGGAAAAGGGTATCTATACAGCAATCACCGCAGGCTTTGTGATCTCTTTCTTAGGGGGCAGCCGCGTACAGATCGCAGGTCCTACTGCGGCATTTGCCACCATTGTTGCAGGAATTGTAGCGAAGAACGGCATGGACGGTCTGATCATCGCGACATTGTTAGCGGGTGTGATCCTGATCCTGATGGGATTTTTACGACTTGGCAATCTGATCAAGTTTATCCCCTATACGATCACCACCGGTTTTACTTCCGGTATTGCTGTGACGATCTTTATCGGACAGATCAAGGACTTCCTGGGACTGACCATTGTCAGCGAAGAGCCGCTGATCGAGACCATGGATAAACTGAAAGCAGTATTTCAGTTCATCTCCACCACAAATGTGCAGGCACTGCTTGTAGGTGTGATCAGTCTCCTGATCCTGATCCTGTGGCAGTATCTGCCGGGCTTTTGCAAGAAGATTCCCCCTTCTCTGATCGCAGTACTGGTGGGAAGTGCCATGGTTGCACTACTTAACATGAATGTAAATACGATCGGAGATCTGTATGAGATTTCCAATAAGCTTCCTTCAATTTCTCTGCCCGCCTTCAGCCTGAAGACGGTACAGAACGTCCTGCCGGATGCTTTTACCATCGCGATTCTGGCTGCCATTGAGTCATTGCTTTCCTGCGTGGTAGCGGACAGTATGGTGAACAGCAGACATCGATCCAATATGGAACTGATCGCCCAGGGCGCCGGCAACATTACTTCCGCATTGTTCGGTGGGATCCCCGCCACCGGAGCCATTGCGAGAACTGCTGCCAATGTGAAAAACGGCGGACGTACCCCCATTGCCGGTATGGTGCATTCCGTGACACTTTTGTTGATCCTGGTAGTACTGATGCCTTATGCGGCACTGATCCCCATGCCCACCATTGCAGCCATTCTGTTCATGGTGGCTTACAATATGTGCGACTGGCGTAAATTCATAGGTCTGTGCAAGACCGCACCCAAGAGTGACATTATCGTTCTGGTGACCACATTTGTACTGACTGTCGTATTTGATCTGGTAGTAGCGATAGAGGTAGGTATTTTACTGGCAGCCATTCTTTTCATGAAGCGTATGAGTGATGTGACGGAAGTGGAAGGCTGGAAATATGTGGATGATGAGGATGATGCGGACAGCGTGTCCTTAAGAGTCGTACCTCACAATACCATGGTATATGAAGTGAGCGGTCCCTTATTCTTCGGTGCAGCGGACAAGATCCTGAAGATCACATTAGATGAGAAGATGAACTGCCTGGTACTGCGTATGCGCAGCGTGAGCGCCATCGACGCCACGGCCATGCATAATCTGGAGCAGTTATATGCAGACTGTAAGAAGAAAAACATCCAGATCATTCTGTCCCATGTAGGGGAACAGCCCATGCATGTCATGGAGAAGAGCGGCTTCTTAGATAAGGTGGGCAGAGAAAATGTCTGTGCCCATATTGATGATGCACTGGAACGCGCAGCAAAGCTGCAGTAAGTGTGAAAAACTATCATTTTTCATAGGGGTTCTTTAATTTACAACCTCAATATTTTGTGCTAAGATAGATGCGGATACGCAAGCTTTTGCGTGTCCGCTTTGTCGTGGATCCTTTTACAGAACAGGAGAAGATCATGGCTGAATTGACACCAATGATGCAAAAATATATGGAGACCAAGGAGCAGTATAAGGACTGCATCCTTTTTTATCGCCTGGGAGACTTTTATGAAATGTTCTTTGACGATGCTATAGTAGCATCCAAAGAGCTGGAAATTGCACTGACCGGAAAAAGCTGTGGACTGGAGGAACGTGCTCCTATGTGTGGTATTCCCTATCATGCGGTGGAGACATATCTGGCCAGACTGGTCAGCAGGGGCTATAAAGTAGCCATCTGCGAACAGGTGGAGGACCCAAAGCTGGCAAAGGGACTGGTGAAGAGAGAGGTTATCCGTGTGGTGACCCCGGGGACCAACCTGGATGTCCAGTCGTTGGAAGCCAGCAAGAACAATTACCTGATGTGCATTGCCTATACCTCGGATGGAATCGGCATTTCCGCAGCGGATGTCACTACCGGAGATTATTATGTGACAGAGGTAGAAGACCTGCGGAAACTGAAGGACGAACTGATGAAATATGAGCCCTCGGAGATCATCTGCAATGAGGCCTTTCTGGTCAGCGGATATGATGTGGAGGACTTGAAGTCCCGGTTACATATGTCGGTCAGCTCACTGGAGTCTCACATGTTCGATGATGACGGCTGCCGGCGGATCCTTATGAGACATTTTAAGGTGAATACTCTGATCGGCCTCGGTGTTGAGGAATTT
>ERZ772872.3833-NODE-3833-length-10939-cov-3.224550_pt1 | contig 10939 bp, 4 predicted proteins | sample MGYA00512132_ERZ772872 | MGnify/ENA primary metagenome ERZ772872 (study PRJEB29015, sample SAMEA2737724) | human gut metagenome | biome: human gut; feature: human-associated habitat; material: faeces | place: China | collected 2012 ... | reverse complement strand
GCAATTCGTAATCTTTGGCCAGAAATCACGACAGATGGAGTTTTAGATGCTGATAAGATGAGCCGATTGATGTTTGGGAACCACGATGAATCAGTTAATAAGTTGGGACTTGAAGCCACAATTCACAGAGACTATATTGAAGATAGCCCCTGCCATCCGGAAGTTTTTGTACCAAAAGTGATGGGTTCAGGTCCAATCTACGTCAAAGACAGCAAGACCGAGCGATATATACGTTCTTGTGGAGAAGGTAAAGGACCCAATTCTATTCCTGATTGGCTCGAGTTTCAAATTGCCAAACAGATTCTCGAGAATGACAAGTCTTATAAACTTATCGGGAATTACTATATCCCCAAATACGATAACACCTTACCTGTTTACGGAGAATACTCCGGTAGACTTGTATTCAGAACCCAGGCTGAAAAACTAAAATTTATAGAGGATCTAAAACGAGGCAAATAGTAATGGAGATAAGATTGTTTGACAAGATAATTTCTATTAAAAATTTAGGCTGTAGATATGGCTCTCAACCGGCATCCGTGATTCCTCCCTCTGTCAATCTTTTCGTCAAAGTGACGAATGGATGTAATGCTCATTGTGCCTTCTGTTCTAATGCCGGTTATTCTGGCATTAACGCAGAGTTTGATTACGACAAACTATGGCGTATTGTTGATGAACTGATAGCCAAGAAGATTTTAGTCAACCGTATCAATATTACCGGGGGAGAGCCGGCAACTATTCCTCATGTTGTCAATCGCATTCTTGATCAGGCCTCTGTCAAACGATACAAGGATATTCACTTGCACCTGAATACTAACGGATTACTTGCCGCCTCGCAAACACTGATGCGTCATCATCGCTGGAATTCAATCTCTATGTCACTCCATCATTATGACAAAAATACTTTGTCCGAAATATATGGGACTAAAATTCCCGATGAAGCATTTCGCTTTAACGGAGTAAACATGGATATTGTTAACGCGAGTTGCAATCTGATACGGGGATATATCGACAATCCCACAGAAGTTGAAAAGATGCTTCAGTATGCAATCTCTCTCGGATTGCCCCGGCTTGGTTTCGTTGCTCTAATGAATGTCAATGATTACTGCCGGGAGCATTATGTGGATTTCGATGAAATTGATTTTGAAGCTATACCGCATCTTTATTTTACCGAATCTCGCAATCGGGGCGGCGACTGTAAATGCAGTAATTATCTTTATAATCACAATGGCTGGATTCTGGAGGTTTATATGAGGAACTACGCCAATCCAAACTATTGCGAGTCTTCGCTGATGTTTGACGGTCAATATTTAAGACAAGGATTCCACGATGACAACATCATTTTCTGACATAAAGCGTTTATTTGAACAGCGGAAGAATAATCCGCTGTTCAACACCTCATATCCTTTGTCTCCTGATGATTGGGCTAAATACTCTGTGCCGGGAATCTTACCTTTTGACGCCTCCAACCCCGTTGCATTATATGTTCATATACCGTTCTGTAAACAGATATGTTCCTTTTGCGAATACACTAAGATGTGTATGCCGTCAAAAGAATTGCAACGTAATTATTTCAATGCCCTTATCGATGATATTGAACGGTTTTTAGGACTTTATCCTGATGTGACTCTCTATGGGCTTGATATTGGGGGAGGCACTCCTACCGCCGTTGATGCCGGTATCTTTGCGGGATTTATAAGTTGGCTGAGTGAGTTCATTTCAGACAAGATGATTACTGCTGATTTTGAACCGAGTATTGAGGGTTCTTTTGACACATTAGTTGATGATTATTGGGGAAAACATAGAAGCTATTATATTGCGCAGGCAGGTATAAAGCGCCTTTCTCTTGGAATTCAATCCACATCGTCGGATGTTCTTAATCCACTTCATCGGAATGTTATTTCGCCGAAGAAAATGCGTGAGTCAATGGCTTATTGGCATAAGCAAGGAATTTCCAAAATCAATCTTGATTTGATGTATGGATTGCCAGGGCAGACTATCGCAACTATCAGGCAGGATATTTCGGTTATTCGAGAACTAAATCCCGAACAGGTTACGGTCTATGAGTTCCGCACTAATCAACTGAGAAACACATATAAAACAAATCCACAATATTGCTATGCGCAATATTGTGAACTGTATAACGGGTTGACGCAACTCGGATATAATGGGGAGTTTGGACGAAATACATTTAGTAAATATCCTATTGATTGCGGTCTATCGTCATATCTGCGCCATAGAATGTTTGACGGTTGGCAATATAAAGGTTTTGGTATTTCGGCACAAAGTATGTCACGATTCGGTGTCTCATATAATCGCGGCAAGAATCAACACATTGGCAAGATGATTGCCAGTGAATGGTTAATTGATAATGATTACACTTATGAACCGCCAACTTATTATCAACTGCCTCGCGAAGAACTATTAAGTAAATTTATCGCCATTTCTGGATATTCCGGAGGCTTCTCTCTTTCTGCTGTAAAAGAATTATATGGGTCTGATTTTATTTCAAACTACCAGCATATTATACACTTTCTTGTCCATGAAAATTTAGCTTTGATAAACGATAACAGACTTCAGCTGACAGAATTAGGATTCCGACATTACGGCGCCGTTCTTTCTCTTTTTAATATCCGTGATAATGAAGGTGTGCATATTCAAATATAGATTTATTCTTATTATCCTATCTTTACTCCTTGTCAAAGTAATGTGGGTTACTTGGTCTTGTTGGGGCAACGGCTCTCTTGATGATGAAAAGGATGATTTGCTCCAACGAAAGAATTATCTTGTCGGGAAGATTGCGGTTGAGCCACGGCAACTGCTTGGCGAGATGCCGGAAGGAATCGGCTTGCAGTTTCAGGGTGAATGGGCATTATATTCCTGCTCGATGCTTACGGAAGCATTGGCCAATATGGCGGAACTTTATCCGGAAACTAAAGATGAAGCCATGGCATCAATTGACAGCCTCATTCAGATTGTCAAGTCGCCGGAACTTAGGCTATATGATAAAATGCGCTGGGGCGAGGATCCTCTTGAATCATTGGATGGCGACAAGAGTCATGTATCGTATCTCAGCCATCTCGCATGGATGATCGGCAACTATCGGCGCATCGGCGGAGATGACAGATACAACGGTTTGCACGAATCAATCTGCAATGCGATGAACCGGAGAATCCTGCAATCACCGATTCTGAATATACCCACTTATCCCGGTGAACCGGTATATGTGCCTGACATGATGGTGGCAATAGTAGCACTGGCTGATTATGCCGTGCTCAACGACGGCAAATATTCATCGACGGTCAAAAAATGGTTGCACCGGGCTAAAAGCGAGTGGTGTGATGAGAGAACCGGACTACTTCTCTCTTTTCTTGATGATGACGGCAAAACTAATGCACCCGTAAAAGGCTCATACTCGGCGCTTAACTGCTACTACCTGACCAAGATAGACGAAACGTTTGCACAAGAACAATATGAATGGCTGAAGGAAAATTTCAGCCAAAACTTTCCTGCCTCGGGCATCAAGGAATACCACGACCGTTCGTGTTGGCTCGGTATGGACATTGATGCAGGTCCGATAATCCTTAATCTCAGTCCCAGCGGAACAGCATTTGCCATCGGGAGTGCAACATTTTTTGGCGACAATGATTTCCGCAACGGATTGCTGAAAACAGCCGAAATAGCCGGCCACACCATCCTATGGGGCAACAAACGTCATTACCTTCTGGCGGACCTCGCCCTGGTCGGCGAAGCCATAACTCTGGCAATGCGCACAAATCACCACTCAAGCCGCAATGGCAGTGGCGTTATCAAGTGCGAATAAAGGTGACCGACAAACGTAGCATACAACACCATGCTATTCCACAGGTGACTCAGGCTTTCGCCGGAGGCGATGGGCCGTGGTGAACCCATGAAAGCGAACATCGCCTGAAACGCAGCACGGGCCGGAAACCGCCATGTAGCGGCTTCCGGCCCGTGTCAGAGCTGATTGTTATCAGGCTTCGTTACATGAACTATCTGCAGGATTATTACATAAGCACCTTCATCCCTTCAATGATATAGACTCCACGAGGCAGATTGTCAACCACATTGCGTCCGGCCGACAGGCGGATTGTGCCTGCACATGTCCCGTCGGGACGGTAGATTGTGGCAGTGAACGCCTCGGGAGCGTTTATCACAAGCGAATCTCCCTCACGACCGAATGTAAGTGCAGAGGGCGACGAGGGCGCATCTACGCCCGACCACGAATCCTCACCCAGATCGATGCCGATGGAGGAGGCTCCGCTTGTACAGATGGCGTAGACCGTGAACGGATTCACACACACCACGGCCTGAGCGTCATCATCCCCGGCCTCGGCGGGTTCAAATGCAGTGCCGGCCTCATTCAGCAGATATGTGGATTCTCTGGAAGCCTCCAGATTGCCATATGCAGCCGTAAGCGTATAGTCCGGGCCTGCAACGGCCATGCTTGCGGGAGTGGCCGGAACCGTTATGTTCCGGGCCGACAGGCACAAATCCTGATCCGGCGCGCTCACACGCAGCAGACATGGATGGTTGGCCATGACGGCAGCCTGGCGCATGAACAGATTCTTTTCGGTATTGAAAGCTATCACGGCATACTTCCCGGCATCGGTGTCCTCTTCCCAGCGCGACGACGGCGACAGAGATGTGCCGTCGGCAGCCAGCTTCACAGTTTCCACATCGAACGGAACCACCAGCGACGACCAGTTGCCGTTGCCATCGGCGGTACGCGCCCCGGTGGTCAGCGAAACCGAAGCACCCTCGGCCAGAGAGAACTTGTTGGCAATGGCCAAAGGATAGCCGCTGCGGAAGTTTATGTCGGCAGCTGAGGTATAGATGCGTCCCTGACGGTCCACCAGTTCGCCTTCAATCTCCTCTGTCACGGTGCCGACAGTGGTGACAATGTAATTGGCCGGTGCAGCGGGCACGGCCACCCCGTCGCCGAGTATCACCAGGCAGTTGGGGTTGACCCCATCGAAGGCTTTGCCGCTGAATGCCGATGCCCGGTAGGCTCCGGGCACGCGCTGAGGCGCAGCTGTTTCGGTGGCGCCGTTAAGATTGATGGATGTGAGGTTGTCGCAACCGCTGAACGCCCCGTCACCGATTGCGTCAATGCCGGTTAATGTGATTGTTGACAACGCAGAGCAACCGCTGAATGCGGCATCGCCGATTACCGACACCGATTCGGGCACGGTGACCGTGGTAAGATTATCGCAATCCTTGAAAGTTTCGGCTCCGATAGCATCGACATCCGGAAGGGTCACTGTGGTGAGCGACGACATTCCGGCGAACGCCCCGGCAGGCACATCGCCTGTCATCTCCGACAAGTCAAGCTCCTCGAGCGTGCTGAACGATTCTGTCACGGTGGCAAGCATCTCGGGTGTCACATCGCCTTCAAGCGATATGGATGTGATGCCCACTGCCTCCTTGGCTTCAATCGAAGTGATTTCAGCCGGATTGAGTGTGGCTCCGTTAAGAGGCACAGCGAAGATTTCAACGGTCTCGTCCTCATCCGTAACGCTGACGGTATAGTAACCCTCCTCGTCGGGCAACACCACCTGCTTGCCGATCTTGACTTTTGCCTCTACGTTCTCCTCGCGCAGATCCGACAGCCCTACACGGAAGCGCACCTCCGAATTCTCCTTCACGTTCTCCAGCACGGGCGACAACCGGTCGGATGTGTTCCACACCTCGAATTCTGTGGCCGCATCGCCTTCGGAAGCCTCATTGTTACGGAGAGCCTCGAGTTCAACCGAGAACAGATCGGAAGCGCATTTGAACACCACATCATAGAGATATACCACATCGACGGCATGATTGCCGCTCTTATCGGCATGTTTGTTGGGATTCCAGTAGGTTACGGCCAGCGAGCCGTCGGCGTTAAGGGCATCAGGCGGCAGGAGTTTGCCATTGTCGTAGATTCTGCTCTTCTGTGCCTCACGATAGGCGTCCGTACCTTCGGGACGTGCCGCTTCGGCTGCATGCACTCCCACAAAAAGCTTGCCGCTCATGTCAATCGACTCCAGAGCGACATTGTCGCCGAGGAACGACACTGTGCCGTTGTCAAGCGCACCGTCGGCAACGAAGCATCTCGAGGTGCTGTATTCCAGCGTGTAGACCGGGTTCTCACCTACGATATTGAATTTATAGCGTTCCCATCCGTTGGTGGGGTCTAAATATCCGCCGTCCATGGGGGTCTTGTAGGCTTCGAGATATTCCGGCTTTACCACAACCGTCACCTTGGTGCAGTCACCGAGGCCGAGATTGTTTGTGGCCGAGGAGGAGTATTGTATATGCGCCACCTGGTTGCCGTTCTTAGGCACACACGGCACATACAGGGTGGTGAGCGAAGTGCAGCCCTTGAAGCAATCGGTCTGCAGGCCGCCGGTGTATTTCCTCCCGCCCGACGGAGTCTTCACCTCGTCGTAATTGTAAAGGTCGGCCGGAAGCTCAAGCTCACGGAGGCGGCGGCAGTTGAAGAACGCGCCGTTGTCGATCATACGGACAGTGGGGGGAAGGATGATCTGCTCCAGACCCACCACCTGATTGCTGTTGCTGCTTTTGCAGAAGGCATATGCGGGGAACGAGTTCTCCGGGAAAAGGTCGGCCATGCTGCGGTCGGCCACGATACGCGCCTCCGACAGGTCGAGATATTTCAACGAGGCCGCAATGTTCGGATTGTTGCGGAACAGGCTGAAGTCCGTATAGTCCAGATCGCCCTTGATGGTAAGTTTCTGTATATTCCAGAGTTTCAGACGTATCTCCTCATCCTCAGGGCCATAATCGCCGTTGAAGAGGTGCTGTCCCTCTTCAAGCACGATGGTGGCGTCGGACAGGCGCACCGGTGGATACACCTTCACGTCAAAATCCATGTCCTGCTTGGCAATGAACGAATAGCTGAACGATTTGCCACCCTCCATAAGGGTCTCGCCGTTGAGGGTCACATCAATGAAGTCAGAAGCCGAACGGGGCACAATGCGCAGGTTGATGTCGCGTCCGCGCACTGCCGTTGCCACGGCTCCCGAAACCACAGCGTTGGGCAGCTCGGGGATGCGGATGTTATAGACCGGAGTCTGGTTGTTAAGCGCCGGAAGAGCATCGACCACATTCTCATTCTTCCCTTTCACAAGCGCCCATGTGCGGTTGTTGAACGAGGTGGCCAGACGCACGGTGTTCCCCTCGCGTACGGTCGACTCCTTCACACAGCATTTGATGGTCATGCGGATACCGTCGCCATGCACCCCGGACGATACCGTAGGCGACGACAGGAACTCCTTGATGTTTCCGTCCTTGTCGGTGAGCACTGCCGCCCAGAACATCTGCGCGTTCTCGGCCGGTATGTAGAGGGCGTTGGCACGGATGTCGAACTGCTGACCGGGAATCACATTCACGGCATCGGTGAGCAGACCGACGGTGCCACCCGTGTCGGTGAGCTGCCAGGGAGAATCGTACACGGCACATGGCATCGGCGCCACAAGGCCGAAATGAACAATGGTGTTGCCGTTGATTGTGACGGTGTAGGCGCCATCGGCCTCAGGACAGAGGCGTGTGTTGTTGGCATATACCTCCATGCGGTTGTCGTTGTCGGCTATATGCTCCGCCGTGAACCTCACTTTTGTGCCTTGGCCATAGCGGCCGGCAGGGGTCTCCGAGTTGAATTTCACTTCGTTGTGCTCCATCACTGCGAACGCGAAATCGGTGCGTGCCGGAATGGGGTCAACTATGATTTTTCCCACCTCGTTCCAGTTCTCCTTTTTGGAGTAGTTTTCCACAGCCTTCTCGTTAGGAACGTGAAGCGTGATGGCCGCTTTGTTGGTACCTGACAGCACACACCAGTTGATGAACTCGGCGGTTTCACGGCCTACCCATATGTCGCGCAGATGCGAAGCGCTGAGAAACACATTATATTCATACGTCTTCACTCCCGCCGGAATCACGATTGAGGTGATGCCGCACTGGCGGAAGGCTGCATTGTTGATGCGGTTGAGGTTGTTGGGCAGAACCACCTCGGTAAGCTGTCCCTGACCCTGGAATGCCGACTTGGGCAGCGCATTCGCCTGATTCGACCCGTAGGCGGCGATATAGACCGACGAGATGTCGACTCTGGTAAGTTTCATTTTGGCGCGCATGAACTCGAAATCGCGCGAGTCAATCGAGCCGAACAGGGTCAGGTCCTTTATGGTGCCTGTTTCCGATTCCGGAATAAGTGTCTCGAGCGTGCCCGGATTTTCAACCCAGATGCTGCGTTTCTCCCTCACTTCCGAAGCTTTCTGCACGAGCACCGTTACCTCCTGATCCTCGCGGACGTTGGCTATGGTGTAGTTCACGCCGTTCACCGGAGTGAGCATATATCCGTTTGCCTTCACCGTCACCACATCCTCATCAGGATTCGATGGCGTGACAGTGAACGAATAATCCCAGCCGCGCACCACCTTGTCCTCGCCCGACATGGTCACGCCGGCCACACCTGCGGGGAGTTTTATGGCAAAGCATCCGGCCGACGGACGGTCGGCTGCAATCTCATTCACGGTCAGCAGCTCGCCGGCCACAGGCAGCCAGGTTTTGCCATTGTCGGCCGATGTTGCCATTCGCACCACATCGCCTGCCGCAACAGTCACATCGCCCTTGAGCGAGCAACCTGACACGGTGATATATCCCGCTCCGAGCGTAGCCATCGACTGCAGGTTGAAGCCGGCAGCCTGGCTAAGCAGGCCTTTCAGCTCACCGCCGGCACTATAAAGGGCAACAGCTATCTTGCCGCTGAAATCACTGTAGGAAAGATTCTTCATATTTCCCACACGCACCGTGAAGGTCTTGCCGGGTGCCAGTGCCGTGAGATCGGAACCCATTCCGACCTGACCGCCGTCGGCTGTTATGTGAATTGTCGACCACCGGGCATTGTCGCCGGAGGACGGTTTGATATTGTAGATAATCGTGTTCAGATTGTTGAACTGATGGCTTGTGCTCGCCACTGGGTTAAGAGCTGTGCTCAGGTAGAAACCGTCGGCCAGGCCGCCCCATCCCCAGTTGAAATGGAAATAACCGGCGTCGTTATATCCGTCGCACACGAAGGCATGCCCGGCTGTGACATCCTGACCGCAGTAAAGCACCGGACGGCCGGCGTCTATCTCATCCTTCACAATCTTGTCCCAAGCCTGCTGCGTGGCCACTTCGGAGCGTTTTTTATAGGAAACGCCCGGATCATAATTGAAATAGTTGGTCAGTGCAGCCGGCACACGCACCTCATAGGCGCTTGAGCCCGACATGCCGAACTGGGTGTCGATACTCTTTGCCGCATGGTAGACAAGCTGAGCCACAGCTGCTGCTTCGGCCTCGGTATAGCCCGAGCGGTAATTGTCCATCCGCATGTTGTCCCAGTCGTAGGACACATCGAAGCTGACGCCAGCGAAATCGCCCCTCCCTTGTGCCGGGTAGTTATGATACTTCATTATGGTAGCCATTGCCGTTCCGACACATCCCACGAGCGGCCGTCCGGGAATATCGTTGTTGAACGGCCCTTCCTGACTCCATGCCGGAGTGGCGAGCACAGTCTCCTGCGCCGACCGGGCGGCAGCGGCACGCACTGCCATGCGTCGCTGAGGCGCGGCCTGAGCTTTCTGCAGGCCGGAAGCGGCTTTTATCTCCTTTTCCACCCCGCTCATCATCCACCGCATTGCCGGCGGAACCTTCGACACCACATAGGGATTCTCGAACGAATAGCCCAGCACAGGGGTAGTGCAGTCGTCGGCCGATACTATGACAAAACCCTTGCCATCTGTCGCATTAAACACATAGTACACCGGCTTCGACGGTGAGCCTGCGGTGTAGACAAGCTCCAAAGTTCTGTCAGATGCTAATCCGCCTTTACGGCTGGCACTGAAAAATTCATCGGCCATCTGCCTTGCATCGTCTGCCGACACTACGCCGGCATAAGCTGACGGCGATGCGCACGACAGCAGGGCGAGAATTAGCATTTTGGATGAATGTTTAAACATAACCTTTTGTTAATTCGCGTTTTAAAGATTGATTTATACTAATTGTCTTGGATTTCGTGATTACGTTTATTTCCGAGTTCGCTCAGTTCAATAGCTCCTCAACGGAAAGCGGATTCGGTAACCTGTGATAATGTACCTCACAGAAACTCCAGTTCAAAAGAGTTTTCAGCCCGCAAAGATAATAAAAATCCCGTTACAACACCCTCCAGCACCATTTTTTACACCTGCCGATATGTAATAAATCCACCGAGCGGCTGGAAAGGTGGTGAGTCCAGGTGCCCGGTGGCGTTGGTGGGGATAGCGGAAAAGAATGTTTCGAGGTGAATGGGGAGAGGAATCAGTCGGGGAGCGAGGTGGTCCAGTTGATTTCGGCGGGGTTGCCTTCCATGCTCCACACAAGTGGGAGTGACGGGAAGTTGAGAATCTCCATTGCCGAACCGCTCTCCTGATTGACGGCCACAAGCAGCTCACCGAGCGGCGACTGGCGGCGCACAGGCTCCAGCGTATAGGTGCGCCCGTCGAGTACGGCATGCCCGTCGGTAAGCAACGAGTGCAGCGTTTTCTCCGAAACGAGGCCGAAGAGCGCATTGCCTGGCACCTGGATATGGTTGCCGTCCTCAGGCATCACATAGCACAGGCGTGTGGCATCCTCGCGGGCCTCGCGGCTCATGCGGTAGGTGCCCTTCCACCATTTCAGGTTTCGCTCGATGGTCCAGTCGAGGAGCAACCCTCCATTCTCGGCCGGCGTGAATGTCATGATAAAACGGCGTTTCTGCCCGTGGAGCGTGTAGGTCACCTTCACCCTTACGGCATCGGCCGACGGAGCTGCCAACGGAGGAGTTGACTCGAATGTGTCGGCAGCCGAACGGGCCATCGAGGCGGCGCGGTTCCTGTTTCCACCCTTTTTGCCCATGACCATGCGAAGT
>ERZ772872.3824-NODE-3824-length-10959-cov-4.554200_pt1 | contig 10959 bp, 10 predicted proteins | sample MGYA00512132_ERZ772872 | MGnify/ENA primary metagenome ERZ772872 (study PRJEB29015, sample SAMEA2737724) | human gut metagenome | biome: human gut; feature: human-associated habitat; material: faeces | place: China | collected 2012 ... | reverse complement strand
TATCCGGAAACAGCACGGCAAAGGCCAGGAACATGGACAGATTCACATACCCCGTCCCCGCCAGGGTCAGATAGTAGTTGCCACTGATAAGGCTGGTAAGAATGACGCCCACCACTGTCAGCGCTGCACCGCCCAAATAGTATAAGGTAAACTTAGGTGTTCCCCATTCCCGCTCCAGGGTCGAGCCGATCCAGTAGTAAAAATACAGAGCAATGAGCAGGGTAAAGGGGCTGCTGTATCCCGGCACAAAGATGTAGGTCACGATCCGCCAGATCTCGCCGTGAAGCAGGCTGTTTAGATTAAAAGCCAAAAAGTCCAGCGCCGCCGCATCGGTATTGCGGCTGAGCATAGACAGAAAATACACCACCACATTGCCGATAACGATATAGCGCATCAGATCCGGCACGCCGAAGCGGGGATGCCGGGCGCAGAACCGGTCTGCGGCGTCATAGAGCTTTCTCAAGGGAAATTTCCTCCAAACACTTATTTTCATTCATTGTACCCCATTGTACGGAAAAAGTCATGACATTTTTTTGAATATTCCGGAGAAAATGCCGCAAAATCCCCCCAAAAGGCGTTGACAAAGTTGCGCCCGGCTGGTATACTTTATAAGCCGCTTTGAATGGGTCAAAAGTTCCGGCATTGCCGGACGCCCCCGACAGCGAGTCCGTAATAAAGGAAAGGCAGGTGCAACAAGTATGCAGGCTATTATCGTGACCGGTGGTAAGCAGTACAATGTCTCCGAGGGTGACACTCTGTTTATCGAGAAGCTGGACGTCAACGCGGGTGATTCCGTGGTGTTCGACCAGGTCCTGGCCATCGTCGACGGCGAAAACACCAAGTTCGGCACTCCCGTGGTGGAGGGCGCTAAGGTGGACGCCACCGTCGTCAAGAACGGCAAGGGCAAGAAGATCCGTATCTTCAAGTATACCCCCAAGAAGGGTTATCGCAAACGGCAGGGTCATCGTCAGCCCTACACCAAGGTGGAAATCGGCAAGATCTCCTTCTGAGTGACAGCATGACGACCGTTACATTCCTGACAGAGGAAGCCCGCATCGTCGGTTTCGATGCACAGGGACACAGCGGCTTCGCCGCAGAGGGTGAGGACATCGTCTGCGCCGCCGTTACCAGCGCCGTGCGTCTGGTAGAAGCCACCATCAATGACGTGATGGGTCTGTGTGCCGCGGTGAAAGTCCGGGAGCAGGACGCCGCCATCTCCTTTCGTCTGCCCGGGGGCCTGGCTCCCATGGCGGAGAATACCTGCCAGAATCTTCTGACGGGGCTGATGGTGTATCTGGCCCAGCTTCACGACGAGTATCCGGAAAACATTGAAGTGATGGAGGCGTGAAACCCTCCTGTTCCCCCGCAATCATCTCATAGAAAGGATGGTACTGCATTATGCTGAACATTGGTCTGCAGTTCTTTGCCCATAAAAAAGGTATGGGCTCCACCAAGAACGGCCGTGATTCCGAGTCCAAGCGCCTTGGCCCCAAGCGCGCTGATGGTCAGTTCGTTCTGGCCGGCAACATCCTGGTCCGCCAGCGCGGCACCCACATCCACGCCGGCACCAACGTCGGTATCGGCAGCGATGACACGCTGTTTGCCAAGGCCGACGGCGTTGTCCGCTTCGAGCGTCTGGGCAAGGATCGTAAGCAGGTTTCTGTTTATCCCGCCGAGTAAAAGAACCATATGAAAAGCACCGCCTGCGGGCGGTGCTTTTTTGTATCAAAATATGTGCGGCGGTCAGTCCTGCTCCTGAAATGCCCGGATATACGCCTCCAGGGCTTCGGCGGTTTTCTCCACCCCCAGGACGCTGGTGTTCACCGTCAGGTCATAGCAGGAGCTGTGGCCCCAGAACTTGCCGGTGTGGTGGTGGTAGTAGACCCGGCGGTGCCGGTCGGTTTTGGCCACCAGCAGCGCGGCCTTTTCCGGGGAGAGATTGTGCCGCTGCTGGATGCGCTTGATCCGCTGGGTCAGGTCCGCCCGGCAGAAGATCCGCAGCAGGCCCGGCCGCCCGGCCAGGGCATAGTCGGCGCAGCGGCCCACGAAGATGGCGGATTCGCCGCTGTCGGCGATCTGGCGGATCATGTCGAACTGCCGCTGGGCCACGTTGTGGGGGATGGAGTTGTCAAATTCGTTGATCTTGCGGCTGAGAATGCGGTTCACCGGCCGCTCGTCGTACTCCTGGGCCAGCCGCTGCATTTCCGGGTCATTTTTCCAGAGCTCGTCAATAAGCTCCCGGTCCAGCATCCGGATGCCCAGCCGCTGGCTCAGCAGGACCGCCAGGTCATGCCCGCCGCTGCCGTATTCGCGGCCAATGGTGATAAGAATCTGCTTTTTCATGCGAAAACATCCTTTCTGCACCCCGTCAATGGTGATGATTTGTCTATATTATACTGCCTTTGTCCGGATTTGTCACCTGATTTTTACGGATTCTGTACAGGAAAATGAAAATGTATAGATGAGGCCTCCGGACGGGGCGGAAAACTTTTTCATGGACAAAAGGGCCGGGCCGTGGTAGAATAACCTGAATGCATATGTCGAGCCGGGGGAGGAAACATAGGATGAGCGGAAAACTGATCGTATTCGAGGGCACCGACGGCTCCGGAAAGGCCACCCAGACGGCGCTTCTGTGCCGGGAGCTGGAGAGCCTGGGCGTGCCCTTCCGCAAGCTGGAATTTCCCCGGTACAAGGAGGAGTCCTCGGCGCTGCTGCGGCTGTATCTCGGCGGGGCCTTCGGCACGGACCCGGCGGACGTCAATGCCTATGCCGCCGCCACGTTCTTCTCCGTGGACCGCTATGCCTCCTTCAAGCAGGACTGGGGCGGCTGGTACCGGCAGGGGGGGCTGGTCATCGCCGACCGGTACACCACCAGCAACGCCGTGCACCAGACCTCCAAGCTGCCGCCTCAGGAGCGGCAGGCGTTTCTGGATTGGCTGTTTGACTTTGAATACCGGAAGCTGGGGCTGCCGGAGCCGGACCGGGTGCTGTATCTGGACGTGCCCACGGAGCTGTCGGAGCAGATGATGCGCCGCCGGGAGCAGCTGACCCACACCACCGCCGACATCCACGAGCGGGACGAGGCATACCTGCGGTCCTGCCGGGAGAGCGCCGCCATGGTGGTGGACTACGGCGGGTGGACCCGCATTGACTGCGCCCGGGACGGACAGGTCCGCTCCGTGGACGACATCCACCGGGAGGTCATGGAGCGGCTTCGGGACCTGCTGGAGGGCATAAAATAGGGAGGGAACGCCTGCGCGTCCCCTCCGGGCGAAGGTATGTACGGCCCTCAGCAGGAGCAGCAGCCGTCGCCTCCGTTGCCGCAGCCGCAGCGGGATCCGGTTCCGCTGCCGCAGCAGCAGAACACCAGCAGTAAGATCACGATCAGCCAGATGCAGGAGCAATTGTTGTTGTCAAAGCACATGCGATTCACCTCACTTGTTTCCTGTATGGGCTATTCTATGCCGGAGATGGCTCCGGCGTATCTTGTCCGGGTGTGCCCGGCGGAAAAAATAGAGAAAGGAACCGATCATATGTCCGATTATCAGAACTCCGATACGGCCAAATGGGATGCCCAGGAGGTCCGTAAGCAGACCTCCTCCGGCGAAGGGCCGAAGAAAAAGAAAAAGCGCCGCCTGGGGTGGCTGGGCTATCTGGCGGGGGTCATCGTGGCCTCGTTCCTGCTGGCCGGTATCGGCTGGCTGGCCGTCAACGATGTGTGCGCCCTGAATAAGGCCCCTCTGACCGCCACCATCGAGGTGGAAAGCGGCGACTCCGTGGGGACGGTGGCCACCAAGCTGAAGAAGGCGGGGCTCATCAACTCCAAGCTGCTGTTCATGATCACCAGCCCCGTGTTCCACGCCAGCCGCTATATTCAGCCCGGCGTGTATGAGCTGAACACCGACATGGACTTCAACTGTCTCATCAAGTCCATGCAGCCCACCGGCGGCGTGGCGGCCACCGTTACCGTCACTATCCCCGAGGGCTACACCGTGGAGCAGATCATCCAGCTGTTGGCGGAGAACGACGTGTCCGACGCCGCCGCCCTGGAGGAGTCCGCCAAGAACCATGTGTTCGACAAGTTCGACTTCGTGGACAACGAGAATCTGGGCAGCATCAGCCGCCTGGAGGGCTATCTGTTCCCGGATACCTATGAGTTCTATGTGAAGGAAAACGCCGACTCGGCCCTGAGCCGCCTGCTGGCCAACTTCCAGGACCGTATTGTGGACGATCCGGACCTGGCGCCGCTGATTGCCAACTCCTCCTACAGCCTGAAGGAGATCGTCATCATGGCCTCCCTGATCGAGAAGGAGACCGACGGCACCGACCGCACGCTGATCTCCTCCGTCATCCACAACCGCCTGGAGAACGTGGGCGAGACGGCCCACCTGCTGCAGATCGACGCCTCCCTGGTGTATGCCGCCGGGCGGGAGATCACCGAGGACGACTATCAGACCCTGGACAGCCCCTATAACCTGTATACCCACCAGGGCCTGCCCCCCACGGCCATCGCCAACGCCGGTAAGGCCTCCATCCAGGCCGCCCTGCAGCCGGACGATACCAACTACTATTTCTATGTGCTCAATCCCGATACCCAGCGGCATGTGTTCAGCCGCACCCTGTCTGAGCACAACGCCAATCTGCGGAAGTTCGGATGACGGCGGAGCGAAAAAAACCGGAGCTGCTGGCTCCGGCAGGGGACTGGGAAAAGCTGCAGATGGCCGTGCTGTACGGGGCGGACGCCGTGTATCTGGCGGGGACGTCCTTCGGCATGCGGTCCTTTGCGGGAAATTTCAGTGATGAGGAGCTGCCCCGGGCGGTGGACTTTGCCCACCGGCACGGGGTGAAGGTCCACGCCACCGTGAACACCATGCCCCGCAGCGGCGAGGTGGACCGACTGCCGGAGCACCTGGAAAAGCTCAACGACGCCGGGGTGGACGCCCTGATTCTGGCGGACCTGGGGGCCTTTATCCTGGCCGGGAAATATGCCCCCCGGTGCCAGCGGCACATCAGCACCCAGCAGTCCATTGCCAACTATGCCTGCGCCCAGGCGTGGTTCGACCTGGGGGCCCAGCGGGTGGTGCTGGCCCGGGAGCTGGGGATGGACGAGATACGAGAGATCCGCCGCCGGGTGGACCCGGCCCTGGAGCTGGAAACCTTCTGCCACGGGGCCATGTGCGTGTCCTATTCCGGGCGGTGCCTGCTGTCCAACTATATGACCGGGCGGGACTCCAACCGGGGCGCCTGCGCCCAGCCCTGCCGCTATCAGTACGCACTGATGGAGGAGAAACGGCCCGGGGAGTATTTCCCGGTGTTCGAGGACGAGAAGGGCACCTACATCATGAACTCCCGGGATATGTGCATGATCGACCACCTGGACGACCTGATGGACGCCGGGGTGGACTGCCTGAAGATCGAGGGGCGGGCCAAGTCCGCCTATTACGCCGCCATTGTCACCGGGGCCTATCGCCATGTGCTGGACGACGTGGCCGCCGGGCGGCCGGTGGACCCGGTGTGGCGGGACGAGGTGGAGCATGTCAGCCACCGGCACTATTCCACCGGATTTTTTTATGGCCAGCCGGGGCAGTTCTATGAGGACGCCCGGTACATCCGTGATTGGCAGATCTGCGCCGTGGTGACGGACTGTACGCCGGAGGGCCTGGCCACCCTGAGCCTGCGCAACAAGTTTGCCTGCAGGGATCAGGTGGAGGTGGTGGGGCCGGACACCAAGCCCTTTACCATGACGGCCCCCATGATGATCGACAGCCAGGGGCTGCCGTTGACGGAGCCGAAAACGCCGCAGATGGTGTTTACCATGCAGCTGCCCCATCCGGTGCCGCCTATGAGCTTTATCCGCCATGCGGTGGACCTGGGCGGAAGATAAATGTGTTGAAGCGGGAATCCGACTTGCCGGATTCCCGCTTTTGATATAAATTCCCGAGCCTGGATTGCCGTGATGGTTCGGCCATAGCCCGATCACGCAAAAAGGATAGCCATCAAAGCTCGGAATGGAAACCTGGCCGACTTTTTCCCTTCTTGGTTCAGTTTATCACAACAGCATCCTGGTTGATATACACGGTGTAACCTTCAGAGAATTCGGGAATGTAGGCAAAAAAGCAATACATTCGAGCCACCCCATTTTCAATTTCGTAGGAGAAAAATGTAGAAAATGCGGAGTCTGACACGGATGGGAGCGGATCCTGATCTGTCGACATGTAAGTAAGGTGAATATAGTGGTCTCCATAGTCCGGAACGAAGCACTCTGTTATGTGGCACAAGTTGTCCTCTATTTGTGCCACTTTATCGGTGTAACGCAAAGAAATAGGGGCGACCTGTCCATTGTCGAGGATCTGAAAAACATTCCATTCGTAATTGCCGTTTGGTGCATCGTACCAATACAGCATGGCAGTTTCCGTTCCATCTACCCGCAGGATGACATCCTTTTTTGATATATCAACGAATGAAGGCCAAACGGTAACTGAAGACATGCAGGCCGTCAGCATACAAAGCAAGGAACACACGCAGAACGCGATGGCGAAGTGTCGGAACGGTTTCATATGTTTTCTCTCTTTCCTCTTATATGGCGGTGGGAAGCTCTCACCCCTACTATATACAACACCGTTGCAGCCGTTTTGCAACGGACTTTTTGTATTTTTGGAAAGATTGTGGTATATGCCAAAAAGCACACGTGTTTTTTGGCCGTTATGCCCGGGGAACGGAGCCTCTGTCGGGATAAATGCCGCAAAAGAGAACGGCGCGACCGAAGCCGTGCCGCTCTCTGAAAACGAAAGGTTCTTATCGCTTTTTAATTATCCGGCATTGTGATTATCTGGCTGCATTGTGCCCAGCCTTATTGATCCTCGGCCCGGCGCTTATAGGACTCGTATTTGGCCTTGGCGGCGTCCTCCGCCTCGGCGAACAGGACCTTGGCGTTCTCCGGGAAGCTCAGCTCCAGGGAGGAGTAGCGCACCTCGCCCTTCATGAAGTCGTACAGGGCCATGCTGGGCTCCTTGCTGTCCAGGGTGAACTTGTGGGTCTCGGGACTGTAGCGGTACAGGTTCCAGTAGCCGGAGGCCACGACGTCCTTCATCTCCTGCTGGACGCAGCCCATGCCCTTCTTGATGCCGTGGTTGATGCAGGGCGCGTAGCAGATGACGATGGAGGGACCCTTGTGGGCCTCGGCCTCCCGGATGGCCTTGATGAGCTGGGCCGGGTCCGCGCCCATGGAGCACTGGGCCACATAGACGTTGTCGTAGGTCATCATCAGCATGCCCAGGTCCTTCTTCTTGGTCTTCTTGCCGCTGGCCTGGAACTGGGCCACGGCGCCCACGGGAGTGGCCTTGGAGGACTGTCCGCCGGTGTTGGAGTACACCTCGGTGTCCACCAGCAGGACGTTGACGTCCTCGCCCATGGCGAACACATGGTCCAGACCGCCGTAGCCGATGTCGTAGGCCCAGCCGTCGCCGCCGTACATCCACATGGTCTTTTTGGACATATCCTTGCGGCGCTTGAGGATCTCGTCCACCACGGCCTGCTCCTGAGCGGAGAAGCTCTGGCTCTCCAGCAGGTGCAGCAGCTCCCGGGTGGCGGGGGTGGAGGCGTCCAGGTCGTCATAGGTCTCCAGCCACTTGGCGATGGCGGCCTTGACGGCGGCGTTTTCGGTCATGTCGTCCAGCTGATGGACGTAGTCCGTGACGGCGGCGCGCAGCTGCTTCACCGCTAGGCACATACCATAGGAGAACTCGGCGTTGTTTTCAAACAGGGAGTTGGACCAGGCGGGACCCTTGCCCTCCTTATTCTTGCAGTAGGGCACGCAGGGCATGGCAGCGCCCCAGGCCTGGGTGCAGCCGGTGGCGTTGGCCAGGAACATCTTGTCGCCGAACAGCTGGGTCAGCAGCTTCACATACGGGGTCTCGCCGCAGCCGGCGCAGGCGCCGTTGAACTCCACCAGGGGCTGGCGGAACTGGCTGCCCTTCAGGGTGAACTTGTCGAAGCGGTCGTTCTTCTCGGGGATGGTCTGCAGGTAGTTCCAGTTGGTCTGGTCCAGGGATACCTCGTGGGCCGGGACCATGCGCAGGGCCTTGCCGCTCTTGGGGCAGGAGGCCACGCAGCTGCCGCAGCTGGTGCAGTCCAGGGTGGACACGCCCATGGTGTACCGCAGGCCGGCCAGTTGGGGACCCTTGGCGTCGGTGAGCTCCAGACCGGCGGGGGCGTTCTTCACCTCGTCCTCGTTCAGCAGATACGGACGGATCACCGCGTGGGGACACACGAAGGAGCAGCGGTTGCACTGGATGCACTCGTCCTTGTCCCACACGGGCAGATGGGTGGCGATGCCGCGCTTTTCATACTGGGAGGTGCCCAGAGGCATGGTGCCGTCCTCCATGCCCCGGAAGGCGGAAACCGGCAGATCGTCGCCCTTCTGGGCGTTGATGGGCACCAGGATATTCTTGATGACGTCGGGCACATCGGCGCGGGGCGGCTGGATGGCGGCGCCGGACAGGTTCTTCCACTCGGGCTTCACCTGCACCTGCACCAGGGCGTTGATGCCGGCGTCCACGGCGGCGATGTTCATGTTGACCACCTTTTCGCCCTTGAGACCGTAGGTCTTTTTCACGGCGGCCTTCATGTGCTCCACGGCGTCCTCCACGGGGATGACATTAGCCAGCTTGAAGAACGCCGCCTGCAGCACCATGTTGGACCGGTTGCCCAGACCCAGGGCCTGGGATTCCTTATTGGCGTCGATGATGTAGAAATGAATGTCGTTTTCCGCGATATAGCGCAGGATGTCGCCGGGGATGTGCTGCTCCAGCTGGTCCTCGGTCCACTCGCAGTTCAGTAGGAAGCTGCCGTGGGGCTTCAGCTCGGAGATGATGTCGTACTTGGTCAGATAGGTCTGGTTGTGGCAGGCCACAAAGTCGGCACGGCTGACATAGTAGGTGGAGCTGATGGGGTGCTTGCCGAAGCGCAGGTGGCTCTTGGTGATGCCGAAGGACTTCTTGGTGTCGTACTCAAAGTACGCCTGACAGTACATATCCGTGGTTTCGCCGATGATCTTGATGGAGTTCTTGTTGGCGCCCACGGTGCCGTCGGAGCCCAGGCCCCAGAACTTGCAGCTGATGGTGCCCTCGGGCTCGGTGAGCAGGGGGGCGCCCACGGGCAGGGACAGGTGGGTCACGTCGTCCTCGATGCCGATGGTGAAGTGGTTCTTGGGCTCCTCCAGCAGCAGATTGTCGAACACGGCCTTCAGCTGGGCGGGGGTGGTGTCCTTGGAGCTGAGACCGTACCGGCCGCCCACCACACGGATGTCGCCGCGGCCCGCCTGATTCAGGGCGGTGACCACGTCCAGATACACGGGCTCGCCCACGGAGCCGGTCTCCTTGGACCGGTCCAACACGGCGATCTTCTTCACCGTGGCGGGGATGGCCGCTGCGAAGTGCTTCACGGAGAAGGGCCGGTACAGGTGGATCTGCACCATGCCCACCTTGCGGCCCTTGGCGTTCAGGTAGTCCACGGTTTCCTTCACGGCCTCGCTGGCGGAGCACATCACCACGATGACCTCCTCCGCGTCAGGCGCGCCGTAGTAGTTGAACAGCTTGTAGTCCCGACCGGTGAGCTTGTTAATCTCGTCCATGTAATGCTGGACCGTGTCAGGGATGGAGGCGGCCTTGACGTTGGCGCCCTCCTTGCACTGGAAGTACACGTCGGGGTTCACGTTGTTGCCCCGGTTGGTGGGGTGCTCCGGGTTCAGGGCGTGGCGGCGGAACTCCTGCAGGGCCTCCTGGTCTACCAGAGGACGCAGGTCCTCATAGTCCAACGCCTCGATCCGCTGCATCTCATGAGAGGTGCGGAAGCCGTCGAAGCAGTGCATGAAGGCGTACTTGCCGCTGATGGCGGACAGGTGGGCCACCGCGCCCAGGTCCATGGCCTCCTGGGGGCAGGAGGACATCAGCATGGCGTAGCCGGTGGTGCGGCAGGTCATGAAGTCGGTGTGATCGCCGAAGATAGAGTGGTGGTTGCTGGTCACCACGCGGGAGGCGATGTGCATGACGCTGGGCAGGAATTGGCCGCCCATGGCGTACATGGCTGGGATCATCAGCATCAAACCCTGGGAGGATGTAAAGGTGGTGGTCAGAGCGCCGGCCTGCAGGGAGCCGTGGCAGGTGCCCGCGGCGCCGGCCTCAGACTGCATCTGGATGACGTCCACCGTGGAGCCGAACAGGTTCTTCCGCCCCTTGGCGGACCACTCGTCCACCTTCTCCGCCATGGGAGAGGACGGGGTGATGGGATAGATCGCCGCGACCTCTGTGAACGCGTATGCCACATGGGCCGCGGCCGTATTGCCGTCCATGACGGCAAATTTCTTTTTCATCGGTATACTCATCTCCTGTTATAAAATGCGCCGCATTTCCCTGCGGCGATCCCGCCCGGCAGATGGGTGGGTGCTTGTGAAAAGCCGCGGCGGCACGATAAGGGGGGATTTGCATATCGTACCGCCGCGGCTGCATGATGGATTCTCTTTACTTCTATGCGCGACGTCCAGCAGAGCTTACACGAAGTTGCACACGCGAGCGATGGCCATCTCGGTATAACCCAGAGACTCGGCCTTGGTCTGCTTGCCGCAGGCCACTTCCTGCGTGAGCTTCAACAGCTCCTGCCCCAGCTCCTCGATGGTCTTGGTACCGTAGATCAGGGGAGAGGCATCCACATCGATGTTGTCAATCATATTGGCGTAGGTCAGCTTGTTGCCGGTGATCTTGATGACGGGGGCCAGGGGATTGCCGGTGGGGGTGCCGCGGCCGGTGGAGAACACCACAATCTGGGCGCCGCCGGCCACCATGGCCGCCACAGAGGAGGGGTCGTTGCCCGGGGTATCCATGATGACCAGGCCCTGCTTGGCCTCCACCTGCTTGGCGTAGTCATAGACCGCCATGACAGGGCTATGGCCGCCCTTGTGGATGC
>ERZ772872.3819-NODE-3819-length-10965-cov-2.804308_pt1 | contig 10965 bp, 8 predicted proteins | sample MGYA00512132_ERZ772872 | MGnify/ENA primary metagenome ERZ772872 (study PRJEB29015, sample SAMEA2737724) | human gut metagenome | biome: human gut; feature: human-associated habitat; material: faeces | place: China | collected 2012 ... | reverse complement strand
CGAGATAGCTCAGTTGGCTAGAGCATGCGGTTCATACCCGCAGTGTCGAGGGTTCTTTTTCACCGGTTCACTCGCAGCTTTCAGTAAAATTTTATAAAAAAATGAAAAAGGGAAAGCCAAATCCGGAAAACTGTGTTACACTGGACTTGTTTGTTATCAGTATGAGGAGGAGATAAACGATGGAAAACTTTTTTAAACTGAAAGAACACGGCACCGACGTGAAGACAGAAATCATCGCCGGTCTCACAACTTTCATGACCATGGCGTATATCCTTGCGGTTAACCCGAGCATCCTCGGCGCAACCGGAATGGATACAGGTGCTATTTTTACAGCAACTGCGCTGGCATCTGCAATAGGCTCTTTCTGTATGGCACTGTTTGCCAACCTGCCCTTCGTACTTTCCGCTGGTATGGGTCTGAATGCTTACTTCGCCTATACGGTTGTCCTGGGCATGGGTTACAGCTGGGAGGTTGCTCTGACTGCAGTATTTGTTGAGGGTATTATCTTTATTATCCTGTCCCTGACAAATGTGCGTGAAGCTATCTTTAATGCGATTCCTGCGAGCCTGAAGGTTGCAGTATCTGTTGGTATCGGTCTGTTCATCACCTTTATTGGTCTGCAGAATGCACATATCGTAGTGGATGGTTCCACACTGGTAGGTCTGTTCTCCTTTAATGGCTCTGTAAAAGCAGGCACCTTCCAGTCCGAAGGCATTACCGTGGTACTGGCACTGATCGGTCTGCTGATCACAGCCTTCCTGGTGATCAAGAACGTAAAGGGCAACATCCTGCTGGGTATCCTGATCACATGGGTACTGGGTATTCTCTGTCAGCTGACAGGCTTGTATGTTCCGAATGCAGAAGCTGGTTTCTACAGCCTGATCCCCAGCGGCATCATTTCCGCACCTGCATCTGTTGCACCGACCCTGTTCAAGATGGATTTCTCTGCAATTGCATCTCTGAATTTCGTTGTTGTAGTATTTGCATTCCTGTTTGTTGATATCTTTGACACACTGGGAACTCTGATCGGATGTGCGACAAAAGCAAACATGCTGGACAAAGAAGGCAAGCTGCCTGGCATCAAGGGCGCTCTGATGGCTGACGCCGTAGGTACAACCGTTGGTGCATGCCTGGGTACCTCTACCATCACTACTTTCGTAGAGTCTTCTTCCGGTATTGCAGAAGGCGGCAGAACAGGTCTGACCTCTGTTGTTTCCGGCTTACTGTTTATCCTGGCACTGTTCTTCTCTCCGGTATTCCTTGCAATTCCTTCCTTTGCAACCGCTCCTGCACTGATCGTCGTTGGTTTCTTTATGATGCAGTCTGTAGCGAAGATCAACTGGAGTGATTCCTGCATTCATCTGCATTTTTGCAATGCCCTTCATGTATTCTATTTCCGAAGGTATTTCGTTCGGCGTTATTTCCTTCGTTGTACTGAATGCGGTAGCTGGTAAGGCAAAAAAGATCACCCCTCTGATGTGGGTACTGGCAGTGCTGTTTATTTTGAAATACATTTTCCTGTAAGATACGGGATTCTTTACTGAAAATCTGAAGCATAATTCATACTGAGAACAACTTCGAAACGATTTGAAAAAGGCGGCGAATAAGAGAAAACCTCTATCCTGCAGCTGCAATAGAAAAGCCGTGTGTTTTGACAGGCATCGAAAGATGCTGTGCCGGACACACGGCTTTTTGTTATATAATAGGAAATGAAAGAGACGCATTAGGACTAAACAGAAAAAATCCAGTATTTATGCGGGTTTCCGGGATTCGGAGCCTTATTTTTTTGCCCTGAAATCCGGGCAGTAAAAAAGAAGGAGGTCGAGAGAATGGATTTCAAAACGGTACACAAGAACAACTGGTACAACGAAGACATGAAAGGTATGGTGACAGTATGAACCAGATCATGAAAGTGTTTGAGAATCAGCACTTCAAAATTGACGAAGGGCTTTTCCTCCCTGTTCGGAACATCGGTTCATGCGTATGTCATCGACCAGCGGTTAGAAAAGGCGGCAAGCCTGCTGTTAGAAAGTAATTTGAATGTCAGTCAGGTGGCTATACTGGTGGGATATTCAAAAGCGAGCAATTTCGCAGCGGCGTTTAAAAGGAAATACGGAGTGAATCCGAAAAACTATAAAGCAGAAGCTACGATTGGATAAACGCAAAAAAAACTGATTTTGGGTAGAATAAAATTGGTTTTGGGTTGGAATCGTAAGCGCAAATTGCTATTATATGTTGTGTGGTTAGAAGAAGGAACATAAATTTTATGATGCGAAGGCTATAGAGATCGTGAAGCAACTGGACTATGACTTTTCCAGGGCGGAGAAGGATGCTGCCATGAGCAGCGGAAATCGAAGATCCGACGGGCGAAGTGCTTGTTGTGATCGAAGGTCTGGTCATGTACTTAACCGAGGCGGATGTAAAGAAAATGCTATCCATTATCTGTAGCCGGTTCGAACATGCGGAGATCATTATGGAGATTATGAATCCTTTTATCATGCGGCACATGAAGGAGAAATCGATTGAGCCCAGTAAGGCTCGCTTTACCCGGGGGCTGAAAAGCGGTAAGGAACTGGAGAGCATGGTGTCGGGGCTTACATGGGTCAAGGATGTGAGTTTGGTCGAAGGGATGAAGGAACTGTATCCTGTCTATAAGTTGCTGGGATGGATACAGCCTGTTAAAAACCTTTCTAACAAGCTGGTAATACTGAGAAAATAGGATAGATATAAACTGCTATTCAGCTTTGTCATAGGAGATGCGTCAGCCATGGAGGAATTGAATTATTTAAGACAAGACAAAAAAATACCGGGGAAGGAATCCTTTGTGACCTATGTGGATTTTCAGGTAAAGGATGGCACCGCCGATATGTGGCTGTATGACATTTTTCCGGGAGTACAGCTCATGGTTGTAGATTTTTCTTCTGAGAGCTGTTTCCGAAGCGGTGAAAAGCAGAATGTAATCGGGATCAATCATTGCCGGAAGGGGCGGTTTGAATGTGCGTTTGACAGCCGGAATTATCTCTATTTGGGAGAAGGCGATATTACCCTGAACAGCCAGATGCACCCGCCAATCGCGTCTTCCTTCCCCTTGAACTACTTTTATGGGTCCACTATTATTTTGTTTCCGGAGGTCATGAAGGGTGTACCGGAGCTTCAGGCCTTTCAAATCAGCGCGGAGGCAATTACAGAGAAATATTCTCTTGAATCAAGATCCCCGGTATTTCGCCGCAATGCGGAAATAGAGCATGTATATCAGGAACTGTATACACATCTGGATCGTCCGTCTCTGCCCTTTTTGCGGTTGAAGATTTTGGAGCTCCTTTATCATTTCCAATTCAGACAAACTCTTTTTGAGGAGAACCAGGACTATATTTCGGGAGTGACTGTGGAGCGGATCAAGCATGTCAGGGAGCATCTGGTACAGGATATGGAACACCGGACCAATCTGAAGGAACTGGCATTGGAGCACAATTTAAGTCTGACACAGTTAAAAGATGGATTCAGGCAAATTTATGGCGAATCACCTTATGCATATTTGCGTAGTTACAAAATGCATCGGGCGGCACAGCTTTTGCGCCAGTCAGATAAAAAAATCAGCGAAATTGCGCTGAAAATGGGTTATCAGAATCCAAGCAAATTTTCAGAGGCATTCCATGCGGTGATAGGCTGCAGACCAAGTGCCTATCGAAAGGAAAAAAAGTAGAAGAAAATCATAGTGACACCTTCCGGATGGAGGTGTCATTTTTTGGCTTTTTGGAGCATTTTGCACAAGGCATGGCTTTTCAGAGTGGCAAAAGAATCTTTCACATGGTAATATGCATGAGTTAGCATAGACTAACCAAAAATGCAGAAAGGAAAAAAATACCTATGAAAACAAAACTTACAACAAAGGATTTAATTACCGCAGGCGCCTTTGGCGCAATTTATTTAGTGCTGCTCACGGTGTTGTCTTCAGTCCTGACCATTGTTCCAATCCTCTTTCTGACAACGCCTTTGATTGCCGGCATCATACTGGGAACTGTGTATATGCTGTATGCCACCAAGGTGCCGCGCACCGGTGCGATCCTGGTGCTGGCGATCCTGGTGGGGCTGATTACGTCTATGGCAACCATTTATCCGCTGATTTTTGCAGTTGTATGGGGATTAATCGCTGAACTCATTACCGCAAAAAGACGCAAATCCGCAGGTGCGCTGGCAATCAGCTACTGTGTGTTCAACCTGACTTCTATGGGTCCCTTCTTTGCCCTTATTCTGGCAAAGGACGCCTTCTTAGAAAGTTGTGCAGGGTACTATGGAGAAGAATATATCGCAACGCTGGATAAGCTGACGCCCAGCTGGATTGTTCTTGTACTGATTGCTTTGGCTTTGGTGGGCGGATTGCTTGGCGGCCTGTTTGGAAGAAAGATCCTGAAAAAACATTTTGTGAAAGCCGGTATTACAGCGTGAACCGCGAAAAGATTTTCAGCGGTCTTTTGGATCCGAGAAGTAAGCTGGCGGTATTTATTGCCGCCTGCTTTTCGGCATTTTCCGGGCTGACACATCCGCAGGAATTTGTTCTTCTTGCCCTGTGTGTGGGGATAACGCTTCTGTGCCAGAAATGGAAGAGGGCTTTTTATACCGGTCTTATCTTTGCAGTTATGTTTTTATGCGATCTGTTTCTAGCACCGCGATTGTCAGGGATACTGCAGAATATCATCATGCTGGCATGTCATTTCTGCCGGTTTATTTTACCGATGTTTGCAGCCTTTTATATTGTGACACAGACTTCCAGGATTGGGGAATATATCAGTGCATTTACTCAGATGCATCTGCCAAACGAGGTCATCATTCCTCTGGCGGTGATGCTCCGTTTTGTCCCGACTATCCAGGAAGAATGGCAGATGGTGAATCAGGCGCTCCGGTTAAGAGGGATGGCGCTGACATGGAAAAATGTTCTTCGTCGTCCGCTGCAGATGATGGAATATATGCTGGTTCCTTTTTTGCTGCAGTGCTCGGTTATCGTGGATGAGATGTCAGCTGCTGTTATGGCGCGGGGGTTTGACAAAAATATGCCGCGAACCAGTTATGCGGAGGTTCAGATGAAGGCTCTGGATTGGTGTATAATAGCTGTTTCTGCCGGACTACTGTTCTGGAATCTTTGTTTCTGAGGAAGGGAGGAGATGTTTTGATCAAACTGAATCATGTTTCCTTTTCTTACCAGAACGGGGAAGCAAATGAAATGCAGGTGCTGTCTGATGTAAGCTTTCAGGCATCATGCGGAGAATGTGTGGTACTTTGTGGGAAAAGCGGATGTGGGAAGACGACCATGCTTCGCCTGGTAAACGGTCTTATCCCTCATTTTTATGCCGGGAAACTGGAGGGGAATGTCCTTGTAGGCGGACAGGAAATGCAGCAGACACCGTTGTCCCAAACGTCCCGGATTGTGGGAAGTGTCTTCCAGAATCCCCGTACCCAGTTTTTCCATCTGGATACGACCGGAGAGATGGCTTTTAATCTGGAAAATCAGAATGTCCCCCGCCCGCAGATGAAGAAGCGTCTGGAGGAGGTGTCCTATCGTCTGAACCTGCAGGAGCTGATGGACCGGAATATTTTTGAACTGTCAGGCGGCGAGAAACAGCAGATCGCCTGCGGCTCCGTTTATGCGGCTTTACCGTCGGTCATCGTTATGGATGAGCCTTCTTCTAATCTGGATATGGAGAGCATCCGAAAGCTGCAGAAGTTGATCCGCATGATGAAAGATGAAGGAAAAACTGTGCTGATTTCAGAGCATCGGCTGTGGTATCTGGAGGGAATCGCTGACCGTTATGTGCTGCTGGAGGATGGCCGGATCAGGCGGGAATTTACGCCGGAAGCAGCGGCAGATCTTTCGCTGGAGAAGCGCAAAGCGTTGGGACTCAGGGCAGTAAAGCGGGAGCAGCTTTATGAACTGAGGCCCGATATGGGGCTGATAAAACAAAAGAGTACCGGGCTGGAAATAGATGGGCTTCAGTTTAGCCGTCAGATGCGCCAGGTACTGAATGTGCCGCATTTAGAAATACCGTCAGGGGCAATCGTAGCGGTGATCGGAGAAAACGGTGCCGGAAAATCCACTTTCAGTCTTTGCCTGGCAGGTCTTTTGAAGCATACGGGTACAGTACGGATCGACGGCAAGAAGATCGCGCATAAAAAGCTGCCGGAGCAGGTCTACCTGGTCATGCAGGAGGCAGGACATCAACTGTTCAGCGATACGGCATTGGGTGAATTGACCTTGAATAATCCGGCGCTGTCAGAAGAAAAGGGCAAAGAGGTTTTGACAACGCTGGGCTTAAATGGTATGGAGAACCGTCACCCTGGATCCCTCTCCGGAGGTCAGCAACAAAGGCTTTCTCTGGGAACAGCTCTTTGCATGAAGCGAAAACTGATGCTCTATGATGAGCCGACCAGCGGTCAGGATGGAGAAAATCTGCTGCGGACAGCGGAGTTGATCCGTGCAGCCAATAAACAGGCAGCCAGTACCCTGATCGTGACACATGATCCGGAGCTGATCTTGCGCTGTGCGACCCATATTCTGCATATCCACGCAGGGGAAGTAAAGAAATTTATACCGCTTGATGCGAGAGGGGTGATTTATATGAAGAAGGTATTTGGAGAGGATGCGCAGACAAAGAAGCCGCAGAAAACCGGTATTCCGCGCCTGCTGGAGTTTACAGGACGGCATCGTCCCCTACTGGGCGCTGCGCAGTTGTTGTCCGGCATCAGCGCCTTGTTCCTTCTGGGACCGTTTGTATGTGTTTATTTTGCGGCCCGTGCGCTTTTAACCGGACTGACCGGAGGAGGTTTTGCTATCTCGTCCCTGGTGCAGTGGGGCGTGTGGGCATTGGCGCTGGAACTGGCCGGGCTGATCATTAATTTTGCGGCACTTATGTGCTCCCATACCGCAGCTTTTCATACAGAAAAGAATTTAAAAATGGCAGCGCTCCGTCATTTGTCCAGGATGCCAATAGGGTATTTTGAGGAAAATCCCAGCGGAAAGCTAAGAAAAATCATTGATGAAAACAGCGCCCAAATGGAGACTTACCTTGCCCATCAGCTGCCGGATCTGGTGAGCGCTCAGGTCACGACGGTTGCCAGCCTTGTGCTGATGCTGGCTATGGACTGGCGCATTGGCCTTCCGCTGATCGTTCTGATGCTTGCAAGCTTTGCCTGCCAGATGACAATGATGGGCGAAAAAACCATGAATTTCATGAAGCGCTATCAGGACGCTCAGGAGGAAATGAACCACGAGGCGGTGGAGTATGTCCGGGGAATCTCCGTGATTAAGGTATTTGGACAGTCGGTACATTCGATACGGCGCTTCAAGGAAGCGATCAATGCTTATCGGGATGACGCACTGGCCTTTACTATGGCCTGCAAGCCCGGATATGTGGGCTTCAATACTGTGGTCAATGCCGCTTTTCTTGTGCTGATCCCTGCCGCACTCATCGGCATGACTTCGGCGGGAGATTTGACTGCCTTTATAGAGAATTTCCTGTTTTATCTGATTTTTGCACCTGCATGCGCATCTGTTCTCAACAAGATCATGTACATGAGCAACTATAAGATGCAGGCTATGGAATCTATGCGGCGGATTGACACAATTCTGATTGCCAGAGAGCAGTCAGAGGCACAGGAGCCGCAAATGGCACAGGGCAGCGACATTTGCTTTGAGCATGTGACCTTTACCTATCCCACAGGCGAACAGCCTGCGGTTTCAGATGTCAGTTTTACAGCAAAAGCCGGAACCGTTACGGCACTGGTGGGACATTCCGGCTCCGGCAAGACCACCATCGGGACCCTGGTTCCCCGCTTTTATGATGTGCAGGAGGGGCGCATTACGCTGGGCGGCGTGGAACTTTCTGAGATCTCCCGGCAGGAAGTCATGGGAAAGATTGCTTTTGTCTTCCAGAATCCCAAATTACTGAAAACAACACTGGAGGAAAATATCCGCGGCGGCTGCAAAAATGCCAGCCGGGAAGATATCCTGCGGGCAGCCCGTCTGGCACAGTGTGATGATATTCTGGCAAAGCTGCCGGAGGGCATTGACAGCATCGTGGGCGGGAAAGGCGTCTATCTTTCCGGAGGAGAAGTACAGCGGGTGGCTATTGCCAGGGCAATTCTGAAGGACGCACCGGTCATCATTCTGGATGAAGTCACGGCATTTGCCGACCCGGAAAATGAGGTACAGATTCAGGCAGCCCTGAAGGAACTGACAAAGGGAAAAACAGTCATTATGATTGCGCACCGGCTGTCCACCATTCAGGATGCGGATCAGATCCTGGTAATGAAAGCAGGGCGTCTGGTAGAACAGGGAACGCATCAGGAATTGCTTGGTAAGAATGGCGAGTATGCCCATATGTGGGCAGATTACAATCAGGCAATCGCCTGGAAGATTGACCGGAAAGAGGAGGTGAAACCATGCTGAAGAAATTATTCGCATTAAGCGATCAGGGGGAACGGGAATTAAAGCACGGGATTGTGGCAACTACGATAGGACATTTGTGCATCATGGCTCCCATTTCCCTCTTGATGCTGGTGACCATGGGACTTCTGAACAGGCTCTGCGGGGAGACTGGACTGACAATGCAGCCAGGAGTGATAGTTCTGATGGCGGCGGTTCTCTTGCTTTTGATCTTCATAACCCAATGGGTTCAGTATAACCTGACTTATAAAGTGGCTTACGAAGAAAGCGCTAACCGGAGAATTACCCTGGCGGAAAAGCTGCGGCGGCTCCCACTGGCATTTTTCGGTCAGCGTGATCTGTCTGATCTGACAACAACCATGATGGGGGACTGCTCTAAACTGGAAAGAATTTTTTCCAATGCGGTTCCCAGTCTCTTTGGCACAGTCATTATGTTTGTGATTGTGTCCGTGGGGCTTTTGATCATGGATTGGCGCATGGGGCTGTGCATTGTTCTGCCGGTACCGGTAGCTGCGCTTATGTTGATGGCGGCCAGAAAGGCCCAGACAAAAGCGGAAAGCCGCAATTATGACGCTCACCGTGCCGCTTATGATGGGGTGCAGGAATATCTGGATACCATACAGGAGCTTCGCTCCGCCGGTCTGGAACAGGAATACCTGGATGGAGTTGAGAAAAAACTGGATTATGTGGTAAAGTGTGCGTTTCGTAATGAGCTGGCTCCAGGTACTGCTGTGACGTTGGCACAGCTGACAGTACGCTTTGGGCTGGTGGCAGTTCTGCTGGTTGGAGGTCTGTTGGTAGTTCAAAATATGCTGTCCGTCAATATGTTTATTCTTTATCTGTTGGTAGCAGGCCGTGTTTATGAACCCTTTGGTTCCTGCTTTATGCTGATGGCGGAACTGTTTTCTGCATTTGTCAGCATTGAGCGGACGAAGAAGATGGAAGCGACAGTGGAGCAGACTGGTCAGCCTGTTTGTAAGAACAATGGGTACGACATTGAGTTTAAGGATGTTTCTTTTTCGTACAATGATGAGCTTGTACTCAATGGGATTTCCTTTGTAGCGAAACAGGAGCAGATCACTGCGCTTGTAGGTCCCTCCGGCAGCGGAAAATCTACTGTTTCCCGTCTGGCAGCCCGGTTCTGGGATGCAGATGCCGGTCAGGTACTGCTGGGTGGCGTGGACGTGACGACTGTGGAGCCGGAAACGCTGTTTAAGAATTATGCCATCGTCTTTCAGGATGTGACCCTTTTTGACGATTCTGTTATGGAGAACATCCGCCTTGGTCGGGCGGGGGCGACAGATGAGGAAGTGCTGGCGGCAGCCAGGGCAGCTCAGTGCGAGGAGTTTGTTTCCCGTCTGCCTGGCGGCTATTACAGCAATATCGGTGAGAATGGCTGTGCCCTTTCAGGAGGCGAGCGGCAGCGTATCTCTATCGCCCGGGCGATCCTGAAGGATGCGCCGGTAGTTATTTTGGACGAAGCCACAGCTTCCATGGATGCGGAGAATGAGAACTTGGTTCAGCAGGCACTGTCCGTGTTGCTGCAGGGGAAAACTGTACTGGTTATTGCGCACCGTATGCGGACGATTGCAAACGTCGATAAGGTTGTTGTCCTGGAACAGGGCCGCGTCGCAGAGACGGGAACGCCGGAGGAACTTCTGAATCAAAAGGGATTGTTCTATCGTTTGGCTGAAGCACAGACGGTACATCGATAGAGCTTCGGGAATCAGAAAACAATGCAGACAGGAAGATAAATCAAGCAGAACGGTATTTGATTTTTGCCATGGACCTTTCATACATTTCTTCCAGAGAAACTCGCTTGTGATTAAAATACAGATCCGTTAGAGTCATAGTGGCTTTGCATTTGGAACAACATAACGGATCATAATCAAAAGAGGCAGCTATGTTATTACGCCATTTTGAATAACTCAGAATGAATTTGTGCTTAGACTGATGGATGGCTTTTCTGAGTTTTTTATCGTTATCGCGATGTCTGGCATAAACATAGAAACCATTGAAGGAAAAGTAACTAAAAGGAGGGCCGGCAGGTGTGCTCCTGCCGGCTGGTATGAAAAAGAAGTATTTCAGAAAAAGTTTTTCTTTATCTATGCTCTTATCATACAAGTCAGATGTGACAGGAGTCTGACCGAAAGATGAAAACTTTGTGAACGGTTTATGTACAGAAAAATAATCGGGAAACTGACTGTTCAGAAGTCGCTAAGAAAGCCTGCAGAAAGCTAAGCATACGTTAAGGGTGTGTCAAATCTATGGAAGAAAAAAAGTTGGTTTGGTATGATGCTTTTTGAAATCCCGGACACGCAAAAAAGCGTTACGGAGAGAATCTGCAGAAAGCGGGGTAAAGAAAAAATGAGTCAGATTTTTGGTGCGATTATGCTTGTGGTAATGGGAATTCTGGGCGGACTTCCCACCCTGTACCTGTGCGTGAGCCTTGTTGTGGTGCTGGCACAGAAAATATACGGAAAGGTTGTTCATGGAAAATCCTTATACGCTTAAAAATTTGCAAAAAG
>ERZ772872.3814-NODE-3814-length-10973-cov-7.437718_pt1 | contig 10973 bp, 9 predicted proteins | sample MGYA00512132_ERZ772872 | MGnify/ENA primary metagenome ERZ772872 (study PRJEB29015, sample SAMEA2737724) | human gut metagenome | biome: human gut; feature: human-associated habitat; material: faeces | place: China | collected 2012 ... | reverse complement strand
ACGCTGATTGATAGAGACCATGATACCGATACTCATACAAGTAGCGATAACCTGAGTAACAGGAATATCCATCATACTTGCCAGTTCGTTCGCAGTAACGAACTCGGTCAGTTTCAATATTTTGCTATCTTCCTGTTCCATCTCCTCCTGTTCCATCAGGCGGTTCTGAACATTTTCACGTTTCTCCTTACGATACTTGGCAGCCTTGTTCTTAGTCTTGTTAGTCAGACGTGCCAATGTTTCCTTAACCTGCTTTGCCACATCTTCATCACTAACTTCCGCTTTTACAACAGGTTTCTTGAAACGGTCTTTATTAAATTTGCCTCCACCCTGATTGTTATTGCCATTAGGTTTGGAGTTATTGTTCCTATTCGGTCTGTTAGCGTTATCGTTACGTTGGTTATTATTAGATGCTCCTCCAGCATTTGTTGTACCGGCAGCATTTATATCCACACGTTCCTTATTTATTCTATTGCGTTTTTTCTTCTTTGCAGCATCATCGTTAACCGAGTTTTTAGAAATCTTATCGTCTCCCTTACGGATTTCTTTGATAATAGCATCCTTCATCAGTTTACGCTGTTCCTGACGCTGCTTATCTTTCTCTTCTCTCTCTTTCCGTTTTTCTTCCTTCGATTTCTTTTTCGGACGGGTAGACTGATTCAATGCAGCCAGATCAATCTGACCTACTACATTAATTTTCGATTTAAATTCAGTAGGACGAATTTTAAATACATCGTCTTCTTCTTTTTCCTGAACGGGTGCTGCTTCGGGTGTTTCTTTTTCCATCTCTTTCACCTGGGGTGTCTTTTCTTCCGTCTTTTCAATTTTAGGCTCTTTCTTCTCTTCCAGAACTGGAGCAGGAGCAGGTTGAGGAGCAGGTTCCGGTTTCTTTTCCTCTACCACCACAGGCTTCGGCGTTTCCTTCTCGGGTTGGGGAGTTTCCTTCCTCTCAACCACCTTTTCCACCACGGGTTCTGCTTTCGGAGTTTGTTCAATAACTTTCGCAACTGGTTCTACAACCTTTGGCGCAGTTTTCTTGTTCAAATTGTCCAGATCTATTTTACCCACTTGCTTCAGTTTGGGGCGTGCCTCTTCAGGAATAACAGTTTTCACCACCTCTTCTTTCTCTTTCTTAGATTCAAAACCTTCGATAGAGATAGAAGCTTTGTTGCGGTCCTTGTTCTGTCTTTCCTGACTAAATTTTTCAGACTCTATTTTTAAATTTTTATCTGTGCTGAACTCTTTCACAAGTACAGCATATTGTTCTTCGGTAATTTTCGCATTAGGACTAGCCTCAATGGTATAGCCCTTCTTCTGCAAGAATTCAACTACCGTCGTTATTCCTACATTTAAATCTCTTGTTACTTTGTTCAGTCTAATCGTCATACTCGTTTTTTAATTATTAACTACGAGCCGGGACTGAAGAGTTACTCTTCAAATTCAGCTCTTAAAACTCTCAACACGTCATCAACCGTGTTTTCTTCCAGGTCCGCTTTTTCTATCAACATCTCGCGCGGAGCATTCAGTACAGCCTTAGCTGTATCCAATCCAATATTCTTGATGGCTGTGATAACCCACTCATCAATTTCATCCTTGAATTCATCAAGGTAGATATCCTCATCCATCGCGCTCTCATCCAATTCGCGGTACACATCAATCGTATATTCGGTAAGCATACTGGCGAGTTTGATATTCATTCCCCCCTTACCGATTGCCAAAGATACTTCTTCCGGTTTCAGATATACTTCTGCTTTTTTCTCCTCTTCGTGCAACACAATAGAAGAAATCTTAGCCGGACTCAACGCACGCTGAATGAACAACTGAATGTTAGAAGTATAGTTGATCACGTCGATATTTTCATTACGCAACTCGCGCACAATACCGTGGATACGTGATCCTTTTACACCTACGCAGGCACCTACCGGGTCTATACGGTCGTCATACGACTCAACTGCTATCTTAGCACGTTCTCCGGGAATGCGCGCAATCTTCTTGATAGTGATCAACCCGTCATTGATTTCGGGTACTTCCATTTCAAACAGGCGTTGCAAGAACACAGGTGAAGTACGGCTCAGAATAATCTTCGGATTATTATTTTTATTATCTACACGGGCCACTACGGCACGGGCAGTTTCGCCTTTACGGTAGAAATCACTCGGAATCTGTTCAGTCTTGGGCAAAAGCAGTTCGTTGCCTTCATCATCCAGCAACAACATTTCTTTCTTCCATATCTGATAGACTTCCGCACTGATTACAGTACCCACCCTATCAATATATTTATTATACAAGCTATCTTTCTCCAGTTCTAAAATCTTCGATGCCAGTGTCTGACGCAAGTTCAGAATGGCACGGCGGCCAAACTTGGCAAAGATTACTTCATCGGTCACTTCCTCACCCACCTCATAAGACGCATCAATTTTCTGTGCCTCGGTCAATGAGATCTGCATATTGGGATTCGTCAAATCCTCATCTGCTACAACTTCACGGTTACGCCATATTTCAAAATCTCCCTTGTCAGGGTTCACAATAACGTCGTAATTTTCATCAGTGCCAAACATTTTCGCGATCACACTACGGAAAGACTCTTCGAGTACACTCACCATAGTTGTTCTATCAATATTCTTTAATTCCTTAAATTCCGAAAATGTATCAATCAAGCTGATTGTTTCTTCTTTTTTGGCCATAATTATTTAAAACTAATTAAGTATTTAGTGTATTTTATCTCATCATATGCAAAAGTAATATTCTCCTCTACCAGTTTGGGGCGTTTGGCTCCTTCCGGTTTCACTTTCTTTTCAATGGTTACGGTAAAGTTCTCTTCATTTGCATCCTTCAATACACCTTCCAGCTTCTTTCCCTCTTTAGTCAGGATTTCCACCTCCTTACCAATGTGTATCAAGTACTGTTGCAATACCTTGAAAGGTTGTCCTATACCGGCCGAACCCACTTCCAGTTCATAATCCTCTTCTTCACGGTCCAGTTTAGACTCAATATAGCGGCTAAGTTCTACACAATCGTCAATCCATACTCCCTCGGCATGGTCAATTTCTACCACAATTTTGTCATCCGGGCTCACCGTGACATCTACCAAAAAGTAATCTTTACCTTCCAGCCACTCGTCAACAATCCGGGTTACTACATTTTTATCTATCATTTATTCACTATTAAGAACAAAAAAAGGGCTTAATCAAGCCCCACCATTCATCCGTTTCGGTGCAAAGATACAAATTATCTACCAGTGCTACAAAATATTCTATTAAAAAATTGTAGTTTTGCAGAAACTTATAACACTATGGATAAAAACAGTTTAAATACGAACAAGCAGTTCATGATAGGTAACGGTATGCTGGCTTTTGGAGTCTTTGCCGTTATTATCATTTTTTTGTATATGTCCTTCCGTTTCCAACGCAAGGCTGACAAAGTACAGACTTATGAAGGAGTCTACAACATAGAACTGACTAACAGTTTTGCCGGAGACAGTATAGCGGTATATCTAAATGACAGTCTGCTACTGGACCAAACCATGCCCGACGCCAACCTGAAAGTGGAGATAAAACGCTTTGCCGAAGATAATGTACTGATGGTCGTAGATAACAAAACAGACAAGACCACACCTTTCAACCTGAATCCGGAAGGTAGCCGGGTAGAGGTTAAAAAGAGTGGAGATGTGATTTATATCTTGGAAAGAGAAGCCGATTCCCTTTTGGAATAAAGGGAAACAGCGACAAAGCCGATCAATACGATAAAGACACCCACCAAAGCCGGATACCGATAACCCAATCCGGCATCTATGGGTAGCCCACCGGCATAAGCACCAATGGCATTGCCCAAATTAAAAGCGACTTGCACACAGGCCGCTCCCATCATTTCTCCTCCGCGTGAATTCCGGAGTAACAATAATTGTTGTGGAGCCGAAACAGCAAATAATCCTGCCGTACATATACACATCAATATTACTGCCAACCAAGAAACAGAAGCCGCAAAGAAAATGGCAAGCAAACCGGAAGCCATAATAACCTGTGTATATTTTACCACACGGGCAGCCCCATACTGATCAGAAAACTTTCCACCCATCAAGTTTCCTACAGTCATGCTAAGACCTGCCAACACCATAATAAAAGTCATGCTGTTTTCACTGAAACCTGCCACGTGCGTCATCAAAGGAGTAACATAACTATACCAACAAAAGATGCCTCCGTTTCCGAACATGGTCGTAAATATCAACAACCATGGAGCCAGATTCTTCAAAAAACGGAACTGTCCTTTCAAACCTGTATCTGGCAAAGCAGGCAGTGAAGGAACCCATTTCCAAATATAGAACAAAGTAATCAGTCCCCATACTCCATTAAAGAGAAAAGGAATACGCCAAGACATTATATTACTCATGAACGTACCCAAAGGTACACCAAAAAGATTGGCAATCGTCATACCCGACACCATCAATGCCACTGCCTGCGAACTTTTTCCTTTATCAGCCACTCTTTCCGCCACAATGGAACCAACCCCAAAGAAGGCGCCATGAGGCAATCCGGAAATAAAACGCATCATCAACATCATCCAATAATTCACTGAAGCGGCAGCACACAAATTACCACAAATATAAATAACCATCAAACCTAACAGAATATGTTTCAGCGGACGGGTACGAGCCACCAAAACCATCCCCGGTGCTCCTACGCACACACCTAGTGCATAAGCCGAAATAAAATGTCCTGCTTGCGGAATACTTATATGCAAGTCCTTCGCTACATCGGGCAAAATGCCCATCATTACAAACTCGGCAATGCCCAATCCCAATGTGCCGAACGCCAAAGCCGTCAAACTCTTCTTCATACCTGAATAAAAACAATCCATTAATTAAAAAACGTACAAAAATAATTGTTATGTTTTCAGATATAAGTGTTTTTAGCACACTTTTATAAGAAAAGGAATGATTACTTGCTTTATGTCAATTTATTGTTGCCACATGCAAAAGAGGTCAAACATTTTAGCTTCACGTTCAGAAGTTAAAAAGAACAAACAAACCTCTCTACAAAGCCATGCTTACTAATCAACATTCACACTAAACAAACCTTTGCTTCCTGCTTCATTATCAACATCCCGTAAACTCTGATTGATTTTACATTCAGCACTTTTCAGTTTAGTACTTTTATACGAAAACAAGCCTTTGCTTCCTGCTCCGCTAGCGACAGCATTTGAACTTTTCGTTATTATACACCTATCACTCAATTCATAACCGTAATCCGGCTGAGTGCTTTCACCCACCCGAACATCTACCAATTCTTGTGTCTTCATAATTATAAACATTTAGTATATTAAGATAATTCTTTGTCTAAATAACACAAAATAAATTCGTTTCTCGCTTGCAATATTTCTGCAAAACTGTTTTTTACTATATTCACGTTCGGTAAAGCGATCTTATCAAGATACTTATAATGAATATCATCTGCACAGGATATAATGTAACCATCATGAGTAACGACCAATTCATTAAGGAATGGAATGCTGAGTAAAGGATAACTAAACTCCAACACCTTATTCCCCCTCTGATATTTCATTTTATTGCCTCTGTATATATATTCCTCTATTTTTCCGGTTAATATATTTTCTTTCAGAAACAGTTCATACGCCATTGCTTTCGTCATACAAATCCTTATATCAATAGCATCCGGACTGTTATCATTATTCATAAAATCAAGACAGAGCGAAACAAAACCAAGCAAGGATTCACACGACAAACTTTTCAATGGTTTCATTTCAAATGGTGAATAATACATGATAGGAGCAAAATTAAATTTATCAACTCCTAATTTCCAATATGCAAGCAACATGGATAATAAATCAGCTCCATTATCATCAAAAATAGTAGAAGTAATGTTTATTTTATCTCGATGCTCCACATTTTCAATCAACTCATAAACCGTATTGTATCCATTCTCACCCCTTATCAAATCATTGTATTTTCCAGAGCCCTCAAGACTAATTTCAAGGTATGAGATGTTGGTTGCAAGAACTTCGTCATACCCCTGAATATCCATACTCATTCCATTTGAAACAACTCCATAAAATATTCTCCTATCTTCCTTATATTCCGCTAAAAGATTCAGGATATCAAAGATTCTATTATCCAAAAAAGATTCTTTACCCGAAAAATGAAAATGTTTCATACCCATTCCAATAGCTTCATCAAGAAAACTTCTCCATCTTGCCAAAGAAACCGACTCTGATATGGGCCGGGCATCTCCAAAATAACAATGCCTACATTTCAGATTACATTTATTACTGACGAATGAATCTATAATCATAGGTTCATTCTGCCGCAGCTTGGCATCTATATGTTCCATAAAAGATGCCTTATCTATATATTTTTTCAGATTTCCAATCATCTGGCAACTTCGTAATACAATATATAAGTAGAATTCATTAACGGATTATCTTCTTCATAAGATATCGTATCTGTGATTTCGGACATATCAACGTCCAAAATCAACTGGGCCTTATCCATACCGACTTTATATTTATATATACTTGCCGATTTAAAACCTATATCTTCTTTACATTCCAAAGACATTTTCAGATGTTTCACCGTACCTGCCAAAAAATTAGGCAATGTAGTATAGTCGCAATCTGTAATATTCAACATATTAGGCCAGCACCATTCAATCATCAAATCAACAATACTACCGGGACTTTTTACTTTGCCATAAGAAACAACAACCTGCTTCAACAAAGAATCCTGTCCGTTATCAGCAATTCTTGCACATAATTTTTTCTGCTTCCCACCAACACGCTCGAACGCTTGTATGTTTATATCTTCAAAGTTAACAATGGTATCACCTGCCACCAGCAGTTGGAATGTACTGATTTTATGCGAAACAACACCTCTTATATTTAATCGGACAAAGGAATCTCTCTTGTTTCCCATACCTCTTTTTTCTATTGTATTCTTTATCTCTATTGAATCAATATCAATGTTATTCTGTATATATTCCCCCAATTCATTGTATAAATACTCTGTGGTCAAGAAAAAGCGTCCTTTGAATGGCACAATTTTCATCATTTCCTGCAATGAACGAATCATTGCATCTTGCTCGTTCAATTTAACATTCAATACTTCCACCCTTTGACTCATCGATTTGTACCGTTCCCTCAACATAGCAAAAATAATAGTCAGGCATACAAATACATATACTACCCACGCAGGAAACGAAAGCAAAATTGATTTAATATCAAGATCAGGCTGCGTAAATAGTTGCAAAGCCTGTATAACCCCACCCAGTGTTGCAAAGCCGCCAAATGTCTTTATACCTAAGTTGTACAAGTATAATCTATTTTCCATATTGTGGTTTGTCTGTTTCTAGTTGCTTTAACTCATTATTCAAAATGTCTATTTCTCTCTGTATATCGTTCCATTCCAAACGCCCAGTTGTCATCTTCTGCTTTAACTTCAAATCCCTGATTTTTTTCTTTATCTCTTCTATTTTATTCATGGTATATACAATTTATTGATTACAAATTCAATGAACAGACTCTAAGCGGGAAAGAAACAAACTATTCTTCAGAGTCATTTCCTTTAAAAAAAGCGGGGAAAGAAACGCCCGTTGCCGGATACGTATGCTTTCCCCGCTTGAAAGAATTTATAATTTCTACTTTGGGTAGAAGCTGCTTCTCACGAAGGAGAAGCGGACTTTTACTTTATAGTATGATTATTTTTTAATCATCTAAATTCAGATTAGAGGTTAGATTTTACAGTTACAGGAATTGTACCAACCGCAACACCCCAAGTGTATGTAACCGTAACTTTCACATTGATAGTCTTGTTGGCTGTCAAAGCTACACCATCATTCTGCCATGTAAATTCACCCGTTGTAGCATTTACACTAGCTCCCTTAGCAGCATCCTCTTCCGATACTTCGAACTTAGCTGCCTGAGCATTATAGTAACCGGCAATAGTAGCATCCATCGTACCGTTTTCAATTACTTTTTCACCAGCAATGCTTACCAAGTTGATTGCAGAATTCAACTGCAATTTATCGGCAGGATTCTTCTTGTCTGTAGTTTCAAACTTGGCATCTTTCTTCAAAGTGATATTCTTCAACGGGTCAGCAAACTTAACCTGGATCTTAGTACCATTGTCAATCTTCTGGCCATTAATCAGAACAAATACCATTACATCAACCGGATCGATCTTAGAAATGTTGATACGGTTACCTTCTTTATCATTGCAAGATCCTGTATAGGTCAGGATATTGTTAGTCAAATCAAAATCTGTACGAGTTTCACCAGCTACTGTTTCAAATACCAAATCAAGGTCTTTATTCTTATATCCGCGACGTAAGTCACCAGACATGATATAATTAGAACCTACAAGTTTACCGGCATTAATCATATAACCGTCTTTCCAGTAATCATTGTCTTTAACCAAAGTTACTTCAGGATATACTACCTTAACCTCATAAACAACTTCTGCACCTGTATTACCAATTTTAAATACTACTTTGTACTTGCCAAGCTGATCCTTAGTCAAGATATTCTTAACGTTTACATACAAGAAGCTTTCATTGTTTTCATATGCTGTGCCAGCAGAAATAACACCATTACTACTGCTTGTTTGTACATATTCACTTCTTTCTGCATCCCAAATATAATATTCACGAGTATATCCTGCACTCCAGAATGTTTGAGAAGACATGCCCAATGTATTATATACATCATTCATATCAAACTTGAATCTATAATCTTTTGATTCAAGAGTTAATTCATGAGTTTCAGATTTAGTATAAGTCTTAGTAGTAGCAATCTTCTCAACTGACGATACAGTCAATTCTTTTTCAGCCAATTTATATCCGTCTTTCTTATCATATACAGATACAATGAAAGTACAATTATGACCTACAGAAGAAATTTGTCCATTCGTTTTGATAACACCATTTTCTACAGTGAAATAATTGCCTTTGTCTTCACCAGCTTTCTTAGCTACTTCGTAGTAAGGAGCAAAACCGTATTTTCTCAAATCTTTGTATGAATTATAAGAAGTGTAGTCGCCAACACTTAAAGTATCAGCAACATTCAGTTCACCTGTATATAAAAGGTTCATCGGAATAATGGTACTCCAATTCATATAGGATTCATCTCCATTATCATCCTTACGAGCTTCGAATACTGTCAAGTTTCTACGATCGATTGTTTGAGATGTAAGCAAATGATAAGTAGAGAGTGCAGTTTGCGCATCATTCTGAACCTGCAAAGCCACGGCATATTTCTTATTCTTCAAAGAGAATGCTTCACCAGCCTTAGCTTTTACAGTCAAAACACCATCAGCAAACGATTTGTCAGCAACATCTAAGATAGAACCTGCAGCTCTTGACTGTACTTCATTTACCAAGAAACCAATATTTGCTTTTGCCAAATCAATGCTTGCAGGAGAAACACGATAGTTGAAAACAATATCGTTAGTCAATGAAACATTATTATCCCACAAATGGTTCTTATCGTTAAGCTCGTCACCAACAGGAATATTGATAGCAACTACTTTAGTCTGCATATCACTATATGTCGGCATAAACACCACGTTCAAAGCAGCTGCAGCGGCAGTAGCAGGAAGAACGATTGACTCATATTCCCCGGTAGTCTGGTTATACACATGCAATTCATAGTTATCACCATTCTTCACCACGTAGGTACTGGTTCCGGCAGCAGAGATACCTGTATCTTCCACTTCTTTTGTCTCGGTGTTATAAGCAAACCAGTTACCGTTTTCACCGATATAAGGAGATACACCAGCAACACCAGCTTCGCCAGCTTGACCAACAGCCTGATACTCGGTCTTTACATCATTCTTATACCAGAAACCGTCAGTACCAATCTCCCATTTCACAGCATCAGCACCAGCAGCACCATCTTTACCATTCGTAATGGTATAAGAAGTGTTATCCGAAAAAGTTACGGTAAAACCACCAGTAGTTGGAGCCAAACTTGTAATCCATTTGCCTTCATTTACTTTTGCCTGTAAAGCACTCAGATCTCCTTTAAGAGTCGACAACTCTTTGTTGATGTTGTCAATGTCATCATCATAGTCTTTACAAGACACAAATGTTCCCGTTGACGAAACCATCAAGGCTCCGAACAGGATTGCACTTAAAAACTTTTTGTTCATAATAGAAAAACTTTAAATTTATAAATTTAAAAAACTAAAATTGATTATACATATTAATCTCATTATTAATATCTTAGTTCGTTTATTACCTGTAGTTCCCGTTTCCTCCTTTCCCGTGACTGATAAGACAAAGGTGACACACCCGCAACCTTACTGAAAGCTGAATAGAAAGCGCTTTTAGAAGCGAAACCGCAACTACGAGGCAAGTCATTCAATGCACAACGACCGAAACTAAGAAGCTCCTTGGCATATTCCACACGATAGCCGTTCACAAGCTCCTTCAAGTTACAGCCAAAGTATTTGTTTACTACATTACTCAGGTAGGTCTGGTTTGTTTCAAGCAAATCGCTCAGTTTTTTCAGCGAAAGCGAAGTGTCAAGGAATATCTGACGTATCTCAAGCTGGTACAATATAGCTTTATATATACGACAGTCCACTTTACGAATATTCGCTTCCTTGCCGACAAACTCCTCCTCCCAATGCCGCTGGGCGGCCTTGAAAAGCAAGTTCTTCTGCCGCTCGGAAACGGCACTACTTCGTTTACGTCTTAGAAATAGATATTCCATCTGCTCTATGTTAATTTCATTCATTCTCATCGCTTCAAAGACATACTTTATCATATAATAAAGGAACTTAAAAACGACATTTTCTATAGATCTCTTACCAAGAGATCTATAGAAAGTAACTAATGAACAATATATCAACATATTATATCCTATTTCAAATAGGATAAAGGAGTATAAAAATGGACTTGGAAGCTTATTTTTTATATAAATTCCTATTTTTTTTGCCAAAAATGTATTAGTTCTCAAAACTT
>ERZ772872.3799-NODE-3799-length-10992-cov-4.894212_pt1 | contig 10992 bp, 6 predicted proteins | sample MGYA00512132_ERZ772872 | MGnify/ENA primary metagenome ERZ772872 (study PRJEB29015, sample SAMEA2737724) | human gut metagenome | biome: human gut; feature: human-associated habitat; material: faeces | place: China | collected 2012 ... | reverse complement strand
TATATAATGAAGAAATCGGGTATCATTTGCTAAAAGCGGCGTATGGCGCGGACGGTGCTTTTGTGGAATATGCGTACACGAACACGGGCGAAAATCGCGTTGACGGTCTGCCGCACTGCATCACCCACGCAACCGTGACGGGCATGAAGAATGATGAAACTCTGACCGCGGCGAACGTCTCGTACACCTACGGCAATCATATGGCACTGGTCAAGGATGAAATTTCCGGCAAGACGCTGCGCTACCATTTCAACGATGACGGCAACCAAACCAGCGTGGACGACGAGCTGGGCTACGCGATGTACACCCGCTACGACCGCACCGACGACAACGCGAATGCGCCGATTAACCACGCGACGGAACGCTCCCGGATGCAGCGGGTTGTCCGAAATCTGCTTCTCGACCCGATGTGCGAGGAAAACAGCAGCGTCTGGGAAAAGAGCAGCAGCGGCACGATTACGCGCGACCAGTCTACGCGGCAGTTCGGTCTTGTTTCGTATCGGCTGACGATTTGGTCGAGTGACGGTGTGTATGTCCGTCAGGCGGTGACGCTTACGCCGGGCAAGTCGTACACGCTGTCGGGCTATGTCCGCTCTGGCGGCCCGCGCGGTGTGATGCGCGTTGCGTACACGGTCGGTAATGAGACGGTCACGCTGGATTCTGAGCCGGGCAAGGTGTGGGAAAAGACGGACAACATGCCGTATGAGCGCGTGTCGGTCTCCTTCACGCTGCCGGAGAATGCAGAACCCAAGGTTTACTGTATGGCGTACTGCGACATGCAGAACGGTTTCGCGGGCGGCAATTGCTGGTTCGATGCAATGCAGCTGGAAGAAGGGCTGACGCTGAATCATTTCAATATGGTTCAGAACAGCGACTTCTCTGCGGTCGGCACGGATGGCAAGCCGAAGGCATGGACGATTGGCAAAAACGATGCGTCGTATGTTGAAGTGCTGCCTTTGGACGCGCCGAAGGATGAATTTCATGCACCGGACTGCCTGAAGCATGACAATACGCAGAAAATTCATCTCTTGGGTCGCTACGACCGCACGGTGACGTATTACCAGCAGTTCCGGCACTACGGCAAAATCGGCGACCGCTTCACGGTGGGCGGCTGGTGCAGCTCGTTCGCGAAGAAGAACGACCCGGACAATTCCGTTTACTGCCGAATTACCGTTCAGTTTACTTCCGCTGACCCTGTGACGGACAAGAGCTACTGGGCAACAGGCGGCTCTGCGGTGTTCAACGCGGAAGAAGGAAACTGGCAGTTCGCAAGCGCGGGCATTGTTGCGCCCAACAACTGCACCTACATCCGCGTGGTCTTGCAGATGAATCGGCAGATGAATTTTGCGGACTTCACCGGCATCTACCTGTACCCGGAAGCGTTCGGCACGCAGTATATTTATGACAAAAACGGCAACCGCAAGACGCGGAAGATGCTCTACGGCGGTCAGGAGAAATCCGAGTTCGACGATGCGGACAACCTGACGAAGCACACCGCCGCGGGCCGCACGGTGTCCAGCACCTTCCATTACGGCGATACGGAAGCGGAGCAGAAGAAGCATCTGCTGCTGAAAAGCATTGCGCCGCTGGGCAGCGTCGGCACGTTCAGCTATGACAATTTTGGGAATCCGCTGACGAGTCAGGTGCAGAATGCGGACGCGAATCCGAGCTACTTCATCCGCGGCGAAACTTCGTACACGGACGACGGCAACTATGTTGCTGGGCAGAAGGATGCGCGCGGCAAGATTGTGCGCACGGAAATCGATCCGGAGCGCGGCACGACGACGAGTGTCACCGACGCAAAGGGGCAGACGGTGGAATACAAGTACGACGAATTGCGTCGAATTGTAAAAACTTCTGCAAAAATGGGCGCAAAAGAAGGAATTCTGACAGCACATAACGAATATACCTATGACGCAAAGCGTGGGAATCTGGTCGAAATCCGTCACAATACGGACGGGAACGCCGCGAACGACGTGGTGTACAGCTTCGAGCAGGACGCGCTGGGTCGCCAGACGGCGGTCAAGGTCGGGAATCAGACCTTGTCGCAGAGTGCGTATCAGAACGATCCGACGAAGCCGAATTTCGGCACGCTGACCGCGACGACATACGGCAACGGGGCGAAAGTCAGCAGTCGGTACGATGACTTCAATCGCGTGACGGGGGTGGTGTACGGCGAGGAAACTGCGCCGCGATACGAGTATGACTACAACGCGAAGGGGCAAGTGGCACGAGTCCGCGACAATCTGCTGAATCGGACGACGCAGAGTGAATACGATTTGGCGAATCGTCCGGTGCGCGTGAAGACCGCAGAAGCTGGTCAGCATGTGTATACGGGACAGGTCACTTACGACAACGTGTACGGCAATCTGAGCGAATTTACGGAGAAAGTGGGTGAAAATCGACAGGAATTTGGGACGAAATTCGGCTATGATGACGAAAATCGTCCGACGTCGCTGACATACAGTGCGAGCGGCAAGGAAATCGGGCAGAGCACGACGACCATTGACAAGCTGAATCGAACGACGTTCTCGGCGGTCAAGCTGGGCAGCAAAACGTTCACGAGCGAGTACCATTTCGCGGCGGGCGGCTACGGCACGGGCAGCGTGACGAATCTCGTTTCGTCGATTACCCAGCCGGGGTGCAATTGCGGCTACGGCTACGACGACAACGGCAACATTGCGAGTGCGACGCTGAACGGCAAGTGGACGGGTTACACCTACGATGCGCTGGGGCAGCTGATTCAGGTCAACGACCACAGCGATACCCGCTCTGGCGAAAATGGTACGACTTGGAAGTACACTTACGACCTCGGCGGCAACATCCTGAAAAAGGAACGCTTTGCGTATGCCGATACGACGACTCCTCTGGAAACTGTTACCTACGAATACGGTGATGCGACATGGCGCGACAAGCTCACGGCGATCAACGGCAGCACGATTCGCTATGATGCGATTGGCAATCCGCTGAGCGACGGGACGTGGACGTACACTTGGCAGAACGGCCGGCAGCTGCAAAAGATGCAGAAGTCGGGCGTGACGGCGGAGTTCGTCTACAACGCAGATGGCTTGCGTGTGCAGAAAACGGTCAACGGCGTGGCGACGAAGTACACGCTGCACGGCAAGAACATTGTGCATATGACTTCCGGCACGGACGAGATGCACTTCTTCTACGATGCGCAGAACCGTCCGGCGGTGGTGGTGTACAACGGCACGGCGTATGCGTATGTCAAGAGTTTGCAGGGCGATATTGTTGCGATTCTGGATGAGAATGGCAATGCCATCGTTAGCTACGGTTACGATGCGTGGGGTGCGCCGATTGGCAAGAGTGGGACTTTTGCGGAGACGCTGGGGACGCTCAATCCGTTCCGGTATCGCGGATATGTCTATGACGAAGAGACGAGGCTGTATTATCTTAGAAATAGATACTATCTACCCAGTTTCTGTAGGATGCTTAATTCTGATTTGCTCTTCGAAAGCAATTTGTATACGTATTGCAAGAATTCCCCTATTCGCCGAGTTGATGCGAGTGGTTGTAAGGATTATGCTACAATTGGCCCTGGTGAGGATCTCTTTGATTTGGTGCATAATCAAGAGTTTATTCTTGGATATGTTTCCGACTACCTTGCTGAACAGCAGCGAATTATTAACGCAAACATTCGCTATAATTGGAAAGGCCAGTCGGATAAAGCAGGCTATAGCTGTGCTACCTTTATTTCAAAACCGCTTCAGAAGATTAGCCAAAATAAGACCAACAAGGGCAAATTTATTCGTAGCTATACAGGAATTGGAAGTATGTTGAAAAACTCAGGTAATCATCTCTTGTTCATTGCTCGGTTGAGCGACTATTCTCTTGATGAGATCCCAGTAGGTGCCTCCTTCCTTCGCACTGCTGGATATAATGGGGCAGAACACGGTCACGGAGCAACATTTGCTGCACGCCTTAGTAATGGTATGCTCACAATCAATCATGCTGCAGGAACGGAAGAAGGAATTCTTTCGGAGGACATTACGTATGAAGAACTCTGTCGCCGCTTCGAATATATCGCGTGGCCAGCTGGTCTCGGTACACAGGAGGAAAATCCGACTCTCTGGCGTGTCAGAGATGAACCTGCTGATTTCTACGAGTAAACCGTGATTCTTGTTTTTACCAACTTATCATTTTGCGCAAAAGGGGTGTAGTGAATGAAATTAACTATTCTAAGTTTTTTGATTCTGTTCTTCCTTTCTAACACCGCAGTTTCAGAAGATATAACTTATACAGAAGGCGATTTTTCTTACTACATGACCAATGAAGGTGTAGTACTGGTCGACTGGGAAAATTCAGGAGAGAAGTTGCCGCTTTCTACATTGATAGTGCCCAACACTCTTGGTGGAAAGCCAGTAATTGGAATAGGCTCTGGGACGTTTTACTCCAGTCAAAGCGAGCCTATTACTGACCCTCTTGAAATTATCATCCCTGAAGGTGTTGTTTTCCTTGAAGACGGCGCATTCGAGGGTTGTCGCGAGGCGAGCATCATTTGCTTACCATCCACTCTGGAAACAATTTCCGAAGGAAGTATGTTTCATGTCAAAGCGGAGATTACATTCCCTCAAGGCAATCCGTTTTATGTCATGAACAAGGGATTCCTCGTTGATACACGTTCAGAAACATTGCTGTATTCCTCTCCATGTAGTTCAGAAGAAGCAATCCCACCGGTTATGTATCTGGGTGAACAGTGCCTTGATAACTGGCTAACTGATAAGACCGATGTTGTATTACCGGATAGCATATCTGCAATCGGCACTGGTGTCTTTTATGATCTTCCTGATTTGGAAAATGTAGTTTTGCCTGCAAAGCTCGCCACTTTGAGCCCGTATAGTTTCAACGCAACAGGAATAAAAGAACTTGCTATTCCATCTACCATCACTCAAATACCTGCGTATTGTTTCGTTAACTGTGCTTTTACAAGCATCAGTATCCCGAACGGCGTTGAGTATATAGGAGAGTATGCTTTCTATTACAATTGGGAGCTGACAGAGGTTACACTTTCTGAGTCTGTTCAATTTGTTGGCTACAATGCCTTTCCGGAAGAATGCAGCATTATCACAGTGAACCCTGCCACTCATTTTGAAACTTTGGATGAGTATCAAGTTCGAGATCCGAATGGCGAATGGTGGGAGTAAGTGGCATATCCCATAACAAATGAACTAACACAACACGTTAATCGATAGTTAAAGCACTGAAGTCCCTTGGTCATCCGGCACTGCCGGGTGGCCTTTTCTGTGTCATTGGCAACCCGCTGAATGACGGTAAGTGGACGTACACATGGGAGAACGGGCGGCAGCTTGCGCGGATGCAGAGCATTGACAGCGACGCCCAGTTTGTGTATAATGAAAACGGGTTGCGGGGGAAAAAGACAGTAAATGGGGTGGTAACAGACTACACCCTGCATGGTAAGAACATTGTGCATATGAAGCGCGGCGACGATGAGCTGCACTTCTTCTATGATGCGCAGAATCGTCCGGCAGTGGTGGTGTACAACGGAGTTCCCTATGCGTATGTCAAGAGCTTGCCGGGTGACATTGTAGCACTTCTTCTTGCCCTGATTTGCAAGAACTTACTGACTTAAATCAGTTACAACCAGGAATGGAGATTTATCAAGGGACAAGTCATTGCGGTTTGGTTATCATGTACGATTTTGGAGATGGGAAAGGATACCGACTGGCAGTGTTTCAATCTACTAGTGTGGCAAATATAGCAACCCAAGCGAAAACAATCACTACAGCCGTCTTCATGGATGATTCTAATGCAGGGCCTAATATAACGGCTTTGGATGAAATTGGACATTGGGATGCGTTTGGTCATCCGGATTACACGAAGGGTTCAGATGCATTTATGCTTGATCCGAACAACAAATGGTATCTGTATAAGTGATTTTACATAGAATGAGGTGATCATCATGCTTTTTAAAGGTATTAAGAATTTGATAGTTGCATTTCTATTTGTCTTTCTGCTTTGCCATCAAACATGCTTGACCGTCATCTGCGAAGAGAATTCAGCACAAGTCTATCCGCACCTCATTTTCCAAAATGGATATTATGGATATGTAAATGATAGCGGAAAAATAATAATTCCTTGTCAATGGGAAGATGCAGGTGAATTTCGTGGCAGAGGCTATGCATCTGTAATGATAGACCGTCAAACGCAAGAATATGGAATAATTGATATAAACGGAAATTATGTAATGCGGTTTATTGGTGGCATTGAAGAAGGTCAAAACGGTGTATACTGTGGCGGTATGCATACAGGTATATATTGGCTTCAGAATGAAGAGGGCGTGGGATTTTTTGATGTGACAACTGGATATTTTTCAGGATTTATCTTTCACCGAAATCAAGATATATGGTATTGTTGTGAAGAGTCTGATCTTGTGCGGGTGTCCATCGATGGAACATACTATGGGTATGTCGATACAACAAATGGAAAACTTCAAATTCCTTATGTGTTTACCGGCGAATGTTTTAGCGGTTTTGTTGGTGGATATATTATTGATCAGCGGGATGACACATATGTTGTTTTTAATGAAAAAGGAGATATTGTTCTGCTTCCAGATGAACTTGTTCCTGTAAGCTTAGGTGATTTGATCACTGTACGCGACAAAGAAAGTGGTCTCTTTGGATTTGCTGACTATAACGGGAATTGTATAATTTCCCCACAATACGAGGATGTTTCCACGCATTTGAATGGCTATGCATCTTTTTTACAAGACGGGAAATGGGGACATATTGACAGAATGGGCAATATATGCTGTTCTCCTAAATATGATAATGAATACTGGTTCAATGGAATTTCTTTTGCGGTAAGTCTGGAACAACAACCTTTACTGATTGACGAAGACGGTCACACTCTTCGGAAATTTGACTGCCATTCCGAATTGTCCTATTTTACAAATGAGCTAATTCTCGTTACAAATGACGAAGGTACAAGTTTAATCAATCGGTTGGGAACAGATATTATCGGGCCAGAGCGGAAGTTATTCATTGATAGTGAGCGGGGATGTAATGTATATGAACAGCTAATAATAGTCAAAGACCAACAAGAATGCTGGGGATATGCCGATTTATCCGGCAATGTGGTATGCCCCTGCATATGGGATTCAGTATCACCGTTTTTTAATGGTTGGGCGCTCGTTGAATCAGAGAAGAAAGCGTTTTATATTGATCATTCCATGCATATCGTATTTACGTTCGAAGAATGTGACACATTACTTCATTGAGTGCTTCCTTCGCACTGCTGGATATAATGGGGCAGAATACGGTCACGGAGCAACATTTGCTGCACGCCTTAGTAATGGTATGCTCACAATCAATCATGCTGCAGGAACGGAAGAAGGAATTCTTTCGGAGGACATTACGTATGAAGAACTCTGTCGCCGCTTCGAATATATCGCGTGGCCAGCTGGTCTCGGTACACAGGAGGAAAATCCGACTCTCTGGCGTGTCAGAGATGAACCTGCTGATTTCTACGAGTAAACCGTGATTCTTGTTTTTACCAACTTATCATTTTGCGCAAAAGGGGTGTAGTGAATGAAATTAACTATTCTAAGTTTTTTGATTCTGTTCTTCCTTTCTAACACCGCAGTTTCAGAAGATATAACTTATACAGAAGGCGATTTTTCTTACTACATGACCAATGAAGGTGTAGTACTGGTCGACTGGGAAAATTCAGGAGAGAAGTTGCCGCTTTCTACATTGATAGTGCCCAACACTCTTGGTGGAAAGCCAGTAATTGGAATAGGCTCTGGGACGTTTTACTCCAGTCAAAGCGAGCCTATTACTGACCCTCTTGAAATTATCATCCCTGAAGGTGTTGTTTTCCTTGAAGACGGCGCATTCGAGGGTTGTCGCGAGGCGAGCATCATTTGCTTACCATCCACTCTGGAAACAATTTCCGAAGGAAGTATGTTTCATGTCAAAGCGGAGATTACATTCCCTCAAGGCAATCCGTTTTATGTCATGAACAAGGGATTCCTCGTTGATACACGTTCAGAAACATTGCTGTATTCCTCTCCATGTAGTTCAGAAGAAGCAATCCCACCGGTTATGTATCTGGGTGAACAGTGCCTTGATAACTGGCTAACTGATAAGACCGATGTTGTATTACCGGATAGCATATCTGCAATCGGCACTGGTGTCTTTTATGATCTTCCTGATTTGGAAAATGTAGTTTTGCCTGCAAAGCTCGCCACTTTGAGCCCGTATAGTTTCAACGCAACAGGAATAAAAGAACTTGCTATTCCATCTACCATCACTCAAATACCTGCGTATTGTTTCGTTAACTGTGCTTTTACAAGCATCAGTATCCCGAACGGCGTTGAGTATATAGGAGAGTATGCTTTCTATTACAATTGGGAGCTGACAGAGGTTACACTTTCTGAGTCTGTTCAATTTGTTGGCTACAATGCCTTTCCGGAAGAATGCAGCATTATCACAGTGAACCCTGCCACTCATTTTGAAACTTTGGATGAGTATCAAGTTCGAGATCCGAATGGCGAATGGTGGGAGTAAGTGGCATATCCCATAACAAATGAACTAACACAACACGTTAATCGATAGTTAAAGCACTGAAGTCCCTTGGTCATCCGGCACTGCCGGGTGGCCTTTTCTGTGTCATTGGCAACCCGCTGAATGACGGTAAGTGGACGTACACATGGGAGAACGGGCGGCAGCTTGCGCGGATGCAGAGCATTGACAGCGACGCCCAGTTTGTGTATAATGAAAACGGGTTGCGGGGGAAAAAGACAGTAAATGGGGTGGTAACAGACTACACCCTGCATGGTAAGAACATTGTGCATATGAAGCGCGGCGACGATGAGCTGCACTTCTTCTATGATGCGCAGAATCGTCCGGCAGTGGTGGTGTACAACGGAGTTCCCTATGCGTATGTCAAGAGCTTGCAGGGCGATATTGTTGCGATTCTGGATGAGAATGGCAATGCCGTCGTCAGCTACGGATATGATGCGTGGGGCGCGCCGCTGTGGTGTACTGGTGAGCTGGCGGAGACGCTGGGCAAGGTACAGCCGTTTAGGTATCGCGGGTATGTGTTCGATGAGGAAACGGGGCTGTACTATCTGCGGAGTCGGTACTATAATCCGGGGTGGGGACGGTTTGTTAATGCGGATGGTGCGATAATCCAAAAAAACTTGTTTGCATATTGCAGCAATGGGCCGATTGTGGGTTATGACCCGTCGGGATTTGAAAGAGTCAAACTGACGCCGCATAGAAGCGATTCGTCTGAAAAATATCCTGATTCTGTTATGTCGGTGGATCTTTTTGTAGAACTTATCAAGCAGGCAGTTGAGACAGAAGGGTGGAAATATATATACGGGCACGCTCGGTGGAAGGAAACTGACTGTGTTGGTTTGCCGAAGTATGTTTTGGAATGGTATTATAGTCACAAATCTTTCAAAAAACTATATCAAATCACCAAAGGAGAGAATAAAGGAGAAATTCTGAATCAAGTAAAGGACTTGGCGGTTTATGGAATGCAGAACGGCGAAACTTTTGACATAACTGATTGGAATGATATTCCAATAGGTGCGGCAGTATTCAAATATGACCCTACGAATCCGGAGGCTACCAAAGAAAATAAAGGATGGCTTCATGTTGGTGTGTATATTGGAATTACAGAAGAATATGGGTACACTATCGCAGCAGCCGCGAGTAAGAAAGATGGGGTGGGCTACTTTCCACTTACCGATGAGTACACAAAGTGGGGTTATTTTAATGGGGTATCATATGATTAAAAAAAGGAGATGCTTTAATAATGCGTCATATAGATAAGAATGTTTTGCTTTTATGCGTTGCTGTAGTGATGGTTGTTGCTTTGCTAAGCTTAAAAGAAGCAAAAGCAGAGAACACGTTAAATGTTCGTGAGTTTGTTATGATAGAGGGATTTACCCCTATTGAAATCAGGATGAATAGTACTATTGCCCAAAACGGTAAAATAATTACTACCAAAGGCGCAATCTATCCGGAATTTTACGATTTAATACATCCTTCGCTTACTGAAGAAGATGAGGTTGTAGATGGCGATGTTAGTGAACAACGAATAGTACTCATGCTTGCAAAGCAAGACAAGAGTAAATACCTACGGATTGCCACATGGGAGTGGGAAAATAGGAAGTATACGATTGTGGATAGTAAATGCCTTCCCCAAAATTCATTTTTAGAGAAATATCACGACGGCGATAGCGTTTTGTTAGATGTTGGATATATAACGGAAGGGGATGACGAACCGGAAGAATTGGATGACTTGACATGGTTGTATTTTACAATAGAATTAAATATGCAGGGTGAATGGAGTATTACGAATATTACGGATGGTTATACATTCTTCGCAGATTATGATGGAGAAAGATTCATCATTCGGAACTACGAGGATGAGAAAATAATGCGGACAATTTCAATGGAAAATAGGCTGTCATCGTTTGACTTTGAGACTGCCTTTTGGAAAAAACCATAATATTAGCACATAAAAGTTGCATTAAGTAGCTACATTATTGTATTCTGTGAAAAGCGGAAGCTGCCTCACGCTGAATTACTGCACTGTTCAAATCGAAACAGCGGTCATTTCCTGCACACCCCAGCAGGTATGACCGCCGTTCGGCGCAAAGAACAGCACGTCGTCATCAAAAGTAACCTTTCAATTTCATACTCTACCAAGGTACAGCAGAGCCGTTCGGGAGACCGAGTGGCTTTTCTTGTGCCGAAAAAGCGTCATGCAAACCCATGGCGCTTTTTTTGTACGCTTTTTTACGGCGAGAGAAAGGAGGGACGCCATGGCGCTGTATGCCATCGGGGACCTGCACCTGTCGCTGAACAGCGACAAGCCCATGGACATCTTCGGGGAGAAGTGGCATGGCTATGTGGACAAGATCAGGGCGGGGTTCGCACCGCTGCACGAGGACGACGTTACCGTGCTGTGCGGCGATCTGAGCTGGGGCATGAG
>ERZ772872.3796-NODE-3796-length-10994-cov-5.620532_pt1 | contig 10994 bp, 8 predicted proteins | sample MGYA00512132_ERZ772872 | MGnify/ENA primary metagenome ERZ772872 (study PRJEB29015, sample SAMEA2737724) | human gut metagenome | biome: human gut; feature: human-associated habitat; material: faeces | place: China | collected 2012 ... | reverse complement strand
CCGTTCTGCCTTTACGATTACTTCGTCCAGTTTACTGTCTGATTCCTTTAAAATTATATTTCCTATTTGTTCTTTAGATGAGTTCAAGCACATAGCTTCGTATGCCAGATGTTGGAACATCAACCGATAGGGCTTTTCCGTCATCGGAAGAGTGAACCGCCCTTCCTTGTCCGTTATGGTTCCGGCTATAAAGGTTGAGTCCTGCTTTTGCAGAATGATGGCAACACCTTCTATGGCAACACTGTCTTTGTTTATTACCTGTCCGACAATATTACTTGTTTGTGCGTGGCTTTGTGTGATATACACCAGTGCCAGTAAAATGTATAGGTACCTCATTGTTTATTTATAAATTAGATTTGTTTGAATACTCGGGGCATATTGGCATCGAGGGTCAGGATAATCCCAATTCTTTTCTCCATACGCTTTTATAACTTTTACTAGGCATCGTCTGTGGTTCTTTCTACAAAACTCAAAAATGTGACATTTTGTGCAGGCACTATTTTCCCGAAACTGAGTTTGTCCCATTTCAAATAAGGCTTTAGCTCTCGGCGATTGCCAAATTTCTGCTAATGTCTGTTCTTTTAAGTCTCCTAAAATGAATTGAGGATGCCAATATAGTTGTTCGCAAAGTGTAACTTTTCCGTCGGGCAATACGAATAATCGATTTTCTAGAATTCCGCATGACCCTCCTTTAAAGCATTGGTCGTTGGGTTTTCCTTTATATTGTGACATCTTTCTTTTACATTGTTAGAGCTTTAACGTCTGGGCTCTGCAGGTGCAGTTGGATTTGGATTTGGCTTCGGTGCAACAACCGTACCAGAACCTGCTACAGTGCAGTTACCAGAACCTGCTACATTACATTTAACTGCTGCAGCAAAGAAACAAATAGCTCTTGCTTCTGCTCCTCCTTTTACATCCATCATTTCTTGTATATCCAATGAATCGGGGATGTTTTCCAATGTCGTAATAGATTTCATCTTATACGTTTTTGGTATAAACCTACTCTATAAACTTTTCGGTATCCGTTCCTGCTGATTATACAGATTAGGTTCTGTACTTATTTAATTTACCGGTAATAAAATAGTCATTTTATTTTAGATTGGATATTGTAACTCCAATCATTGTCATCCGTAGGGGGATCATATCCATTGGTTTTCTTGAAAGATCCATCCACCCCCCTTTATTGACTCTATCGCTTCTGTCGTAAGTTTTTCTAAGTTTATTGTTTCCATTAGTGTTTTTTTTGTACTTTGCAAAGGTAAGTCGTTTTAATTGGAGCGTTTATAATAAAAACATAATCATTTTATAATCTTTTTGACCAGAAACGATTATCTTTACAACCTAAAACTGATTATAAGATGAAGAAATATTATTATATCACACTTATTGCTATGGTTGCAACAGTCTGTCTGCAAATTAGTTATATGTTTAGTTTATATAATCAAGATGTGAGTGAAGATATAATTAATATAGGTGAGGTTACAAAAAAAATAATAGAGGATGAAAAATGGATTCGGAGCGACTTACGATCGGGGCGGCCGATACAAACGAAACCTGTGTTTAAAGTGAAATTATTGTCGGACATGACTCCGCAAGAGTTAGACAGTATTCGTAAATTACCGACTAATAAAGATACATTTAATTTGCCGGCAGCTAGAAAGATGGGGATAGGTACTACAACCGGAGAGATTGTATCTCAATTGGCGCAAGATTATTTATTAGCAGCTGGTTTTCCCTTGAATTTAAACACTTTGGACAGTCTTTGGCGTGCGTCAGACAGCATTGTCCGTCATCCTCATCAATTCCTTCTTTATGATAAAGACACCGTAATGATTTCTTCTGTTGGAGACTTGGAAAGCCATACGCCTGATTATGTATCTCAGCTTCATCCTATTGGCACAAAAGGCTTGCAATATCTTCAGATAAAGGCAGATATTCCTATGTCTCATTTTCTAAGACATCAGCTTTGGACGCTGGCTCTTTCTGCCTGCATGATGTTGCTGGTATTGCTTTGTCTGTTTTTCCAGCTGACTGCCATTCGCCGGAAGGAAGCATTGCTTCGCAAGAGGGAGATGACCATCAATGGCACTATTCATGATTTGAAGTCTCCATTGAACAGTGTTATTACGATGATGGGGTGGTTGAAACAGACAGCACCCGACAAAGAGACCAAGGAGATGCTTGAAACGAGTAAAGCGGGTGTTAGGCGTTTGATTTCCAATATAGAAGCCTTATTAATGACCGCACGCATGGACCGTCATCAGGTGGTATTGAATAAAAGCCTGATCGATGTTCCGGAAATGGCAGAGGGAGTGAAGAAGGAGTTGTCCTGCCTCTATCCGGTCAAGCCCCATACCATCTGCATCATCAATGAGCTTCCTGCGGGTTTGCAGGTAATGGCCGACGGTATGTATATAGAGAACGTGATTCGTAACCTGATGGAGAATGCCTTGAAATATTCGGATGCAGGAGTGAGGATAGAGGTCTCGCTCTCCATTGTGAATGAGCGGTTGCGTGTATCTGTCAAAGACAATGGTTGGGGTATCGCCCCATGCCATCAGAGGAAATTGTTCACCCAGTTCTATCGGGTCCCCCGAAGCGAAGAGCAACAGCAGAAGGGTTACGGCATAGGATTGGCACAATCCCAATATATTATAAATGAACATGGAGGGGAGATAATGGTGAAGAGTGCCGAAGGTGAAGGAAGCACTTTTACATTCATGATTCCATGTCGTTGATTGAAAGGAGAAAAACAAATGAGGAAAGTTTTATACTGCTTTCCCTATCTGTCTTGCTGGCAATTGTATTGATATCAGCGAACACCTGTGTTTTGAAGAAGGTCATCATTATTAATTATGACTTTTCGTTTCGCCGAGGTTTTTCCTGACCCAAATGAATAAGACAAATCAATCATTACACTGCGTGCGACGATACCAAATCGTGTTTGCCTTGAAAAATTACTATTTTGCACATGCTGTACGGCTTCACGATATTTCTCATTTCTAAAGGGGCTGTTAATATTTAATCTGATGTTCAATTTATTGTCTAACATTCGTTTCTGTACATAGCAGGAATACTTTTGGAACTTATTATATGCTATTTGCATTTCAGGTTCTTGCTGAAAAATACCCCATTGTGCTCCTATTGTCCAATCATTCTTCAAATTCCAGTCTCCGCTTAAATTTAAAGAATAGTGCGTGGCATGTTGCTTGAAATCAAGTCGCGTAGATTTCATATAGGTTTTACCTACTCTGCCGTTGATATTGAAGGACAATGCTTCTGTGGGGCTATAACTAATATAGATAGAACCTGTTATTTTATTATAGCTTCCTAAGTTGTCGTAAGTATATGCTATTGTTTTCTCATTCTGTTGGGATGGATATTTGACGATAGCATTGTCTGTGTTTGAGTAGTCCAGCCATGTGGCAAAAGTGACAGAGTTAGAGAAATAATAGTAGGATAAGTTCATTTGGTTTATTTTTTCCGAGCGGATATCGGGATTACCATATTCTACAGAGAATTCATCAACTTGCTGCTGATATGGGTTCATCTGCCAGATGGAAGCACGTTTTATCAGTGAAGAATATGATAAAGAAAGACTGGAATATTGTGATAAAGTATAGGATAGGAACAAACGGGGTATCCAGTCGAATGTGTGATAGGAGTACTCATTCTCCTTTTCATTGCTGTACTCTATTTTGTTATAAGTATTTTCTATACGAGCACCGGCACTGAAGGAAAATTGATTAAGGCGTAGCTGGTAAGATAAATAAGCAGCCCATATATTCTGTTTTTGTTTGAACTTATCTATTTCGTTCTGCGCATATTTGTTTCCCTCTATCCATGTCCCTGTTTCGGGATTCCACTCATAATATAATGGACTGGACGTGCTCCTTCTATAAATATCTTTTGCTCCTATAGAAAGAGTATGCTTATTCAGTGGAATAGTATAATCAGCTTGTACCGTGTGTTCGGTTAATCCACCTTTTGTATTGGCTTTGTGGATGTATTCATTATAACAGTCTTTATTTTCAGAGTCAGTGAAGGAGCGTTCAGTCACATTGTTTTTCTTATTATCCGGGTTGAATGCATATCGATAGGTTAATAAGAACCGTTCTCTTTTCTTGTGTGGATATAAGTTTCTGTATGACAGATTAATCTCACGGGCACCGTCGTGTTGGTTTATTTTGTCAAATACATTCGAGTGATAATAAGGATTTGAGGGTGTTTGGTAATTATTGTTATATATTGTGTTCATGTTAATCCTTTGTAGCATGAAGTTGGCATCAGCATAGACAGAGTTCAGTGTATCTATGTTGTATTCCAATAGTCCTTTTATCAGATGATTTGTTATATTTCCGTCTGTTTCCCATTCCTGTGTGGTGACTGTTTTATCCGTTTCATTCAGAAATGTTTCTGTATAGGACGATGATGGTACGTGGTCGAGCTGTGTATTATTGAAACTGTAACCGAAAGAAGCCGATAGTTTATCTTTAGTAAAAAGAATGTTTACGCCGGCATTTTCCGCAGGATGTGTATTTCCGCCGGCATTCAGAATGATGCGGTAGTTATTAGGTTGGTTTTTCAGGGTGATGATGTTTAGAATAGAGCCACCCTCTGACATGCCATATCGCAAGTCCGGGTTGGTGATGACTTCCACCTTTTCTATGGATGAGGCCGGAATGCTTTGTAATACTTCTTTCGGATTGGAGTTGGCCAAAGTATAGGGTTTTCCATTCAGATAAATGACATAATTTGAACCTCCTTTTACGGAAAGCGTTCCATCACCGCTTACAGAGACAAGCGGCACTTTTTTCATTGCATAAAGAAGGTTTTCGGCCAAAAGAGTCTTGTCGTTCTTAAAACTGTAAGAGAAACCATTGTCGGTCAGTGATATGCGTTGCTTCTTTGCTATGACTTCCACCTCTCCCAACTGTTGTGAATCTTCTTCCAGCATAATATGATGGAGGTTAATAGGAGATGTTCCGGTCTTTATATTCTTTGTTACGGTCTTCATTCCTATACAGGATATGATTATAGCGTATTGAGAATCTTTATTTAATTTCAGTAAAAAGGTTCCGTTACGGTGTGGGACAGTTCTTGCAATGCAGGTTTGATTGGGCATTAGGAGAGCGCTGACAGAAGCGTATGGTATGGGTTCATTATTCAGGCTGTCGATAACGGAACCGGTGACTTCTATTTTCAAATTATCCACCTCTTGTGCCATGCTTATAGCCGGCCAACTGTATATGACTCCCAAAAGGAGTGTAATGAGTGTTTTTGTCATATCAATTGTTTTTTAAGTTTTGCTATTGCAAAGGTAAGTAGTTCTGTATGGAGCGTTTATAATAAAAACATAATCATTTTATAATCTTTTTGACTTGAAACGATTATCTTTGCATTCTAAAATAGATTATAAGATGAAGAAATATTATTATATAACATTAGTAGCAATTGTGGCAACAGTCTGTCTGCAAGTAAGTTATATAAATAGTCTGTATAATCGATATGTTGATGAAAAAATAATAGGGATAGAAGATATAGTACAAAAACTTTCTACTCGTGAAAGGATAATTCGAGATGCATTAAGAGTAGGGGTAAAACCTAAAGAGCGTCCTAGAATAATGCGAAAACATATATCGCATATGACTCAGGAGGAAATAGACAGTCTTCGTCGTTTACCGGGAGGCGCAGATACTATTGATGTTATAGCAGCTCAAAAAGCAGGAATTGGAGGAACCGCTGGGGAAATAGTTGACCAGCTGATGCAAGATCTTCTATTGAAGTCTGGTTTTCCCTTGAATTTAAACACTTTGGACAGCCTTTGGCGTGCGTCAGACAGCATTGTCCATCATCCTCATCAATTCCTTCTTTATGATAAAGACACCGTAATGATTTCTTCTGTTGGAGACTTGGAAAGCCATACGCCTGATTATGTATCTCAGCTTCATCCTATTGGCACAAAAGGCTTGCAATATCTTCAGATAAAGGCAGATATTCCTATGTCTCATTTTCTAAGACATCAGCTTTGGACGCTGGCTCTTTCTGCCTGCATGATGTTGCTGGTATTGCTTTGTCTGTTTTTCCAGCTGACTGCCATTCGCCGGAAGGAAGCATTGCTTCGCAAGAGGGAGATGACCATCAATGGCACTATTCATGATTTGAAGTCTCCATTGAACAGTGTTATTACGATGATGGGGTGGTTGAAACAGACAGCACCCGACAAAGAGACCAAGGAGATGCTTGAAACGAGTAAAGCGGGTGTTAGGCGTTTGATTTCCAATATAGAAGCCTTATTAATGACCGCACGCATGGACCGTCATCAGGTGGTATTGAATAAAAGCCTGATCGATGTTCCGGAAATGGCAGAGGGAGTGAAGAAGGAGTTGTCCTGCCTCTATCCGGTCAAGCCCCATACCATCTGCATCATCAATGAGCTTCCTGCGGGTTTGCAGGTAATGGCCGACGGTATGTATATAGAGAACGTGATTCGTAACCTGATGGAGAATGCCTTGAAATATTCGGATGCAGGAGTGAGGATAGAGGTCTCGCTCTCCATTGTGAATGAGCGGTTGCGTGTATCTGTCAAAGACAATGGTTGGGGTATCGCCCCATGCCATCAGAGGAAATTGTTCACCCAGTTCTATCGGGTCCCCCGAAGCGAAGAGCAACAGCAGAAGGGTTACGGCATAGGATTGGCACAATCCCAATATATTATAAATGAACATGGAGGGGAGATAATGGTGAAGAGTGCCGAAGGTGAAGGAAGCACTTTTACATTCATGATTCCATGTCGTTGATTGAAAGGAGAAAAGACGGATGGAGAAGACAAAAGTTTTGTTTGTAGACGATGACATCGCATTGGGTCAAGTGGTGATTTTGGCATTAAGGGCTTCGGGCTATGCTGCGGAGTATTGCACTACGCTGGTAGGGATTCAGGGTGTGGTTCAGGAAATGCAGCCGGACATAATGGTGCTGGATGTAGAGATAGGAGAGAAGAATGGAATAGATGCCGTTGCGGAACTCAAGCTGACGGCTCCCGATACACCGATTTTGTTTGTCTCTTCACACATAGCCGGTTCGGAAGTGGCAAGGGCGCTGGATGCAGGTGGCATCGCTTATCTGCGAAAGCCTTTCGAAATGGAGGAGTTGGTGGCTTATATACGCAGGCACACGCCATGTTTTCATCCGAAAGGACTATCCATCGGAATGTTCAATCTGAGAGCCGGAGACAGTATGTTGTTCAAAGGCGAGGAACCTGTGAGAAGGCTGACTGATTTTGAATATAAACTGCTGAAATTGTTGGCACAGAACATGAATCAAACAGTAAGTCGCGAACAAATAGTGCAGGAACTGTGGGAGGGTACTTCCGGCAGCGAGCAGAGTTTGAATAACTATGTGGCGAGACTGCGAAAATATCTGTCGGAAGACGAGAGCCTGTCCTTGGAAACTGTGCCAAGAACAGGATATATGCTTTCCATTTTAGGAACTCAGCCGCGCGTTTTATGAGATTGCCTCCAATACATTGACAATCTCTACCACATACATTTTGTGAAAGCCTCCGTGTGCTTCTCCATACCATCGGTCGATAATGCTTTGGTCGATAAAGTCTTCCGGCTTAATCATATCGGCATACAGTTTCTTGCACTCAAAGGTCAGCCGGGCTTGTTCAAAAGTAATACTTCCATTTTCGGTGAATAAGGGTTGAAGTCCTGTTGCTTTCACTTTATCTATGTCTCGCCCTGACTTAGAACCGCAAATTTTATGAACATCCTTATGCTCTTCGCCCAAGAAAGAGAGAGTGAGATAATCATTCTGCTCTATGAAATCGAACGTGTAGCGTTCGGGGCGGATAAAGATGAAGGCTACCGGCTTGTTCCATAAGAATCCGATGCCGCCCCAGTTGGCAGTCATTGTATTGAATTTATCTTTTGTACCGGCGGTTACCAGCATCCATTCTTTGCTGATTGTCTCAAACATGTTGTCTTTCAGCTCTTTTACTTCTATCTTTTTCATTGTCTTTATTTGTTTATGTGCACAAAGATATAAACAATAAAATGACTATGCGGTTAATATTTTGGTATTTATTGGGTATATATTGTTTATTGTAGTCTGGCATTCAAGTATCAGATTACTCCGTGGAAAGTATGGCGGTTGGCTCATGGCAAGATGCCGGCACGCTCAATGAAAGAAGCAAAGATGCTCCGAAAATTGAAAGAAGCAAAGATTATTGTAGATATTGTGTAGCTGCGGAAAGGATAAATAGTGTAAAACTTTTCCTTTCACTGTTTTAAAATCAGAGGTCGATTTGCTATCTTTGTCCGACATTTAAGAACTTTAAAAAGAAAGGATACAACAGTGGCAAACGATGTGGTTTTAACCCCGATGATGAAGCAGTTTTTTGAGTTGAAGGCAAAGCATCCCGATGCGATTATGCTTTTCAGGTGTGGAGATTTCTATGAAACCTATTCCGAAGATGCTGTTGTTGCTTCTGAAATACTGGGAATTACACTGACCAAGCGTGCCAACGGACAAGGTAAGAGTGTGGAAATGGCGGGCTTCCCGCATCACGCTTTGGATACTTATTTGCCGAAACTGATACGTGCCGGTAAGCGTGTGGCCATTTGCGACCAGTTGGAAGACCCGAAGCTGACAAAGAAGCTGGTGAAGAGGGGTATTACCGAATTGGTGACTCCGGGGGTTGCCATCAATGACAATGTGCTTTCGTATAAAGAAAATAACTTTTTGGCGGCAGTTCATTTCGGCAAGTCTGCGTGTGGTGTTGCTTTTTTGGATATTTCTACAGGTGAGTTTCTAACGGCGGAAGGACCGTTTGACTATGTGGATAAGCTGTTGAATAACTTTGCTCCCAAAGAAATTTTGTTTGAACGTGGAAAGCGGGGAATGTTCGAAGGTAACTTCGGCAATAAGTTCTTTACGTTTGAGCTGGAAGACTGGGTGTTTACCGAGACTTCTTCCCGCGAGAAGCTGCTGAAACATTTTGAAACGAAGAATTTGAAAGGCTTTGGTGTGGAGCATCTTAAGAACGGCATCATCGCTTCGGGTGCCATTCTGCAATATCTGGACATGACGCAACATTATCAAATCGGCCATATCACTTCGCTTTCGCGTATTGAGGAAGACCGCTATGTGCGCTTGGATAAATTCACTGTCCGAAGTCTGGAATTGCTGGGCAGTATGAATGATGGTGGTACGAGCTTGCTGGATGTTATCGACAAAACCATCAGTCCGATGGGAGCACGTCTGCTGAAACGCTGGGTGGTGTTTCCATTGAAGGATGAGAAGCCTATCAATGAACGTTTGGATGTGGTGGAGTATTTCTTCCGCGAACCGGATTTTAAAGAGTTCATAGAAGAGAAAATGCATCTCATCGGTGATTTGGAACGCATCGTGTCCAAGGCTGCCGTGGGACGTATCTCTCCGCGTGAGGTGGTTCAGCTGAAGGTGGCGCTGCAAGCCATCGAGCCTATCAGGAATGCTTGCCTGAATGCCGATAATGACAGTTTGCGGCGTATTGGTGAACAACTCAATCTCTGTCTTAATATACGCGAGAAAATAGCCAAAGAGATAAAGAATGATCCTCCGTTGCTGGTGAACAAGGGAGGTGTGATAGCCGATGGAGTCAGTGAAGAGCTGGACGAGTTGCGCCGCATTGCTTTCTCGGGGAAGGATTATTTGTTGCAGTTGCAGCAGCGTGAGAGTGACCAGACCGGCATCCCCAGCTTGAAGATTGCCTATAACAATGTATTCGGTTATTATATAGAGGTGCGTAATGCACATAAGGACAAAGTGCCTGCCGAGTGGATTCGCAAACAGACGTTGGTGAATGCAGAGCGTTATATCACACAGGAGCTGAAGGAATACGAAGAAAAGATTCTGGGTGCGGAAGATAAGATTATGGCACTCGAAACCAAGCTTTATAATGATTTGGTTCTTTCCCTTGCCGAATATATCCCTGCCATTCAGATAAATGCCAATCAGATAGCCCGTCTGGACTGTCTGCTTGCTTTTGCCAATGTTGCCGAAGCGAATAAGTACATCCGTCCGATAGTAGAGGACAGTGATGTGCTGGATATTAAGCAGGGACGCCATCCGGTAATAGAGAAACAACTTCCGGTGGGAGAGAAGTACATTGCCAATGATGTGTATCTGGATACCGACAGTCAGCAGATTATCATTATCACGGGACCTAATATGGCAGGTAAATCGGCTTTGCTTCGCCAAACGGCATTGATTACGCTGTTGGCGCAAATCGGTTCGTTTGTTCCTGCGGAGAGTGCCCATATCGGTCTGGTGGATAAGATTTTCACCCGTGTAGGTGCCAGCGATAATATCTCGGTGGGCGAATCTACTTTTATGGTGGAAATGAATGAGGCTGCGGATATTCTGAATAATGTCTCTTCCAGAAGTCTGGTGTTATTTGATGAGTTGGGACGTGGTACGTCCACCTATGACGGTATTTCCATTGCCTGGGCAATCGTCGAGTATATCCACGAACATCCGAAAGCGAAAGCCCGTACACTGTTTGCTACGCATTACCATGAGTTGAACGAGATGGAGAAATCCTTCAAACGTATCAAGAACTATAACGTGTCTGTGAAGGAAGTGGACAATAAAGTGATTTTTCTCCGTAAGCTGGAGCGTGGGGGAAGCGAACACTCCTTCGGTATTCATGTAGCAAAGATGGCAGGTATGCCGAAGAGTATTGTGAAGCGTGCAAATACTATATTGAAGCAACTGGAATCGGACAACCGCCAGCAAGGTATTTCCGGCAAACCATTGACGGAAGTCAGTGAAAACAGAAGCGGTATGCAGCTCAGCTTCTTCCAGTTGGACGACCCGATCCTTTGCCAGATTCGGGATGAGATACTGAATCTGGATGTGAATAACCTTACTCCGATTGAGGCGTTGAATAAGCTGAACGATATAAAGAAGATAGTCAGAGGCAAATAAAAACTGATATAACTTATGCG
>ERZ772872.3790-NODE-3790-length-11006-cov-3.919459_pt1 | contig 11006 bp, 7 predicted proteins | sample MGYA00512132_ERZ772872 | MGnify/ENA primary metagenome ERZ772872 (study PRJEB29015, sample SAMEA2737724) | human gut metagenome | biome: human gut; feature: human-associated habitat; material: faeces | place: China | collected 2012 ... | reverse complement strand
AAACCGGTAAATACATATACTGGTATTTCATTCATAACTGTTTTCGTCCTTTCACCAATCCTAAAATTGCAGCTTCGTACCCGTGTTTTCACATAGCCGCAAAGCTGCAATCCATCTTACAGCGGAATATCCGCTTCACAGACATTCTGTTGTCATGTATCCTTAGATTCCAAATAACTCCTCTAATCTGTGCTCATCAATGTGGCAGCCGATCACACAGAGTCTTCCCGTGTAATCCGGTTCCCCGTCACGGAGTTCGTACTCACCCGGAACCATATCGAAGTAAATCCAGGATCCGTTTACATCCTCAACCATTCCCTTTGCACGGAGGATATCACCGTAATCATCGGTCTCACAGAGAGTCTTTAACACTTCCTCGATCTTCTCTCTTGTAAACTTATGCGGAGTCTCTTTGCCCCAGCTTGTAAATACCTCATCTGCATGATGATCATGATGGTGGTCATGGTCGTGGCAGCCACATGTACATCCAGGTCCATGCTCGTGATGGTCGTGATCATGATGATGCTCGTGTTCCTCATGCTCGTGATCATGATGATGTTCATGCTCCTCATGGTCATGGTCGTGATCGTGGTGATGATGCTCTTCCTCATGCTTTCTTGCAATCTCAACTGCCTCTTTGATCAGCTTATCGAGCGTATTTGCATGTTCCATCGCATCCAAGATTACCTTACCGTCGATGTCATCCCAAGGTGTTGTGATAATGGCTGCATCCTTGTTATGCTCACGCAGCATAGCAACTGTATCGTTTACCTTCTTCTCCGGTACATTCTGTGTACGGGAAAGTACAATCGTTCCAGCACTTTCTACCTGGTTGTTGAAGAACTCACCGAAGTTCTTCATATACATCTTGCACTTTGCCACATCAACAACGGTTGTTGCACTGTTGATTACAACATCCGCATCCTGCTTTGCATCTTCAACTGCCTTCATAACATCTGACAGCTTACCAACACCGGATGGCTCGATGATTACACGATCTGGTGCATAATCCACGATTACCTTCTTCAATGCTGTACCAAAATCTCCAACAAGGGAACAGCAGATACAACCGGAATTCATCTCTGTGACTTCCACACCTGCATCCTTCATGAAACCGCCATCAATACCGATCTCACCAAATTCATTCTCGATCAATACAAGCTTCTCACCCTGATATGCCTCGGCAATCAGTTTCTTAATCAATGTTGTCTTGCCTGCACCTAAAAATCCTGAAAGAATATCAATCTTTGTCATCTCTATTGCCTCCTAAAAATTATTTCTATTTTTGTCAACTTTATATAATAGCACATTTCTATTATTTTTTCCATATGCTATACATCCTTATTCTTCAAAGTCACTTCCATCTGGTCAAACGGAATCTCGATTCCCTGCGCATCAAATGCATATTTGATTGCTTCCTGTATCTCCCATTTTGCCTTCCAGTAGTTCTCTGTCGCAACCATACAGCGGACACCCATCTTGATGCTGCTGTCCCCGAAGGAATCCACGAACACATCGACTTCCTTCGTCTTATCATAATACTGGTTCTCCGTCACAACCTGATACAGCGTATCCTTCACCTTTTTCAGATCAGAATCATACGCAACGCCGATTGAGATATCCAGTTTTCTTATTCCTGCTGCTGTCACATTGACAAGCGAATGGGATGTAATGTTTCCGTTCGGAATCACAATGATCCGGTTATCGTATGTCTGCAGCTTCGTGTAGAAAATGTCGATCGACACGACCGTACCTTCACACTGCTTGTCGTTCTCAATGATATAATCCCCGACACGGAACGGCTTGAGTATCAGGATCAGCACACCGCCTGCGAAGTTTGCCAGACTACCCTGTAGCGCAAGACCGATTGCTAAACTGGCAGTACCAAGAATCGTAACTAACGATGTCACCTGAAATCCGACAATAGATGCAGCCGTGATAAATACGATAGCATAAAAAGTGAATTTAATCAGCGATAACAGAAAAGATGCAACACTTTCCTCCATGTTTGATTTCTTGAAGGATTTGCGTATCATCTTCACGATCAGCTTCGACAGCTTCATGCCGATATACATACATATAATTGCAAGTACTAACTGAAACCCTTTATTTAACGCCCAGTCTCCAAGCTTGCTCAGATACTCTTCGATCTTGGACGATTCAATGTCTTTGATGTCTTCCAATCAAGTCCCTCCTTTTTATGTTCATATAAGTAAATATTCATTTATCCATAAAACTTCACAGGCTGCCCTTCTCACGAAGGACAGCCCGTTTCATCTTAATTATTTGCCAATTTTCTTCTTGAATACGCTGATCGAAAGTGGTGGTACTGTAACGGAGATATAATGTTCCTGTCCGTCACACTCTGCTTTCTTCGCCTGTTTCACTGTCTTGTTATTTCTGCCCTCGCCACCATAACGGTTGTTATCGCTGGAGAAAATCTCCTGCCATCTTCCGCCGGATGGAGTAGCAAGCTTGTATGCTTTGTGTTCCATCGGTGTGAAGTTACAGATGATCAAAAGCGTATCGCTCTCCTTCTTACCTTTTCTAACATAAGAAAGAAGGCTTGTATTTGCACTATTACAGTTGATCCATGTGAATCCTTCCGGTGAAGAATCAAGCTCATACAATGCAGGTTCCGTCTTGTAAAGTTCATTCAACTCTTTAACGTACCCCTGCATAAATACATGTGCATCAAACTCGAACAGTGACCAGTCTACTTCCGCATTCTCGTTGAATTCCGTAAACTGCGCAATCTCCTGTCCCATGAACAAAAGCTTCTTGCCCGGATGCGTCATCATATACCCATATGCCACACGCAGATTCGAGAATTTGTCTTCGTATCCGCCCGGCATCTTCGCAATCATAGATCCTTTCTCATGAACAACCTCGTCATGGGAAAGTACGAGAATAAATTTCTCGCTGTATGCATATACCATACTGAACGTCAGATCGTTGTGATGATATTTGCGGTACAACGGATCAAGCTTCATATAGTTCAGGAAATCATTCATCCATCCCATATTCCACTTGTAATCAAATCCAAGTCCGCCAGCCTCAACCGGATGCGTCATCATCGGCCATGCGGTTGACTCCTCCGCAATCATGATAACTCCCTTGTGCAGTTCATGCATCTTGCTGTTTAATTCCTTAATGAAATCAATCGCTTCGAGATTCTCATTGCCACCATAGATGTTCGGCAGCCACTCACCATCGCCACGTCCATAATCCAGATACAACATGGATGCGACCGCGTCAATCCGGATACCATCAATATGATATTTCTCCGCCCAGTAAAGAGCATTCGCAACTAAGAAATTCCGGACTTCATTGCGTCCGTAATTGTATATATATGTCCCCCAGTGTGGATGTTCCCCACGCTTAGGGTCCTCATGCTCATAAAGTGCTGTGCCATCAAATCTGCCAAGTCCATGCTCATCCTTCGGAAAATGTGCCGGAACCCAGTCTAAGATCACGCCGATTCCCTTGCTATGCAGATAATCAACAAAATACATAAAATCTGCCGGTGAACCATAACGGGAGGTCGGTGCATAATATCCGGTTACCTGATAGCCCCAGGACGGATCATACGGATGCTCCATGATTGGCATCAACTCGACATAATTATAATTCATCATCAACAGATAATCTGCAAGCAGGCTCGCAATATCGCGATAATTGAAAAACTCTCTGCCATCGGTCGGACGCTTCCAGGAACCAAGATGCATCTCATAGATTGCCATCGGCTGTGCGTCTGTATCTTTCGTCTCCCGCTTCTCCATCCATGCGGTATCTTTCCACTTATAGGAAATATCCACGATACGGGATGCATTTGCCGGACGGACCTCGCTGCTGAACGCATATGGATCACTCTTCATGAATACCTGTCCGGACTTCGCCTTGATCTCATACTTGTATATCTCGCCAACGAGCTTACCCGGGATAAACAACTCATAAATACCGGAATAATCCAACTTCCGCATCGGATGCCGTCTGCCATCCCAGTTATTGAAATTACCAACCACCGATACTCGGTCTGCATTCGGTGCCCATACAGCAAACAGTACACCTTCCACACCATCCACGGTCATTGGATGTGCACCCATCTTCTCATAGATGCTATAATGTTTTCCCTCATTGAACAAACTGATATCAATCGGATCAATTACCGGTTCGAACACGTACGGATCAAAATATGTCACTTCGTCACCATTGTCAAACCGGACGTTCAATTTATATTCAAATGGTTTCTTATCTTTTATAACCACAGAGAAAAAACCCGGCACACGCTCCGATACAAGCGTGTACTTCTTCTTCGTGGATACCTCAATGGCATTCACAACCTTTGCCCCCGGCAGATATGCATTGATATACAGATCATCGATACACTCATGCATACCAAGAATATGATGCGGGTTGTTATGAATACCCTGGACCAAAGCATCGACTTCCATCCAGTTTATAGCAAAAACTGCTTTTCTTTTGGACATGTCAAATGTGTCTCCTCTCTACAATTTATGAATGAAGATTCCACTTCTTAGCTTTGGTTCAAACCATGTTGACTTCGGCGGCATCAACCGCTTCGCATCAGCCACTGCAAAAAGCTCTTCGATGGATGTCGGATACATCGAAAATGCCAGTTTCATATCGCTGTCTGCGCGTCGTTCCAACTCTGACAAGCCTCGGATTCCTCCAATAAAATCGATTCGTTTATCCGTTCTTGGATCTTCGATCCCAAGCACTGGTGCCAGCAGATGATCCTGTAAAATCGAAACATCAAGTCCATCCACCGGATCTTCGGATAGTATATGTGATTTTGCACGTAACTTATACCAGATACCATCCAGATACATGCCAAAGGCTGCCTTTTCTTCCGGCTGATACGCTTCCGTAACCGCCTCTACTTCGAAATCTGCCTTGACCGCATCTATAAATGCATCCGCAGTATACCCATTCAAATCATGTACAACACGGTTGTATGGCAAAATCTTCAGCTGGTCATGTGGAAACAGAACCGACAGGAAATAATTGTATTCTTCCTCTCCGGTATGGTTCGGATTTGCATTTCTGCGTTTGATTCCAACTTTGACCGCTGACGCTGCACGATGGTGTCCATCTGCAATGTAGATCTGTGACATCTCAGAAAATACATGCTCAATTGCCGCAATATCCGCTGCATCTGTTACCAGCCATACGCGATGTGTAATTCCATCCTCTGAGACAAAATCGTTCTCTGCCGGACGTGCCTTAATCTTTGTTACGATCGCATCAATGGCTGCCTGCGCCCGATAAGCAAGAAAGATCGGACCCGTCTGTGCGTTGCACGTATCTACATGCGTGATACGGTCAATCTCTTTATCCTCCCGTGTATTCTCATGCTTCATGATGACACCGGACTCATAGTCCTCGATGGATGCACATGCCACAATTCCGGTCTGCGATCTTCCATCCATCACAAGCTCATACAGATAATACATCGGGGCTGCATCTTCCACGTAATCGCCACGTTCAATCATTCCATCCAGCAATTCTTTTGCCTTTTCATATACGCATGGTGCATAAGTGTCCACGCTGTCATCAAACGCCGTCTCTGCCCGGTCGATGCGAAGGAAAGAAAGTGGTTTTCCTTCCACTGCTTTTTTTGCTTCTTCCCGGTTATATACATCATATGGCAGTGCTGCCACTTCACTGACAATTTCTCTTCTCGGTCTATACGCTTTAAATGGTTTAATAATTGCCATGTATCTTCTCCTCTAATTATCAGCTCTGTCTATTCTGACAGCTTATCCACGAATTGCCTTTACCGCCGCATCGATAGACTTCTTATACTCTTCCTCGGAAGAATTGTTGAATACAAACAACTCCGGAATATTGTCCGGCTGCTTGAAATTCTGTGTTGCAATATACTCATCCCAATGTGCAAGCTTCCATGCATCACGGTCAGATGCACGCTTGATCATACGCTCGTGGCATACTTCAACATCTGTATGTACCCATACTACAAATAATTCTGCATCCTTTTCCTTTAATTTTGCACGCAGATTGTCAAGATATTCGTTATCACGGATCTCTTCTGTGAACGGGGCATTGATCAAAACTGTGTCGTTGTACTCCAATGCTTCAAATGCAAAATCAAGGACTGCATAATACTCATAATCACGAATCTCTCTCTGGAAGAAATCAGATGAACGATTGTACTCTTCGCCAGCCACCTTGAAAATCTGCTTGGACAATACAATCAGGGTATCCTTGTCCAGATATACGCAGTTTGGAAGTGCTTTTGCAAGCTTACGGGAAATAAATGTCTTGCCACAGGCTGGTGGTGAAGTTACTAAAATCAATTTCTTCATGGTTGGTGCCTCCTATATATGTACATAAAAATTCTCTATATGTTCTACCTCTGTATGCAACGCATACAACAAGAACCTAATTATTACAATATTACCACAAAACAAAAGAACAAACAAGCATTTCCATTCCGTTTCGTCATGAAATATGTCTGTTTGTTCCTTTTCTTAATTTTATTTACCTGCTACGCAATCGCGCAAATTACTTCTTTGTAATGTAACCCTGTGCTTTGAGAAGCTCTGCACATAATACAGCACCACCGGCAGCACCACGAACGGTATTATGAGAAAGTCCAACGAACTTCCAGTCATAGACAGAATCCTCACGGATACGTCCAACGGAGATGCCCATGCCATTCTCATAATCCACATCCAGAGTAACCTGTGGACGGTTATCCTCTTCCATATAACGGATAAACTGCTTTGGAGCACTTGGAAGTCCAAGCTCCTGTGGAACGCCCTTGTAAGACTCCAGCTTCTCGATCAGCTGTTCCTTTGTCGGATTTTTCTTGAACTTTACAAATACAGCTGCTGTATGTCCGTTCAATACCGGTACACGGATACACTGGCATGTAATGATCGGGCTTGTCGCAGGAACGATTTCACCCTTCTCCTCATCAATATGTCCCCAGATACGAAGTGGCTCCTTCTCGGATTTTTCTTCCTCGCCGCCGATAAACGGGATGATATTTCCAACCATTTCCGGCCAGTCCTTGAATGTCTTTCCTGCTCCGGAGATTGCCTGATAGGTTGTTGCAACAACCTCGTATGGCTCGAATTCCTTCCATGCAGTAAGCACTGGTGCATAAGACTGGATCGAGCAGTTCGGCTTTACAGCTACAAATCCTCTTGTCGTACCAAGACGCTTCTTCTGGAACTCGATAACCTTCATATGCTCCGGGTTAATCTCCGGAACTACCATCGGTACGTCCGGTGTCCAGCGGTGCGCGCTGTTGTTAGAGACAACCGGTGTCTCTGTCTTTGCGTATGCATCCTCGATAGCTTTGATCTCGTCCTTAGACATATCAACAGCACTGAATACAAAATCAACGGTAGAAGCAACCTCTTCTACTTCGTTTACATTGTGTACGACCAGCTTCTTAACCGCTTCCGGCATCGGTGTATCCATCTTCCAACGGTCACCAACTGCCTCTTCGTAAGTCTTGCCTGCACTACGTGGGCTGGCTGCCACTGTCACAACCTCAAACCATGGATGGTTCTCAAGAAGTGAAATAAATCTCTGTCCAACCATACCGGTTGCACCAAGAATACCTACCTTTAACTTATCACTCATTCTATTATCCTCCAACTCCTGTTTACTGAATTACACGTACTTTCAATACGCCATCGATACTGGAAATAGACTTTACAGTATCTTCATCTGCCTTCTCAGAAATATCAAATACCGAGTAAGCATAATCACCCTTTGACTTGCTTACCATGTCAGATACATTGATGCCCTTGGAAGCAAATGCACCAGTAAACTGCGTGATCATATTCGGAATATTCTTGTGACATACACAAACTCTTGCTGCTTCCGAACACTTGCCGGCATCGCAGGCCGGATAGTTTACGGAATTTTTGATATTACCATTCTCGATAAAATCAACGATTTCTTTCACTGCCATCACTGCACAGTTATCCTCAGATTCCTCTGTGGATGCGCCAAGATGTGGCAATGTGATTACGTTATCAACTCCGGCAATCTTTGCATTTGGGAAATCTGTTACATACTTAGCAACCTTTCCGCTTGCAAGTGCCTCGATCATATCATCATCATTTACAAGAATATCTCTTGCAAAGTTCAGGATCTTCACGCCATCCTTCATCATGGCAAATGCATCCTTATTGATCATGCCCTTCGTAGAATCAAGCGCCGGTACATGTACAGTAATGTAATCACACTCTTTATAAATATCTTCTACATTCTTGATGTGTTTTACATGGCTGGAAAGTCTCCATGCTGCATCGACAGACACATATGGATCATAACCATATACTTCCATGCCAAGACGGAAACCGATGTTCGCTACCTTGGCGCCGATTGCACCAAGACCGATGACGCCGAGCTTCTTACCCATGATCTCGCAGCCGGCATAGTGTTTTTTCTGCTTCTCAACTGTCTTTGCGATATTCTCGTCTGATGCATTCTCCTTTACCCAGTTATAACCACCCATCAGGTCTCTGGATGCGAGCAAAAGTCCTGCAATGACAAGTTCCTTTACACCGTTTGCATTGGCGCCCGGTGTATTAAATACTACGATTCCTTTCTCTGCACACTTGTCAAGTGGGATGTTGTTGACACCCGCACCGGCACGTGCGATTGCAAGCAGATTATCGGAAAGCTCTAAGTCATGCATAGCTGCACTTCTGACAAGTACCGCGTCTGCTGCTGCAAAATCGTCTACTACTTCATATGTATCATTGAACAAATCCATACCGCAGGCTGCGATCGGATTCAAGCAATTAATCTTAGCCATTTTCTTCTCTCCCTTATTATGAGTTCTTCTCCTCGAAGTCCTTCATGAATGCAACTAACTTCTCAACACCCTCGATTGGCATTGCGTTGTAGATACTTGCACGCATACCACCGACCGTTCTGTGTCCCTTCAGGTTTACAAAGCCTGCGGCTGTTGCTTCCTTTACGAACTTGGCATCGAGTTCCTCGTTGCCTGTTACGAACGGAACATTCATCAGGGAACGGTCTTCCTTTACGACTGTTCCGTGGAACATCTTAGAAGAATCTAAGAAGTCATACAGGATAGCTGCCTTCTTCTCATTATGGATCTTCATTGCGGAAAGTCCGCCCATTTCCTTTACCCACTTGAACACCAGACCACAGATGTAAATGCCGTAGCATGGAGGTGTGTTGTACAAGCTGTCATTGTCTGCCTGTGTCTTGTACTTCAGCATTGTCGGGCAGTAAGTCGGAACATCGTCACGGATCAGATCCTCACGGATGATTACAACAACGACACCGGCTGGTCCTACGTTCTTCTGTACACCGAAGTAGATCAGACCGTAATCAGATACATTGACTGGCTGTGACAGAATATCGGAAGACATATCAGCTACAAGGATCTTGCCCTTTGTGTTCGGAAGCTTCTTGTAAGTAGTTCCGTAAATTGTATTGTTATGGCAGATATACACATAATCTGCATCCTCGGAGATCGGAAGATCAGAGCAATCTGGAATATAGCTGAAGGTCTTGTCAGCCGATGATGCAACGACATTTACCTTTCCGTACTTCTTTGCTTCTTCGCATGCCTTCTTTGCCCACTGACCGGTAATGATATAGTCAGCAACACCGTTTTTCATCAGGTTCATCGGGATTGCAGCAAACTGCTGTGATGCACCGCCCTGCAGGAACAGCACCTTGTAATTGTCCGGAATATCCATCAGATCGCGAAGGTCTTTTTCTGCTTCTTTGATGATGTTATCGTACACTTTCGAGCGATGACTCATCTCCATTACGCTCATGCCGGAACCTTTGTAATCCAGCATCTCATCTGCTGCCTGCTTCAACACTACTTCCGGTAATACGGAAGGACCTGCTGAAAAGTTAAATACTCTTGCCATTTTTCCTCTTCCTCCTACTTATTATCTAAATCCTGCTGGTCAAAACAGGTTTCCAAAGCTGCTCCTGCAGCAACCATTGGCCATACCTTATCATCCTTACCGATGATACAATCAATCACAACCGGCTTATTTAACTCGATTGCCTGCTTCATGGCATCCTCAAACTCCTGAAGATTTGTAGCTCTGAAACCGGTCGCTCCAAGTGCATCCGCTACCTTCACGAAGTCAACCGAATCATCTAAGATTGTATTCGAATAACGCTTATCGTAGAACAATGTCTGCCACTGACGCACCATACCAAGCACATGGTTGTTGATTACAACCTGGATGATCGGCACATTATAACGGCTTGCCGTAGCGATCTCGTTCATATTCATACGGAAACATCCGTCTCCCGCAATGTTGATTGCCACACGGTCCGGACGTCCGTACTTGGCACCGATACAGGCACCAACGCCGTAGCCCATTGTTCCGAGTCCGCCGGATGTAAGAAGCTGTCTAGGCTCTTTGAATTTATAATACTGGGCTGCCCACATCTGATGCTGTCCTACATCCGTTGTGATTGTTGCATTGCCCTCTGTCAGCTCATAGATCTTGTTGATGATCGCCGGTCCCGAGAATTCATTCATATCTGCATGATCCGGATACTGTTCTTTGAGTGCATCAATCTGTGCTCTCCACTCCGGTTTCTTAGACGCCTTGATTCTGGTAGAGATCATCTTCAGTATTTCTTTGGCATCACCGACAACACTTGCATCAACTTCCACATTCTTATTGATTTCTGCAGCATCAATATCAATATGTAAAAGCTTTGCCTGATTTGCAAACTTACTTGCATTACCGGTTACACGGTCTGAGAATCTCGCACCAACGACAATCACAAGGTCTGCCTGATTGATACCAAAGTTTGAAACCTTGGTTCCATGCATACCGATCATTCCCGTGTAACGGTCATCCGTTCCCGGAAATGCACCCTTACCCATCAATGTATCACAGACAACTGCATCAATTTTCTCTGCAAATTTTTTCAGTTCCTTGGACGCATCTGCCGCAACAACACCACCACCGACAAGAATCATC
>ERZ772872.3786-NODE-3786-length-11013-cov-2.749772_pt1 | contig 11013 bp, 9 predicted proteins | sample MGYA00512132_ERZ772872 | MGnify/ENA primary metagenome ERZ772872 (study PRJEB29015, sample SAMEA2737724) | human gut metagenome | biome: human gut; feature: human-associated habitat; material: faeces | place: China | collected 2012 ... | reverse complement strand
AGAATGTGTGGACAATCTCAGTCTGGCTTATGTTCTGCAGCTCGTTTGCAGTCGCGACAGGTCGCGACCCTACAAGTGGCGCACATAGGGTAGAGCAGTTATCTTAAATCGGATACTTATTTCGTGGGGAAGTTGGCGGAAGGGAGGGTGCTGAAGGTGGAATCGGGGGCGATTCTCACCAGAAGGCATTCTATCCCGTCGGTTGAGTTCACGGCTCTGAGGGCGCTGTCGGCATCGGATGCCATGCATGCCGTGGCCCACGCATCGGCCAGTGCGGCCGTCGGGGCTATGATGGTGGCCGATGCGACGTCGGTGTGCACGGGCATGCCGCTTACGGGGTCGATGGTGTGGCCGATGCGGCCATAGCGGGCGGTGTTATGGAAGTTGCGGTAGTTGCCCGATGTTGCCACTCCATGCCGCCCGGTGAGCCTGACAATCTGCAGCGCCTCGTGGTGGGGGATACCGGATTCATCGGGCTGAGGGGTGTCAATCTGTATGCGCCATGCCTCCCCTTCGGGATTGTGGCCGTCAAGGGCTATCTCGCCGCCGATTTCCACCATGTGGTTGTCTGACCCGTTGCGGCGCAGCATGTCGGCGATCATGTCGCAGCCGAAGCCTTTGGTGACCGCGCTGAAATTGAATGTGGTGGAAGGGTGCTTCTTTACAATCCTATGATTGTCAATTCGGCAGGCGCCTATGCCGACAAGGCGCAGGGCGCTGTCTATGTTCTCGCGCGGCACAATGAAGTCGGGCGAATCTCCGGCCTCCTCCATATCCCGGCGAGCCTGCCGGTCGTAGCCGAAGCCCCAGAGGTTGACAAGTGGCGACACAGTCGGGTCGAAACGTCCGCCGGTGGCGTGGCTCACTTCCCGGGAGATGGCGAATACGGTGTCAATCATCGCGTCAGTGCTGTCGGTCTCGTTGCGGTTGATTCGTGAAATGAGGGAATGCTCGTTGAAGGGCGACAGCGACATCTCTATGGCGCTCATGACGGCCTGAATGGAATCTGACAAGTCCTCGGGAGAGTTGTAGACAATGCGGTAGGTGGTGTTCCACACTGCTCCCTGTGCAAGCCGCCATTGCGGCGCCTTACGGCATGAGGCGCAGAGCAGAAGCAGCATGGCGGCCATGGAAATTGAACCCCACAGGGCGTTACGGCGTTCTTTCATATCTGTTGCAGTTGATTTTTGGCATGTTCCTTTCACAAAGTTAGCCATTTTGAACCTACAGTCAATAATTTTGAGTAAATTTGCAGTTCTGTTAACCTATGAATGTAGCTTTTACAGGCCGTTCAGTAAATATCCATAACCGTAGAAATGAGAAAATGGCGAGTTGAGGATAGCGCCGAGCTATACAATATTGGGGGCTGGGGCCGTCAGTATTTTTCGATAAACGAGAAGGGAAACATCTGTGTTACCCCGCGTCCGGGACTGATGCCCGTTGATTTGCGTGATGTGCTTGATGAACTGCAGGTTAAGGACATTACCCCGCCGGTGCTCCTCCGTTTTCCCGATATTCTCGACAACCGTGTCGAGAAAATCCACAATTGCTTCAAGCGTGCCGCCGAACAGTACGGCTACAAAGGCCGCAACTTCCTGGTTTATCCCATTAAGGTAAACCAGATGCGTCCGGTGGTCGAGGAGATTGTGAGCCACGGCAAGAAATTCAACATCGGCCTTGAGGCCGGCTCCAAGCCCGAGCTGCATGCTGTGCTTGCCACCAACATCAACGAGAATGCCATCATAATCTGCAACGGATACAAGGACGAGAATTATGTGGAACTCGCTTTGCTGGCCAATAAAATGGGACGCAAAGTCATCCTCGTGGTTGAGAAGCTGAACGAGCTGGCCATTATCTACGAGGCGGCCAAACGCATAAACATCACTCCATCCATCGGCATACGCATCAAGCTTGCCAATTCCGGATCGGGCAAGTGGGAGGAATCCGGCGGCGACAGCTCGAAGTTCGGTCTGAACTCGTCGGAACTGCTTGAGGCCATCGACTATCTCGAGAAGCACGGCATGACTTCGTGGCTGAAGCTCATCCATTTCCACATCGGCAGCCAGATTACAAAGATTCGCCGCATAAAGAACGCCCTGCGCGAGGCCATGCAGTTCTACGTGCAGCTTGAGAAGATGGGCTTCGACCTGCAGTATGTCGATATCGGGGGCGGCCTCGGGGTGGACTATGACGGAACACGTTCGAGCGCCGGCGAAAGCTCTATGAACTACTCCATTCAGGAGTATGCCAACGACGCCATTTTCTCGATTGTCGACGTGTGCGAGAAGAACAATCTGCCTCAGCCCGACATCATCACCGAAAGCGGACGCTCCCTGTCGGCCCACCATTCGGTGCTCATAACCGAAGTGCTCGAGACCACATCGCTCCCGGGATGGAAAGAATCCGAGGAACTCAAGGGCGACGAGCATGAGCTGGTAAAGGAGCTTTACGACATATGGGACAAGATTGACCAGCAGCGCATCTTCGAGAGCTGGCACGACGCCATGCAGATCCGCGACGAGGTGCTCGAGATGTATTCGCTCGGAATGATTGACCTCCGCAACCGCGCTTTGGCCGAGAAACTTTTCTGGGAGATTGCCCGTGAGGTAGGTTCCATCGCCTCGCAGATGAAGCATCCGCCGGAGGAGCTGCGCAATGTGTCGAAGATGCTCCCCGACAAATATTTCTGCAATTTCTCGCTGTTCCAGTCGCTCCCAGATGCATGGGCGGTCGACCAGGTATTCCCCGTTCTTCCCATCTCTCGTCTCGACGAGAAGCCCACACGCATGGCCACACTTCAGGACATGACATGCGATTCGGACGGAAAAATATCCACCTTCGTATCGCCTCAGGGCACATCCTCGGCGCTTCCGGTGCATCCGTTGCGTCAGGGCGAACCCTATTACATAGGTTTCTTCCTTGTGGGTGCATATCAGGAAATTCTGGGCGACATGCACAATCTGTTCGGCGATACAAATGCCGTGCATATCTCCTGCTACAAGGATCGCTACGAGATAGACCAGGTGATCGACGGCGAAACTGTGGCCGAGGTGCTCGACTACGTGCAATACAGTTCAAAACGCCTTGTCCGCAACGTGGAAACGTGGGTTACCAAGGCCATGAAAGAGGGTAAGATTACTCCTGAAGAGGGACGAGAATTCCTGAGCAACTACCGTTCGGGCCTTTACGGTTACACCTATCTGGAGAAAGACTGACGATATTTCGTTTATAGAAATCCCCAAAAGAACTGAAGATATCCTGCTCCACACATGCAACGGCATTTCATCAACCTCGCTTATCTGGGCGCTCCGTTCCACGGGTGGCAGACACAACCCAATGCCGTGAGCGTGCAGCAGCGTCTGGAGGAGGCTTTGTCCACCCTTCAGCGCCGCAAGGTGGAGGTGGTGGGGGCGGGCCGCACCGACGCGGGGGTGAATGCCTCGATGATGATTGCGCATGCCGACCTCAACGACACCGTGACCGACGACACGCAGCTGGTGCGCGCGCTCAACAGTCTGCTTGGGCCGCACATTGCTGTTCGCTGGGTGCATCCGGTGCATGCCACGGCGCATGCCCGTTTCGATGCCGTGGCGCGCACCTACCGCTATTTCGCGCATGTGGGGCGCAATCCCTTCGTCCAGGGCTTGTCCTGGCAGGCTCCGCCTACCCTCGATTTCGAGGCCATGAACAGGGCTGCCCGCCAGTTGCTTGACGTATCGGATTTCACTTCGTTTGCTAAGCTGCACACCGATGTGAAGACAAACATCTGCCATGTCACCAAAGCTGAATGGCAGCGGCTGGATGGGGCAGCGGCGGCATTCCCGGGCTCGCCGCAATGGGTGTTCGAGATAACAGCCGACCGCTTTCTCCGCAACATGGTGCGGGCCGTGGTCGGAACGCTTGTCGATGTGGGGCGCGGCAAACTTACGGAGGCCGGATTCGCCGATGTCATAGCACGCCGCGACCGGTGTGCCGCCGGCACGTCGATGCCCGGTTCGCCATTGTTCCTGCACCACATTAAATACCCCTATCCGGTGTGACTTTATTCCCCGACGGATACCCCGTCGTTCGTTAATCCTCTTGAAAACATGTTTAATAACATGTGGGCAATCGCCGCTGTGGGGCGTCTGGGGACTATTATGGAAAATTTTCAGCAATTTTTGCCACTTATTCCAATAGTTTTTGTAACTTTGTGCCGTGAAAAATTGCCGACTGATTCATCCTTAGGTATTTTCACCTCAAACCAAGAATATTCATAATACAAAAAACTTATTATCATGTCAGAAATCGCATCTCGTGTAAAAGCAATCATCGTTGACAAACTGGGCGTAGATGAAAATCAGGTAACTCCCGCCGCTGCATTCACCACCGATCTTGGCGCTGACAGCCTTGACACTGTAGAGCTCATCATGGAGTTCGAAAAGGAATTCGGCATCACAATCCCCGATGACAAGGCAGAAGGTATCGCTACTGTTGGCGACGCTATTGCTTACATCGAAGCTGCTCAATAATTAATCGGGAGTTTCCCCTCCTGCATAATTGAACATGAAATAAGCCCCGGCTATGTCGTCCGGGGCTATTTTCGGAATTTTAGGGGGCTGTTTTATTGACGTATTCCCCCGTCCGATACAAATTCTTGCATTTGGCCCTGATGAGCCTGTAATGCGCCATTTACGTCACATAATTGGATAATATGGAACTTAAAAGAGTAGTTATAACCGGACTTGGTGCCCTCACCCCGATTGGCAACGATGTGGAAACCACATGGAAAAATGCCATCGACGGTGTAAGCGGCGCAGGCCCCATCACTCATTTCGACGCATCGCTGTTCAAAACCCAGTTTGCCTGTGAGGTGAAGGGATTCGACGCGTCAGCTCATTTCGACCGCCGCAAACTCCGTCAGCTCGACCTCTATGCGCAGTATGCCATGGTGGCAGCTCATCAGGCAGTTGAGGATTCGGGCATCGAGAAAGACGAGAACCTCAACCGCAACCGTGTGGGTGTTATCGTAGCCGCCGGTATCGGTGGTCTCCACACTTTTGAGGAGGAAGCCGGCTATTATGCAATGAATGCAGCCAACGGCCCCAAATACAACCCCTTCTTCATCCCCAAGATGATTGCCGACATCGCATCGGGTCACATATCGATGGATTACGGTTACCATGGTCCTAACTTTGGCGTGGTTTCCGCTTGTGCTTCATCCAACAACGCCATCATCGACGCATTCAACCTCATCCGTCTCGGCAAGGCCGATGTGATGGTTACAGGTGGTGCCGAAGCTGCCATCTATCCCGCAGGTGTGGGCGGCTTCAACTCGATGCATGCACTCTCCACCCGTAACGACTCGCCTGAAACGGCTTCCCGTCCGTTCAGCAAGAGCCGCGATGGCTTTGTGATGGGTGAAGGTTCCGTTGTGCTCATTCTCGAAGAGCTCGAGCATGCCAAGGCCCGCGGCGCCAAGATTTACGCCGAAGTGGCTGGCGGCGGCATGAGTGCCGATGCCTACCACCTCACCGCCACTCATCCCGAAGGCCTCGGCGCTATCCTTTCGATGGAGAACGCCCTTGAGGATGCCGGCATGAAACCCTCTGATATCGACTACATCAACGTTCACGGTACATCTACTCCTGTCGGTGACATCTCGGAGGTGAAAGCCATCCAGCAGGTATTCGGTGACAGTGTACACGACCTCAACATCAGCTCCACCAAGTCCATGACCGGTCACCTGCTCGGTGCAACCGGCGCTCTGGAAGCCATGTTCTGTACGCTTGCAGTTGTCAACGACATCGTGCCCCCGACTATCAACCACGAGGAGGGCGACGAGGATGAGGAAATCGACTACACACTCAACTTCACGTTCAACCGCGCCGAAAAGCGTCCCGTACGTGCAGCATTGAGCAACTCGTTCGGTTTCGGCGGTCACAACGCCACCATCATCGTAAAGAAATACGAAGAATAACTTTACTACATAGAAGCAGGCCGATGCGGCCTATGCGCCACCACAGCCTGCTCTGCCTATAAGAACGGTGTGTCAAAAATCAGATTTTTGACACACCGTTCAATGTTTTAGCTGAGGAAAAGCAGGATGCGGGCGGGGATGGGGTAGGATTCCGGGAGCATGAAGGAGGGTATCTCGAAGCTCAATGGATGTAATGCCGGAGCGGTGGGGGTGTGCATGGCTCCGACGCCGGCGGTGATGAGGTGATTGTCGCTGTCGAACAGCGCGTAATTCAATGAAGCGGAACTCATGGGGGTGGTGCGGCGAAGCACCGCGTTCAGGCGTAGGCCGCGCGGCGAAATGTCTGCTACTTCGGCTTCCATGATGCTCACGCCCAGCACCGGCTCGTTCTCATGCTCGATTGTAAGGCGAGAGTTGAGCAGGGCTATTTTCTCCGCTACCGTCAGATGCCGTGTGTCATCATTGTTGTCAGATCTCGTCTCTTTTGCGGCCTCGTCTTCGTTTGTGTTATTGTCGTTTTCTTTATTTTCAGCTTTGACAGGAGCATAGTATGCGGCTGGTTCGGCGGCTTCATCGCCCGCTTCTTCCGCTGTTCTGTCGTGAATAGAGTTCCGTTCCTTCAGGTCTTTGAGGCTTAGCCGTTTCTCTTCAGGCGTAATTTTTAGCTGCAAACCGATGGCGCAAGCGTAGGCCTCGAGTACAGGAATGGCCTGATCAGATGCGAATCCGGTATGGGTTATGAAGCGTTGGAGCAGACGTTGTGTTTCAGGAGAATTCTCACCAAGCGCCGCCATTCTTGCAGCCACTCCGCTGCGGACGGCTGTGAGAAGAATGAATCGGGCCGACGTGAGATGATTGAATGCGTCAAGGCCATCGAGGGTGCGCACGTCCTTTACGGTAAGTACCGGTGAACCCGATGCGTGCATCACCTTTTCGATGGCCTTGGCGAGTTGGTTCATAAAACAGTATCCGCTGCTTTAATGCAGACGGGCATAGGAGTGTCCGAACCGTTCGCGAGCTGCGCGGTCGAGCATTTCGCGGTCGGCAGGATTGGCGATGGAAATGAGCAGTTTGGCGCGTTCGGGGAGGCTGCGGCCACGGAGGTCGACAATGCCGTGTTCCGTTACCACATAATTGGCCTGGAAACGGGTTGTGACCACGCCTGCGCCGGGGGTGAGCACCGGCTTGATTTTCCCGACACCCTTCGATGTTGTGGAGGTCATTGCAAGGAATGAGCGGCCGCCCTCGCTGCGCGAAGCCCCGTAGACGAAGTCGTGCTGTCCGCCGATTCCTGAGAAGATGCGTGTGCCGATGGAGTCGGCGCAGATCTGCCCTGTGAGGTCAATCTCAAGGCATGAATTTATGGCCATCACCTTGGGGTTCTGGGCAATGATGAACGGGTCGTTTGTCCATGCCACATCCTTGAACACCATGTCCTTGTTGTAGTCCATGAGGTCGTACAGCCGTCGGGAACCGAGCGCCAGACAAGCCACGGATTTGCCGGGCATTACTTTTTTCTCCGAGTTGTCAATCACACCTTTTTCGATGAGGGGAAGCACACCGTCGGTCATGGCTTCGGTGTGCAGGCCGAGGTGCTTGTGGCCCGTGAGAGCCGCCAGTACGGCGTTGGGAATGCCGCCCACGCCGATCTGAAGCGTGGCGCCGTCGGGGATCAGTTCGGCGATGTAGCCGCCGATCCTGCTTTCGATTTCGGAGGGTGTCGCTGAGGGGACCTCGACCAGCGGATCGTCGACCTCGACGGCCGCCGCCACGCGCGAAAGATGAATCACGGCGTCGCCGTAAGAGAACGGCATGGCCGTATTGACCTGTGCGATGACCGTCTTAGCGCACTCCACGGCCGAAACGGCCAGATCGGCCGATACGCCGAACGAGCAGTAACCCTCCTCGTTGGGGCGCGAAAGGTTGAGGATCGCCACGTCGACAGGCAGCGTGCCGTCGCGGAACAGCGCGGGGATTTCGCCCAGGAAGGCCGGAATGGTCTGTCCGTAGCCGTCGGCCAGCCACCGGCGGATGTTGTTGGCGACGAACAGGCTGTTGACGAGGAACGACTCCTTGTATTCGGGGCGGCAGTAGGGGGCGTCGAAGGCTCCCACGGCGAAGGCCGAATAGACCGTCACATGCTCCAGTTCGCCGCCCCGTTCGGCCATTGCGGCCACGAGCGCTTCGGGGATCGAGGTGCTGCCCTGAATGTAGACGCTGTCGTTGGATCGGATGAGTTTTACCGCCTCCGCGGCAGTCGTGTAGTGCATGTTGTCAGCGGTTATTTTCTGCAAAAGCGGTTAAACGTTCTTCGAGCATTTCGAACTGTTCGGGGCGGTTCATCTGCGAGACGCAGACGCGGATGCCGCTCTGGCGGCTGCCGGTCGAGGTGAGCGAGATGGCGCAGATGCCGTAGAGCAGCAGTTCGCTCAGCAGCTCCGAGCTGGTCAGATCGCCGTAGCCGACCGTGTAGAAGAATCCGTCGCTTACCGCCTCGTCCTGATCCTTGTCGTAGACGATGCGGAAACCGTGGCGCAGGAACAGCTCCTTGGTCAGCCGTGCGCGGCGTGCGTATTCCGACGTTTCGGCCACGAAATCCAGCCGGCCGTCGGCCGCGGCGCGGAACATGGCCGCGAGGGCGTACTGGGCTGAATGGCTCGTGCCCGACGATGCCGCATAGAGTATCGTCAGCACATAGGCGTCGCCCAGACGGGCCATGCCGTAACGCTCCCGGAGCGCGGGATACTGGCGGGTGTAGAGCGTGTCGGAGATCGCCGCGACGGCGATGCGCTGTCCGGCGTAGCTGAATATCTTCGAGCCGGAGATCATCAGGATGTAGTTGTCCGTGTATCTGGCCACGGTGGCCTGGTAGGGCGCTTCGAAGGGGCGTCCCAGGGGTTTGCGGAAGTCCATGCAAAGGTAGGCGAGGTCTTCGATGACGATGGCGTCGTATCGGGTAGCCAGCTCGCCGATCGTACGCAGCTCATCCTCGGTGAGGCATATCCACGCCGGATTGTTGGGGTTCGAATAGACGATGGCGGCGATGTTGCCCTGTGCGAGGTAGCTTTCCAGCTTCGGGCCCAGTTTTTCGGCGCGGTATTCATAGATGTCGAACGATGCGCTGGGGATATCGAGGATCTGCACCTGGTTGCGCTGCACGGGGAATCCGGGGTCGATGAAGAGGATTTTGCGCCGCTGCGGGTCGAGCTGCGAGCAGAGCAGGAATGTGGTGAAGCTGCCCTGCATCGACCCGACGGTGGGGATGCAGCCCCGGGGGGCCACCTCCACGTCGAGGAAGGCTTTCAGGAAGCGCGACGCCTGCGTCTTGAGTTCCGGAATGCCGAACATGTTGGGATACTGCGACGCGACGCCCGCCTGCAGGGCCGCGCATTCGGCCTCGACGCCCGCCCGTTCGGGCGGCAGCCCCGGCACGCCCATTTCGAGGTGGAGGAACTCCACGCCCGTGTCGCGCTCCATCGTGCGGGCGATGTCGCCCGACTGGCGGATCGTGGCCTGCGCGATGTCGGCTATGTCCATCCGCTCCAGCGCGGAGCGCAGACAGGACCTGTCGAACGGTATTTTCATGGCTTTGTCTGTTTTTGGGCCGCTTCGTAGCCGGCGCGGAACGCCGCGAGATTCGTTTCGACGACCTGCCCGCCCTTGCGGGCGAAGATGGCGCGGATGCCGGACTCCAGTTTCGCGGCGTCGATTCCGAGCAGCGGCGCGGCGGCTCCCAGCAGCGCCATGTTGGCCGAGCGGGGCGCCATGGCGGCTTTGGCGACGGCGTCGGCGTCGAGGACTACGGCGTGCGGGAGTTTTTCCAGTTCGCGCCGCAGGGTCTCGCCCTCCGGGTAGTTCGGGATGTTGATCAGCGGCGTGATGCCGGTGATTACCCATCCGTCGTCGGCGAGCCACGGCAGGTAGCGCAGCGCCTCCATCGGCTCCATCGAGACGATGAGATCGGCCGCGCCGCGCGGAATGAGATCCGAACGGATTGCCGACGACGAGATGCGCAGGTTCGACTGCACGTCGCCGCCGCGCTGGCTCATGCCGTGGACCTCGGCCTGCTTGATGTGAAGCCCGTCTTCGAGGGCGGCCCGTCCGATGACGGCGGCGATCGAGAGGATTCCCTGGCCTCCTACGCCCGAGAGTATGATGTCGCGTTTCATAAGCCTTTACTTTTTAGCAGCGTTGTGTCGCTTTGCGGTCTGGATACATTCTCTTCGCGGGATGATCACCGAGACGCCCCGGTGGGCGATCTCCTCGCGGATCACGGCCTTCATCTCCTCGCGGTTCTTGGGCAGGGGCACGACCGTGCGGATATGTGCGGGATCGACGCCGATGCCGGCGCAGATCTGTTCCAGACGGCCCGTTCCGGCCGAATCCTGTCCGCCGGTCATGCCCGTCGTGAGGTTGTCCGAGATGATGACCGTGATGTCCGCGCGCTCGTTCACGGCGTCCAGCAGGCCCGTCATGCCCGAATGGGTGAAGGTCGAGTCGCCGATCACGGCCACCGAAGGGTGCTGGCCCGCGTCGGCCGCGCCTTTGGCCATGGTGATCGAGGCCCCCATGTCGACGCATGTGTCGATGGCGTGCAGCGGCGCCAGCCACCCCAGCGTGTAGCAGCCGATGTCGCTGAAAACCTTGCCCGCGGGGTATTCCTCGCGGATCACCTCCGTCAGGGCCGTGTACATGTCGCGGTGTCCGCATCCCTGGCAGAGCGCGGGCGGGCGGGGTACGACGATTCCGCTTGCGGCGTGCGTCCGGCGGGGCGCCATGCCGAGGGCCGCGCGCACGCTGTCGGGCGTCAGCTCCCCGGTGCGGGGCAGTTCGCCGGTCAGGCGGTTGAGGTTGATGGCGAAGCGCTTGGTGTGCGGCATCACCTTCGGGGTGCCGATCAGCGCGCGGGGCAGCGTGTCGGCGTCGATGATGTCCTGTTCGGTGTATTTTTCCCAGTCGTCCATCTTGGGCAGCGGCCCCTGCAGGTAGTTGACCGAGATCTGCAGCGTGTCGAGATCCCATTCGATCATGCGGCGCGGGAATCCTTCTTCATC
>ERZ772872.3780-NODE-3780-length-11021-cov-3.345705_pt1 | contig 11021 bp, 9 predicted proteins | sample MGYA00512132_ERZ772872 | MGnify/ENA primary metagenome ERZ772872 (study PRJEB29015, sample SAMEA2737724) | human gut metagenome | biome: human gut; feature: human-associated habitat; material: faeces | place: China | collected 2012 ... | reverse complement strand
CCCTGCCATAAACGCAACCGCAGTTATGATCAATTCTTTCGTCCTTTGGCTTACCACAAAAGTCATGATTCCAACCATAGCACATATAACAAGTCCTGTACTTAAATTCTGATATGTGACTAATCCAATGACCGGTATCGTTGGAACTAAAATCTTTGCATGATCACCAAGCGTTTTCAATTTATGTTGTGATGCATTGATCGCTAATTCATTCGCCATATAAATGATAAGCAAAAACTTGCAAAATTCTGATGGCTGTATCTGGAATCCTGCAATGCTGATCCATCGTACAGACCCTTTTTTTGCTGCCCCTACCAATAATACCACGATCATAGAAAAAGTAGCTATTCCAAGACAAAGAAATGCTGGTTTATGTCCTTTTATAATTCTATAATCTGCCCTGGAAATCAAAAATATAGCAATCGCACCTCCAAGCACAACAAGCCCTTGCTTCAATACCCATTTATACGAATTTCCATATGTCATCATACTTTTATATGAACTTGTGCTGTAAATCATGACCATACCAAAACATATCAGAAATATCACAAGAAACAACGTTGGATAATCAAAATATGTCTTGCCTGCCATATATTTTTTTTTGATGCGGTTTGACACTTTTCTAGTTCTCCTTTAATTTTCTGACACAGTCTTTAAAGATATCTCCTCTGACTTCATAGTTCGGGAACATTCCCCAGCTTGCACATGCTGGTGATAATAATACAGCATCTCCATCCTGTGCTTTTTCTGCAATATAAGAAACTGCATCTTCCATAGAATCTACAAATTTAATCTTATCAAATCCATGTGCTTTTGCACATTCCGCAATCTTTGGTGCTGTCACACCCATTAAGATCAGCTCTTTTACCTTACCATCAAACGCTTCGATCCATTCATCATATGTGGATTTTTTATCATATCCTCCACCGATCAACCATGTTGGGCGATTCATTGCTTTAATTCCTTTGATCGCAGCATCAGGGTTCGTTCCTTTAGAATCATTATAGTATGCAACACCATTTACTGTATCTACATATTCGATACGATGTTCTACACCTTTAAATCTCTTAATTCCTTCTTTGATATAAGAAACAGGAACTCCCATAGAATATGAAACTGCAATCGCTGCTAAAATATTCTCATAATTATGATCACCTAAAAGATTTACATCATCTAATGTACAGACAACCTGTCTATCACTTCCTTCTTCGATCACAAAAGCATCATCTTCCATAAATACTCCTTCTTTTATCTTATGATGAAGGCTGAAAAATAGAACTTTGCCATTTGCTCTTGTCGCCATATCTCTTGTTGTATCATCTTCGTAATTTAATACCATAATTTGATCTTTTGTCTGATTCTTTCCAATAGATTCTTTTGTCTTTGCATAAACCTCTACTGTTCCATGACGATCTAAATGATCTGGTGTGATGTTTAATACTGCACATACATCTGGCTTAAAATCAACGATCGTTTCTAACTGGAAACTGCTGATCTCTGCAGTTATCACACTATTTTCTTGTGTATCTAGTGCTACACTTGTATATGGAATTCCAATATTTCCCACAACAAAGCTGCTCTCATAGTATCCTTTCATGATCTCTCCTGTAAGAGCTGTTGTTGTTGTCTTTCCGTTTGTTCCTGTGATTGCTGCAATCTTTCCTTTTGATGCCTGATATGCTAACTCAATCTCGCTCCAAACTGGTTTCTCCTGATCATAAAACATCTGAGCGATCGGTGCATTTACTGAAATTCCAGGACTTAACACTAAAAGATCATATTTTTCTATATCTTCTTTTGTGATATTTCCAAGAACTAATGAAATTTCTTTCTTTTCATATAGTTTTTCAAATAAAGCTTCCTTATCAAGTTCTTCATTTCCATCATAAAGACTCACATCTGCACCTGTCTTTAAAAGAAGGTTTACAGAACCTATTCCACTTTTTCCTGCTCCTGCTACCAAAAATTTCTTACTTGTATCTATCATTTTTTTCTCCTTACTAAATCGCTACCAGTCCGATCAGGCAACAAACTGCCGTGGTGATTGCAAAGATTGCTACAACCTTCGTCTCTGGCCATCCTGACAATTCAAAATGATGATGGATCGGTGCCATTTTAAATAATCTTTTTCCTTTTGTAGCTTTAAAATATCCAACTTGCAGCATCACTGATAATACTTCAACCATATAAATCAACGCTACGATCGGGATAAACAGCGGCAAATGCAATATAAGTGCGGTTGCCGCTACAAATCCCCCAAGTGCAAGCGAGCCTGTGTCTCCCATAAACACTCTCGCTGGATATACATTAAATACTAAAAAACCAAGCAATGAACCAACGGTCGCACATGAGATCGGCCAGATTCCGGCCGACATGCCATCCTGCTGCATTCCAAGAGCTGCTACCGTAAAGTATGTTGCGATCAACACCGTAACACTTGATGCAAGCCCATCTAGTCCATCTGTAAAGTTAGCACCATTGACTGTGCCTAACAAAATAATAAAGACCGCTGGTACAAAAAATGCTCCAAGGTTTAAATATTTTCCATGTGTAAAAGGGATCAGCATCGAAGTTCCAATCTCTGTATAATTGATCAGATAATATGCAAAAATTCCTGTGACTATGATCTGTCCAAGCATCTTCTGCCATGCATGAAGTCCCAGATTTCTTTTCATAACTACCTTGATATAATCGTCAATAAAACCGATAAATCCAAATCCCAATGTTACAAACAATACTGGAATGATCATAGGATATCTTCTTACATAAAATAACGATGCAATTACTATCCCTAATAAAATGATCAGTCCTCCCATTGTTGGAGTTCCTGATTTCTTCAAGTGTGATTCGGGTCCTTCTCCCCGGATAAACTGACCGAATTTTAATTTGTGTAAATACCTGATCATCATCGGACTTAATAATACGCTGACAAAAAAGGCAATTAAAACCGGCTTTACAATACCATAATTCATGTCGCCACCTCATTTGTTTTCATCCTGTCTACGGTTCTTTTTTATCTGGCGTATATTCCTTATAAATTCCCATATATGGAAGTGCAACCTTAAACACACTTTTCATCACGGGTGCTGCGATCGTTCCTCCATAATATGTTCCATAAGGTTCATCGATCAGTACAATACCGATGATCGTAGGGTTCTTTGCTTTCGCAAATCCTAAAAACGAAGAAATATACTTTCCATTTCCTCGCGGAAGTTTCTCACTTGTCGCTGTCTTTCCTCCAATTGAAAATCCTTCAATCTTGCAGTTTTTACCAGATCCATCTGAGACAACTGCTTCTAAAAGCTCTTTCATCGTCTCAGAGGTTTCTTTCTTAATAACATGTTTCTTTGTCTTATAAGTAAAAAACTTCTGTTTTGTTCCATCTTGTGTCTGAAGATATACTCCAAAATGTGGAGTGACAAGTTTGCCTCCATTGATCACTGCACTGACTGCTCTTAAAAGTTGTAATGGCGTGATCTGGATTGACTGCCCAAATGACATTGTGGCAAGTTCTACCGCCCCGACATTTTTCTTCTGATGCATGATCGAGGATGCTTCCCCGGCAAGATCAATTCCTGTTTTTTCAAATAAACCAAGCTTCTTGAAAGTCTGATACATTCCATCAACACCAACCCTCGCTCCAACATCCATAAATACTGGATTGCAAGAATTCATAACACCTTCTTTGAAAGTCTCACTTCCATGTCCTCCGACTTTATGACATCGTATCTTACGATCCTCGACAATGCGGAAACCTGAGCAGTTAAAATGATCATTTACCTGTACTTTGGAAAGTTCAAGTCCTGCTGTTGCCGTTATAATCTTAAATACAGAGCCTGGCTCATAAGTATCATTTAAGCAGGAATTTCTCCATTTCTTATTCAGATACTCTTGTTGTTTTTTGCTATTCTTTGCTCTCTTTTGAGCTGACAGTGAAAATGGTTTATTCAGATTATACTCTGGTTCATTTACCATTGCATAAATCTCCCCATTCTGAGGATTCATAAGGATCATAGATACCTGTTTCGCCTTCTTCTCTTTTTTTACCTTCCTGCATGCCTGTACTGCATAATTCTGCAGATTGACATCCAAAGATGTATAAAGATCATTTCCCGAAACCGGCTCTTCCCTTTCCTCATATGCACCATCAATCTCCACACCTTTGCCATCGGTGAGTGTCCGGATCCTTCCAGTTTTTCCTTTCAAATACTTGTCATAAAAAACTTCTAATCCCAGAATTCCCTGATTATCTCCACCTGTAAATCCAAGGACTTTCGATGCTAGTTTGTCATATGGATAAACTCTTTTGTAATCTTCATCCACTTTAATCCCCTCAAGTTTATATCTCCTGATGCGATCAGCGATGCTTTTTTCTACATTACTTTTAATTTTTTCCCTTACTGAATTTTTATATACTTTTTTTCTGATCAAAGATTCATCGATCAGAAGATTCTCAGATAATATTTTAATTACTTTTTCCCTGTCTGTTATCTGAGAATAAATCACAGAGATCGAGTAGACTGCCTTATTTGAAGCAATATTTACACCATTCCTGTCGTAAATATTGCCTCTTGGTGCCTTGATCTCCCGGTCTCTTTGGTGCAGGTTTTTGGCTAAGCTTAAATATTTATCCGCTTGAGCGATCATTACATAAGAAAGCCTTATCGTTACAACCAAAAACCCTGTGAAAACCATGCTCACAACAAGCAAAAGTCTTTTCTTTGCTTTCGTTCTCATCTCCATAATCCTCACTTTATTATTAATAAGGTTATGAAGAAAATTTTTCTATATTACTTTTTGTTGCTTTTTGGAACATTTAGTTCTTTTAATGAACCCTTTAATACGTTCTTAGCAACCTCCACTGCAAGTCCTGTATTTGTCTGAGATTCTTTTTGAATCTCATCGATCACAACATATACAAGTACCTGTGGATTCTCAGCTGGTGCAAATCCACAAAATGATACAATGTATGTTCCTGCACTTCTTGGTATCTTCTGTGCCGTACCAGTCTTTCCTCCTGCCGAATAATCTTTCATCTTCGCTTTTGTTCCAGTTCCTGATTCTACGGTTTCTTTCATGTATTTTTTTAATTTATCTGAAGTTTCCTTAGAAACAGTCTGTTTTACCATTGTAGGTTCTATATTACTTACAACTTCTCCAGAACTGCTTCTTAACTGTTTCACAACATGTGGTTTGTAGTAATATCCACCATTGATCAATGAGCTGAAAGCACTGGCCATCTGAATCATAGAACAGTTAAATGACTGTCCAAAAGAACTTGTTGCAAGGTCTGCTGCTGTCATATCTTTCGCATCATGAAGCAGTGATGCTGTCTGTGCTTCTCCTGGAAGATCGATTCCTGTTTTCTTTCCAAAATTAAAATTTCTCTGATATTTTGCAAATACATTCTTTCCTTCTTTCTCTGCAATCTGCATCAGAGCATCATTACAGGAAAGTGAAATACTTTGTGACAATGTGATCAGCCCATGTCCATTTCTGTGAGAACAATGGATCGTATGTGGACCTACTTTCTGATAGCCGTCACAGTAAAATGTTTCATTTCCTTTTAAGATTCCTTCTTCCAATCCTGCTGCCACAGTAAATGGCTTATAAGTGGATCCTGGTTCAAACGCATTGGAAACAATTGGATTCTTCCAAATCTCATTGAAAGCTTTTGTCTTTTGTTTCTCACTCATATTATTAATCTGGCTCTGTGAGTATTTCTTCAGCAGATTTTTGTCATCTCTTGGGCTTTCCGGATTATAAGACGTAGAATTAGCCATAGCATAAATCTCTCCGTTATTTGGATTCATAACAAGAATACTGCTTCCTTTACTGCCATATTTTTTTTCAAATTTAGCGAGCTCTTTTTCTGCCAGCTTCTGAATATTAGAATCAAGTGTTGATACTACTGTCTGTCCATTTTCTGGTTCTACAATTGAATTATCCTGTTCCAGTTCCTCATTAAGATATTTGTATTTTCTTCCATTCACTCCAGAGAGTGTACTGTTATAATACTGCTCAATACCTCCTGTTCCGATCGTTCCATCAGAAACAAATCCGATCATCTGACTTGCCAATGACTGGTTTGGATAACGGCGTTTGTATTTCTCACTAAATACAATTCCTGAGACATTATCTGCCTTATCAGAAGCAATAAAATCCTTAAGATCAGCAATATCACTATAGGCAAGTTCATCTTTATACACAGAATAATATGAATTCTTATGTTTTTTTATAAATTTTAATAATTCATCTTTATCGATCTTCATATATTTATGAAGTGCATTGATCGTTTCTTTCTGTATCTTATCAGATCTTAGAATATTTTTTGGCTCTAAGATCAATGTATACATTTTCTGACTTGTTGCCAATATATTTCCATCACGATCCAGAATATCCCCCCTCTTATAAGGAAGTGTTTCACTGGAATAATTCTGCTGTGACAAAACCTGTCTCTTATAAATATTATTCTTAAAAACACTGAAATAGACAAGTCTTCCGATCAAAATAACAAAAAGAAGTGCTATGAAAGCACACGCAAAGATCGTACGTTTTTTCATAGCATTGTTTAATCGTCTGATTGGTTTTCTTCTTCTCTTCTTCAAGTCAACCACCTCTTAGTCTGCATTTGGTATCTTTCCATACTGCCGTATATATTCAGCATCCTGACTCTCATAACGGAGAATATGGCTTGCATCTGGTTTGCTCATTCCATATTTCTTTGCAGCTGTCTCAATCGTATCAAATTTGATACTCTGTTCGATTTCTAAATTCATATCCTCATTCTCTACTTGTAATGTATTAAGCTGTGTCTTTGAATCAGAAAGAACTGATTTCTGCTTCATAAACTGTGCACGCTCTGACAGATAAAAAAAACTCATTGCTGCGATCACACAGATTCCTGCAACCAATACCTTGATAAATGCAAGATCAATAGATTGCACTCTTTTCTGATTCTGTTTGGTCTGCGGTGTTGTCTGTATTTTTCTTCTTGGTCTTTGTTTTCTCTCTGGTTGTGTGCTTGCCGGCTGTGTGCTGGCTTCAATCTTCCTCGCTGTATTGCCATATATCATATTATAACGTTCTTGTCTTGTCTTATCCATTGATCTTCTCCCTCTTTATGCCCTTTCAAATACTCGAAGTTTGGAACTTTTTGCTCTTTTGTTGTATTCTAGTTCTTCTTCCCCTGGAATGATAGGTTTTCTTGTTAACTGCTTTCCTTTGGATACGTTGCCGCATACACATACTGGGAAGTTTGGCGGGCATGTACAAGGATTCTCATTCTTCTTAAAAGCTCTCTTGACAATACGATCTTCTAGGGAATGGAAAGTAATGATACATAATCTTCCACCTGGGTTTAAAAGATCGATCATCGCATCAATACTGTCTTTCAGTACGTCTAATTCTCTATTACATTCGATACGGATCGCCTGAAAAGTCTTCTTCGCAGGATGTCCTCCAACCGCTCTGACCTTCATCGGGATCGCACCTTTGATGACTTCTATTAACTGTCCGGTTGTCTCGATTGGACTTTCTTTTCTCTTATTGACAATATGTTTTGCAATATTCTTTGCAAATTTCTCCTCACCATAATCTCTGATAATATGGAACAGTTCCATCTCTGAATAATCATTAACAATGTCTCTGGCTGTCAGCGACTGTCTCTGATCCATTCTCATATCAAGCGGAACGTCTTCTCTATAAGTAAATCCACGTTCCTTCTCATCTAGTTGAAATGATGAAACTCCAAGGTCTAACAGGATTCCATCAACATGTTCAATTCCAAGATCATGTAATACTTTTGGCATGTTAACATAATTATCACGCACGATCGTTACCTTATCTTTGAATGGGGCTAATCTCTTCGTACTTGCAGCAATCGCATCCGCATCCTGATCGATCCCTATGTATCTTCCTTTCTCTGATAGTTTCTGGCATACATGATATGCATGTCCGCCTCCGCCCAGAGTCCCATCCACATAGATTCCGTCTGGTTTAATATGTAGTTCTTCAATCGTTTCGTCTAGTAAAACGGAAATGTGTTTAAATTCCATAATCCACCTAACTTATATGCTTAATCCTAATTCCTGCATGCTGGCTGCAATATCATCCATATCCTCGTAAGAATTGTTCTCAATCCACTTCTCCTTACTCCAGATCTCGATACGATCAGCCATTCCTGTTAATACAACTTCTTTCTTCATCTGAGCAAATTCTCTGAGTGTTGCCGGGATCAATGTTCTTCCCTGCTTGTCCATCTCACACGGAGCTGCTCCCGCCATAAAAAATCTAGAAAATCTTCTGGCATCTTTATTGATCAGTGGCAATGTCTTTAACTTTCCTTGAAAGCTTTCCCATTCATTTTGTGGAAACACAAACAGGCACCCATCCAATCCCTTTGTCATCACAAATTCCTGACCTAACTCTTCGCGGAATCGTGAAGGGATGATCAGCCTGCCTTTTGCATCGATTGTGTGATTAAATTCTCCCATAAACACAGGTATCACCACTTTCCACCACTTCTAACCACCTATAAACATTATTTTATACGATACCTCTATAAATTGCAAGGAATAATGCACAATCAAATCTTAGTTTTTTCTTAGAAATTCATGTTTTTTTGCACAAAAAAGAAGGGGCTTGCTGAAAGTGCATAAAATTCCCTTCTTTTCGTGCTTAGATGTGTGATTTTTGTGTGATTTATCTGTGATTTTTCCGTGATTTTCTGCGGTTATATATGATCCAGCCAATTCCAAAAACTGCAAGGATCAGTGCTAACATCTGGGACACCCTGATTCCTGTCGATCCGATCATTAGGGAATCCATTCGTAGTCCCTCAATCAGAAATCTTCCAATTCCATATCCAATACAGTAAATTGCGATCAGCTCTCCATCAAATTTCTTTCTCTTTGTAAAAAAGAATATGATTAAAAGCAGTAATGCAAGATTCCACATAGATTCATACAAAAAGGTTGGATGTACCTGGATAAAAGTTGCTGCTTCATTTCCAGATACTGCATAGGTTGCTTTATCATATAATCCATTGGATATAATTTCATCAATTCTTCCATGTTCCACAAAAAAGTTCGTTGGAATCTGCATTGCAAACAGGCTATTTGTATAAGATCCAAATGCTTCCCTGTTAAAAAAGTTTCCCCATCGTCCAAGAATCTGCCCAACAAGCAGTCCTTTTACTGCAACATCTCCAAATTGAAGCATTGATATATGTTTCTTCTTGCAGAATATATATAATGTAATCGCTCCTGCGATCACTCCTCCATAAATTGCAAGTCCTCCATTTCGAATCTGTATGATCTCAGATAAATGATTCTTATAATAATCCCATGAAAAAATCACATAATAAAGTCTTGCTCCAACAATTGCTGGAATGATCATAGCGATCAGATAGTCGAAAATTAATTCTGGATTGAATTTATTTTCATGTTTTGCTGCGTAATAGGAAACGATCAGTCCAAGTAAAAAGCCTGTTGCAATGATCATTCCGTAATATTTAATTTCAAAGCCACCGATATTAATTCCATCACCGACATTTTTCAGTACAATTCCAAGATGTGGAAATCTGATTTGATGTTCCATCGCTTTCTCTTCCTTTCTATCATCTTAATAAGTCTCTACCTCATTTTGCTGCATACATTTGTTGTCTAAATCAAAGATATCTTATCCCATTTCTCTTTTCTTTTCAAGTCTCTTATGGTAAACTATTCACAGTATGGCCTTGGATATTTTCTTCCGGGTCTGTTTTAAAGAATACCCATGAGAAAGGAATTAATAGATTATGAAATTAGGAATCGTAGGATTACCAAACGTCGGAAAGAGTACATTATTTAACTCTTTAACAAAAGCTGGTGCTGAATCCGCAAACTATCCATTCTGTACGATTGACCCGAACGTGGGAATCGTAACAGTTCCAGATGCTCGTGTTGATTATCTGGCTGAGAAATACCATTCAAAGAAAGTGATCCCTGCAGCGATCGAATTCGTTGATATCGCAGGTCTTGTAAAAGGTGCTTCCAAAGGTGAAGGTCTTGGAAATCAGTTCCTTGCAAATATCCGTGAAGTTGATGCAATCGTTCATGTTGTTCGTTGTTTTGATGACGGAAATATCGTTCACGTTGATGGTTCTGTAAACCCACTTCGTGATATCGAAACGATCAACTTTGAGCTGATCTTCTCTGATATTGAAGTATTAGACCGCCGTATCGCAAAATCAACAAAAGGATCAAGAAACGACAAATCTCTTGCTCACGAAGTTGAATTCTTATCTAAAGTAAAAGCTCATCTTGAGGATGGTAAACTTGCCAAAACTTTTGAGGTAGATGATGAAGAAGATCAGGAAATCTTAAATTCCTGCAACCTTTTAACGATCAAACCAGTCATCTTTGCTGCTAATGTTAATGAAGATGAACTTGCAGGAGAAGATAATGATTATGTAAAAGCTGTTCGTGAATATGCCGCAGACGTTGATGCGAAAGTATTCGTTGTATGTGCTCAGATCGAGCAGGAAATCTCTGAATTAGATGATGATGAGAAGAAAGAATTCTTAGAAGATCTTGGATTAGAAGAATCTGGTCTTGAAAAACTGATCTCTGCCAGCTACTCACTTCTTGGATTAATTAGTTTCTTAACTTCTGGAGAAGACGAAACTCGTGCCTGGACGATCAAAGAAGGAACAAAAGCTCCTCAGGCTGCTGGTAAGATCCATACAGACTTTGAGCGTGGATTTATCCGTGCGGAAGTTGTAAGCTATGATGATCTGATTGCATGCGGTTCTCATACAGCAGCGAAAGAAAAAGGGCTGATCCGTCTGGAAGGAAAAGACTATGTAGTACAGGACGGCGATATCATGCTGTTCAGATTTAATGTATAAAAATTAGACAGAGAATGTCAGAAGTGGCACCATTTGCAGCAGAAGAAAGAAGAAAGTGCATATGGTGCCTTATTTATTTGATGTCGGGGTCAAAAGCCCCCGACTATGATACCTACGGATTGTTACGCAC
>ERZ772872.3775-NODE-3775-length-11033-cov-4.144106_pt1 | contig 11033 bp, 9 predicted proteins | sample MGYA00512132_ERZ772872 | MGnify/ENA primary metagenome ERZ772872 (study PRJEB29015, sample SAMEA2737724) | human gut metagenome | biome: human gut; feature: human-associated habitat; material: faeces | place: China | collected 2012 ... | reverse complement strand
GACGTCACTTTTTATGTATTAGCACAAAAAGACAGTACAGATAAACGTATTAAAACTTTCATCAATAAATACGCTTCATTATCAAAGAAGATTCATGTAGAATGGATCGATCCTGTGCTTCATCCATCTGCACTGACAAAATACGGAACAGAAGAAAATAATATTGTTGTATCATGCAAGAAAACAAATCGTAAGATCACAGTTTCTTTTGATGATATTTTAGTTTCTGATAGTTCTTCTTATTATAGTACTTCCTCTTCATCTGCTTCTCAGTTTGATGGGGATGGACAGCTTACAAGTGCATTAAATTATGTCACAAGCACAAAAGAATACAAAGCTTATTATACTTCTGAACATGGGGAATCTTCTCTGTCTTCCGAAGTCACAAGCCTTCTTACTAAATCAAGGATTTCCACAAGTGATCTTCTTTTAATGACTGTAACATCCATCCCTAATGACTGCGATGTCCTGATCATCGATGGACCTACAAGTGATTTTACAAAAGATGAAATCAAATTATTATCTTCTTATTTAAAAAAGGGTGGAAAAGTTGTTACATTACTAGCCCAGACAGATAAGAGTATGAAAAACTTTTACGGCTTATTAAAAGATTATGGTCTAAATGTAGAAAGCGGTTATATTGCAGATACCGAACGTTCTTATCAGGGAAATTATTACTACCTTGTTCCAAACCTTTCTGTAAGCGGTGATATGGCATCTGGTATTACATCAAACTCTGTTATGATGGTCAACTCCAAAGGTATGACACAGAGTACGCCAACAAGAGATTCCATTTCTACAGAAGCTTTCATGACAACTTCAAGCAATGGATATGCTGTCACAGATAAGAAACAGGCACAGGGAACTTATGTCCTTGGTGCGACTGCAACGGAATCTGTAAAAGTCAAAAATAGCAAAGGAAAGAAAGTTACAAAGGAAAGTCGCCTAACTGTTTACGGAAGCAACATGCTGATCGATTCACAGGTCACAAGTTCTTTCTCTTCTTTAGAGAATCTTACTTTATTCACAAACTCTGTAACTGCAAGTTTAGATAATGCCGACAATGTTTCAATCTCTCCAAAGAGTCTTGAAGTAACTTACAACACGATTGCCCACCCAGGTCCATTCAGCATCCTTGTTGTCTTCGTAATCCCACTTGCACTGATCATTGGTGGATTTGTTGTATGGTTTAAACGCAGACGCCGCTAGGAGGTTTTTATGAAGCAGAAAAAAACATTACAAATTTTACTTCTCGTATTTGCAGGACTTCTAGTCCTGTATGCGGGAATCAGTTTCTACAAGAAAAATAAATCTTCCAAAGAAGATTCCGATCAGACACTGATCACAAATTTAAAAAGTTTGACTTCCATTTCTTATAACAACAATGGAGAAACTCTTTCCTTTGAAAAAGGCAGAAACAAATGGTATTACAGCAAAAACAAAAAATACCCGATCACACAATCCTCTCTCGAAAGCCTCGCTTCCACCTTCCAGAAAGTTGAAGCTGTCAGAGAACTTAAAAATGCAGATGCTCTAAAAGATTACGGACTTGATAAGCCAACTTACACTGTAAGGGTAAAAGATAAGTCTGGAAAATCCGTTATTTATTATATCGGAAACGCAACCGGTGAAAACTATTATATTACTTATGGAGATAAATCAAAAATCTATACAGTATCTTCTGATATTGCTTCAGGTTTATCTTCCTCTTTAGACGATCTGATCACAACTGACACTTTCCCTACGCTAAGTACAGGGAACTTAAAGAAAGTACTGATCACTAAAAATGGGAAAACAACTACTTATACAAGCAAGAAGAAAAACCTCGATGGAATTGCTGGAGGATTAGGAGTCTTTACTTTCGGAGACTGCCAGAATTATTATGCAAGCCAGAGTGACTTAAAGAAATATGGTCTAGATTCTGATTCTCGAATAACTGTGGATATTACTTATAAGGATACGGATACTAAGAAGACGAAGAATATCGTACTTTATATTGGTAAGAAGGATTCTGATGAGAAAAATTATTATGTGCAGTTGAAGGGATCACATATGGTTTATTTGAGTGATAAGGATGTCGTTAAAAATATCCTTAATTAAGTTTTGATTTGCGATTGTAGTCTTTCGTGTATGTTAAAGGGGATTGACTGATAATTTTTGTATTCGTTAACAGAAAATCAAAAAGACTTAAGAACACCGATTGGATGAGATGTTTGACATCCCCTTAAATTTTCAATCTTGTGAATTGTCCACACTATAGACTTCTGGTATATGATGAAAAATAAATAAGCAAAATTCCACCGCATCGCGTTCAGTTGCTTATTTATTTTTTATCATATACTCGAATTCTACAGTTGGCCAACTCGAAATTAAAATTTACTTTTCAAGATCATCCACAATATCTTCCAAACTTTCGTTCTTACCTGCGAACCTGTCAATCACATCTGGTACCATATCCAATAACTTCACGATCGTCTCCTGATTCTTAATGTTCACAAGCTTCGTCTGTCCATCTTTAATAACAAGTACAGCACTTGGAGTCATCTTTCCTCCAATTCCTCCTCCACTTTTATCTTTCTTGTCTCCAGAGAAAGCTCCTGCACCCATTCCGAAGGAGACATCTACTAATGGTAAGATGATGGTATCTTTGATATAGATAGGTTCTCCTACGACTGTTTTTGATGTTAAGAATCCTTCCATGCCGTCAAATAGTGAACCCATGGTATCTTTTAAATTTTCTTTGCTCATTTTAGTTGCCTCCTATCATTCTTAATGCTCGGTCTTTTTGTTTTATTAGTTCATCTTTGTCTTTGTATATTTTCCATAACAGCTGTAAGATCTTATATCTTCTTATACTTCCTTTGATCTTTAAATGTCCTTTTAGAGTTCTTTTTTCAAAGTCTGGTGTAATATCTATGCGATCTCCGTAAATTGGAATCAGTACCGCTGCCCATCCTAAGACTTTCCCTGTGTAATATGGGTCTTCGAAACCAAATGTTATCTGTGCATTTAGTTTCTGCGGAAGCAACAGCTTTACTGCATTTATTCCATATTCTTTGATTCTCTTTATTGCATTGATAATATCTTCGTCTTCTAAGATGTCTCCAACAGTCTCCATCTTATCTGTAATCTTACGAATCTTTGTTATGAGATTCTTGCATTTATTATAACACTTTTTGAGAAGATTCACGATTTTTTTGCCGAAAAACTCCTTGTCTTTCTTTGTTGATTCTTCTTTTTCATCCCATGTAAGATCAAATACGTCTTCTGAAGTCTTTTTTATTGTTATATCTTTTGCTTCCCGAACCACCTTTTTATCTGAAATTTGTTCTTGTACAGTATGCTTTTCCTGTTTTATCTCTTGTTTATTTTGTTTCGCTTCTTTTTTTGATTTCTTTTCAGATGTCGATTTTTTCTTATGTTTCTTCTTGTTTTTCTTCTTATCTTTCTCTGGATGCTCCCCTAATACAGACCAATGGTCCTTTCTTGAATCATATACCGGAATTCCAAAGATGCGGATTGCAAAGTTAAGTTCTTCTTCATAACACACCTTTGCCCGTAAAAATACGACTGCCCATGATACTTTCGCTTGTGCTTTCGGTGTTTTATCAGCAAAATCTCCTTCCATCTGGTAACAGATTGGAAATATCAGAAGGATTAAAAGTAACACGATCGGTATCAAGATCAGGATTCCTATGATCTTTAATATAAAAAATAGTATGCTCATTTATCTTCCCCGCAGAAATATGTTGTGATGTCTTTTAATTTTCCTTTATGATACAGATCATCGATCATACGTCTTAACATAACGACTGCATCATCTTTTCCTGCTGCCATCCCTACGATCGTAATATCTTTTTCTTTGTGAATATCTGATAATAATTCATTATAAGGATATATTTCCAGAAATGCACTGTTCCAGAGTGGCAGTGTGATACAATACAGTCTTGAAATTGATTTTTCTTTCTCTATTTTGCGAAGTAAGTGCCTCTTTTGTATTTTTAATATCTCTGATATGTATACACGTTCTGAAACTTTCACTCGTATTTCCTCCTGAAAATATCCCATCTTATCTTAGTGAATTTCCTGATAAAAGAAAAAAGGGATGTATTGCTACATCCCCATTCTATCATATATTCGTGTCGATTACTCGCCAAATTCACCGATTTTTACTACTTTTAACATATTTGTAACACCTTTTCCACGGTGGTTAGCTGGTCCTCCACCTGTTAAGACTAAGATATCATCTTTCTCTGCAAGTCCTGCTTCTAATACGATATCTGTTGCTTCATCTAACAGATCTTTTGTTGTCTCAGCTTTGTGAGATTTGAAAGGACGTACTCCCCAATAGATCTGCATCTGACGTACGATCGCATCATCTGGTGACAGACCGATGATCTGTGCATCTGGTTTGAATTTAGATACGATTCTTGTTGTAAATCCAGACATACTTGATGCTAAGATACATTTTGCATTGACATTATGTGCTGTCTGCACTGCAGAATAAGCGACTGCTGCGGAAATTCCACGATTTACATATTTAGATTTGTAATCTTTTACTTTTGTGCTTAAGTGGATTTCTGTTGAGATTGCAATCTGATTCATCATCTTGACAGCTTCTACAGGATATTTACCTTTAGCTGTTTCTCCAGATAACATGATCGCATCTGTTCCATCATAGATTGCGTTAGCTACGTCTGTAACCTCTGCTCTTGTTGGGCGTGGGTTACGGATCATGGAATCTAACATCTGTGTAGCTGTAACAACTGGTTTGAATGCATTGTTACATTTCTTGATGATCTCTTTCTGTAAGAATGGTACTTCTTCAGCTGGAATTTCTACACCAAGGTCTCCACGAGCTACCATGATACCAGCAGAAGATTCGATGATCGCATCAATGTTTTCAACACCTTCCATGTTTTCGATCTTAGAAATAACACCAACGTGCATGTTGTGTGCTCCGATGATCTCTTTGATCTCTTCTACAGCTTCTGCATTACGGATGAATGATGCTGCGATGAAGTCGATTCCATTCTCAAGACCGAATTCGATATCTGCTTTATCTTTTTCTGTGATAGATGGTAAGTTAACTCTTACGTTAGGTACGTTAACACCCTTACGGCTTCCTAAAAGTCCTCCGTTGATAACGTCACATACGATATCTGTTCCATCTTTGATCTCTTTAACTTTTAACTCAATTAATCCGTCATCGATCAGGATTGTGTTTCCAGCTTCTACATCCTGTGGAAGTTCCGCATATGTAATGCTGGTAATCTCATTATTTCCTTTGATGTCTCTTGTTGTCAGTGTATATTCCTGACCTGTTACTAATTCAACATCATCATCTGTTTCTAATAATCCTGTACGGATCTCTGGTCCTTTTGTATCAAGTAAAATAGCGATTGGTAAATTCAGTTCTTCTCTAAACTTCTTAATTCTCTTGATACGTCCTAACTGTTCTTCATGATCTCCATGAGAGAAGTTTAAACGGGCAATGTCCATTCCTGAACGCATCAGGTCTTTTAATACCTCATCGTCATCTGTTGCAGGTCCCATTGTACAAATGATTTTTGTCTTCTTGGTTAGCATAATTTTTCTCCTTTGGTTTCAAAATATATTTAAATAATAAACAACTCACCTTTTCACATGCTTATGGGTAAATAAATGATCTTGACAATATTCATAATTCCCATCGCATTTTGAACAATAACGAAATTCCAATTCTGGATCGTCAAGTTCTGTTCTGTGGCACACTGCACATTCGTGCATCGCACCATTCTTCTTCTTTGGCGTGATCGTCTTAGCTTTGTACGCTCTTGCCTTCTTCTTATGTATTGTTTTAGCCTTGAAGTTTGCTCCCATTCTTCGGATCTTCTTCATAGAGAAGAAAAATAGTAGAAAATTTAACAAAGCTGCAACTATAGATACTTTAACCGAAATTCCGGCAACTGTAAAGCCTGAACTTAAAAAAATGTAGATTAAATATAATCCATCTAAGTATCCAAGCCATTTTACCTTGATTGGAAGGATCATATACAAATATACTTCCATCTCTGGGAACATAGACGCATATGCTAAAAATAACGTCATGTTCAGATAAAAAGTATCCATGTTAACAAACGCTCCATAGCCTTCTCCATATGCGAATGTAAGGATCGCATAAGTTAAAAATGCCCCAACGATCGTTCCTAAAACTCCGATCAAATAATACATATTAAATCGGAAAGTACCCCATACCTGCTCTAATGAGCTTCCGATAGAGTAATAAAATAATAATACAAATATTACAAAGATCAAATTCGTCTCTGGTCCGATCAGTAAAAATGTTACTAATCTCCAGACTTGTCCGTGAAGGATCAGATACGGATTCAATTCCAGTAAGCTGTATAATTGTGGTGATATATTTGCGATCACAAATCCAACCGCATATAATAAAACTATGATCTTTGGAAGATCTGAAATTGCATATTTGCCAAATTTCTCTTCCAGTTTATTTAGCCACATAAAAAACCTTTCTTATCATCAATCAATATTAAAACATATTTTTCTTACCCAGGATGTATCCTCCAAAAATTGTGAGAATTAAAGATACGATCACTAGGATCAAAAATCCATATGGTGAATGTGCTAATGGTACTGGAACATTCATTCCCCAAAAACTTGCGATCATCGTTGGAATCGACATAACGATCGTGATGATTGCAAGAACTTTCATTACTATGTTCAGATTATTTGAGATAACTGATGCATATGCATCCATTGTACCACTTAAGATATTACTATAAATATCCGCCATCTCAATAGCCTGTTTATTCTCTATGATAACATCATCCAGTAATTCCTCATCTTCCGGGTACTGTTTGATCTTATCAATCTTTAGCATCTTCTCAAGTACCAGTTCGTTTGATCTTAAGGATGTAGAAAAGTAAACCAAACTCTTCTCTAATTCCAAAAGCTCTATAAGTTCCTGATTCTTCGTTGAGATGTGAAGCTGTTTTTCAACAGAATCACTCTTTTTATCAATGATTCGCAGATATTGAAGATATAATGATGCATTCCTGTAAAGTATCTGTAAGATAAATCTTGTACGCTTAAATGTCCAGAAATTTCTAACTCTTCCATTCTTAAAGTCTGCAAGAACAGAAGTATCTTCAAGACATACTGTAATGATCACTTTCTCAGTCAGAATAATACCACATGGAATCGTTAAGAAATATTCTTTTTCTTTTCGTTCCTCTGTTGTTGGTACGTCTACGATAAACAAGGTATAACCTTCTTCCACCTCGATATGCGAACGTTCTTCTTCGTCCAAAGGGGCTCTAAGATCATCAATATCTATCTTATATTCTGCCGCAATCGTTGCAAGTTCTGCCGCTGTGGGATGAACTAACGATATCCAGGTACCTTCCATAGGTTCACTGATTTCATGAATCTGATGATCCATCGTGCGATAATACTTGATCATTGTCCGCTCCTTTCTATGGAAGTGCCTTGTCCATAAGTTTCCCACAAAACAGGGCTCTGTATTCTCACAGATCCTGTTTTCTTCTTTGGAATATCTAAAACTCCAAACTTTTACCTATTTCATTATAAAGAACTCATTTTGCTTTGTCAATTAACAGTACTGTACCAACTGGAAGTGTTAACTCCCTAATTTTTTTGTTACTTTTTGCTAAATTTTCCACTGTTGTTTTGTGCATATTGGCTATATCAAGGATTGTTTCTCCTTTTTTTACAATATATGGAGTGTATGCATTTTCTGCAACACTTAAAAATCCAGGAACACATAATTCATCACCGATCTGTAAATTATACACATTAACAAAAGGATTTTCTCTCATGATATCTCTTACCTTCACTCCATATGCCTTTGCGATCTGATACAGGCTGTCTTTTTCTTTTACAATATAAACTGTTCCTTTGCATGTATTTGTTTGACTCATTTTTAAGAATTCCTTCGCTTTTTTATAGAATATGCAGCAGCATTTCCTTGTTTCCACTATTTTCCCCCGATTTTTTAGATAATATTCCTATTTGCAATTATTTTGAAAATGATTATAATAGATATAATGTCCATGTATATTGGACAGATATGTTTTTTTAACATTATTTTAACGCTTGAAATTATAGTATTTTATAGAAAGCAGGTATACGAGAAGATGAAACGATTAGGAATTGATATTGGCTCAACGACAGTCAAGGTCGCTGTCATCGACGAACAACATAATATACTTTTCTCTGATTATCAGAGACATTTTGCTAAGATTCAGGAAACACTATCTTCCTTATTAAGAAAAGCAAAAGACCAGATCGGAGAAGTGACGTTTGCTCCAACCGTTACCGGTTCCGGAGGACTTTCCATTTCTTCTTACTTAGACATCCCATTCTGTCAGGAAGTTGTCTGTGTATCCAGTGCATTACAGGATTACGCTCCTCAGACAGATGTTGCCATCGAGCTTGGTGGTGAGGATGCAAAGATCATTTATTTCACACATGGAATCGATCAGCGTATGAATGGTGTCTGTGCTGGTGGTACAGGATCATTTATCGACCAGATGGCTTCTTTATTACAGACAGATGCCGGCGGATTAAACGAATATGCAAAAGATTATGACACAATCTATCCGATCGCAGCCCGCTGCGGTGTATTTGCAAAGACTGATATCCAGCCTCTGATCAACGAAGGTGCAACAAAACCAAACCTTGCTGCCTCTATTTTCCAGGCAGTTGTAAACCAGACGATCAGTGGTCTTGCATGTGGTAAACCAATCCGTGGAAACGTTGCTTTCCTTGGAGGTCCTCTTCATTTCCTTACAGAATTAAAAGAGGCATTTATCCGTACATTAAACTTAAAAGATGATGAGATCATTGCTCCAACTCACTCTCATTTATTCGCAGCTGTCGGTGCTGCCTTAAATGCAAAAGAGGAAGTTACAACTGATTTTGAACATTTATTAAAGCAGTTTGAGAAGAAGATTGAGCTTCAGCAGGAAGTTGACCGTTTAGAACCTTTATTTAAGAGCGAACAAGAATATAAGAGTTTCGTAAAAGATCATAACCGCCATGTTGTAAAACGCGGAGATCTTTCTACATATAAAGGAAATTGTTACTTAGGGATCGATGCCGGTTCCACTACAACAAAAGTTGCTTTAGCTGGTGAGGATGGAGAACTTCTTTACAGCTACTACAATAATAACAACGGAAGTCCGCTTCACGCTGTTGTCGAGGCACTTCATGAGATTGATAAACAGATGCCAAAAGAAGCCAAGATCGTATCTTCCTGTTCGACAGGATACGGAGAACATCTGATCAAGGCTGCGTTAAACCTTGATTTTGGTGAAGTTGAAACAATTGCGCATTACTATGCTGCTGCATTCTTTGATCCTGATGTTGACTGTATCCTTGATATCGGTGGCCAGGATATGAAATGTATCCGTATCAAAAACGGTGTCGTTGATGATGTACAGTTAAATGAAGCCTGTTCTTCAGGTTGCGGATCATTTATTGAAACATTCGCAAAATCCTTAAATCATTCCGTACAGGAATTTGCAAAAGTTGCCTTAACAGCACAGAATCCGATTGATCTTGGATCACGTTGTACAGTGTTTATGAACTCTAAGGTAAAACAGGCACAGAAAGAAGGAGCAAGTGTTGGAGATATCTCTGCTGGTCTTGCTTACTCTGTTATCAAGAATGCTTTATACAAAGTTATCAAATTAACAGATCCTTCTGATCTTGGAAAACATATCGTTGTACAGGGTGGTACATTTTATAATGATGCGGTTCTTCGAAGCTTTGAACGTATCTCTAGATGCCATGCTGTAAGACCTGATATCGCTGGTATCATGGGAGCTTTCGGTTCTGCACTGATCGCCAGAGAACGTTATGAAGCAGATATGGAAACTTCTATGCTTCCTTTAGAAGAGATCTTTGCTATGAGTGTTGATACATCTACCTCTTCAAGTGTTCTCATGGCTCAGCGTCTGCTGTTCCAGTGTTCTTTGGTCCGCAGACGGCTGATGGCCCGGGCCAGCTGGGCCTCCGCGTTCCGGTGCTCCTGCATACTTTTCTTTTGCAGAAGGGCCTCCTTTGCGGCGTCCTCCGCCCGTCTTGCCCGGTTGACGTCAATGTCCTCCGGCCGTTCTGCCGTGGACACCAGAAGCATGACCTCCCCCGCTTCGACCTTCACCAGTCCGGCGGAAACAGCCGCCGTCCGCAGTGGGCCGCCCACCGGCTGAAACCGCAGTTCCCCCGGCACCACAGCCGCGATCATATTGCTGTGGTGGGAGAGGATCCCCATTGCGCCGTCCGTACAGGGAACCACCATGAATTCGCAGTCACCGTCAAAGAACAGAGTGTCCGAGGCCAGGATCCGTGCGTGAAACGCGCTCATCAGACCTCACCCTCCTCGATCTTTTTCGCTTTGGCGACCACATCGTCCAGCGTACCCACATTGTAGAAGGCCGCCTCCGGATACTGGTCCATTTCGCCGTCCACGATGGCGGCAAAGCCCCGCAGCGTCTCCTTCAAAGGGACATACACGCCGGGGATACCGGTGAATTTTTCAGCTACATGGGTGGGCTGCGCCAGAAAGCGCTGGATGCGGCGGGCGCGGTTCACGGTCTGCCGGTCCTCATCGCTCAGCTCGTCCATGCCGAGAATGGCGATGATGTCCTGTAATTCCTGATATTTTTGCAGCGTCTCCTGTACCCTCCGGGCGATGCGGTAATGCTCCGCGCCCACAATGTCCGCCTCCAAAATCCGGGAGGAGGATTCCAGTGGGTCCACGGCGGGGTAAATGCCCTGCTCGGAGATCTTCCGGCTCAGCACCGTGGTGGCATCCAGATGGGCAAAGGTGGTGGCGGTGGCGGGGTCAGTCAAATCGTCGGCGGGCACATAGACTGCCTGTACCGAGGTGACGGAGCCATCCTTCGTGGAGGTGATGCGCTCCTGTAACTGGCCCATTTCGTTGGCCAGCGTAGGCTGATAGCCCACGGCGGAGGGCATCCGGCCCATCAGGGCCGAGACCTCGC
>ERZ772872.3772-NODE-3772-length-11049-cov-3.054484_pt1 | contig 11049 bp, 12 predicted proteins | sample MGYA00512132_ERZ772872 | MGnify/ENA primary metagenome ERZ772872 (study PRJEB29015, sample SAMEA2737724) | human gut metagenome | biome: human gut; feature: human-associated habitat; material: faeces | place: China | collected 2012 ... | reverse complement strand
TCCGGAAATTCCTGATCCTGCCGCAGATGATTCATTTTTAAGCCATTCTGCTTAACAACCTGCCCCTCATCCGGCTCTTCTAATATCTCTATCATTTCAGATTCCGGTCTCCTCACACTTCCAAAATTCGAGCGGATCAGAAGCTTCTTCTCCTCCCACTCACTTCCCGTGAGTGACCAGAAGAGATGCGGATAACCATCCTTATCCATTCCTGCCAGGAAATGGTTCTGGCTGCCGGTCTCCCGGTATAATCCATTATGGAGCACCGGGTAAAATCCTTCATACTTTCTGTTAAATTCTTCCACATTCATTTTTCAAAAACTGATCCTTTCCTATTTCTGAAATCTGTTGTGTTCGTTCACGTGTACGTTACCGTGGCTCTATAAGCTGATTATGCATGACACATATACACATGTCAATACGTGAATTGTTCACAAAAATACTTTCTCTTTTTATGCATCTCTCACAATGACCCAGAGAGAATTTTTCTCCCCGGGTAAATTCTGCCCGCTGCTGAAACGTACCGGCAAGTATTCCTTACAACAGAAGAAAGAATCCTGTAAACAGGATTCCCCCACCTGCGGCGGGTCGCTTTTGCGGCATAATACATCGCCGCTACAGTGCGACCCTCGCGGAGCGTTTTTCATTCATAGGATGTATTTTCCTATGAATAAAAAAAAGACCAGCTATCCGAAGATAACTGGTCTTAATCTGCTCTAAAAATCTTATTCGCAAACGTATGGCATAAGAGCAACGTGACGTGCTCTCTTGATTGCTACTGTAAGAGCTCTCTGATGTTTTGCACAGTTTCCTGTGATTCTGCGGGGAAGGATCTTTCCTCTCTCAGAGATGTATCTCTTTAATTTGTTTGTATCTTTGTAGTCAATTACGTTGTCTTTACCACAGAATACACAAACTTTTTTTCTTCTATGCATTGGACGTCTCTTCATTGGAGCGCCTTCTCTATCTGCTGCTTTATTGAAAGCCATGATTATTACCTCCTGTTAGGTTTAGTTAAATGGTAACTCTTCATCAATTCCATCTGGAATATTCATGAAGCCATCGCCTGCTGCACTGCTTGGTGATGGTCTGTCTGAAGGTGTGAACCCGGAATTGTCACCGGCTGCATTCTTACTCTCTGCAAATTCACATTCTTCCACAACAACATCTGTTGTATATACTTTCTGACCGTCTTTGTTCGTATAGCTTCCTGTCTGGATACGTCCGGTTACGACAACCTTTGTTCCTTTACGGAGATACTTTTCTGCAAATTCACCAAGTTTACCGAATGCCACACATCCGATAAAGTCTGCGGTCTGATCTCCATCACGCTTGAATCTGCGGTCAACTGCCAGTGTATATCTTGCGATTGCTGTTGCCTGTTCACCCTGTGAGTAACGTACTTCAGGGTCTCTGGTCAATCGTCCCATAAGAATAACTTTATTCATATACGATTTCCTCTCTTCTATGACCAGCGGTTATTATACCTGCTGATTCTCTCTATGCCTCGTCTTTTCTAACGCATAAGAAACGAAGAACATTGTCCATGATACGAACATCCTGCTCAACAGCAGCTGGAACTGTTGCTTCAGCTTCGAACTGGATGAAGTAGTAATAACCTTCGCTCATCTTCTGGATGTCGTAAGCTAATTTTTTCTTACCCCAGTCTTCAACTTCTGTTACAGTACCGCCGGCACGTACGATATAATCTTTTGCCTTCTCTACTGTAGCTGTTCTCGCATCATCTTCGATCTTTGCACTAACAACGAGTGCTAACTCATATTTATTCATGCGAATTTTCCTCCTTTTGGTCTCTGGCCCATTCTTTCAGTGAATGAGCAAGGAATAATAATATATCACGAGCATCTACTATAGCACGGATTCCGCATGATTTCAAGCTTTTTTTCGAATTTCTTTTGTATTTTTTTCTACAAGCTTCCGTGCGATCATAATCTGATGTCCACAGCCGGTGCATTTTAACCGGAAGTCCGCTCCCACGCGCAAAATCTCCCATTCACTGCTGCCGCACGGATGCTGTTTTTTTAATCTGACGATATCGCCTACCTCGTATTCTAATTTTTCCATATCTGTTCCTGCCCTCAGTCTGTATTGTTTATCCTGATTTTTCCTGATCATTTCATCTGCTGTCTATGCAGCCGGATCTTCCAGCCAGAACCCCGGAAGTTTCCCAACATTCCCTTCAAACTTATACCTCAATCTGTCCGAAAACCTCTCCCAGTCCTGCCTGGATCAGCAGATCGGCACGGCTATCCATCGACGTCGTCGATTTATTGATGAGCACCAGCTTATTTCCACGGTAATAATCGATCAGTCCTGCTGCCGGGTAAACCGCCAGTGACGTACCGCCGATAATGAGCATGTCCGCATGACTGATATAGTAGACTGCATCCTCTAATGTCTGCTGGTTCAATCCTTCCTCATACAAAACAACATCCGGTTTGATCTGTCCGCCGCAGCTGTCACATACCGGCACTCCTTTGGAATTTAAGATGTACTCTGCGTCAAATTCCTTTCCACATTTTCTGCAATAGTTTCTATGGACGCTGCCGTGCAGTTCCAGAACATTTTTGCTTCCGGCCGCCTGATGCAGTCCGTCTATATTCTGGGTTACGACCGCTTTTAGTTTCCCTGCCTTTTCCAGTTCTGCCAGTTTGTAATGTGTCGTGTTCGGTTTTGCGGTGAGACAGAGCATCTTATCCCGGTAAAAACGATAGAACTCCTCCGTATGGCTTACATAAAAAGTATGACTTAGGATCGTTTCCGGTGGATAATCATACTTCTGATTATAAAGTCCATCCACGCTCCGGAAATCCGGAATCCCGCTCTCCGTGGACACGCCCGCGCCGCCGAAGAATACGATATTTTCATGCGTATCAATCAATCTCTGCAGTTCTTCGATTTTTCTTTCCTCTTCCATCTGTCATTCCTCCTTCTGACCAATTATTACCGGTTCCGCCGCACGCCCAGAACGACGAACCGTCCAGTCGTATCGCTCGCCGCACAGGTGGACAGCACAATAATATGGCTGTGTTCATCCATCTCCGGCTGCTCCACCGGGATCTCTGACCGCGCCGCCATGGTATTCAGATACTGTACAAACGCTTCACCCCCGCCGGAATACAGCGTGTAGACATCACTGTCTGCCTCCGTATAAAAGGCAGAAAAAATCTGGTACACATCGTTTGATTCCGGCGTCAGCATCCAGAAATAGACGCTGTCCCTATATTTTTCCTGCTCCTTCATCTGTTTCAATTTTCCGAACATGGAGAGATTCTTCATATTATGACCGTAAACGATTGTGTTTCCATCACTGAAATCACCCTGATTCTGGTAATCGAGGAAAATGGAACCCGCAAAGTTGCTCGTTCCCTCGTACGTCGTATGAAGATACGCATCGTTGTCCGGCCCCTGTACGACCGGGTAACTGATGTCGAGAGCTTCGATATAAAGCCATCCCTTCACATCCGGATTAATCGCTTTTAAGGATTCAAAATCGACGGCAAGCGGCGGTTCTGTCGGATACGACAGTGGTTCCGGCTCCGGTTCGGAAGGCTCCGCCGGTTCGGATTCCGCCTGCGGCTCCTCTGTTTTCGTCAGTGCCGGTGTCTCCGGTGTTTTTGTAATTTCCGTCGTATACTGCTGCAGATCCCGGTATTCATCCGTGCCGGTCTTGTAATCCAGGTAAATGCCGATCAGCTTGTACCCGGAAAAGCAGAAAACAGCAAGTGCCGCTAAAAATACCAGAGTCCAAAGCGGATTGCCGCGTTTTTTCTGTTTCTTTTTCTGTTTTCCCATGCGTCTCCTTTATCACTTTTTTACTGTCTGCGCTGTTTTCTGGAAGCGCTCTGAATTTGTCTCAATTATAAGCGTGCCCCTTTCTTTTGTCAACTTATGCCCCCGGAAAAGGATTGCACCCGCCCCCATCTTATGATAGACTAAAAGTCGACTGACAAGTCACTTGTGAATACAGTAACACACCACATACATGAGGAGGAATTCCATATGCGAACAATCAAAAAAGTCGCCTCGCACATCTTCATTGATGGCTTCGGCGGCATGACGCAGGGTCTTTTTGCAACCCTGATTATCGGTACGATGATTCAGCAGATCGGTCTTCTGATCGGCGGTTCGACCGGAAATGTGATCTATCTGCTTGGAAAAGCTGCCGCAGCCCTGACAAGTGCCGGTATCGGTGTCGGCGTGGCAGTGAAATATGGGGAAAGCCCGCTTGTCACGGTTTCTGCAGCCGTCGCCGCCATGGTCGGCGGTTATGCCGGCAAGATCACCGGCGGCACATTCTTTGTGGACGGAAATGCCGTTCTGGCAGGACCTGGCGAACCGCTCGGCGCTTTCATCGCAGCTTTCGCAGGCATCACCTGCGGCCATCTGGTTTCCGGCAAGACCAAGGTTGATATCATCGTGACACCAGTCATCACCATCGGAGCCGGTTCCGTTGTCGGACTGCTCGTCGGACCGCCGATCTCCCAGATGATGACAGGCCTTGGAAGCATCATCAACTGGGCAACGGAACAGCGGCCGTTCATCATGGGCATCGTTGTTTCGGTCGTCATGGGTATGGTTCTGACACTGCCGATCAGCTCCGCTGCACTCGGCATCATTCTGAATCTTTCCGGTCTTGCCGCCGGTGCCGCAACGATCGGCTGCTGCTGCAACATGGTCGGATTCGCGGTTGCAAGTTATCGGGAAAACAAATTCGGCGGCCTTGTCGCACAGGGTCTTGGAACCTCGATGCTTCAGGTGCCGAACATCATGCGTCATCCGCTGATCTGGCTGCCCGTCATCTTCTCGAGTGCGATTTTAGGACCGGTTTCCACCATAATTGCCAATATGCAGAATAATGCAACGGGAAGCGGCATGGGCTCTGCAGGTCTTGTCGGACAGATCACAACCTACCAGACCATGATCGCTTATGATGATCCGAAGCTCGTCATCATCAAAATCATTCTGCTCCACTTCGTGCTTCCGGCTGTGATCACCTTGTTCTTCTCAGAGGTATTCCGCAAGGCAAACCTGATCAAATCCGGCGATATGGCTTTGAATCTGTAATCTGTATTTTTAAAAGGGAATGGAACTGCGCATCCGGCAGCTCCATTCCCTTTTTTATCCACATTTCTCTTCTGATTTTTTCTGTTTTTACACCGTTTCTTCTGCGTTTTCCGCATTTTCCACTGCCGCGGCCAATTCAGCTTCCGCTGCCGCTTCTTCTGTCTCCGTTTCTTTCCCCGGCCGCACGCGGTGTGCCTCTACCATTGGCTCAATGGTCTGTGCCATCAGCAGATGGATCATGTCAAGGCTCCGCTCGCGGAACCGCGACGGCAGAAGCGGCGCGATCGCCACATCCGTCACGAGGGATTCAAGGCCCTCGATAATCAGATCCTTGCCCGGCGTCTCATTCCACTCCAGTCTGATCCGCTCGAAATCACGCTGGAAAATGATTTTGACCTTCCGTCTTGCGGCCTCTTCCAGAAATGCAAACTCAAGCTTCAGCACCAGTTCGCCGTCTTCATTCTCCGCAAACTGTCCCGTCGTTCCGAGCAGATACGATTCCTCGTTTTCCACCCATTCTACAACTTTGGACCCCGTAAGACCGATCGCAATGCGCTGTGTTTTTTCTCCCTCGGTCAGCTCGACAAAGAAACGGCCTTTTTCATAGAAGAAACCGATGCGGCGGATGCCGTCGGAAAAGTTGTTGTGGAAGACCTGCAGCGTCAGCGGAAACATGCCGACATGCGTGTCCTCCATTTTATATTCTTTTCCGTGCAGAAGCTGCGCCATGTCGATCTGACGCGGTGTTCCGCTGTTCCGCGGCCCAGGTGTTCTCCGCTTCCAGCCGCCGCGCAGGATTCTTCCCGGTGTCTCTTTCGCACCCTCCAGATCACGGCAGGTCTGCACCAGCTTCTGATATGCCATCGGGCTTTCCGCCTCGCCGGATTTCAGCTCTGCACCAAATTCCGCGCCGAAATACTTCCGCACAATGTCGAGCATCTCACACGTCTGGAACAGCTCGTTGCTGCCCGCATTCGTCACAATCACCACGCCGGTATCCGGGTAACCGAGTACGTTCTGCCCCAGCATGCCATTGAACGCAAAGCTGCCCAGCCGCTCCTCCATCCAGACCTGGTAACCATAGCCATATTTTCCCATCTTTTCCGGCGGTGTCGCATGAACGGAGGTGGACGCTGCGACCCATTCCGCCGGGACGATCTGTTTTCCTTCGAATTTTCCGCCGTTCACGTACATCACCCCGAGCTTGGCCGCGTCCTCCGGGCACAGGAAGAGGCCCCAGCCGCCTTTCGTAATCCCTGCCGGGCAGCTCTCCCAGAAGACTTTCCGGATGCCAAGAGGCTCAAACAGACGCGGCCGCAGGTAATCTACCATTTTCATGCCGGTGCGCTCCTGTATGATTGCAGACAGCAGATACGTGTTCATACTGTTGTACTCAAACGCTTCGCCCGGCGTTCCCTTGACCGGCGCATTTAAGAAGCTGTCCACCCAGTCGTTGCCGGAAACAACGCCCATCTCGTTGAACTGTACGCCGCTCTTCATTGTCAGAAGATGCTCCACGGTCAGATTCGGGCGCAGGATCTTCTGCAGCAGACCGTTTCGTTTTTCAAAAATATCATAGACGTTCTCGTCCAGGGAAAGTTTTCCTTCACTGATCAGAAAACCGACCGCCATGCCGGTGATGCTCTTGCACATCGAATACGTCGCGTGCCAGATGCCGCTGCGGTATGGGGCGAAATTGCATTCGCAGATGACATGTCCGTTCCGCAGGACCAGCAGGTGATGCATGTCCGTATGGTGGGCGGCGGCGAGCTCACGAAGCATCTGCGTCAGCTTTTCCGAGGAGATTCCCTCACTCTCCGGCGTCACACGCGGAAAATATGTCTCCGGAGATGCAAAATCCCCGAACGCTTCCTTCTGCGGCGCAAAGTCCGTCTTTCCCATATGTCCTGTCGTCCCACTCATAAATCCCCAGATCATTTCCATTGCGGTTAACTGTTCTTTCGCTGCCATGTACGATGCCTCCTGTCTCATGCGGTTGGATTTCCCTGTTTTTCCAGTTTTCCTCATTATATCCAGATTCCTTGAAAATCGCAATGCTTCTTCTGATAAAAAAGAACCGACATAGAAATCTGTATTTCAATTTCTGCCGGTTCTTTTCCGAGATGACGCATCAGACACCAATGGATTACCTCAACCGCCAGCGGATCGAGCAGGCCTGCTGCCAGCTGGCTACCACCGATGATTCCATCACGGAGATCGCCTACCGGAATGGCTTTAATGATCTGAGCTATTTTATCCGTACCTTCAAAAAGTACAAGGGGATCACCCCCGGCAAATATAAAAGACGCTGAAATATTTTTCCACATCTTAATGGCACATATCAGTGTATTACATGACAAAAAGCAGGATCTCGCACATATTGCGGATATCCTGCTTTTTGAGGAATTGGGCTGTTTTATGTAAATACAGCTTTTTCGGCCTGGCGGAGAACAGTCATGCCGGAACGGATTCCCGTTTTGCAGACGGGCTATGTTCATGTCTTTATGAATACATGCTACTCTTCTGTATGAGAAAAAAAGCCGGCAGGGCAGATTTTCTGCATGAAAAAGCCGACGCAGATCGTGAAGGAGCCTGATCTCTGTTTACGCAGTGACCAGCACCAGATTATGTCGTAATTGAAAGCGGATACGATCATCCACCTCACTGCTTGCTTCTGACCAACGGATATCTCACACAGTTGGTCCATCTACTCGAAGGGATTCCACTGCTGCATAGAACTCTGCTTGCGAAATGCCTGTACGCTGCACCGGAACGTGCAGCAGAATATGATACAGTTAAAAACGATCCGGCCGCATTATAGCCGCCGGATGTTTCCTGCTTGTCTTATTCTAACAAATGCCTCTTTAAAATGCAAGAAATTTCAGAACATTTCGCTCTTCATTTTCCGACGGCAAAAGTCTATTTCCTACAGATTTTTCACCGCGTCTATAAACCTTTTTCCGTATTTTTCGTACTTGTGCCTGCCGACTCCTGTCACATTCAGCATTTCCTCCTCGTTTCCGGGCTTCAGAATGCACATATGGATAAGGGTTTTGTCGGAAAAGACCATATAAGGGGGGATTTTTTCCTCTCTGGCGATTTCCAGGCGAAGAGCACGGAGCTTCTGAAAAAGGGGCTCATCCTGTTCTCCCAGCTCCCCGACTGCAGATTTCGGAAGTCTGCTCCGTTTCTCTTTTTTCTTCGTCTCCAGCTCTTTTGACATTTTCATTGTGAGGATATGCGCCTCCTCCAGAAGTGACCTGGAAGCGGCGGTCAGCTTCACAATCGTATATCCGTCATCCGTCAGATAAAGATATTCCTTCAGTACCAGATAATTAAAGATCTGCCGCAGCCGGTGTGCCGGAATCTTTGCACAGACTCCATATTCCGGATTTCCATCCATCTCATACTGCCGGATCTTCGCCGTAGATGCGCCGCGCAGAGTATCCAGGATCACGTTCACCCCGTATCTCTGACCACTGCTTTCCACGCACCGGATCATTGCCCTGGCCTCCTGGCTCACATCCTGCTCTTCAAACTCGGTCTGACAGTTCAGGCAGTTTCCGCAGTAGCTTTTTCCGTATTCCCCAAAATATTTCAGGATGTACTCACGCAGACAATCATGGGTAAAGCAGTAAAAGGTCATCTGCTTCAGCCTCTCCTGATCACGCTCCCGGACAAGGCGCCAGACTGCCGCTTCCATTTCCTGGTTATCCTGTCCTCTCTCGATAAGATACTGATTGGTAACCACATCCTTCCCGCTGTAAAGCAGGATACATTCCGCAGGATCGCCGTCACGGCCCGCACGGCCTGCTTCCTGATAATAGCCTTCCATGTTCTTCGGCATATTATAATGAATGACATAACGCACATCGGACTTGTCGATTCCCATTCCAAATGCATTAGTGGCTACCATCACACGACAGCGGTCATAAATAAAATCATCCTGATTGTTCCGGCGTTCCTCATCGGAAAGTCCTGCATGATATCTGGTGGCCGTGATGCCGTCACGGATCAGCTTTCCGCAGACCTCCTCCACCAGCTTTCTGGTGAGACAGTAGATGATTCCACTGTCGTCCGGATGCTCCAGTATGTAATCGTGTACTTCCTTATATTTATCTTTCGGTGTTTTCACTGCAAAATAAAGGTTTTCCCGGTCAAATCCTGTGGTTGTGCAAAAGGGATCCTGAAGCCCCAGAAGTCTTGCAATATCCTCCCTGACCTCCTTCGTGGCTGTAGCTGTAAATGCACCGATCACCGGTCTTTTTGGAAGCTGTGCAACAAACTCTGCGATCTTCAGATAGCTTGGCCGAAAATCCTGTCCCCACTGTGATACACAGTGTGACTCATCCACTGCGATCATGGAAATATCCGCACTCAGCGCAAAATCCAGAAACGCCTCTGTGGTAAGCCTCTCCGGTGCTACATAGATGATCGGATATCGTCCTGCCTTTGCATAGCGCAAGGCTGTGAAATACTGCCCCTGCGTCAGAGAGCTGTTGAGGTATGCTGCTGAGATGCCGACCTGGTTCAGGCTTCTCACCTGATCCTTCATAAGGGAGATCAACGGTGATATTACCAGTGTGATCCCCTTCATCATCAGTGCCGGTACCTGATAGCAGATGGATTTTCCTGCGCCGGTTGGCATCACTGCCAGAACATCTTTTCCTGCAAGAAGCGCATCGATCACCGCTTCCTGCCCTTCTCTGAATGTATCATACCCGAAATGGGTCTTTAAAAGTTCCTGTTTCGTCATAAATCGACATGATCCTTTCTGTTACGTTCCCACCGGAACTGTAACGCTTCTCTTTTTCATTGTCGAATCGCTGCTGTTTTCCGAATATTTCATTTTAACATATTTACAGATAAATTGCCAATTGATACAAAAAAATCACAATGCACTTCCTACCTGGTTTCCTGTTATAATGATATAAGAGAAAGAGTCTGTTTATACTGTTCCGCAGCAGAGGACCATGAATTCATGGAGTACCCGGGCCTCTGTTCAGTAACAGCCGGTATGCTCATAAAAAAAGGAGGGTTTGTTATGTGTAAAAGAAAAATAAAAACCATCGAAACAATTTTTTTCCTGATTCTTTTTTCTTCCCTTTTCCTGCATCGTTCTTCTCCGTTTCTCTACTCCCTGCTCTCACAATCTTTTCAAAAAAGTAACACTGCGAAAATCTCCTGAACCATATGCCAAATCCCATATTATGTCAACAGATATCCCACACCTTTTTTCGTCTGAATATAATCCGAAAGCCCGATTTCTTCCAGTTTTCTTCTAAGTCTCGTCACATTCACGGTCAGTGTATTGTCATCAATAAAGCTGTCCGACTCCCACAGCCGCATCATCAGCGTGTCTCTGCTCACCGCTTTTCCCTTGTGTTCCATTAAGACCTGCAGGATCCGCCACTCATTTTTCGTAAGTTCGATCTTTTCTCCCTGATACGTCAGAATCCCGTTTTCTTTATCCAGGATTGCTCCTTTGTGCTCCAACAGATTCGTGGCTCCAGCAAATTCATAGGTTCTTCGAAGCAGTGCCTGTACCTTAGCAGTAAGCACATTCAGGTCAAATGGTTTTGCGATAAAATCATCACCGCCCATGTTGACTGCCATGATGATGCTCATATTATCAGAAGCGGAAGAAAGGAAAAACACCGGTACTTTCGACACTTTCCGGATCTCCTGGCACCAGTAGAATCCATTGTAAAACGGAAGCCCGATATCCAGGATTACAAGCTGTGGATCTGTCTTTTTAAATTCTTCCATTACATTTTTGAAATCACGTACACATACTGTCTTATAATTCCACTTTTTCAAATGCGATGCCAGCCGCTCTGCGATCGTGTTATCGTCTTCAACAATCAGTATTTTATACATTTATTCCTGACTCTCCTAAACTCTCTTCTGGAAGTTTCCGTACACCTTAACCCCTTCATCTACCGTAGTAAATGCTTCCGG
>ERZ772872.3760-NODE-3760-length-11080-cov-3.541769_pt1 | contig 11080 bp, 9 predicted proteins | sample MGYA00512132_ERZ772872 | MGnify/ENA primary metagenome ERZ772872 (study PRJEB29015, sample SAMEA2737724) | human gut metagenome | biome: human gut; feature: human-associated habitat; material: faeces | place: China | collected 2012 ... | reverse complement strand
GGATTATGTATCCTGTTCACCATTCCGTGTGCCGATCGCTCGTTTAGCTGCAGCACAGGCTGCTATTGCAAATAAATAATTTGTTGTAAGGTAAAATGCTGCCTGTGCTGCATGCACAGTGCAGCAATTGCAAACAAATAATGTGTATTGCATAAATTAAAAAGGGGATATGTTATTTTTGGGAGAAGGTAATATATAGAGGGAAAACCCGCATGAACCGAAAGGTTTGTGCGGTTTTTTTTGTGTAAGGGTAAGGATTGACAATCCATATATTTGTCAATATAATTAAACTGAGAGTTTAATTAATAAAAAAGGAGAGGTATATGGGACGAAGAAAAAAAGAACCGAGGGCAGTACATAGAGAAAATATTGCGTCAGCGGCATCGGTATTGTTTATGGAAAATGGAATTACGGCAACTTCCATGAGCGATATAGCAAAAGCTGCCGGGTACAGCAAAGCTACGTTATATGTATATTTTGAAAACAAAGAGGAGATCGTTGGTCTGCTGGTTTTAGAGAGCATGCAAAAATTATATGGATATATAGTTGCTGCGTTAGAAGAGCAGCAGACAACAAGGGCGAGATACGATATGATCTGTAAAGGTTTAATACAGTATCAGGAGGAATTTCCGTTTTATTTTAAAATGGTGTTAGACAAAATTAATGTTGATTTTAAAGATCATGATTATCTGCCGGAAGAGAAAGCTACCTATCAGGTAGGGGAAGAAATCAATGAAAAAATGAAAGAATTTTTAGCGGCAGGCATTCAAAAAGGCGATTTGCGTGAAGATTTAAAAATAATGCCTACGATCTTTCAGCTTTGGGGAATGTTAGCAGGACTGATACAGCTTGCGGCGAATAAGGAAGAATATATCAAAATGTCGATGGATTTATCGAAGAGCGAATTTTTAGAGGATGGGTTTTGCATGCTGTATCATTCCATAGAAAATATTCCATAGAAAAAATACCAGAATAATAGAAAGAGGAGGAGTTTGAAATGAGTATATACAGAAAAAAGATAGTGATGATTCTTATTATGTTGTTTCTTCTTTTAGCATTAATTTTTGGAACTGCTTATATAGATCGTGTTGGAGAGTATAAGCGGGCTGTAAAGGAAACGACTATTGAAGAAGTAAATATTTCGGATATTCCGGATGGAGTTTATATCGGAGAATAAAATGAGATCGTTGATGAACAGAGAATAGACGTCGATACCGTTTCAGGTGCGACGAATTCGAGTATTGTTATTAAGAAGGCGGTTGAGGTTGCACTTAAAGGAGCTGCATAAAATTTTATTGGGAGTGAGTAAGTGTATGTTAGGAATCTATTTGAGTGGTACAGGCAATACGAAACATTGTGTTACAAGACTGGTGAAATTAATTGATGCGTCAGCCGATGTGGTTCCATTAGAGGATGAATCTGTTATTGATAAAATAAAAAGGAATGAAACGATTATCCTGGGATATCCGACGCAGTTTTCGAATGCACCATATATGATCAGAGATTTTATCCAAACGCATGTCTCTTTATGGAAGGGCAAGAAAATGATATGTGTCGCGACCATGGGAGCATTTAGCGGGGACGGCGCCGGATGTGCAGCGAGACTTCTGAAAAAATACGGAGCAGTAATCTTAGGCGGCGTACATATTAAAATGCCGGATTCCATATGTGACAGTAAAATGTTGAAAAAATCAGTGGAAGAAAATGAAAAGATCATCAGGAAAGCGGATGAAAAATTGAAAGTAGCTGCAGAACGGATCAGGCAGGGGGATTATCCTGCGGAGGGGCTGACAATTTTCGCCCATATAGCAGGACTTTTTGGACAAAGGCTCTGGTTTTATAAAAAAACGGCGGGATATACCGACCAGCTAAAAATAAATCAGGATTGCGTGGGATGTGGTAAGTGTGCAAAAATCTGCTCCATGAAAAATATCACGATGGAGAATGGAAGACCTCATCCAGGTGGCAAATGTACGATGTGTTACCGCTGTATATGTAATTGTCCACAAAAGGCGATCACACTTTTGGGAAGTAAAGTTATCTTGCAATATAAATTTGAAGATTCTTCCAATCTTACAAAAATGTAAGATTTATCAGGGAAATGTAAGCTAATAAAATGGCGGATGTGAGTATGTGAACCGTTACATTCACGGCGGGGAAGGAACGGCAGAGCAGGCTGCCGCGGCGATTGGCTTTGCAATATACAGAACCGATGAGATGGCAGATCTGATTTCTTATATGCGAAAATACAATGAGACTGCAAAGGCTGGAGATGACTTAAGATTTTATGGGTTTGACATGCAAAACTGGTCCTATAATCTGCAGTATCTGACCGAGGCATGTAAAGCGTCAGGAATCGACGTAACTGAACTGAAAAAATTAGAAGACAATGACGAGGCAGACGGCGGCTATGATATTGAGGAACAGACCAGGATTATAATGGAGATAAAAAAAGAATTGCAGGAATCAGATGCGAAAGACATTAAACAGGCAGATCATCTGGCAGATACGCTGCTGCAGAATATTTCTCTTGGAAAAGTGATCGATTCTGCCGTAGAAGGAAATGCGCTCAGAGATCAACGGATGGCAGAAAATGTGATGTGGATTCTTTCTATGGAAGAACAACGGGGGAATGCATGTATTTTTATTTCCGGTCACAATGGACATATAGAGCGGTCTGGAAATTATGGCACGGATAACAGGGTTATGGGAAATATTTTATCGGATGAACTTGGAGAAGGATATTTTGCAATAGGAACAGATTTTTACAAGACAAACTGCAATCTTCCGAAAAGTGATGGAAAGCGTATCACGCACACGTTTTATTCGTATGATCCTCTTGCAAAAGCCGCGAAGAAAGCCGGTTATGATATGTGCTGGCTGGATTTTTCAAAGGTTCCGGAAAATTCAAAACTGAAAGAACAGATTACAGATCATGTTTCTATGGGATCATTAGGAGAGGGTTACAGTGCGTTTTTTATGAGTATTTTCCCTCAAAGTTACCGCATATCACAATCGTCGGAAAAATTGTATGATGGAATGATTTTTGTGAAAAAGTAACAAAAACAAAACATATGTTTGCATTGCGCGGTGTTATGTGGTACATTTAAATCAAATATTACGATTGATATAGTACAGGGGGAGAACATGAAATTTCTTCATATCTCAGATTTACATATTGGGAAACGTGTCAATGAGTTTTCCATGATCGAAGATCAGAAATATATTTTACGGCAGATCAAAAAAATTGCATTGGAGCAGCAGGTGGATGCAGTTATGATCGCGGGGGATATTTATGATAAGCCAGTTCCGTCTGCAGAGGCGGTACAGTTGTTTGACAAGTTTCTGACAGAACTTGCAGATTGCGGGAAAAAGGTATTTGCAGTCAGTGGAAACCATGATTCAGCGGAACGCATTGCATTTGGTGCGCAGCTTATGAGCAGCCGGGAAGTTTATGTTTCTCCGGTTTATGATGGAGAGGTAAGATGCGTTACCTGTCAGGATGAATACGGAGAACTGTGTATCTGGCTGCTTCCGTTTATACGTCCTGCGGTTGTGCGCCATGCGTGGAGAAATGTGACAGAGGGGATATCTATTGGGAAAAATGATGCCGGGACAAAACAGGATCTTGCGAAAGAAGATAACGTGGAGACAGTGGAAACATATCAGGATGCACTGCAGTATGTCGTATCACACATGCCGGTAGACATATCAAAGCGTAATATATTAGTGGCACATCAGTTTGTGACAGGTGCAGCCCGTTGTGAGTCGGAAGAAGTTTCTGTTGGCGGATTAAACCAGATCGAGGCGGGAGTATTTAATATTTTTGATTACGTTGCACTGGGGCACATTCACAGTCCACAGTATATCAGCCGGGAGACACTGCGTTATTGCGGAACACCGCTCAAGTATTCTTTTTCAGAGGCAGAACAGGAAAAGTCTGTTGTTGTTATGGAGATAAAGGAGAAGGGGGATGTCTGTATTGAAAAGGTTCCATTGAAACCTCTTCGTGATCTGCGTAAGATTCGTGGAACCTACATGGAACTGATGTCAAAAGATTTTTATGAGGGCACAGAAACGGACGATTATCTGCAGATCACGCTGACTGATGAGGAAGATGTCCCGGATGGAATGGCGAAACTTCGGACGGTATATCCCAATCTGATGCAGCTTGTCTATGATAATAGCAGAACCAGACAGAGCAGGCAGGTTGAAGTGACGGAGCATGTGGAGCAAAAGTCAGAGATAGAATTGTTTGAAGAATTTTACGGGATACAAAATAATCAGCCGATGAATGAAGAACAGCAGAATTTTGTAAAAAAACTATTAGAGGAATTACATTAATATTGTAAATAACTATTTGATCTCAATATTATTATGTTTTCATAAAACAGGAAAAAGGAGCGGTTATGAAACCAGTCAGTCTTACAATAAGTGCATTTGGACCATATGCGGGAGAACAGACCATAGATTTTGAACGGCTTGGATCACAGGGATTATTCCTGATTACAGGAGATACCGGAGCAGGAAAGACTACAATTTTTGATGCGATCACATTTGCATTGTACGGGGAAGCCAGCGGTGATGTGCGCAAAGCGGATATGTTCCGCAGTAAATACGCCAAAGCGGATGTGAAAACATTTGTGCGTCTGACGTTTGAGTATGCAAATAAGCGGTATATCGTAGAACGCAATCCGGAATACATGCGTCCAAAAGGACGCGGAACCGGAATGACAATGGAAAAAGCGAATGCTACGTTAGAGTATCCGGATGACAGGGAACCGGTGACAAAAAGCAGAGAGGTTACACGTGCCATCACAGAACTGATTGGCTTAGACTGCAAACAGTTTACCCAGATAGCGATGATCGCACAGGGAGATTTTCAGAAAGTATTGTTTGCAAATACGGAGGAGAGAGGAAAGATCTTTCGACAGATATTCGGTACAGATATTTACCGTGTGCTGCAGGAACGGCTGAAAGATGCTGTGAAAAAGCAGTGGAGGGAATATGATGAACTGCGGCGCAGTATCAATCAGTATATGGATGGAATTGTTTGTGATAGTGATTCATTGAATGAAGAAGGGGCAGCAATCGCTGAAAAAATGAGCCTGCTCAAAAAAGAAAAGTTTGATGGCAGGGTGGAAGAGGGAATTTTGCTTTTAGAGCAGCTCTGCAAGGTACAGAAAGAGTCATTAGAATATTTACAGAATGAGAAACAGACACTTGATGAAAAGATCAGAAGTGTGGATGAACTCAGTGGAAAAGTACGGGAAAATACAAAAAGAAAGCAGTTATTAGAAGAGAAAAAGCAAAGATTAAAGGAATTAGAACCACTACTTATAAAGGCAAAAGAAGATATGTTGTACGCCCAAGAAGCAGCAAAAGACTGCGAAAGATTAGACAGGGCAGTGGAGGAATATGAAAAGAAGCTGACACTATATGAAAAAATCCAGAAACTTGACCTGGCACAGCGGACAAAACAGCAGGATATAGAAGAGAAAGTTCAAAAAAAGCAGCAGGAGGAACAGAGAAAAATCAGGCTGGAGGAAAAACTGCAGCAGGAGAAAGAAAATTTAAAATCATATGAGGGTGCTACTGTAGAAAAACAGCGTGTGGAACGGGAAATCCACGCAATTACAGAAAAAAGAGATTCGTTAGAAAATCAGAAAAAAAAGATTGTCGAACTGGAAACGGCACTTTCAGTCAGAAAGGAAAGTTTAAGTTTACAAAAGAAAACAGAAGATCATCTGTTAATGCAGGAACAAAAACTAAAAGAAGAACAGGAACAGAAGAAAGATGCTGCAGGCTGTGAAATTGTCTGTAAGAACGCATTAAATGATATCCGACAGAAAATAAGAAATCTGACAGAGATTACGGAACAGTTGGAAACGGCAGCAAAAGAAGTGAAAAGACTGGGCATGGAACAGGATAATGCACAGAAGAAGTATGATACGAAAAGCAGCGAACTGCAGCAGCAAAAAGAAATGTTAGAGCAGGTTTCCGACGCAGAAAGAAGGGAAAAACAGGCTGAAACAGAGAGTATTAAGGTATCGGAAGCGATACGCAGACAGGATGAGCTGGAAGATAAGTTAGAAGATTGGGAAAAAATCAGTAAAAACAGGGAAAAGGCACAAAAAGAGTATCAAAAAGAGGTCACAGCGCAAAAACAGATCAGTGAGCATTACAGGAAGATGGAGCAGCAATTCTGGGATGCACAGGCAGGAATATTGGCACAGGGACTGAAAGAAGAAGAACCGTGCCCGGTCTGTGGCTCAGTGCATCATCCCCTGCCGGCAGTTATACCACAGGAGACTCCGGAGAGGGATGAGTTAGAGAATGCGAAAGCGGAGGATGTAAAATCAAGGGAAAAAGTCAGCAGGCTGAGTGAAAAGGCACATCAGCTTATGGTACAGGAAGAAGAAAAAATATCTGCTGTATTAAAAGATGCAAAGGAATTATTGGGAATATCTGATGACAAAATGTCTTTAGCAGAGATCAGGCTGGAGAATCAAAAACAAAAGAATGCGAATGAGGTACAAAGACAAGAATATAAAAGTCAAAAAGAAAAGGCAAAGAATGATTTGGACACAAAGAATCTGTTAGAACAAAAGATGCAGGATACGCAGAATGAACTGACGCTGTTAAGTGAAAAGAAGAATGCCCTTGGACAGAAGAATGCTACGGCAAAGGAACGTTATACACAGCAGAAACAGCAGTGGGAGAAAAATATTGCTGACTGTGGCTTTATGCTGGAAAATACAGAAGATTCCCAGATTGTTTTATCACAGCTTTCCCAAATTGAAAGAGAACGAAATATGCAGTTTTTGCAGGCAAAAAAAGACAGGGAGCGTGTGGAACAGATTGCAGGTGAATTAAAAGAAAGTGAAGAATCAAAGCAAAAAATACGCGTAACGATCAGCAGCATCCAGGAAGAAATCGCAAAACTGACAGGAAATAAAGAGACTGTCGAAAAGCAGATGAGAACAGACATGCAGTCTGTATGCAGTCAGGCAGATATCTTCGGAAATACCGGCACTACTATCGTGCAGAAAATACAGGAAGCAGAGCACGAACAGATGGCTTTCGCAGAGGATGTGATTGTCATGATGCAAAATGCAGCCAGTGAAAAACAGGTGGAATTATCCAAAAAGCAGGAGAAAGAACGAAAAAAGGCTGCATTAGAAAAGCAGATTCCGCTTGATGAAACAGAAATAAAAGAACTTACCAGTCAGATCGGTGCGGCAGAAAATGAGATAATACGTTTACAGACAGAGTATGTAAACGAAGAAAAAGGTTTAAAAGAACTGAAAGAGCAGGTAGAAGATATTACAAAAGAGGAAGTACAGTCACAGATAGAAAAATGTACGGAACAAAAGAAAAATCTTGAAGAGTACAGGGAAAAGACGAGGGAAACCTATAATAATTACGAAAAAAATACGGAGAGTGAAAAAGGTGCCATTCAGGTACTTCTTGGTCAGATTAGGGAGACAGAAAAGTTGATAGCACTTCCGGAAGAAGAAATCGAAAAACAGGCGGAAGAACTGCGGACAAAAAGAAGTGAGATCGAAGAAAACAGGGCATCAAAATATACTTCTTATCATGCGAATATGAATATCTGTGAAAATGTCAGTAAAAAACAAAAGGAGATTGCACAGACTGAACAGAAATATGTCTGGATGAAGTCGCTTTCCGATACAGCAAGCGGTATGTTGACCGGAAAGGCAAAGATCGAATTAGAAACTTACGTGCAGATGGCTTACTTTGACCGGATATTGATCCGTGCAAACAGGAGAATGCTTACGATGAGCAGTGGGCAGTATGAACTGCAGCGTGAGGAGGAGACAGGAAGCCGCAAGGAAAAAGCAGGATTGGAACTTTGTGTGGTAGACCATTATAACGGAACAAAGCGCAGTGTCAAGACACTTTCCGGCGGAGAGTCATTTCAGGCATCATTGTCGCTTGCACTTGGATTGTCGGATGAGATACAGTCTTATGCAGGCGGAATCCGTATGGATTCCATGTTTGTGGATGAAGGGTTTGGCTCGCTTGATGAGGATGCCCTAGAGCAGGCATTAAAGGCATTGTTACAGCTTACAGAGGGTAATCGTCTGGTAGGCATCATTTCACATGTATCGGAACTAAAAGACCAGATTGACAAAAAAATCATTGTAACGAAGCATCGGACGCCGGAAGGTGTCAGCAGTGCTGCACAAGTGGAGTAAAATATAGTGAATTAGTATAAACTTTTTTTCTTGACTTCACCACTGTATAGTGCTATCATCTGAAATAGAGTGAGCAGAGCGTTCATGAAGGGGTACACCACCTTGGGTGTATTTCTTTGTGAACGCTTTTTTTGATTCATAGGAAATTACGTCCTATGAATCAAAAAGCCCTCCGGGCAGGATGCGCATCTCGCGGAGAAGAAGTTAGCTGTAAATAGCACTGCTCGAGTGCGAAAGAGTCGCAAGCGACTCTTTGTTTTTGCCTGAAAAAACAAAAGGAGGAAAATGAAAGGATTTATGGAGATCAATGGAAAGCATGCAACGTTGCCGGAAGGGACAACGATACTTGATTACTTAGAGCAGAATCATTACGTGTTAGCACAGATTGCAGTTGAGCACAATTATGTGATTTTAGACAGGGAAGATTATGCGAAAGTTGTTTTAAAGGATGATGACATTTTAGAAATTGTCAGTTTTATGGGTGGCGGCTGTTAAGCTGGCATAAGCGGAATATCTGGCAGAAATAAAGAAAATTGTAAAAGAAAAAAGAGTTGATAGCTGTGTTATCAGAAAAGATATAACAGTACAGACATAACAGAAAAGAGGAAAAAAATGAGTGAAATGACGAAAGATACATGGACATTAGGAGGACATGAGTTTACCTCCAGATTTATATTAGGTTCCGGAAAATATTCCTTAGAGCTGATTGATGCAGCAGTAAAAGAAGCAAAAGCAGAGATCGTGACGATGGCACTGCGACGTGCAAATGAGGGTGGTGTGGCAAATATCTTAGATTATATTCCAAAGAATGTGACATTGCTGCCAAATACATCCGGGGCACGAAATGCAGAGGAGGCAGTCCGTATTGCAAGACTGTCAAGACAGATCAGCGGCAGTGATTTTGTGAAAATCGAGGTCATTCATGATTCAAAATATCTGCTGCCGGACAATTATGAGACAGCGAAAGCAGTAGAAGTGTTAGCAAAAGAAGGATTTGTTGTAATGCCATATATGTATCCGGATCTCAACGCAGCACGTGATATGCAAAACGCAGGTGCAGCCTGTATCATGCCGCTTGCGGCGCCGATCGGTTCAAACCGTGGAGTATGTACAAAAGATTTTATCCAGATATTGATCGATGAGATCGACCTGCCGATTATCGTGGACGCTGGCATTGGAAAACCATCCCAGGCATGTGAAGTTATGGAAATGGGAGCAGCAGCGGTTATGGCAAATACTGCGATTGCGACAGCAGGTGATATTCCGGCAATGGCATCTGCTTTCCGTGAGGCTATCGAAGCCGGAAGAAAAGCATACCTGTCGGGTTGTGGACGTGTCAAGATGGGTGGGGCAAGTGCATCTTCTCCACTGACGGGTTTTCTCTCTGAATAATTCAGAAGAATCAGAGTGGCAAATATGGGAGCAGAATAAAAATTAGTTTTATGGAAATTTTGAATCAGAAAATATAATGCATTTTTTATAATTTGATTTGAACAGAAAAATGAATATAAAAAGTTTCGGGTTCAAAATAAGCACAGGGGATAAAAAATCATGGAACATATCAATGAAAGTATTTTAAGCGACGAGATAAAGGAACACCAGAAAGAAGCAAGAATCGATCATATGACATATTTGCCGGGGATGGAAGCGTTGAGATCCGATATCACAAAACAGGTGGTTGAAGTAATGCAGGCATATGATTATGACAGTTACACAGCGGAAGATGTACGGAGGGCACTTACAAAAAGAAACCGTACACCAGAAGATTTTGCAGCGTTGCTGTCACCTGCGGCAGAGCCTTTTATTGAAGAAATGGCACAGTGCGCAAAGGTGGAAAAAGAAAATCATTTTGGTAATTCTGTCTGCTTTTTTACACCACTTTATATTGCAAATTATTGTGAAAACTACTGTATTTACTGTGGATTCAACTGTCATAACCGCATCCGCAGGGCAAAGCTGAATACGGAGGAAATTGAAGCAGAAATGGCTGAGATCGCAAAATCAGGTCTGCAGGAAATATTGATTCTGACAGGTGAGAGCAGAAAAATGTCGGATGTGGAATATATTGGAGAAGCATGTAAAATTGCAAGAAAATATTTTAAAGTCATAGGACTTGAAGTTTATCCGATGAATTCTGATGAATATGCATATCTGCACAAATGCGGTGCAGATTATGTGACTGTTTTTCAGGAAACCTATAATTCAGATAAATACGAGACACTTCATTTAGCAGGACACAAACGTATTTTTCCATACCGTATGGAGGCACAGGAGCGTGCAATCCGCGGCGGTATGAGAGGTGTGGGATTTGCAGCACTGTTAGGGCTGGATGATTTCAGAAAAGATGCGTTTGCGACAGGAATGCATGCTTATCTGCTGCAGAGAAAATACCCGCATGCAGAGATTGCTTTTTCCTGTCCGAGACTTCGTCCGATTATCAATAATGACAAGATCAACCCGATGGATGTGCATGAAAAACAGCTTCTGCAGGTTGTGACGGCGTACCGTCTGTTTATGCCATTTGCAAGTATCACGGTTTCTACCAGAGAGTGTGCGAGGGTAAGAGACAGTCTGATGGAGATCGCTGCAACAAAGATTTCCGCGGGAGTCAGCACCGGTATCGGAAGCCATGCAAAGGGACTTGAGGATCGGGGAGATGAGCAGTTTGAAATTTCGGATGGAAGGACAGTAAAACAGGTGTATGATGCATTGCTTGAAGAAGGACTGCAGCCTGTTATGAGTGACTATATTTATGTATAAAAAAGAAAATCCAATTCCGGGAAAAATAATTGCGGTTACAAATCGCACACTTTGTGACCGCTCATTTTTAGAACAGGTTAAAAGAGTATGTGAAAAGA
>ERZ772872.3758-NODE-3758-length-11085-cov-6.096917_pt1 | contig 11085 bp, 10 predicted proteins | sample MGYA00512132_ERZ772872 | MGnify/ENA primary metagenome ERZ772872 (study PRJEB29015, sample SAMEA2737724) | human gut metagenome | biome: human gut; feature: human-associated habitat; material: faeces | place: China | collected 2012 ... | reverse complement strand
GGACATTTCGTGTTAAAAAAAGTGTTAAATGTATCATATAGCGGACATTTAACATTTCTAACTATTTGATAATCAATGATTTACAAATATTCCCTTATTAATAATATATAGCTACTATACGCACTATTATATGCAATATACTCTTGGTCATGTGCAAATATAAAAATAGCTGGAGAATGAACTCCAGCTATATAATTACCATCAATAATATTTATTTAATCAGGATTAATTTGGTCAGCAATATATTTACTAATTTTCATATTTAATGCTTTCTCATTAATTCTATAATAACTATTATTTTTAGTCATATTATTAAGTCTTTCAATAACTCTATAAAGAGGAATATTACGTTTAACAAGAACATCTATTTTATTTCTTCCTTTATAAATACCAGTACTATAAACAGGATCAAAATCTTCATCAAATAACCAACGAGCAGTATAATCCATAATCTTAATTAAATCACTTGGGCCATTATATGCAGCAATAGGACTCGACCAAAGAGTTTTACCTTCTGAATAAAGTCCCCACGGAGTGTACATTTGAGATTCAGAAAGAAGTCTATCCGCAAGATATAATCCTGTAGCAACAACATTACTTTCTTTTTCATCATCGTCATCTGTCATAGCGTATATAGTAACTCCTAATAATAAAGCACTAAGAATACCATATAAATCGCCAAAACAACGTTTAACAGCATTACGCTCCCACGGAGACATTAAGTTCCAATTAGTTTTAATATTGGTTATAGTATTTATTACAGCTTTAAAAGTATTTTGAACAGAAGCAACAGCTATGCCAATATATCCATCTCCTTGTTTTTTAGCGTCACTAACAACATTTCTAAATTCTTTACTAAGAAAATCAACAAAAGCAACATAAGAACCTACTTCTATAGTATTAGTTTGCTCATTATAATATCCACGACGACGAAAACGTTTCATAACACCGGGATATAAATGTTTATGATATTGCATAACTAAACTACCCCACCAAGTAAATTCAATAAGAGCAGCACCAAGTTTATCATAAACACCATGAATTTTCTTATTAAGATTAACAGTTTTATTTTTTATATCATTAATATCTATTTCTTCCTGGTTATCTACAAATTTCATATCTTCTTCATTTATTGCTCCAGATCCATTTGTTAAATATGCCATTGACATTGTTGTAGTTCCACCATCTTTTGCCTTTTGTTTCCATCCGTTAGTATTTACTTGTCCATCTTTAAAACTCTGTGTCATAGAATAAACCATATGTCTTTCTGAATAATCATATATCTTACCATCTTTATTATCGTTATAATTTTTTAATGCTAAATTAGTTTCTAATGAACTTATTGAGGCAAAAGCCCAACAAAAGTTAGTACTTTTTTGGTCTTTTATTTCTAGATTATTATCAATTAATGTTTTTAATGAAAATTTAGGAGACGTGGCATATGTTGATGACTTTGCCATTTTTACTAAACTTTTCAAATTCATTTTTTGATTAGCTAGTTGTATTTCTTCTTTTGTATCTTTTGAATAAAAATTATATTTACTTGGCTCTATTACATTTTCTTTTTGTTCATCTGACAATTCAAGCCATTGTTTATATATTTCTGTATATTCCTTATTTTCTAAATTTGTATCATTTCCAAGTGCTATTCCTGTTGTAAATAATATTGTTATAATAAAACATAAATATATCTTTCTAATTGTTTTTTTCATATGATTAAATTACCCCTTTCATCTTTCGTTTATAGTCTATCATAACAAATTTTCTTTTTCAACATAATATAAAGCGTCATATAAATTTAATATTTTTGTAATAGTTTTGTAACTGTTTCGTCTTTATAACATTACAAAAAGCTATGAACATTTTTTCATAGCTTCCTTAAAAAGCAAAAATATTATCAAAACAATCAAAGTCTTGATAATACTAATGGTGGGCAGGGAAGGATTCGAACCTTCGTACTCGAATGAGAACAGATTTACAGTCTGCCGCCTTTAGCCACTCGGCCACCTACCCAAATATAAAATTAAAATGGTGCTCCCTCAAGGATTCGAACCTTGGACCCACCGGTTATGAGCCGGTTGCTCTGACCAACTGAGCTAAGGGAGCATGTGCTTCTAATGTTTAGCACAAGTAAAAGTATAACTTATTTTTTTTTAATTGTCAATACATTTTTTTAATTTTCCAACAAGTTTTTTTATATTCTTAATCATAGGTCACATTTTTTAAAAAATATGTACTTTTAACATTCTAATTACTATATAAAAGAGCACATCAAAGATATTTATTTTTTATCTTTTGCTCAATAGTGCTCTTTTTCAATATTTTATTTTTAATTTATATATACTATAAGTTTATTATTCCATCTATACACTCAATTTCACTTAAATTATTACTTCCATTTTTCCAACCTGTACTTTTATTTATATTATTCCACTCCTCCATCTTACCATCATACGTTATTTTCATTAAACTAGAACAATTTCCAAATATAGAATGTGAAATTTCAGTAACATTATTTCCTATCTTTACATTTTTTAATTTTCCACAGTTATAAAAAGCCTGCGTTTTTATACTATTACTATCTATTTCTACTTTTTGTAAATTTTTGCAATTTTCAAAGGCTCTTTGATCTACCAATTTTACTGATGATTGAATCTTGACTTTTGTTATATTGTCAGCATCATGAAATGCTGCATATCCTATCTCTTGAACTGTGTCTGGTATTATTGTTATTACTAATGCTATTAATGTTATTCCTTTTACTTCGTCTATTTTAAAATTCATAAAAACTTTTTCCTTCCATTTGTATGTCGTACATATTTTTTTATGTATTTGATTTTATTATAACTTAATGTGTTTTTCTTTTCAATTATTTTATTTTTTTTATATAATTGTTATATTTCTGTAATATTGTTGTAATCTTAAAAACTATATATTAATTTGCTCTCTTACTCAAACATAATATTTCATGTGTATCAAATGTTCTTACTCTTTTTTTGCTACAATTATATATAAATTAATAATATTAATTAGGAGGTTAATAGTGAGATTTAAAAGAATCAAAGATTTAAGAGAAGACCATGATTTATTGCAAAAAGATATCGCTAATTTACTAGGTATTTCCCAACAATATTATTCTGAATATGAAAAAGGAAATAGAACAATTCCTATTCAACACTTAATTACTTTATCCAAATTTTACGGAACCTCCATTGATTACTTAGTCGGCTTAGCAGATGTAAATTTATATTCCAAATATCATAAAAAAACAAGTTAAAACTATTTTTTATCTATAGTAATAACTTGTTTTTATTTATAATAAATTTTAAAATTATTGAATCTATATATCCATTTGACTTCCTAAAAAAGTTGCAGCAGATTGAGCTACCTTTTTTTCTACTTCATCCATCTTCTTATTTTCCTCTTTAGCCATAAGTATTACTGTTCCAATCGTATCACCATTAGATATAATTGGATAAACAATCTGTGCATTATTTTTTCTTTCATTATTGTCATTTTTAGTAATTGGCATTGCTTTATCACTATTTTCTTTACTTGTATATACTTCTTTATCTTCCATAAGTTGTTCTAGTTCTTTGCTAACATCTTGCTCTAAAAATTCTTTTTTTGACCCTCCTGATACCGCTATAATAGTATCTTTATCCGTAATACAAGCAATATGTCCTGTCGTCTTTGACAAAGTTTCTGCATATCCTGCTGCAAACTCTGAAAGTTCTCCTATTGGTGAATACTTTTTTAAAATAACTTGCCCTTCTCTGTCTGTAAATATCTCTAATGGGTCTCCTTCTTTTATTCTTAAAGTTTTTCTTATCTCTTTTGGAATAACAACTCTACCTAAATCATCTATTCTCCTCACAACTCCAGTTGCTTTCATAATTTTCCTCCTTCAATTTCAGCATAAATTTATTTCATACTCTTATTATTGCAAAAGAGGAAAAAAATATTCAATTTTTACAAATTCTATTAAAAATTTTAATACATAATAATTTTTAGTTTTTAAATTTATCTATTCGCGTATTAAAAACTAAATTTGTACTTTTCCAAAATAGATTCCAAACTTTTTGAAAATTCTTTTAGCATAACTATTTTTATTGTAGATTCTTTTCCTTTTATATAGTCATCTACAATTTGTTTAAATTGTTTAATATTTTTCATTTCTGGTTCTATTTGCTTTGTATATCTATTTGCTCTATCTAACAATTTTTCTTTTATTAACACTATATCTTCATTACTTGCACAAGATATCCTTTGGAATAATTGGAAAGGATCATAATATTTAAAAATTGGAACTTTCATACATTCTCTATCAAATTTTTCATAAAATTGCTCCATTTTCATTGGAATGCATTTCATTATTTCTTCTGCTTTTTCTCTATACATTTTATCTAATAATTGATCATTTAATTTATGGAAATGTTTCAATATTTCTTCCATATCTTCTTCTACTTCTTCTATTGCAATTTTTCCTAATTCTTCTTCTATATTAGAACAATATTCTGATGTTAAAGATGAAATATTCATACCATTAAAGAACATACTTTTTAATGTTTTTAAATCATATTTTATTAACCCTTTTCTAGAAAAATAACTAAAATATGCAAATATTTTTACCATATCTATTAATTTTATTTTTCCTTCTTTTACATCTTCTATAATATCTTCTATTACCGCCTCAAACTCATTATCTGAAATTTTCCAATATTCTTCTGTAAGTAGTCTTTTATAACTAGGCAAGTTTTCTGTATCTACTGTATTTCTTATTGTATCCATGTTTTCTTTAAATAACTTCATATCAAAAATTCTTGTTCTCACATAATATTCAATAAATTTAAAGAATCTATATTCTGATTTAAAATTATAATAATAATTTTGATCAAATTCTTTAATGTAAAATTGCCTATTATCCATTAATATTCTAGATGATACTAATATTGATTTGTACTCTTCGTTGTCTTTTATATTTATAAATTTTTCTTTTGTTATTTTTCCTGCTTTTATTTCAAATGATACTGCAATAGTAAATATTAGCATAGTTTGCATAACTCTATTGCTTGTGTTTGAATATGATTTATTAACCATTTCATAAATCTTTTTAAAGTCATTTAAAGCATGTTTTAATATTCTTAAATTCCTTGTTCCGCTTCTATTAAATGTTGATATGATTATTCCTGTATTTTCTCTTAAAAATCTAATTAATTCTGGATTATTTTCATATCTCATCAAAATTCCATTTATAATATAATCAAATTTTGGAGCATATTCAAATGTTTCTCCAATTAATTTTTCTTTTATTCTTTCATAATCATTTGCTTTATCAAATACGTGCTCTATTTTGTCCTGAATTTTTTCTACCATCGGCTTATCTGATTTATTTAGTTCATTCTGTTTGTCCAATAAATAAGTAGCAATAAAAGTTTTCATTTCTAAATTAGAACTCTTTAATTTTGTTGCTAGCTCTTTTTCATTACAAATAATAATTGTTTTTATATGGTCATGTTCAACGAAATTGTTTATATATCCTAATATATCAATTACATCAACATTTGCTCTCTCTAAGTCATCAAAACAAAGCACTTTATCATCTGTCGCAAAAAATTCTGCATAATCTAATTTATTTCCGTTTTGAGTAACTCCAAAAAAGTTTGCCATATCAATACCTGTTTTTGCATATTCTGGTATTGTTTCTTGTCCTTTTGAATTCATAAATCTTCTTAAATTTTTGTCCATTAATTGTGTCGTTTCCATAAATATCTTCTTACTTATTTCTTCTAGATTAGATATTCCATATAAAGACATATATATTGTTGTATATCTTTTTCCATTTAATTGCATTGATTCTATTTTCTTTTTTATTTTATTGTTCCAAAAGTGGGTCTTTCCAGAGCCCCATTCACCATTAAGCATAACAGCATAATCTGTATAATCTGACCTAATATAATCTAAAATACTTTCTACTAAATCTTCCATGTTTCCTCCTTATTTTTACTATTTTACTATACTTTTGTATTTTTCTATCATTTTCTTATTCTGATTAAATAATACAGAATAAACTAAATATTCTTCCCAAACAACAATTCCATCTTTCTCTTGTTCGTCTAATAATGTATAATCTTTTAAATAATTTTTTAATCCTTCAATACTTCTATTAAGTTCTTCTCCTTCTTTTGTTCTAAAATATGGATCTAATGTAGATTTTACATTATATATGATAAATGAGATTATTACTATTGTTGGATATAATGCAAAAATCATTAAAGCAATAACATAAATAACAAATGATATTATTGGAATCATATTATTTTCAAAATTCATTTCGCTTATTATATTGAAAGCCACTCTCATTACTATATTAACTATAACTGCAATTAAAATAGCTTTAAACATTCTTTTCTTCTTTTTCTTCTTTGACTCTTCTCTTTGCTCAACTATTTTATGTTTTAAAGCATCTTTTCTAACAGTCTCTTGTAACTTAATCTCACTAATATTTTTAACTTTTCCATCTTCTATACAAGATAACAAATATTTTTGTGTTTCATTTAAATTATTTGTATCAAAATTTTCTAACATCTCTATATTATCTTCATTTATTTTTATAACTTTTTCATTCTCTAATTGTAATAATTCTGCAATAATGTCTTTAGGAATTTCTAATTTAAAATCATCTATCCACGATAACTCACAAGCTCCATATCCATCTAAAATATCTCTATAATAATCTTTACTTCTTTTAAAATCATCTTTATTTAATTTTTCTTTTCTTATTTTTTTACTTACTAATTTTATTACTATAAATAAGATTATAAGAAAAATATTCTTAAAAAATGTAATTGCAAGGCTGATACCCAAAATAATAAAAATATTGATATATAGTCTTTGTCTAACATAACCTTCAAACTCATTATCAGGCATTTGTTTTATGATTTCTAATTCTTCTTTATCTTCCTCTGTCATATCTTGAAGTTCTTTTTCATATAAAGCTATAAAACTTTCTTTATTAAAATCTGTTCCTATCTCCACCTCATCAAAGTAGTCATAAATCATTTTTACCGAATTAATAAAAAAACTAATTATTAAATATACTATAAATAAAATTGTAATTAATTTGTTGTTTATTTTAATCTTTTGCAATTGTTAACACTCCTATCTTATTTGGCTTAGCTTCATTTATAATCTTACAACATTCATTTACTGTACTTCCTGTTGTATAAATATCATCTAGTACCAATACATTTTTATTCTTTAACTTTTTCCCATTTTTTAAGTAATACGCTCCTTGTATATTTCGAATTCTTTCTTCTTTATTTAACTTACTTTGCTCTATTATATTCTTTTGCTTAAAAATACAATTATTTTCATATTGGATATCTACTATATTAGCAATTTCTCTTCCTAATAACTCACATTGGTTATATCCTCTTTGTTTATATCTCTGCTTGCTAATTGGTACTGGCACAATTGTATCATAAGATTTAATAATATTAAAGAATTTTTTATTATTTAATAAAAAATTTACAAATGTTTTATATAAATAACTTTTATCCTGAAATTTATAATTTAAAAGCATCTTTCTTATAATTCCTTCATATTTAAAAACATATAAAAGTTCCTCAAAATTAACCTCAACCTCATCTCCCAAACATTCATGTCTCTGTACCATAAATTTAGCTTGTTGCTCCAATAACTTATTACATTTTTTACACAAAAACTCTTGACTTAATTTTCCACATATCCCACACGTAGGCGGATAAATCAAATCTAGGACACTGGGGACAGGTCTCATTTGTCTCATCTTTTTGTCGTTTTTTGTCTTATTGTCTGTTTTTATAAATTTATTCATCCAACCACCTATATAAAGTTGATCTGCTAATATTAAAAATATCTGATACCTCTTTTTTTGAAAACTTATATTGATTTAAATTTAAATATGATACAAATTTTTTTATAATAATTTTATTCTGTTTAATATGCTCTAAAGTCAACTTTTCTTTAATTAAAAAGTCTTCTAGAGCTTTTTTTAAGTTTACTTCTTCTTTTGAATTTTCATATTCAATTGATTGAAATTTTTCGATATAATTATTTGATGAATTAAAAATAAATTTTAAAATTTCCTCATGAATAAATCCTGTTTTATTTAAATAATCATTATAAGAAGAATATCTATAATCGCTTTCTTCCTTAACTTTTCCCGCTTTGACAGGATTCATATGAATATACTTTATACATGTATATAATTGTTTTCTATCCATTATAGGAACTGATTTAAATCGATTTCTAAATACGTATCCAACTCTATCTGTTTTTTTATTGTAGTACATTGCATATATTGAATTTATGTTTTTCATAAAATTACTAATCTGCTTGATATCATTTGCATATAACAACATATGAACATGATTATCCATAATGCAATATGCTATAATATCTATTTTGAATTCTTTGTAATATTTCTTTAAAAGCTCTATATATTTTTCCTTATTATCTTCTGTTTTAAAAATTTCTTCTTTGTTAATTCCTTGAACCATATGATGACACACCGTTTCACCCAATAGCCTTCTACTTTTTCTTGGCAATTAAATTCTCCTTTCTTGTCTACATAATTTATTTTTTCATTATAATACATATTTTATTATTATTCAAATTTTTTCATCGCATATTTCAACAAAAATAGACAAAAAAATGAGACAATTAAGACCTGTCCCTACTGTCTCATTTTATATTCTAGTCCAGTGTTTCTTTTTTTGCTATCTACATTTTTTATCATGAATTCTACAATTCTATCATTTCCTATTATAATTAACATTTCTTTTGCTCTTGTAATTCCTGTATATAATAAGTTTCTTGTAAGAAGCATTGGTGATGATTGTGGTATTACCATTATTACTACATCAAATTCACTTCCGTTGTGCTTTATGTATTGTTATTGCATAGCTATGTTCTATTTGATCTAAGTCTGAAAATTCATACTTTGCTATTTTTTCATCATCAAATTTTATTTCTATTTGCTTTTCTTTTTCGTCTACTTTTAGAATTGTTCCGATTTCTCCGTTAAATACTCCTCTTCCTATTTCTTTTTCTCCAAATGATTTTCTTTCCCAGTTTATATCATAGTTGTTTTTTATTTGCATTACTCTATCTCCAGTACGAAAAATTGCTCCCATACTAGCTTTTTCTGGTTCTTTATTAATATTTGGATTTAATTTTTCTTGCAATATTTTATTTAATTCTTTAGTTCCTAACATTCCTTTTTTTGTTGGTGATAATACTTGAATATTTTGAAAAAAGTCATAATTTCCATACTTTTCTAATCTTCCTGTACATAAAGATACTATTTGTGCTAGCATTTGCTCTTGATTGTTTTCTTTTATATAGAAAAAATCTTCTTTCATCTCTTCTGATGACTCGTCTTTTTTCAAAAAATTCTCTCCATTATTAACTTTATGTGCATTTAATATAATTTTACTTTTCGCTGCCTGTCTAAATATTTTTTCTAAATGAATAGTTGGTATTTGTTCAGAATTTATCAAGTCTTTTAAAACACTTCCTGGTCCTACTGAAGCAAGCTGATCTACGTCTCCAACTAATACTAATTTTGTTCCTTTATATATACATTTTAATAAATAATTCATTAAGAACATGTCTACCATAGACATTTCATCTACAATTATTATATCAGCATCTATTGGTGCACCTTCATAATCGCTTGTATTTTTATAAAAACTTTCTTCGTCAAATTTTCCTATTTCTAATAATCTATGCAATGTTGATGCTTCTTTATTTGTTGTTTCTGTCATTCTTTTAGCAGCTCTACCTGTTGGAGCAGCTAAAATTACCTTTTTTCCATGTTCTTCATATATTTCAATAATATTTTTTATTATAGTTGTTTTTCCTGTACCTGGTCCACCAGTTATAATTGATACGTTGTTTTCATTTACTAATTTTAATGCTTCTTTTTGTTTTTCTGATAATTCAATACTTGAAATTTGTTCTGCCTTTTTTAATTGAGTATTTAAATTTAGTATTTTCTTTATATTTTTAGATTCCTGTAATTTTTTTATTCTGTAAGCTATTTCTCTTTCAGTTTGATAAAAATTGTACAAATAAATATATTCACTTTTTTCTCTTGTTTCTATAACAATCTCTTCTTTTACTTTTAAATTAATTAATCCATCTTCTACATTTTCAGAATTGACATCTAATAAATTTATTACAAATTCTATTAAATTATTTTTTTCCACACAAGCATGTCCATTATATGTGCTTCTAATAAGCCCATATTTAATCCCACTTGCAATTCTTTTATCATTATCATAACTAACACCTAAATCAAGTGCCATTTTATCTATTTGTTTAAAATCTACACCTCTTGCTATATCAATTAATAAATATGGATTGCTTTCTATTTCTTCAATTGCTTTTGTTCCATATAAATCAAATACTTTTTTTGCATGCTCTGCACCAATACCAAATCTCTCTAAAAATCCGACAATTTGCCATACTTCCCAATTTTCTATAAAACTTTCTGACATCTCTTTTGCTTTTTTCTCTGATATTCCTCTTACTTCTGCGAGTCTTTCTGGTTCATATTTAAAAATATGTATGGTTTCGTCTCCAAATTTTTTTATTATTCTTTTTGCAATTGCCTCTCCTATTCCTTTTATATTTCCATTTGACAAATATCTTTCTAAAGCTGATAAAGTTCTTGGCATCATTTTTTCAAAAGTATCTATTTTAAATTGTCTACCATATTCCTTGTGCTCTACAAATTTTCCTTCTAGTTTTAAAGTATCTCCAATATTTATGAATGGTAAATATCCTACTATTGTCACTAGTTCTTCTTCTGTTTCTAATTCTGCTATTGTATAACTATTTATTTCATTTTTATAAATAATATTCGATATTTCTCCTGTAATTTCCATTTGTCTCTCCTGTCTTATTTTCGTTTAGTTTATCACAAAAGTATAGTGTTTTCAAGGTTTTACTTTTTTAAAAATATCTTTTGTCTATGTGTCGTTACAGTTCAGTAAGAAATGATTATGGTGTCCAAGCTTTGGCTCCCACTATAAC
>ERZ772872.3757-NODE-3757-length-11089-cov-5.110114_pt1 | contig 11089 bp, 9 predicted proteins | sample MGYA00512132_ERZ772872 | MGnify/ENA primary metagenome ERZ772872 (study PRJEB29015, sample SAMEA2737724) | human gut metagenome | biome: human gut; feature: human-associated habitat; material: faeces | place: China | collected 2012 ... | reverse complement strand
GATGGCACCGAGCTGGTGGAGTTGCTGAACAAGAACAGAAGCACTTACACCGAGTGGATCAACAAGCAGGTCGCGCCCTATAACCCTGTGCATATCACGCGCTGGGACGGCAGCTTTGAACCCGGCGTGGAGGGCGTGATCACCCTTATCTATGACCCCAACGGCGGCGAAGGAGCGGCTGTAACGGAGCAGCAGCGGGTCGAAGGCGATACCGGAAGCTTCACCATTAAGTCCGATACGGAATTGGGCTTCAAGCACGAGAACGGCACGTTCCTCGGCTGGAGCACAAAGCCCAAAGCGACGACGGCTGACAGCAACTATGCTGCCGGTAAAACGGTATCGGTGAAAAAAGGCGAAACCGTGACGCTCTATGCCGTGTGGTCGCCGATCTGGGCAGGCAGCGGCACGGAAGCTGATGCCTATCAGATCTCCAACGCCGCCGACCTGACTGCCCTGCAAACGCAGGTCAACAAAAACGGCTTCAGCTACACCGGCAAGTGGTTCAGGCTGACCAATAACATCGATCTGAACAACGAGCCGTGGACGCCCATCGGCGTCGATGCCTACCATTTCTTCGGCGGCAGTCTGGCGGGGATCACCTCCCGATTAGACTACCTACAGAGTATGGGAGTAGGTACGTTGTACCTGTGCCCGATTTTTGAGTCCGACAGCAACCACCGGTACGACACGGCGGACTACCGGCGGATTGACCCCATGCTGGGCACCGAGGAGGACTTCCGCACCCTGTGCCGGGAGGCCGGGTGCCGGGGCATCCGGGTGATGCTGGACGGAGTGTTCAACCACACCGGCAGCAACAGCCGATATTTCAACACCCAGGGATTCTATCCGGAGCTGGGGGCGGCCCAGAGCCGGGAGTCCCAGTATTATAATTGGTACTCCTTCCACCCCTGGCCGGAGGATTACGACGCCTGGTGGGGCATCAAGACCCTGCCGGCGGTGCAGGAGTCCGCGGACAGCTATCGCCGGTTCATCATCCGGGACGGAGACTCCGTGGTGCGGCACTGGCTGCGGCAGGGGGCCTCCGGCTGGCGGCTGGACGTGGCCGACGAGCTGCCGGACGACTTCATTGCCGAAATTCGCAGCGCCATGGACCAGGAAAAGCCCGACAGTTTCCTGCTGGGCGAGGTGTGGGAGGACGGCAGCAACAAGATCGCCTACAGCCAGCGCAGGCGGTATCTGCTGGGCAGCGAGACCAACGGGCTGATGAACTATCCCTTCCGGACGGCGGCCCTGGACTGGCTGCGGGGCGGCGACGCCGCCTGCTTCCGGGGCACCATGGAGGTCATCCGGGAGCACTATCCCCGGCCCGCCTTCTACAGCGCCCTGAACATTCTGGGTACCCATGACACGCCCCGGATCCTGACCCTGCTGGGAGCGGAGGATGTGCCGGATACCAAGGACGGCCGGGCGGCATACCGCCTCTCCCCTGCCCAGCGGCAGAAGGGCCAGGCCCGGCTGCGGGTGGGCGAGATGCTGCTGTACTGCTTCCCCGGCTCCCCCACGGTGTACTACGGCGACGAGGCCGGGATGGAGGGCTTTGAGGACCCCCTGAACCGGGGGACCTATCCCTGGGGCCGGGAGGACCAGGAGCTGCTGGCCTTCTTCCGCCAGCTGGGGCAGCTGCGCCGGGAGCGCCTGTCCATGCAGGAGGGGAACCTGACCTATCTCCATGCCCGGGGCGGCGTTCTGGTGCTGCGGCGGCAGCTGGGGGACGAGATCACCGTGGCGGCCCTGAACGCAGGCGAGGACGCCGCAGAGGTAGCCATCCCCTGGCCCCGGGAGCTGGCCCGGGAGGCCCTGACCTTCCAGCAGTTCTATGCCCCCGGCGGGAAGCTGCGGCTGCGGCTGCCGCCGGTTTCGGGGATGATCCTGATATGACCCACGGGGTGGATGTTTCACGTGAAACATCCACCCTTTTTGCGTGTTGGTTTTGCTGTTTCACGTGAAACATTTTCTCAAGTTTTTTCTCATTTTGCAGATTTTCTATTGAAACCGACCGAAAATGTGATATACTAAAATAAAGACCGACAGAAAGCGAGTGTGGACAAAGTGGCGAAAATCGTGGCGATCGTGAATCAAAAAGGCGGCGTTGGGAAGACCACCACCTGTGTCAACCTGGCTGCGGCCCTGAAATACCTGGGGAAGCGGGTGCTTTTGTGCGACTTTGACCCCCAGGCCAACGCCACCTCCGGCATGGGGGTGGACAAATCCGTGTCCAACGGCGTGTATGACGTGCTCATCAACGGTGTGGAGACCCGGAAGGCCATCGTCACCACCCCCTATGGCGACGTGCTGCCCAGCAGCAAGGCCCTGGCCGGGGGCGGCGTGGAGATGATCGAAATGGCGGACCGGCAGTTTCTGCTGCGCAGCGCCCTGGACGCCGTCCGGGAGGATTATGACTACATTTTCGTGGACTGTCCCCCCTCCCTGGAGTTGCTGACCCTGAACGCCCTGTGCGCGGCGGATTCTCTGCTGGTACCGCTTCAGGGGGAGTATTATGCCCTGGAGGGCCTCAGCGACCTGATGAACACCGTGCGCATCGTCCGGCGGAACATGAATCCCCGGCTCCAGATCGAGGGCGTGCTGCTGACCATGTTCGACGGGCGCACCAACCTGGCCATTCAGGTAGCCCAGGAGGTCAAGCGATTCTTCCCTGGGAAGGTGTATGCCACGGTGATCCCCCGGAACATCCGCCTGTCTGAGGCGCCCAGCCACGGAAAGCCCATCACGGCCTATGACCGGGGCTGCCGAGGCGCGGAGGCCTATCTGGCCCTGGCCAACGAATTTCTCAAGAAAAATACCTGATTCTGTGCGGAAAGGAGCGTTTCAGCAATGGCCAACAACCCAAAAGGGCTGGGCAAAGGCCTGGCCGCCCTGTTGGGAGACGACGTGATCGACTCTCAGGAGGAAAAGAGCAGTCTGTTTCTGCCGATTTCTCAGGTGGAAAGCTGCGCATCCCAACCCCGCAAGCAATTTGACCCGGAGTCCCTGGCGGACTTAGCCGACTCCATCCGGGAGCACGGCATCATCCAGCCGCTGACGGTGCGGAAGCTGCAGTCCGGCTATTACCAGATCATCGCCGGTGAGCGCCGCTGGCGGGCCGCCCGCATGGCGGGACTGACCCAGGTGCCGGCCATCGTCATCGAGGCCGACGACCGCAAGGCCATGGAGCTGGCCATGATCGAGAACCTCCAGCGGGAGGACCTGAACCCCATCGAGGAAGCCGAGGGCTATCAGGTGCTGATGAGCCAGTACAGCATGACCCAGGAGGAAACCGCCCAGCGGGTGGGCAAGTCCCGGTCCGCCGTGGCCAACGCCCTGCGTCTGCTGAACCTGTGTCCCCCGGTGCGGGCCATGGTGGAGGACGGACGGCTGACCAACGGCCACGCCCGGGCGCTGCTGCCCCTGTCCCCTGCCCTGCAGGAGACCACGGCGGCCACCATCCTGAAAAATGACCTGTCCGTCCGGCAGACGGAGCAACTGGTGAAGAAGCTCACCGCCGGAAAGAAGGAGAAGCCCTCCCCTGCCGGTCTGACCGTGGACTATGCCCAGGAGGCCGCCCGGGACCTGGGAAACACCCTGGGTCGGGGATGCCGCATTGTCTCCGGCAAGAAGAAAGGGCGCATTGAGTTGGAATATTACGGTGTGGACGACCTGAACGAGCTGTTGGAAGCCCTGCACACCATCAAAAAACCATGATGTTTCACGTGAAACACGGAAAGGTGCGATAAAAGCCATGCTTGATATCAAATTTGTCCGGGACAATCCGGAAGCTGTTAAAGAAAACATCCGCAAGAAATTCCAGAACGCCAAGCTCCCCCTGGTGGACGAGGTCATTGCCCTGGACGCCGAGAAGCGGGCCGCCATGAACGAGGCCAACGACCTGCGGGCCCAGCGGAACCAGCTGTCCAAGCGGGTGGGTATGCTGATGGGCCAGGCCAAGAAGGACCCCAGTAAGCTGGCGGAGGCCGAGGAGGCCAAGGCCCAGGTGAAAGCCAACGCCGACCGGCTGGCCCAGCTGGAGGAGATGGAGGGCCGTCTGACCCAGCAGATCACCAAGATCATGATGGTCATCCCCCAGATGATCGACCCCTCCGTGCCCATCGGCCCCGATGACTCCCACAATGTGGAGGTCCAGCGCTTCGGCGAGGCCAAGCTGCCGGAGTTCGATATTCCCTATCACACGGAGATCATGGAGCGCTTCGACGGCATCGACATGGACGCCGCCGGGCGGGTGTCCGGCAACGGATTTTACTATCTGATGGGCGATATTGCCCGGCTCCACGAGGCCGTGCTGGCCTATGGCCGGGATTTCATGATCGACAAGGGCTTCACCTATTGCATTCCCCCGTTTATGATCCACGGCAACGTGGTGGAGGGCGTCATGAGCCAGACCGACATGGACGCCATGATGTATAAAATTGAGGGCGAGGACCTGTACCTGATCGGCACCAGCGAGCACTCCATGATCGGCAAGTTTATTGACCAGATCGTGCCCGCCGAGTCCCTGCCCCAGACGCTGACCTCCTATTCCCCCTGCTTCCGGAAGGAGAAGGGCGCCCACGGCATTGAGGAGCGGGGCATCTATCGCATTCACCAGTTTGAAAAGCAGGAGATGATCGTGGTCTGCAAGCCCGAGGACTCCAAGAAGTGGTACGAACAGCTGTGGCGCTACAGCGTGGAGCTGTTCCGGTCCCTGGATATCCCGGTGCGGCAGTTGGAGTGCTGCTCCGGCGACCTGGCGGACCTGAAGTGCAAGTCCTGCGACATCGAGGCCTGGTCCCCCCGGCAGCAGAAGTATTTCGAGGTTTGCTCCTGCTCCAATCTGGGTGACGCCCAGGCCCGGCGGCTGAAAATCCGCTATAAGGACGAAAACGGCAGGATGCAGCTGTGCCATACCCTGAACAACACCTGTGTGGCCCCTCCCCGGATGCTGATCGCCTTCCTGGAGAACAACCTTCAGGCCGATGGCTCCGTGCTGATCCCCCAGGCCCTGCGGCCCTATATGGGCGGCCACGACCGCATCGTTCCCAAGCACTGAGGACGGAAGGAGGATACTTATGAAGAAGTTTTTTCATGAGTTCAAGGAGTTTGCCATGCGCGGCAACGTCCTGGACATGGCCATCGGCGTGGTCATCGGCGCCGCCTTCGGAAAAATCACCACTTCCCTGGTCAACGACATCATCATGCCTCTCATCGGTCTTATCACCGGCGGCATCGACCTGACCCAGTGGAACATCGTTCTCAACAGGGCCGCCGTGGCAGCGGGCGATGCTGCGCCGGTAATGCTGGGCATCGGCAATCTGCTGGCGGTGATTCTGGACTTCATCATCGTGGCCTTTGCCATGTTCCTGCTGGTGAAAGCCATGAACAAGCTGGCTGCCCTGAAGAAGAAGGATGAGGAGCCCGCGCCGGAGGAGCCTGCCGGTCCCACCACTGAGGAGCTGCTGGCGGAGATCCGGGACCTGCTGAAGGAGCAGAAATAATTTGGAAGCCATTCTGAAAGAGGGTCTGGCCCAGCTGGGACTGGACACGGGAAGCATCCCGGCACTGACGGAGTTTTCCCGGCGGCTGCTGGAGAAGAACCAGGTCATGAACCTGACCGCCATCACCGAACCGGCAGACGTGGCGCGGCTGCACCTGCTGGACTGCGCCTGCCTGCTGACGGCGGCGGACTTCCGGGGCAAGCAGGTGGTGGACGTAGGCACCGGGGCCGGATTCCCGGGAATGCCCCTGCGGCTGCTGGAACCGGATTTTGACCTGACCCTGCTGGACAGCCTGGGAAAGCGCATCGACTTTTTGCAGGAGACCGTGGACGCCATGGGCCTGCAGCGGGTTCGGTGCGTCCACGCCCGGGCGGAGGAGTTCGCCCGGCAGCATCGGGAGCAGTTCGACATAGCTGCCTCCCGGGCCGTGGCCCAGCTGAACGTGCTGTGTGAGCTGGCCCTGCCCCTGGTGAAGGTGGGCGGCCAGTTCCTGGCCATGAAGTCGGTGGATACCGACGACGAGATTCAGCGCGCCAGAAGCGCCATTGCCCAGCTGGGGGGCAAAATTGGAAAAATCTGGGATTATACCATTCCCGGAACGGACGTGCGGCACCGGGTGGTCATCATCCGGAAGGAGCGTCCCACGCCGGCGGGCTTCCCCCGTGCCTTCGCCCGCATCAAGAAAGCACCCCTGCGATAAAAACGGGATGGAAATGTCCCCGAAGCTGGGATTTGAGAAAATTTTTCTGAAAATTTTCATTTTTTCCTTTTCAAATGACGCAAGGAGGTATAAAATTGGGTAAAATCATAGCAGTCGTCTCCGGCAAGGGCGGCACAGGCAAGACCTCCTTTACAGCCAATGTGGGGCTGGCGCTGGCGGCGCTGGCCGTGATGCTGTCCATGTCCATGGTGGGGTCGCTGGCCAAGCTGGAAGTGTTCTCCGAGAACATGCGGCAGGTGAAAGCCACCGTGGAAAGCCTGGAAGCGTTCCTCAAAATGCCCGCCCTGCCGGAACCGGCCCAGCCTGCCGCTTTGCAGGGCACCGGTGTGGAGTTGAAAAACGTTCATTTTTCCTATTCGGCAGACGGCCCGGAAGTGCTGCACGGCATCGACCTTGCCCTGCCGCAGGGCAGCTTCACGGCGCTGGTGGGCCCCTCCGGCGGCGGCAAATCCACTGTGGCAAAGCTAATCGCCCGGTTCTGGGATGTGACGCAAGGCTCCATCACCATCGGCGGGGTAGATGTGCGCCAGATGCCGCTTGCCCAGCTTTCCGGCCTTGTCAGCTTTGTCACGCAGGATAACTACCTGTTCGGCTGCTCGCTGCTGGAAAACATCCGCCTGGGCAACCCCGCTGCCACGGATGAGCAGGTGAAGACCGCTGCCCGGGCCGCCCAGTGCGAGGAGTTCATTGCAAAGCTGCCGCAGGGCTACGACACCCCGGCGGGCGAAGCCGGCAAACGGCTTTCCGGCGGCGAGAAGCAGCGCATCGCCATCGCGCGGATGCTGCTGAAAAATGCGCCCATCGTCATTCTGGACGAGGCCACCGCCTTCACCGACCCGGAGAACGAAGATAAAATTCAGCAGAGCATTGCCGCCCTGACCAGAGGCAAGACTCTGCTGGTGATTGCGCACCGTCTTTCCACCATTAAAAACGCGGACAACATTGTGGTGCTGCAAAACGGCAGCATCCTGGCCGAGGGCACCCAGGAACAATTGCTGGCAGACTGCCCGCTCTACCGCGACATGTGGCAGGCACACATTGGTGCCAAGGCGTGGGCGGTCTCGTCCGCAGGGAAGGAGGAATAAACCATGTTCAAAACTGTCAAACGCATCATCGACTGGTGTGGCGAATTTAAGGGCAGGCTCTACGCGGGCTTTGTGGTGTCCTTTTTCTCCCACCTGTTCACGGAGCTGCCCATCATGCTGGCGGCCTACACCATCGGCCTGCTGCTGCAAAGTGCCATGGACGGCACGCCCTTTGATACCGGATGGGTGTGGAAAAGCCTTATATTATTGCTGGTGCTGGTGTTCCTGCGCTTTTTGTTTGATTACCTGCGCACCCGCTTTCAGGAAGCCATCAGCTATGAGCTGGTGGCCCGGGACCGCCTTGCCGTGGGCGACGCCCTCAAGCGGGTGTCGCTGGGCTACTTCCAGCAGGTGAGCACCGGCAACATCCTCAACTCGCTCACCACCGGCCTTGGCACGCTGGAAGGCATGGGCATCCGCATGATCGACAACTTTGTGGGCGGCTACCTGAACTTTGCGGTGGTGTTCCTCAGCCTGCTGGTGTTCAGCCCCCGCACGGCGGTCATTGCGCTGGCGGCAGCGGCAGTGTCGCTGGTGTTTCTGCTGGCCATCTCTCACTACAGCGCCCGGAATGCCCCCGTGGAAGCGCAGGCCAACCGGGATATGACCGGTGCCATTCTGGAATATGCCCGGGGCCTTGCGGTGGTCAAATCCTTCGGCAAAGACGCCGCTGCGCTGGACACCATCCACCAGTCCATCGCCGACAGCAAGAACATCCACCTGAAGATCGAATGGGGCTATCTGCCCTCCAACGCGCTGCACCTGCTGGCCCTCAAATGCGGCAGCGTGGGGCTGACGCTTTCCGCCTGTCTGTCCGGTCTGAACGGCCAGATGGAGCTGCCGGTGGTGCTGACGTTCGTGTTCTTCTCCTTCAGCATCTTTGCCAGCCTCGAGCCCATCAGCGACAGTGCCCATGTGCTGAGCGTCATCGACGACGCCATGGACCAGATGGACAAGCTGTGGGAAAACCACTTCATCGACAGCGACGGCAAAGATATCCCGCTGCAGCACTTCGACATCACCTTTGACCATGTGGACTTCGGCTACGACAGCCGTCAGGTGCTGCACGACGTGAGCCTGACCATCCCCGACAAGACCACCACCGCCATCGTCGGCCCTTCCGGCAGCGGCAAATCCACCCTGTGCAGCCTGATGGCCCGCTTCTGGGATGTAGACAGCGGCAGCGTGAAGATCGGCGGCGTGGATGTGCGGGACTACACGCTGGAAAGCCTGATGGACCAGATCAGCATGGTGTTCCAGAACGTGTATCTGTTTGCGGATACCATCGAGAACAACATCAAATTCGGCTGCCCGGACGCCACCCACGAACAGGTAGTGGAAGCCGCCCGCAAGGCCTGCTGCGATGACTTTATCGAAGCACTGCCCGACGGCTACAATACCGTTATCGGGGAGGGCGGGGCAAGCCTGTCCGGAGGCGAAAAGCAGCGCATCAGCATCGCCCGTGCCATGCTGAAAGATGCACCCATCGTCATTCTGGACGAAGCTACCGCCAACGTGGACCCCGAGAACGAGGACCGTCTGCAGAAGGCCATTGAAGCTCTGACCCGCGACAAGACCATCATCATGATCGCGCACCGGCTCAAGACTGTGCGCCATGCCGACCAGATCCTGGTCGTGGACCACGGCCGCATCGTGCAGCAGGGCACCCATGAGCAGCTGATTGGTCAGCCCGGCATCTACGCCGCCTTTGTGGGCGGCCGCAAGCAGGCCGAAGGCTGGAAGTTGTAACCCTGCACCCCGGCGGAAAAACGCAAAAACGGCCGACCGTTTTCCATTGAGACGGTCGGCCGTTTGCTGTGTGCAGAGCGCTTGCATTGCCGTGCGGATTGTGGTACAGTGGGGGAGAAACACCGGAAAAGGAGCATCATTATGAAAATTGCAGTCAATTACGAGAACGGCCAGATCTTCCAGCATTTTGGCCAGACCAAGACCTTCAAGGTCTATACCGTGGAGAACAACGCCGTCACCGGCACCGAGCTGGTGCCCGGCGCACCGGAGGGCCACCACGCCCTGGGCCGTCAGCTGGCCGCCATGCAGGTGGACGTGGTCATCTGCGGCAGCCTTGGCATGCCCATGCTGGAGCTGCTGCAGGGTGCGGGCATCAAGGTCTGCGGCAACGTCACCGGCAGCGCCGACGCGGCCGTGCAGGCCTATCTGGACGGCACGCTGGTGTCCAGCACCAAGGCTCATGCCTGCGGCTGCCACCACTGAGCAACGCACAAAAAGAGGCGGTTCCCCGCAAAAGGGAACCGCCTCTTTTCATACTGTGTATGTTACAGCCCGGCCTTTTTCGCAGCGGCCTGCACCACATGGCCCACCAGCACCGAGGTGGTCACGGTGCCCACACCGCCGGGCACCGGGGTGATGGCGTCCACCACCGGCTCCGCTTCGGCAAACTTTACGTCACCGCAGAGCTTGCCCTCCTCGTTGACATGGATGCCCACATCCACGACGGTCTGGCCTTTGCGCAGGCAGTCGGCACCCACCGCGCCCATCTTGCCCATGGCCACCACCACTATGTCCGCTTCCCGGCAGAGGGCGGGCAGGTTCTGGGTGCGGGAGTTGCAGAGGGTCACGGTGGCGTTCTCACGGTCCAGCATCATGGCAGCAGGTTTGCCCACCACCAGGCTGCGGCCCACAACCACGGCGCGCTTGCCGGAGAGGGGAACGCTATAATACTTCAAAATTTCAAGACACGCCTGTGCCGTGCAGGGCGCATAGCCGAGATCGGTATTCGTGAACACACCGGCCAGCGAACCGTCCGTAATGCCGTCGATGTCCTTTTCCGGGGCAAGGGCCGCGCGCACGGTGCGGTCGTCGAACTGCTTGGGCAGCGGGCGGAACAGAAGGCACCCGTGGATGGCGTCATCGGCGTTCACTTCGGCGATGACCTTCAGCAGGTCGTCCTGCGCGGCATCGGCGGGCAGCAGGAACTGCTTCACCTCCACACCCACCTTGCCGCAGCGGGTCATGACGCCGCGCTCATAGGAGAGGTCGTCTTCACGCTCGCCCACACGCACCACAGCCAGCGTGGGCACCACGCCCTTTGCCTTGAGCTGTTCGCACAATGCGGCGTTGCGTTCGTTCATGGCGGCCACCACCGGCGCGCCCTTCAAAATCGTTGCCATAATCGTTTCTCCTTTATTTACTGCGGAGTTTTTCGTTGACATAATGGAACGCTTCGTCTGCATAAGAAGTCCCTGCGTCCAGTAACTGCTCTGCTGTGTGTTCCAACGCTGTGGCAAATTCCCGATTGGTCATCAACTTTGTGTTGACAAAAACATTCAGGCTTGCAGCCTGTAGGGCGGCTTTGCACAACACTGCGGCACAGCCTGCATCCGAGATGGCCATTGTACTGCCATCAACAGCGTAGGAATATGCAAGCGTGATGCCCTCCAGGCATTTCTGCATGATCTTGATCGGGACGAGCGCGGCCCGAGTCAAAGCTGTTTCCATAACGCGCTCTTTGTCGGCGGCCTGTTCCGGCGTGTCCTTCGGCAGGCCGTAGGCGGCGGCCAGCGGCGCAAAGGCCTCCGCATCTTCCTGCACCAGTGCTTCCAGCTCTTTGCGCAGGGTCTCGGCCTTGGCGTTCAGGGCCTGGATCTTTTCCTCCACGGCGGCATACTTCTTTTTGCCGGTGGTCAGATTGCCCACCATGTTGCCCAGGGCGACGCCTGCCGCGCCCACCAGCGCGGCTGTTCCGCCGCCGCCCGGTGTGGGTGCTTTGCTGGCCAGTTCTGCCAGGAACCGGCTGC
>ERZ772872.3755-NODE-3755-length-11095-cov-5.124185_pt1 | contig 11095 bp, 8 predicted proteins | sample MGYA00512132_ERZ772872 | MGnify/ENA primary metagenome ERZ772872 (study PRJEB29015, sample SAMEA2737724) | human gut metagenome | biome: human gut; feature: human-associated habitat; material: faeces | place: China | collected 2012 ... | reverse complement strand
GCATGACCTTGAGCTCTGTATCGGGTAATTTCTGTTTTTCCATGGGGTTCACCTCCGGTTTTCGGCGGCATTTTGGGCCGCATAGTGGTTCATGAGACAGCCGGTGAGCAGCAGCTCCCGCTCCTCGGCGGTGGTATTTTTCAGATAAAGCGTCAGGGCGTGGATGCCGCTGTCCGTCAGCAGCAGGGCGGGGAACTCCTCATCGCCACGGGTCACCTTTTCCCGCACCTGCGGCACATAGAGGAAGTCACCGGAGCGGCCGGGGAAGTTGGCCCCTTCCGCCAGCGTGAAGGGCAGCATCCCCCAGTTGACGCAGTTGGAGCGGTAGCGCTTGGTGGCAAACTCGTAGCAGAGGTTGGCACAGCCTCCCAGCACCCGCTGGCAGGAGGCGGCCTGCTCCCGTGCCGAGCCGTCGCCGGGCTTGTTGGCGAACAGCACCGAGCCGATCTGCACCCGGCTCATGTCGGGAATGGAGAGGGCCTTCTGCACGCTTTGCAGCTCCGGGGGCATGGCGCCACTGCGGCGGGCCTCCTCCAGCGCCTGAGTGGCTCTGGCACGGGGAACGTAGTCCGGGTCCCGGCGGGACAGGGCGAAGGACGCCAGCTTCAGGGGATTGGAGCGGTAGGAGGAGGTCTCGCCGGAGGGGATCAGCTCGTCGGTGGTGGTAACGGGATCATGGATCACGGCGGCCAGCTCCACCAGCAGGTTCTCGGTGAGATTGTACATCTTGGGCCAGTCGGTGATGTTGGGGCCCATGACCAGCTCCACGCTGGGATCGGCCTTGCCGAAGCCGTAGTACAGGCGGTTGTCATACACTTCCTTGTCGAAGTGATACTCGTGGTGAACGGGGGTATAGTCCACGTCGGTGGCGGCGGTGATGCGGCCGCCGTTGGCGGCGGTGGCGGCGATGGACCGGGCGTCCATCAGGCACACGGCGGCGAACTGCCCCTCGCCGGGCTTGGAGCCCTCGCGGTTGGGGAAGTTGCGGGTGGTGTGCCGCAGGGACAGGCCGTTGTTGGCGGGCACGTCCCCTGCGCCGAAGCAGGGACCGCAGAAGCTGGGCTTGATGATGGCGCCGGAGGCCAGCAGGTCGGCGGTGGAGCCCACCTTCATCAGCTCCAGGGACACGGGCACGGAGGTGGGGTACACGTCGAAGCTGAAGGCGCCGGAGCCGGTATAGTGGCCGCGGACGATATCCGCCGCCTCGGTGATGTTGTCAAACAGACCGCCGGAGCAGCCGGCGATGACGCCCTGGTCGGCCCAGACGGCGCCGTCGTGGATCTTGCCGGTGAGCTGGGGGTTGGCCTTGGGGAAGCGGCGCTTGGCGTCGGCCTCCACCTTGGCCAGCAGCTCCTGGGCATTTTCCAGGAACTCGTGGATGGTCCAGGCGTTGGAGGGATGGAAGGGCAGGGCGATCATGGACTCCATCTTGGACAGGTCGATGGTGATCATCTTGTCGTAATATGCGTCCTGGCCGGGATGCAGGGGCTTATAATCCTCGGGCCGCTTGTGGGCCTCATAGAAGCCCCGGGTGACCTCGTCGGTCTCCCAGATGGAGGAAAGACAGGTGGTCTCGGTGGTCATCACGTCGATGCCGTTGCGGAAGTCGATGGGCAGGCTCTTGATGCCGGGGCCTGCGAACTCCAGCACGCAGTTGTTGACAAAGCCGCTTTCGAAGGTGGCCTTCACCAGGGCAATGGCCACGTCGTGAGGGCCGATGCCCTGCCGGGGCTTGCCGGTGAGATACACCAGCACCACCTTGGGCATGGGGGTGTCCCAGGTGTTCTTCAGCAGCTGCTTGGCCAGCTCCGGGCCGCCCTCGCCCACGGCCATGGTGCCCAGGGCGCCATAGCGGGTGTGGGAGTCGGAGCCCAGGATCATGGAGCCGCACTTGGCCATCTGCTCCCGGGCGTAGGAGTGGATCACGCTCTGGTTGGCGGGGACGTAGATGCCGCCGTACTTCTTGGCGGCGGACAGGCCGAACATATGGTCGTCCTCGTTGATGGTGCCGCCCACGGCGCACAGGCTGTTGTGACAGTTGGTCAGGGCATAGGGAATGGGAAATTCCTTCATGCCGGAGGCCCGGGCCTGCTGGATGATGCCCACATAGGTGATGTCGTGGGACACCATGGCGTCAAACCGGATGCGCAGCTGCATGGGATCCGGGGACTCGTTGTGGGCCTGCAGGATCTGCCAGGCCATGGTCCGGCGGCGGGCTTCCTCCCGGTCGGTGGCTGCCGTCTCCTGGGGGACGCCGTTTACCAGGTACATGCCGTGGTCGGTGAGCTGGATCATAATGGATATACCTCCTACACATTTCCTCTGCGGCGGGCGCAGAGTCCTTCTTTTTCTGGTCCATGTTAAATGTAGCACACCCGCCCGGGGTTGTGAATCGGTTTTCCGCAAAAATCCCGCCCGGGGCGCATTTTCTCCATTAAGCACATGAAAACACCGAATGGTTTGGTAAAAATGCGTTCCGTGCAGGGCAGACTTGCAAAATGTTTCGTCAGAATAGAATCTGTAGCCCGGTTTACAAAATCACAAGGCGGGCGTCCGGTTTCATACTGCAAAACCGGCAAGGGAAATTGCACAAATTTTCCGTCTCTAGGACAAACTTGCGACACTTGTGCGTATATGACAAACAAAAAGAGGGGGAATACACGATTCCACGCTTTAACTTGACAAAGGGATTGGCATATGATAAGCTGATAGAAGTTTACAACACGTCAACTATATAAAGGAGGTCATTTGATATGCGTGTTCGCGATATGGAGATCGGTGAGGTGCAGGAGCGGTTTGCCAACCTGGTGTGGGACCATGAGCCCATCCCCTCCGGCCAGCTGGTGAAGCTGTGCGAGCAGGAGCTGAACTGGAAAAAGCCTACCACCTACACGGTGCTGCGGAAGCTGTGCGAAAAGGGGCTGTTTCAGAATGTGAACGGAGTGGTGTCCTCGGTGATGAGCCGGGAGCAGTTTGCCTCCCGCCGCAGCGAGCAGTTTGTGGACAACGCCTTCCACGGCTCCCTGCCGGCCTTTGTGGCGGCCTTTACCGCCCAGAAGGGCCTGTCTGCCCAGGAGGCGGAGGAAATTCAGCAGATGATCGACAAATTCCGGAAGGAGGAGTGACCGTGCTGAGCCGGATCTTCCTGGCGGTGGCGGGCATGAGCGCCAACGCCGGACTTCTGGTGCTGGCCATCCTGGCGGTGCGGCTGGTGACCCGGCGGCGGATGCCCAAGTGGGGCAACTGCCTGCTGTGGGGGCTGGTGGCGGTGTGCCTGATGTGCCCGGTGCTGCCGGAAAGCGTTCTCAGCGTCCGGCCCCAGCCGGGGCAGGCGGCGCTTCCCGCCGCCGCAGCCATGGAGACGGCCTCCCCCGGAGCGGGGATCATCCTGACGGACCTGGCCTGGGTATGGCTGGTGGGCATGGCGGCGGTGCTGGGCTGGGCGGCAGCGAGCTATCTGCGGCTGCGGCGGCAGGTGGCGGCCTCCATCCGGGTGGGGAAGCAGGTTTACCTCTGCGACGACATCTCCTCCCCCTTTATTCTGGGCATTTTCCGGCCCCGGGTGTATCTGCCCTCGGGGCTGGAGGGGGAGACCCTGCAAAGCGTGCTGCGCCACGAGGGGGCCCATCTGCGCCGCCGGGACCACTGGTGGAAGCCGCTGGGCCATCTGCTGGTGGCGGTATACTGGTTCCACCCCCTGATCTGGGCGGCGTATGTCCTGCTGTGCCGGGACATTGAGCTGGCCTGCGACGAGCGGGTGGTGCGGGATATGAACCGGGCCCAGCGGGCCGCCTATTCCCAGGCCCTGCTGGACTGCGCCATGCCCCGGCGGCGCAGGCTGGTGCTGTGTCCCCTGGCCTTCGGCGAGGTGGGGGTCAGGGACCGGGTGAAGTCGGTGCTGCACTATCGCCGCCCCGGGGTGTGGCTGTCGGCGGCGGCGGTGCTGCTGTGCGCCGCGCTGGCCATGACCTTCCTCACGGAGCCAAAGCCCGCCCGGACCGGGGTATCCCCGGAGACCGCTTCCGGTCAGACAGACCCCGACCGGCTCCGGGAGACCAGCTCCAAGGCCCTGATCGTCGCCACCACCCTGGACCCCGCCGCCCAGCGGATCAGCTACACGGTGCAGCTGACGGAGGAGCCGGAGGACTGGATCGCCCAGAAGCAGTGGTACGGCGTGGCCAGCTACGCCGACGTGGAGATTTTCTACCCCACGGAGGGGTCTTACTATCGGCAGACGGACGTGCCCCATCTGCGGTTTTATGAGTGGGGCCTTGCCGACCAGCCCACGGATCTGGAGTCCCAGCGTCCGGACACGGACACCCGATACAATGACTACATCGTGGACTCCGTAACGGTGCTCAGCGTGGATGGGGAGCAGCGCTCGACCTTCCGCCGGGTGGGCCAGTCCCTGCTGCTGGAGGAGGCCCCGCATTACTCCGGCGGCAGCGTGTCCTTCCACGCCTGGCTGCAATAACATCCATTACATAACGGAAATCAAAGAAGGGGGGAAGGCCGTATGTTTGCCAGACACGGCATTCAGAACGCCCTGCGCACCCGCAGGCGATCGGTGGCATTTCTGCTGCTGATGACCCTGCTGGTGACGCTGCTGGGCACATCCCTGGGGCTGAGCTTCGCCCTGCAGGAGACCCTGCGCCAGTGCCGGGAAAATTATTCCACCATCGGACTGGTGGAGTATTTGGGCCCGGGCTACCCCTCCACCGCCCGGGTGGTGGAGGACGCCGGAGAGGTTCTGGCGGAGTTTGAAAGCAGGCTGGACCGGTCGGACCCGGCCCTGGTGGACTGGGAGCCCACCCGCGTGGCCCTGGGCTATACCCCGGCGCTGGAGTCGCTGACGGACTACTCCGTGCTGGAAAACCGCTTTGCGCTGGTGATCCGGCTGACGGAGCAGGCCACCCGGCGCATCAAGGGCCAGGACCCGGATTTCTATCCGCTCCTGGACCCGGACGGTCAACTGGTCTGGCAGTGGGGCACGGATACCCCGGACCGGGAAGTGAAGCTGCCGTATTACTATGCCAACGTCGTCGAGACCCTGTTCAGCGGCGAGCGGCTGGCTGCGAATCAGCCGGTGCTGCTGGACGTGCAGGAGGGCAGCAGCGCCGACCTGAGCCAGGATTACCATATGCCCTCGGACACCATCTGGAAGTCCGGGCACTACTATCTGGTCCAGGGAGTTTACACGGAGAACTCGCTGCTGGGTCCGTCCTATAAGCAGCTGTGCCCCGAGCCTTACCAGGCCAACGGCGTGTCCCTGAGCCAGGTCAGCGCCATCGACATCACCCGGCCCGACGGCACCTGCGCCGAACTGGACGGCAGCACCGATATCGAGGCCGTGGGCCAGACCTTCCAGGTCACCAGCCACAGCCTGACGGCCCAGGCCACGGACCGCCCGGCGGACCTGCTGCCCTTCCAGCAGGATGAGCTGACCCTGGTCCAGGGGGACTACTACGCCTCCGGCAGCAAGAGCTGCCTGATTTCCCAGACGCTGGCCGATGACCTGGGGCTGGACGTGGGCGGCAGTCTGCCCCTGTCCCTGGCCGTCCGGGAGAACACCCTGGTCCCCTACAGCTATTGGAACAGTCAGGGCTTCGATGCCCAGGACACCTATACCGTCAGCGGCATTTTCTCCGCCAACGAGGAATACGATTCCATGGTGTATATCCCGGTGCGGGAGGACGTGGACATGACGGTGAACCACTGCTCCTATACCCTGGGGCAGCTGCAGATTCGGAACGGCCAGGCCCAGGCGTATGTGGAGCGGCTGCAGCAGCAGCTGCCCGGCTCCATCCAGATCACCGTATACGACCAGGGCTACACCGCCGTGTCCCAGTCTCTGGAGGATATGCTGCGGATGGTGCAGATCATCGCCGGTGTGTGCCTGGCGGTGGGCCTGGGCTTTTTGGTGCTGTTCGGCTATCTGCTGGTGTATCGCCAGCGGGGCGCGGGCCGTACCATGATCCGCGTGGGCGCTGCCCGGCGGAACGTGCATACCTATTTCCTGTTCTGCGCCGGAACGGTGGCCCTGCCTGCGGCGGTGCTGGGATGGATCCTCAGCCGGTGCGTGGGGCTGGGCGTTCTGAAGCTGCTGGAGCTGATGCTGGAAAACGGCGCGTCGGCGGAGCTGTATTTCAGCAACACCGCCCTGGCCATGCAGCGCACGGCCACGGAGTATCTGGCGGCCCCGGGCTGGGGGATCCTGGCCCTGATCGCCCTGGCCACCCTGGTCCTGGCGCTGGTCTCCTGCCTGGTGTTCAGCGTGGTCAGCCTGGAGCGGCGGCATAAGCGCCGCCGGACCCGGCGTACCGCCCAGGGCGCCCGCTCCCGGAGTCTGAAGGGCGGAGCCCTGACCTATGCCCGGCTTTCGGCCCGGCGAGGGGGCTTCCGGTCCCTGGTGCCGGTGCTGGCGGGCATCTGCGCGGCGGTGCTGTTCTGCCAGCTGACGGGCACTGTCACCCGCTATGACCAGCAGCTGACGAAGCTGCGCTCGGACAGCTCCGTCCGGGGCTTCCTGACGGATATCCGCGGCCAGTCCACCAGCGGGCTGGCCCTGGGCGACGGCGTGGTGGAGAGGATCAGCCAAATCCCCGGCGTGGCCGATGTGACCTATCTGACCACCGCGCCCTACTATTTCAACGGCTTCTATCGGGACGGCAAGTTCGCCGGAGGTCCCGGCCAGCGGGAGCAGCCCATTGGCTCCTTTGCCGCCGAGCGATATGAGGACGAGCTGCGGTCCGGGCCCAAGCTGGTGTTTACCAACAGCCTGAAAGGCGCGCCGGAGTTCCTGTCCCGCACCTCGGTGGAGGTGGAGTGGCTGGAGGGCTATGACGAGGGCTTCCTGGCCGCCGACCCCACGCTGGAGATCGACCCCAACACCGGTCACATCGTGAAGGATAAGCCGCCGGAGAACCGCTGCCTGATCCCCACGGACATGATGGACGAGTACGGCATCCGGCTGGGCGACTGGATCTGGCTGGAGGCTATCACCTATCCCTACACGAACTCCAACGACACCCAGATCATCCAGGTGGCCTTCCGGGTGGTGGGAGCCTTTGTGCAGACGGGCCGGGCCAACAACATCTATGCGAACCTGGATATGCCCAAGTATTTCCTGGACCTGTCCATGGCCTCCGTTTATGAATGGAGCACCCAGGATCTGCCGGGCGGGACCATCCTCACCCGGGGCGGCACTTGTATGCGGCAGGCGTACAGCGGGGCCACGTTCTCCATCCCTAGCTGCACGGACCTGACCTCCGTGAAGCAGGCCCTGCACGACATGGGCCTGTCGGAGGTGGGGCGGATCAGCAGCATCCGCAACTTCGTCATCATCAACGACGCGGCGTACCTGACCACGGAGCGGGCCGCCGCCCAGCGCCTGTGGTATATGCAGCACCTGTTCCCGGTGGTGTATGCCATCGCCCTGGGCCTGGCGTATCTGCTGGCATTTTTACAGGTGCAGTCCCGGCGGCGGGAGCTGCGCACCATGCGCAGCGTGGGCGCGGACCGGAAAACCGCCTATGGGAGCCTGTTTTTGGAGCAGCTGATGCTGGCCGCGCCGGGAGCCGTCCTGGGAGCGGGCCTGTGCCTGGCCCTGGGCTGGGGCAGCAGGCTGGGCCTGGGCCTCACCGCCGCCTTTGCCGTGCTGTGGCTGCTGGGGGCCCATGTGGCCCTGTGCCGGGCCAACAGCCGCCATATTCTGAAAAACCGCAGGGAGGTTGAATGATATGCCGATTCTGGAATTGAAAGACGTGCGCTACAGCTACAGTCCCGAGAAGGCGGTGCTGCGGGGTGTGAACTGCGTCTTCGAGTGCGGCACCCTGTACGCCCTGGTGGGCAAGTCCGGCGCGGGCAAGAGCACGCTGCTGAGCCTGATGGCGGGGCTGGACCTGCCGGACAGCGGCCAGGTGCTGTTTGAGGGCACCCCCACCGGCGACATGGACCTGGACGAGTACCGCCGCCGGAAGGCTGCGGTGATCTATCAGGATTTCGCCCTGTTCCCGCTGCTGACGGCCCTGGAGAACATCGAGTACCCCATGGAGCTGTGCCGCGTGGAGGCCCAGGAGGCGGAGCGCCAAGCCCGGGAGCTGGCCCGGCGGGTGTCCCTGCCGGAGGAGCTGCTGGACCGGTATCCCACCCACATCAGCGGCGGTGAGCAGCAGCGGGTGGCCATCGCCCGGGGCCTGACCATGGACCGGCGGCTGCTGCTGGCGGACGAGCCCACCGGCAACCTGGACAGCGAGAACAGCGACAACATCATTGATCTGCTGCTGCGGCTGGCCCACGAGGAAAACCGCTGCGTCATCGTGGTGACCCACGACCTGTCCGTAATGGACCGGGCCGACGTGGTGTACCGCATCAGCGACGGCCTGCTGCAGCGCCGGTAACGGGGAAACGCAGGTAAATTGCAGACAATTCGCAGATAGCAATAGGGAGAGGCTCCGGCCTCTCCCTCTTGCTTTGGGCTTGCAGGTCAGTTGATGCTGTCTATGTTCATAGAAAAGCCCAAGACTTCGCCTACGCTGGTGATCCTGCCCCGTACAACAATGGGCGAATCGGTGCTGATCTCCATGATCTGCTGCTTCTGGGTGTCATTTTTTATATAACACTGAACAGTCTGAAAGATGTAGCTGTAATCATTCGGCGCAGCGCCCACGCTGATGTATTTTCCATCGCTGTCCACTACGCTCAGATAACCTTCGATCTCCACATATTGGTCCTTGAAGTCGGACTGTGCCTTCATGGCGTTGCTGGATAGTGCGTCAAACAGCTCGGTAACATTGTAGTGCGTGTAGGAAATGGGTTCCTCCGTACCAGACGGTGTGTTTGTATTGGGCTTGCTTTCGGAATTTGAACCGGAGACCCCGCCGATGATCCCAAGCACTACCACCACGATAATTGCCCAGAACCACCATTTCTTGGTGACAGGCCGATTCACCTTCGCTCCGCACTGGGGGCAGGATTTTGCCGAAACGGCGATCTCCCCACCGCAGGACTCGCAGTTCGTCATGTTCTTTTTCAAGTTACTCTCCTCCTTATTTTTTTGCCGGGTTTTGACCCTGCCTTACATATAATAGTAAAGATATTTACTAAAGTCAATAGTAAATATCTTTACTTGCATATACTACCTCACAGAAAGGTGGGGTACGGCATGAATGCATATACCATAAACCTGCGAAATTTGCGGGAAGACCACGACCTGACTCAACAACAGGTGGCGGAATACCTGGGAACCTCACAAACAATGGTAGCCCGCTATGAACGAGAGGCCAGCGAGCTGCCTTTGCGGCACTTTATCCGGTTATGCCAGCTCTACAAGGTATCGGCGGATGAGGTGCTTGGATTGCGCCGCAGAAAATGAAGCAAGAGGGAGAGGCTTCGGCCTCTCCCTCTTGCGGTTGGGTTATTGCTTTTTCTTCTGGCGGGACTCAATCTTCTTTCCCGCCCACTGGGCCAGCTTCAGGCAGGCGGCGGCGGTGGCCGTCAGCAGTGCGCCGCCCAGGGCCAGCTGCTTTTTCATGTTCATGGCCGGATCAATAGGCCAGCTTCTCGGTCAGGTACGCCTTCAGCTCGCTGATGGGAATGCGCACCTGCTCCATGGTGTCCCGCTCCCGGACGGTGACGCAGTGGTCGCCGGGGTTCTCGCCGTCGCCCACGGTGTCAAAGTCCACGGTGATGCAGAAGGGGGTGCCGATCTCGTCCTCCCGGCGATAGCGCTTGCCGATGGAGCCGGTCTCGTCGAAGTCCAGCATAAAGTCCTTGCACAGGTCGTTATAGATCTCCATGGCCGGCTCCGACAGCTTCTTGCTCAGGGGCAGGATGGCCGCCTTATAGGGGGCCAGAGCCGGGTGCAGGTGCAGCACCACCCGGACATCGTCCTTGCCGTTCTTGTCCTGGCCCACCACTTCCTCGTCATAGGCGTCGCACAGCACCGCCAGGACGCTGCGCTCCACGCCCAGGGACGGCTCCACCACATAGGGGATGTACCGCTGGTTGGTCTCGGGGTCGAAATAGGTCAGGTCCTTGCCGGAGGTGTTCTGGTGCTGGGTCAGGTCATAGTCGGTGCGGTCCGCCACGCCCCACAGCTCGCCCCAGCCGAAGGGGAACAGGAACTCAAAGTCCGTGGTGGCCTTGGAATAGAAGCACAGCTCCTCGGGGTCGTGGTCCCGCAGGCGCAGGTTCTCGTCCTTCAGGCCGATGGAAAGCAGCCAGTTGTGGCAGAAGGTCCGCCAATACTGGAACCACTCCAGGTCGGTGCCGGGCTTGCAGAAGAACTCCAGCTCCATCTGCTCAAACTCCCGGACCCGGAAGATGAAGTTGCCCGGGGTGATCTCGTTGCGGAAGGACTTGCCGATCTGGCACACGCCGAAGGGCAACTTCCGGCGGGTGGTCCGCTGGATGGCGGGAAAGTTGACAAAAATGCCCTGGGCGGTCTCCGGCCGCAGGTACACCTCGTTGGCGGTGTCCTCCGTGACGCCCTGGTGGGTCTTGAACATCAGGTTGAACTTGCGGATGTCGGTGAAGTCGCTCTTGCCGCAGCCAGGGCAGGGCACCTGGTTGTCCCGGATGAATGCCACCAGCTCCTCCTGGGTCATGGCCTCCACGTTCACGTCCATGCCGTGCTCCTGCACATAGCTCTCCACCAGCTTGTCCGCCCGGTGGCGCATCTTGCAGGCCTTGCAGTCAATCAGAGGATCGTTGAAGGTGGATACGTGGCCGCTGGCCACCCACACCTGGGGATTCATCAGAATGGCGGCGGCCAGACCCACGCTGTAGGGGGTTTCCTGGACGAACTTCTTCCACCAGGCCTTCTTCACGTTGTTCTTCAGCTCCACACCCAAGGGGCCGTAGTCCCAGGTGTTGGCCAGGCCGCCGTAGATTTCACTGCCGGGGAAGACGAACCCGCGGCCCTTACACAGGGCCACGACTTTTTCCATGGTCTTTTCGTTGTTTTTCATATCCTGTCAAACTCCTTCGTTTGTAATTTACGGGAAAAGGGGGCGGTCTTTGGGGACAAAAAAACGCCCTGAGCGGAAAGCTCAGGGCGGAGGTTCTCCGTGGTACCACCTGAATTCGGGCCGAA
>ERZ772872.3752-NODE-3752-length-11110-cov-3.056355_pt1 | contig 11110 bp, 2 predicted proteins | sample MGYA00512132_ERZ772872 | MGnify/ENA primary metagenome ERZ772872 (study PRJEB29015, sample SAMEA2737724) | human gut metagenome | biome: human gut; feature: human-associated habitat; material: faeces | place: China | collected 2012 ... | reverse complement strand
AGATAATGGTTCTGACGATGCATCCTGTAATTCTGTCAATTTTATATACTGATTCTCTGTCACTGGATATAAATGCTTATAATATCCATCCAAGATATCATTGTTTAAATGCCAAATTCTGGTATTATTCACCATATCGTAATTCACAATGAAGTTCTCCACCACTAGAGAATTCCCTGTGACTTTAACTTTCTTGTATGCATATGTCTGAGTATATTTAATGTATCTTTCTTTACGAAGTGTATAGACCAGCTCTCCCGTCCATTTATCAGTTCTGCCACGAAGCAGTTTATACTCACCATCATCAATGATAATACATCTGCCGCAATTACTGATCCAAGCATCTTTGTAATACATAAGTTTTACAAATTTTTCATCCTTAGCACAGAAATCTATCCCGGATATTTTCTTTCTCAAAATTCTATCTTGATTAATTTTCTTATACTGACGTTTTATATGCATAGAATCATCGGAAAGATATTGCTCTATTCTATTATTCATTCTATCTTCTGCATTTTTCTCCCGTCTCTGCTTATTCATACAGGACTTACAAATTTTACGAATATGATTTTTCCCATTTTTAGCAAACTCACTTAACGGAAGTTCCCTCCCACAGCATTTACAAACTTTAGTTTTAACATTTTCATTAATTTTAATTTCATTCGCCATAATACCTCCTTCATCTGACCTGACACAAACGCGATCTTGTATCAGTGCAAACTATTGTTTACTCCCCGTCTGCTTGGGAATTCACAGCGTCTTAAGGCACGCCTCTAACCTTTTCATTTTGGAAAATTGACAGTAGAATAACTGTCATAGGATTTGAATAAATTTTTGTATTATAAAAGACGGCTGTTATACCGTCTCTTTCACTTTCTGAGATTTAAGATATGTTACCAAAGAACCATAATTACCATATCTCTTTCAGCACCAAGATCAATCTCATCACTTTTATCAAAGTCAACAGAAATATATTTACATTTCATATCACTCAATCTTTTATCTAAGAATATAAAGTCACTAAATTGTTTTGCCATAAATTCACTTCCTTTCGTTATATTTTTGTATAATAGAAGAGAGCAGTTATGACACCGCTCCCTCTTAGTTTATCTAAATCCTTTTTTACGAAGGTCTTTAGCAAATTCCTTCATAGTGTAATCGCAAGCCTTCTTACACATTTCTCTTACACCTGGGAATGTATCTTTGTCTATATCACCATTAACAGTCAATAAACTATCATAATGATTTTCTACCATTACATTACCCATTTTCTTCATATTAGAAATATTCTGACTCTGAGCCATCTTCATTCCGTCAATAGCTTCTTGCACAAAGCTATTCTGAGCTAAATTAGCAACAGCCAAATCTAACTCGCCTTCATCGTTCAGATACTTTTCAGTAAACTTCATAAGTTTTAATGTTTCAGGATTAGGTACAACACCATCTCCCTTGTTCATATGTGTTAAAATAGCACCATCATTACGAACAATAAGCTCTGATTTATACCCTTCACCTGTCCATGCATATTCATCATCAGCTACACCTAAAGTACCATCCTTATAACCTGATAACTGGCTTAGTTTTACCCAACCGAGATCACCATATCTGCCATCAGCAGATTTGATATGAACGGAATAGTCACCAGTTCTTCTAGCTGAACCGCCATAAGCTCGTGCGCTACGTCCATCTATAACAACTCCACCTTGCACACCAGAATATAACCTTCCGATTGGTCTTGCACCCCAAGAATCGTTATAATATTTACCTGTAAAAGTAACTACGTCACCAACTCTAGGAACTCCATCTCCACCAGAAGTATTAACCGGCGGTGCAGGAGCTGGTTTCGGTGGATCAGGCTTCTTAGTAACTGTTATATTTACAGTTTGAGAAAAATTACTACCATCTGTCGTACTGATAGTAACGGTTACACTACCCGGTCTTAAACCATTGATACTGATTACACCATTAGTTGCACTCGCTGTAGCAATAGTAGGCGCACTATAAGATATAGAAAGATTCTTATTAACAGCGTCATTTGGTCTAATAGTATAAGTCAGAGTTGTACCCTGACCTTCCTGTACACTTACAGATGATTTACTCACCTTTAATTCAGCAACCTTACGATTGGTTGTGTCTTCCGGCTTCATAATATCATTTGTAATACGGTCATTCTCTGCCTTATTATCTTTAATAGGAGAGGTAATTGTTCCAGATGCGGAACTTGAAGGATTCTTATTAGCTTCTGTCTGTGACTGTGAAGCATTAGATACTTGATTCTTAACACCTTCAGATGAACCAAGCTGTGACTGATTATTGTTGAAATCTGTACTTCCTACAAAACCAGTATTTGTAATGATAGAATTGATTTTATTATAAGCTTCTTGATATGAACCGACAGCTTTATTGAGCATAGAATTGATAATCTCAAGCTGTTTATCAGCATTGTGCGAGATTTCATATGTTGTGTTCTCAAGCATATCTGCCATATCGTCAGAAATCTTATCATAACCTTGAGAAATCATATCATTTCTATGATCTCTCTGTGTCTCAGAAAGTGTATCTTCAGCATCAGCCAAATCTTGTTTTAACTTCTTGAGCTTTGCTTGACTTGCAGCATCGTTTACCCCTTCGAGAGCTTTAATCTGTGCTTTAATAGTATCTACATCTTTCTGCTGAGAACGAATCTTCTTATCATAATTGTAATAATCTTCCTTCGCCTCAAGAGCTTTCTTCCTCTTATCTATCAGTTTATCAAGCGCATCAACTTCAGCTTTTAAAGCATCTGTATACAGGCTTGTCAAACTATCCTGATAACTCTTAACATCAGATGTAGTTTCACGGATACCCTTACGATATTCCGCTGATTTGTCATTATATTCATCCAATGAGATGATACCATTTTCATACAGTTCTTTTAACTTCTGTAATCCAGTCGTATAATCTGCAATTGTTTTCTTCGCATTACCCAAGCTCTGAGAGAGTAATGCAATCTGAGCGAGTCCTTCATCTGTGATTCCGCCATTCTTATCCAAGAAAGCATCATCATTCAAAAGGTCACGCATATCTTTCAATTCATCTTCAAGGTCAGAGTATCCTTGAATTGCTTTTTCAAGATTAGAGATACGAAGTTCATAAATAGAATCTTTGAGGTCTTCATTATCTTTCTGAAGCTTTAGAATCTCTTCATCAGCTTTACTTATATCTTCAGCTAACTCTTGATACCTCTCAGAACCGACATCATATAATCCCTGTTCCTTGAGTTTTTCTTCTCTAAGAGCATACTGCTTTTGAATAGAAGCATTATTATTGTCAATCTGTTGCTGATATAATTCCTCTGGTACTTTCTCATCTCTAGAATCTAATAAGTCAATATAAGCACTTAATTTATCTGTAGAACGAGAAAAACCATCAATAATATGCTGTAATGTATCATACTTGATTTCACGAAGCTTATCAGATAATTCAATTAACTCAGAAGATGCTTTGGCAATATTGGCAGTGAAGTCATTAATGTTCTTCATTGCATCATACCATTGCTCAGAACCTTGTTTCATAAGTCCTGACTTAAGCTGTGAATCTACCTCTGCTTGATAATCTGCTAATTTCTTTGTAAGCTGATTATATATCTCTTCCTGTGCTTTGACTGATTCATTTAAGCTTTCAACATTCAAAGAATTGTTAATAGCTGTTCCAAGACTCTTTAATAGGTCACGGTCTGCTTCTAATCTGTCTTGGAGAGAAGTCTGAATATCTTCTATAGAATTATATTCTTTTTCAATGATTTCTAATCTCTTCTCTGCAAGGTCTGTTAATTTGTCTTGGAGGTCAAGAACTTTATCATGATATTCAAGATATGATTCGTAGTAACTCTGGTACTTTTCCAGACCTTCTCTTAGGTTATCGTTGCTTATATTTTCTATGGAAAGTTCACCATTCTGTACCTTACGCTGATAATCGTCTGAGATACCATATTTCCTAGCCACATCATTTGCATAGTCTAAATACTTGTTAGCAGATGCTTGTGTAGCCGAAATTTCATTATTAACCTTAGAAATCGTATCTGTAGCTGCGCTCATCTTATTAATGAGTCCAACAGCTCTGTCTATCGCATCTTCTGAAAGGTCAGTAAGACGGGAATTACGAGAGAGGAATACTTTGATCCAATCGGTTAAATTCTCCGTGTCCTTGGAGGAAGATGGTGAGGGGGAATTGGATGAACCAGAACCACTAGATTTGCCGGATCTAGATGATTTGCCGGAGTTGCCACTAGATTTTTTGGATTTCTTCTTGGATTTTGAAGAGGTTGATTTACTACCACTTTTCCCAACTTTGCTTTTCAAACTACCACTCGAATAAGCTGTACCATCAACAAATGAATCTGGTAAATCTGACAGATTTGGAGAACCACTTCCACGAGAATCAATATGTCCATTCTTCAAAAGTTCTTCTGTCTGTTTGGAATTGAATACAACTGAATCTTTAGGAATGTTTGTAAACTCAGCACCGTTTTCTCCAACTAAATGCCAACCATTTTTAGTTGCCACAAGTTCAGTTCCGACTTCTCCAACAAGTGCAGTTTCAGATTTCTTAGTTTTCCAAGAATTAGGTAAACCATTACTATTGAATGTACCTCCCACATGAGCTGTTCCATTATACTTAGGAGCTTCCCCATTTGTCTTGATGTTATAAGTCATTGTACGAGTCTTATCACCTGGAAGGTTTCCTAAACCACTTACAACAACAAAATATGTGACCTTTGCAGTCTTATCTTCCGGATTATAAGCATCAACCGCTGAATGGTCAGCCTTAAATTTTACAGTGGATTCCTTATCTGTAGGCTGATAACCTGTCACAAGGCTTGCATCTACACCAGCTTTCACCATAATTTCAGGTGTAAGTCCTGCAATACTAGACTGAATTGTATTCACACTTGATGTATCAATTTCAAGCTTCGCCATAATATCAGGGTTTATTCCTTGAATTTCACTTGCAAGAGAATTAACTTTCTCCTGTGCTGCGGAAGTATCAATATCTACACCTTGTGATTTTAATGCATTTTGAACATTCAGTTCTTGTAGAGCTGACTGAAATTCCTGTACTTTCGCAATAGCATTTCCAAGTTCACCATCTACAGATGATGCATCCACACTCATAACAGCAGGAGCATTTAACTGTTCTTTCTGATAAAGAAGAGACTGTAAATTATCAATTGCTTCCTGTGCGCCGTCTACAGATAAATCAACAGTACCACTGTCATTCTTAAATTCATCTAACTTTGACTTGGCTTCATCAATATTAGACTCAAGTTCATCAGCATTAACATTAATCTCAATATCCTGTGAACTTACTTCACTTTGTAATCCAACAAGATATTCTAAGATTGCATTCGCTTCTTGAAGTCTATCAGTCTTAACATCTGGTTCTAAATCAGAATCTTCAATCTCTTCAATATAATCCTTTACAGTATTAATATTATCTGTGATTTCTGAAAACGAAGTGGAATCAAGATTGATACCATCAAGAGAAATATCTTCAAAAGAAATACCATTAAGAGCTTCTTTCGCTGATTGAGCTGCGGTCTTAAGTTCATCTAAGGATGCTACAGGTTGGTCAAGATTAATGTCTCCACCATAATCCTTCATCTTTCTCATGATAGCTTGAACAGCTTCAACATCAATCCCTAAAGCATCTGCAATTTCTTGATCATTACCAATGCCAAAATCAATCTGCCATGTGCCATCTTCATTCATGTGTGCCCACTCACTATTTAGATTTTGGACATCAGCTAAGAAATTGTCTACACCTTCTCGACCTTCGGTAAAATATCTTTCAATTTTAGGCATAGCAGATTCATAAGCTGCAACAACTTCATCAACTGATGCAGTAGATAAGTCTTGATTGCTCATAAGGTCAACATACTCACGGAATTTATTTGTTCCAACTAATCCCTTATCATATAAATCTTTTGCCGAATTAATTCCACCTTGAATGGAATCATACATATCACCTTCTTCACCACCAGACAAAGCATTTTGCCATTGCTGATATGCTGAAGTAGCAGACTGATATTGAGTAATCAAATCCTGTATAGAAGAAATGTTACTCTCAATATTAGATTTCTGAGCTTGTAGACCAGAAACATCTTCACCATTAAAGATACCTTTCGCAATCTGCTGATTGATTTTCTGCAAAGCTTCCTGCTGAGTTGCAAGTCCTTGAAGATAATCAGCTTTTGTGGACTGATTCATCTGTTCTTGCAGTTCACGATAAGCTTTCTGATTAATATGAAATCCATTGGCTGTTTTTTCAAGAGCTTTCTCAGCATCTTTTCCAAAAAGATTTCTGAAATTATCTATGTTATCTTGTGATATTCCAGCACCAGATACAGATTCAGAAAGGATGTCTTTCATTGTAGAAAGTGCGTCTGTCGTATCATTGATAGATTTCTTTACATTATTGAATGACGATGTAAGATTATCTGTAGATACTGTTGCAGTCAATCCCATCTGAGTCAACATATCTACAACTTTTGCTACTGACTCGGAAAAATCATCTGACACAAATCCAAGTTCAATTGCTTTATCAACAACATCTGAAAGTGCCTGTTGAGTTTCATTGAGATCCTTACCTTTGAAATTCATGCCTTTTAGATCAACATCTTGTAGGTCTTTGAATTTTTTGATGGTATCTTCCATACCTGCATCTTTTAATGCATTTTGGAAATCAAACGCTTTGATTGCACTTTCATCAAGTCCTTCGCCAAGTTCATTAAAGAGTGGTTTAAAATCTGAATATTTTTCTGTGACACCATCTACAGATGCTTTTACTTCATCGAATGCTGATTTAGCTTTTTCAATCTGTGAAGTATCTCCTGATGCGAGAGCTTCATTATAATTGTCGATAACTTTTTCATATTCGTTGTAGATTGTTGCTGGGGAATTCTCGGAGAAGCCTTTTGAAATCATGGAAGCTTTAAGACCACGCTCTGAAGCATCTTGATATTTTTCTAATACTTTTTGATTATCGTTAAGGATGCTTTCGCCCTGACTAATGATAGAATCAATGGCTACGGTATTAACATTATCTCCAAGTGAATCCTTCAATTCACGAAGTTTAGTCATAAATCCATTAATCTCTTCATCTGCTTCTGAAGCATCTCCTGTAAATTTGAGACTGTATGTTCCATCAGATTTCTTCATAAGTCCGATATGGTCAAATTCTTTCGCAAGTGATTTGATGTCAGATTTATAAGTGGTATTATCAAGCGCATAATCACCAAGCTTATAGTCTCGTTTTTTGCTCATTTCTTCTTGAGCCTTATCGATAATCTTACCATTATCGTTCAGATAATCATTGGCTTGATTAACCGCAAGCTCATTCATTTTGGAAATCTGTTCATCAAGTTTACCATTTACTAGATCGATTCCATCTGCCTGACTTCCATATGATTCGGATAATTGATTTTGAATAGATAGAAGATCTGATTTTGCTTGATAAGCTTCCTCTTCTGATAAAGTTCCAGATGCTAAAGATTCACGAAGCTCTTTTACCTTATCAATATTTTCCTGAATAGAATTTGTATTTTCAATAAATTTCTGTCCAGCATCACTCTCTGCTTTTAATGCATCCTCAACTGATTGTTGATATGCAGAGTAAGCTGTTACGGCAGCAGTCACTCCGGCAGCAACAAGAATCAATGGATTAGCCATTAATGTTGACCATAATCCTTTGAATGCTGTTCCAAGCGAAACAGTACTTGCTGTTGCTGATGCATTGGCGGTTGACAATCCCATTGCTGTCACTGTAGCTTCTGCTTCACTAGTAGACATACCTTGCCCCGTCAAAATAGCAACTCTCTGAGCATCAGTCAAAGCTGTACTTGAAAGCACAAGTTCTGTCTGAGACTTTGAGAGATTTTGTGTTAAATTTAATAATTCGCTAAATCCACTTGAATCAATCTCTCCTAATTTCAGCATATCCATAGCTGTTCCAAGATTCGAAAATTCCTGAACTGCCTCTTTTACAAAACTACCAATCTGCTTGAATACAAACAATCCTCCGGCTGTGCCAAGTCCAGCTAATGTTCCTTTCAAAAGATTTGTCTTGTCAACAAAATCTGTGATTGCTTTTGTTCCATCTAAGACACCGGAATACATATCATCAGAGATAAGATTTGTAGCCAAACTTTCCATCGAAGCTTTTAACGCATTCGTCTTAGCCTCCAAAGAATTCAAATAATTATCTTCAAATTTTTTATTTGCTGTTCCATTGGAATTAAATGCAGTATTAGTAAGCTTCTCCACCTTATCCCAATTATCCATCATTGCAATGAACTTATTATACTGATATGTACCTGCCATAGCGGTCGCTGTTGCTTTTTTGCTATTAGAGTCTAATGTATTCCATTTGTTTGCTACATCATCAAGAATGCTCTCACTATCCTTAAACTGGTCATTAGAATCTCGCATTGAAATTCCAATCTTTTTCAATACCTTTTCTGTATCATTTAAACTCTCACCAGTTTCTGAATCTACGAATTTGCCAGCTCTTATCTGATTCATTCGTGACAAGATGGATTTCATTGCTGTTCCGATACTCTCATCACTATCCTGTGTAACGTCCTTAATTGTAGCAATAATAGCGCTTGTCTTCTCCAAACTTACTCCTGCATTGTTCGCTTGTGACGCTACCTTCATCAAAGCCTTACCAATACTATCCGCTCCTGATGCACTCTCCAAATCAATTGAAGTCAAAATATCATTAACTCTGCTTGCTTGATCTGCTGCCATCTGATATCCATTTAATGTAGCAGTTAGAATCTCTGATGCATCTGATGAACTTAATTCTGCATCTTTTGATAAAACCAACGAATCCTTAATCAACGAATTCGTATCTTTCATTGAACGTCCTTGTCTTAGCCATGAATCTGCGCTTTCTGCGACAGAACTTGTAACACTTCCTAACTCTTCTGCAAGAGCATTGTAATCTTTCATTAAATTGTTGATATAATCTGAATCAGCATTTGTAGCCATTGCAAGGTTTGTTTTAATATCATTAAATTCTTTTACTGTAGCAACCGCTTCTCTACCAGCATCAGCAATCTTATATAATGCATCTTGTAATAAATTTGCGAGTGAATATGCTGAAAAAGCTTCTTTGAATGTGCTTCCAAGAGAACTAAATACACTCTGACTCTGCTGTCCGGTTGAATTTACATTATGTAAAGCTTGTTGTAATTGTGTTAATCCAGATTCATCATATTCAGGTTCTACTTTCTTGATGCTTTCATCAACTGCTTCTCTCACTGAATCAGTATTGACTTTTAAATCCAACTCAATATCAGTAATGCTATCCACAGCAGATTTAATCTTGGACGCTATATTTTCTGCATCTATCTTAAAGTCAACCGGAATCTCCATATCATGACATGCTGCATTTAACTTTTCCTGCAATCCATTTTTATCTACATCAATTTCTATTTTTACAGGCTCATCACCTGATGCAATCTTAGAAATAGATGTTCGTAAGTTGGAAATTAATTGCTCATTGTCAATCTGCAAATCAAGATTTAATGCCTCTCCTGTACTAGCTCCGGCATTCTCAATAGCCTGTCGAATATCTGATGTAATTTTATCCGCATTAATATTTACATCTAAATCAATTGATGTCTTAGAAGCATCTGTAGCCAATTGGATATTCTGATTGAGCTTGTCACTCATATCTTTAGCAATGTCAATGACATAGCTGTAAGCGCTATCCGTCATTTCAAACTTCTGTTTTCCCGTCATATCAGAAGCATTAATGACCTGCGTCATTTCCCGTCTTGCTTTCTTCACCAAATCAAATGTGTGAACAATTTGATCTGCTTGATTTGTAATATTCTGAGAAAAATGTTCCGGGAAGAGATTTGCCCTATCACCCCAAAGTGCATCTATAGCAATACCCTTCTTTGAATCCTTTGTGATTTTACCGATATTATTCTGAAGCAGTTCCTTATAGACATCTCCACCAAGAGCCTTTTTCAAGTTATCTGATACATAGATTTTCTTGTTTTTGAAATAATTGTAAAAATCATCATAATATCCCGTTGCAGATTTTACAATTTTACCATTCTCTATAATTTGCTTTGAAATGCTATCAATTCCAGAATAGAATCCACTTGCTTTCGAGAAATCAAACTTGCTTCCATTCCAAGTTTTTCCTAAGCTGGAAACCATATTATTTAATTGTTTATTGAGATTTTTAAGGACAGATTTGTCCGTGATATTAAAAGATTCCGCAATCTGTTTAGTGATTGCGGAAGTATCAATTTTGGTATTTTTAATACCTTTTTCAATGTTTTTCTGTAAATTATTTAAATTTTGATTGTTAATGTCAATATCAAGCTTAATAGTTTTCTTATCTTTCGTGAGATCAGCCAACTTTTTCTCAGCTTTCGAAGTATCTAAGTCAGCCTCTACTTGAATTTTAAAATCTTCCGGCATATTCTACCTCCTAGTCTTCAATTTTAGAAATGGCACTCGCAAGTCCAAGAACAATGACACTTCCAACAATAAAATTATTTAATGATTTAAGAACATCGGGAGAATCTTTCTCATTAATCAATCTTGCCTGCTCTGTGTATGAATCCATAAGTTTATCATGAAGCTCTGTATTCTGATTTTTAAGAACTGCATACGCTCCAAAAATATCAGCTAACATGTCTGCTGTCAAACACGGTGCAAGTATAGCTGACAGATTTTCTTTGTCTTCATCATCAAGCTCATTCCATCTTTCTGTCACGCTTTTAAGAAACTCTGTATCAGACAGTCCATATTCGACTCCATAAATTTCACACATATCTTTGCAAGCAATTTTATCGTCTTCGTTAAAGCTTTTAATACATTTATCAACACTTTTAATATTTCTTGAATCAACCGTAAATTCTTGTCCATTTAAGTTAATAGAAAGCAATCTCCAACTGACCTGACCTTCACAGCAAAAGATGTTTCTTAAGACTGTTCCTGTCAATGTGCTTTCATCATTTAATGTAATTTTTGCCACAGATCCAATCTCTAATCCTGATACTAATGTGTCTTTGTTTTTTTCAATTTGTAATGCTTTTTCCATA
>ERZ772872.3751-NODE-3751-length-11110-cov-5.031479_pt1 | contig 11110 bp, 8 predicted proteins | sample MGYA00512132_ERZ772872 | MGnify/ENA primary metagenome ERZ772872 (study PRJEB29015, sample SAMEA2737724) | human gut metagenome | biome: human gut; feature: human-associated habitat; material: faeces | place: China | collected 2012 ... | reverse complement strand
TGGCATCCGGGTGGTGTCCGGAGAAGTGGATTTCCTGTTGCTGTATACCACACAGCCCATCTATGACAGCCTGCTTGCAAAAGGTATCCTGATTCGGAACTGTGAGAATTTCCGGGGACTGGGTGAGGGCTATTATCGGATCGCGGTGAAGAAACATGAAGAGAATGAAGTGCTGTTACAGGAACTTGCGCAGATTACTGCTGAATGAGTTCGTTTTCTTTGCAAAGCAGTAAATAGGAGCAGCCGGAAGACGGAAAATGAATTTTGGGGGAAGGTAACTTATGGAAAAAAAGAGCATTGAATATGTATTGCCGGAAGAAATCGAGAAGCGAAGCTTTGAAATTATTGCCGCAGAACTGGCAGAGCGGGGCATCACTTTGCCTGCGGAGCAGGATCCTGTCACCCGCAGGGTGATCCATACCAGCGCAGATTTTGATTATGCGGAGACGATGACCTATTCCGAAAACGCGGTGGAGATCGCTAAAAACCTGATAAAAAAAGGTGCGGATATTGTGACGGATACCAATATGGCACTGGCGGGGATCAATAAGAAGGTGTTGGCTTCTTTTGGCGGGGAAGCCCACTGCTATGTGGCGGCTATGGCGAAGGAACGGAAGACCACCCGGGCGGCTATTAGCATGGAGTTGGCTTCGAAGCTGGAAAAACCAGTGATCTTCGCTGTTGGAAATGCGCCTACAGCGTTGATACAGATCTATGAGCTGATGCAGGAAAGGGACTGGCGCCCGGCATTCGTTATCGGGGTCCCTGTGGGTTTCGTGAATGTGGAAGCTGCCAAGGAGCTGATTATAGAGACGGATGTGCCCTATATCATCAATCGTGGAAGAAAAGGTGGCAGCAACGTGGCAGCGGCCATCTGCAATGCTTTGTTGTATGAATTGCGAAAAGAACAGGAAAACGTTACGCCCGGCGATTGACACGACGGATCATGATATAGTAACAGTGAGGTAGAAGACATGCGGTACGGATTTACCACAGGAAGCTGCGCAGCGGCAGCGGCTAAGGCGGCCGCCTATATGCTGCTGACCGGAAGGGAGAAAACAGAAATCACCATAGAGACACCCAAAGGTATCCTTTACACAGCCCAGATCCGCAACATCTGCCGCAAGGAGCAGGAGGTCAGCTGCGCCGTGGAAAAAGACGGTGGGGATGATCCCGATATTACCACCGGGGCATTGATCTGTGCGAAGGTCTCACTGCCGCAGGAAGAAGGCAGTGAAGCCCTGGCCCGGGTCGTGATCGATGGCGGCTTCGGCGTTGGTCGTGTGACGAAACCGGGACTGGATCAGCCCGTGGGAAATGCAGCTATTAATCACGTCCCAAGAGAGATGATCGAACGGGAAGTATTACAGGTGTGTCAGGTACTGGATTATTGTGGAAGCCTGGCAGTGGAGATCTCTGTGCCGGAGGGCGAACATCTGGCAGAGCGGACATTTAATCCGAGACTTGGCATCGTGGGCGGCATTTCGATCCTTGGTACCAGCGGTGTCGTGGAACCCATGAGTACCCAGGCCATTTTAGATACGATCCGCGTGGAACTTAGGCAGCAGCGGGCACTGGGGAGAGAAGACGTGGTGATCTCTCCGGGCAATTATGGACTGGATTTTTTGAAAAATACCTATCACTATGATCTGGATAAAAGTGTAAAATGCAGTAACTTTATCGGTCTGACGATCGATATGGCGGTGGAAGAGGGCTTCAAACGTCTGCTTCTTGCAGGACATATCGGAAAACTCATTAAAGTGGCGGGCGGTATTATGAATACCCATTCCAGAGAGGGTGATTGCCGGATGGAGCTGTTGACCGCCTTTGCCGTAAAATGTGGTGTGGCGGCAGTGGATGCTGCAAAGCTCCTGTCCTGTGTCACCACAGAGGAAGCCGTGCGGATCCTGGATGAGTGCGGCAGGAGACAGGAAGTCATGGATTATGCCATGGAGCGTATTTTATTTTATCTTGAGAAGCGGGCGCAGGGAAAGCTTGCGATCGAATGTATCATGTATGCCAATGATTTCGGTGCATTGGCGAAAAGTAAGGAGGCGGAGGAATGGTTTACTTTGTTGGCGCAGGAAGCGGAGCAGCAGATCTGATCACGGTGCGGGGCATGCACATGCTGCAACAGGCGGATGTCATCATCTATGCGGGATCGCTGGTGAACCCGGAGCTGTTAGAATATGCCAGAGCAGACTGTGAGATCCATAACAGTGCGCACCTGACCTTAGAAGAAGTGCTTAAGCTCATGCAGGAGGCACAGGCGCAGGGGAAAATGCTGGTGCGTCTGCACACCGGAGAACCCAGCATCTATGGTGCGGTGCGGGAGCAGATGGATGCACTGGACGAGCTGGGAATCCCTTATGAGAGCTGTCCGGGAGTCAGTGCCTGCTTTGGTGCGGCGGCATCGTTAAATCTGGAATATACCCTGCCCGGTGTTTCCCAGACCCTGATCATCACCCGTATGGAAGGGCGGACCGGAGTGCCGCAGAAGGAGAGCATCGAAAGTCTGGCAGCCCATCATGCTTCCATGGCGATCTATTTAAGCACGGGAATGCTGAGGGAACTGAGCCGCAGACTGATGGCGGGCGGTTATGCGGAGAACACCCCCGCAGCCCTTGTCTACAAGGCAACCTGGCCGGAGGAAGAGGCTTATATCTGTACGGTGGAGACACTGGCACAGGTAGCGGAAGAACATGGCATCAAAAAGACAGCACTGGTACTGGTGGGGGATGTTATCACCCATGGAAATTATCAGAAGTCGAGGCTGTATGCGGCGGATTTTACCACAGAATTCCGTCAGGCAAAATGCTGTGCCATACAGGCAGAGGAAACGCAGGAGGGGCGGCGTGAAGATTAGTGTGATCAGCTTTACGGAAACAGGACAACAGCTTGCGGAGCGGATACGGGAGAGCATGGACGGGGAAACTGCGGTCACGCTCTATACCAAATGCTCCAGACTGGAAAAAAAGACGGTACCGGCTGTGGATGACAGCGATGCAGACACAATCTGCGTCAGGAACAGCCTGTCAGCGTGGGCGGGAGAGCAGATGGCGGCCCGCCATGCACTTATATTCATCGGTGCCTGTGGGATCGCGGTCCGTGCCATTGCCCCCTGGATCATGGATAAACTGCACGACAGTCCGGTACTGGTGGCAGACGAGATGGGGAAGTATGTGATTCCCTTGTTGTCCGGACATGTGGGTGGAGCCAACGAACTGGCGGTCCGTCTGGCGGGAGCATTGGGTGCCGTACCGGTGATCACCACAGCCACAGACTTACATGACAGTTTTGCGGTGGATATCTTTGCCAAAAGGAATGATCTGCGGATCTGCAATCGGGAGGGGATCGCCAAAGTGTCGGCAAAAGTACTGGCAGGCGAGGAAATTACCATGTCCGTACAGACAGGGCATCTGGCAGTGGATGAGACCATTCCGTCAGGGATCCGGCTGTGTGCGTATCCTCCTGTGGAAAAAGTGGATGTCCTGATTGCGGACGACACGGAAGAAACATTTCGAAAAGAGCCAGCAGAACTACTGCTGCAGCCGAAAAAATATATTCTGGGCGTGGGCTGCAAGAAGGATACGGACAGCGCAAAGCTGGATCTATTTTTGAAAAAAATACTGGAAGAACAGGGCATTGTCATAGAGCAGATCGCAGCATTGGCTTCTATTGACGTGAAAAAAGAGGAAAGATGTCTGCTGGAATTCAGTGAAAAATACAGGATACCATTTAGGACTTATACAGCACAGGAATTACAGGCAGTGCCGGGAGAATTTCACGGTTCCGAGTTCGTAAAGACACAGGTGGGCGTGGACAATGTATGCGAGCGCGCCGCCCTGAAAGCAGCCGGGACAGGCGGATGGATCCTCTTAAGCAAGCAGGCACAGGATGGCATGACCGTGGCAGTTGCAGAGAAAACATGGAAAGAGCGGATTCGGATGTGGCTTTGAAAGGATAGAAAGAGGCAAAACGGATGAGTAACAGAATCTATATCGTGGGAATAGGTCCCGGCAGGGAAGAAATGATGACAGGAGAAGCCATCGCTGCGCTGGAGCAGGCAGATGTGATCGTGGGTTATACTGTATATGTCAAATTATTGGGAGAACGTTTTGCAGGGAAAAAACTGCTGACCACCCCTATGCGGCAGGAGACAGAACGCTGCGAACTGTGTTTTAGGGAGGCGGAAGCCGGGAAGCGGGTGGCATTGATCTGCAGCGGCGACGCCGGTATCTACGGCCTGGCATCGCTGATGTATGAGCTTGGAGAAGAACATCCCCAGACGGAACTGATCGTGATCCCCGGTATTACAGCGGCAAGCAGTGGGGCGGCGGTACTGGGAGCACCCTTAAACCATGATTTCTGTGTGATCAGCTTAAGCGACCTGCTGACTCCCTGGGAGAAGATCGAAAAGAGACTGCGGGCGGCAGCAATGGGAGATTTTGCCATGGCAATTTACAACCCTTCCAGCCACAGGCGAAAGGATTATCTGCAAAGAGCCTGTGATATTTTACTGGAAACCATAGAAGGGGAGCGACCCTGCGGCTATGTGGAAAACATCGGCAGAGAAGGCACCCGGGCGGTGACCTGTACGCTGCGGGAATTAAGGGACCGGGAAGTCAATATGTTCACCACGGTATTTATCGGCAATTCGGAGACGGAGATCCTGGGGGACAAGTTGATCACAAAGCGCGGATATCATGTGGAGAACAACATACATTAAGTTCTCTTTGGGAGGAGAGCAGGATGAAAAAAATAGTAATTTTTGCGGGAACCACAGAAGGACGGCGGCTGTCGGAAATCCTGGCAGATGCCGGAATCGCGCATACCGTATGCGTGGCAACGGAATATGGTGAGATCGTGATGCGGGAACAGACGGATGCGGAGGCGGCAGGGACAAAGGGGCAGCCACTCGTATCTCTTCACCGTGGCAGAATGGACCGGCAGCAGATGGAAGAATTTCTGCGTAACGAGGGTTATGAGATCGTAGTGGATGCCACCCACCCTTATGCCCAGGTCGTTACAGAGAACATACGGGACGCTGTGAAAACACAGTCTCCCATTTACCTGCGTCTGGAACGGGAAATTTCGGAGACTCCGGAAGCAGAGAATCCTGCCGTAAGTATCCGGTATTTTGAAAGCAATGCTGACTGTGCCAAAGCGCTGGAGAATACAGAGGGCAATATTCTGCTGACCACAGGGAGCAAGGAACTGCCGACGTATTGTGCCTCCGGAAGACTCCATGACCGCCTGTATGTGCGCATCCTTCCGGGCAGAGAGAGCCTGGAACTGTGCATGGAGCAGGGAATCAAAGGCAGACAGATCCTGGCATTGCAGGGACCTTTTTCCACAGAGATGAACGCCGCTATCCTGAAGCAATACGATATCCATCACATGGTCACGAAAAACAGCGGACGCACCGGAGGGTATCAGGAGAAACTGGAAGCTGCGAAAATTCTGGGGATCCCGGTGTATGTGATACAGCCTGCCAAGAAGGCTGTAGATACGTATTCTTTTGCGGAAATCTGTGGAAAACTGGAACAGCTCTGTGACTGTAAGCTCTCCGGGCAGGGCAGCATGGAGATCTGCCTCGCCGGAATCGGCATGGGCAGTAAAGACGGTCAGACACAAGAAGTGCAGCATGCGATCGAGACTGCGGATATTTTGCTGGGTGCGGAGCGCATGATCGAAAGATATTCTGCTAAAATCGAAAAAAGACCCTACTACATGACGGAGCAGATTCTGCCGTATCTGGAGCAATTACAGAAAAACGGTCTTACAGAACAGAAAGATCCCCTTCGGGTAACGGTCCTTTTTTCCGGGGATACCGGATTCTACAGCGGATGCAGGAAGCTGTATGTGGCATTGCAGGAAGCCGTTGCCGCAGGAGCGTTGAACGCAGGAGTACGGATCCTGCCGGGAATTTCTTCCGTGGCCACACTGGCGGCCCGAGTGGGAGAAAGTTATGAAGATGCGGCCATTTTGAGCATGCACGGCAAGAAGCTGAACCGGCTTTCGGCAACGGTGGAGAGCCATGAAAAGGTATTTTTACTGACCTCAGGAAGTGAGGACATCCGCAAGATCGGACATTTGCTTGCAGAAGCGGGACTGACAGACTGTGAAGTGATCGTAGGATATCAGCTGTCCTATCCGGAGGAAAGCATCCGGATCCTGACCCCGGGGCAGTGTGAGGAGATTACGGAGGAAGGGTTATATACCTGCCTGATCCGCAATCCTCACTGGCAACCGGAACGCCTGACCCATGGAAGAGCCGATACCTGTTTTCTGCGGGATGCGAAAACTCCAATGACAAAAGAAGAAGTCCGCGAGGTCAGCATCTGCAAGCTGAACCTGACACAAAACGCCGTGGTCTATGACATCGGCAGCGGCACCGGATCCGTTGCCATAGAGATCGCCGGGGTGCCCGGAGGAGTGCAGGTCTATGCCATTGAGAGAAAGCCGGAGGCGGTGGAACTGCTTCGAAAGAACAGAGAGCATTTTCGCATGGATAATATACAGATCATTGAAGCCCCGGCACCGGAAGGACTGGAAGAATTACCAGTGCCGACCCATGCCTTTATCGGAGGCAGCGGCGGCAGATTGCTGGATATTTTACAGGTCTTGTACCGGAAGAATCCCCATATGCGTATTGTGATCAATGCCATCAGCATGGAGACCATTGCAGAACTTAAGGAAGTGCTGGATACTTTTCCGGTGGAGGAAGAGGAGATCCTGCAGATGCAGGTAAGCCGGGTGAAGAAGCTCTTAAGCTATCATTTGCCCCAGGCGGAAAATCCGGTGTGGATCTGTTCGTTTACGTTCCGGGAGACAGGAACGGATCCTATGGATAACGCGAAGAAAACAAAACGCAGGGGAGACCGGAAACGGTAAGAATGGAGAAGTACAGAGATGACCGGAGCACAGAAAAAGAAGATATGCCGCATCATGATCGCCGCACCGAAGAGCGGCAGCGGCAAGACTACGATCACCTGTGGATTATTGCAGATTTTTAAAGAAAACGGCGAGAATATTTCTTCCTGCAAATGCGGCCCGGATTATATTGATCCTATGTTCCACAGACAGGTGCTGGGGGTGCCCTCTCGGAATCTGGATACCTTTTTTACCGGAGAAGAGGGCACCCGTAAGCTGTTTTTGAAGGATCGCAGAGAAGACGAGCTTGTGGTCATGGAAGGTGTTATGGGATTGTATGACGGGCTGGGCGGCATCCGTGAGGAAGGATCCTCCTATCATCTGGCAAAGGTGACGCAGACCCCCATCCTGCTGGTGGTGGATGCAAAAGGCATGGGGAGATCGGTGATCCCTCTGATTGCCGGATTCCTGGCTTACGATAAGGCACATCTGATCCGAGGCGTGATCTTCAACCGGATGTCCGCATCCTATTATGAGATACTGAAGCCCTTGGCAGAAGATGAACTGGGCATTGCGGTACTGGGGTATTTTCCGGAAAATAAGGACCTGCAGATCGCCAGCAGACATTTAGGTCTGTACATGCCGGGAGAACTGGAAGACTTGCAGGGACAGATCCGTATGACAGCAGAGAGATTACGGGAGACCGCAGACATTTCAAAACTGTTGCAGATCGCAGAGGAAGCGGAGCCGTTGGAGGAAGAGCCGGTAGTGGAAGATTCCGTAGAAACCAGCGAAGCAATACACCCACGGATCGCCGTAGCCCGGGATGAAGCCTTTTGCTTTTATTACGAAGAGAACCTGCGTCTGCTGGAACAGGCGGGCGCGGAACCGGTGTATTTTTCCCCGCTGCATGACAGAAACTTACCGGAAAACATTCACGGATTGTTACTGGGCGGTGGATATCCGGAACTGTATGCCGGACAGTTAAGCGAGAATGATGCCATGCGCACAGCGATCCGGAAGGCAGTCACAGACGGCCTGCCCACGGTGGCAGAGTGCGGCGGTTTTCTATACCTGCATACGACCCTGACGGATCGGGAAGGACATTCCTATCCCATGGCGGGAGTCCTGCCCGGTAAATGCTTCGACACCGGACACCTGGTGCGCTTCGGATACATTGAACTGGAAGAGAACAGCGGATATTTTATGCCTCGTGGCAGCCGCATCCGTGCCCACGAATTCCACTATTATGACAGTGAAGACAACGGCGCAGACTGCATCGCTACCAAACCCTCCACCGGACGAAATTATCCCTGCATCCACGTGGGAGAGAATCACTGGTACGGTTTTCCCCACCTCTATTATCCATCCTGCCCGGAGTTCGCGGAGCGCTTCGTGGAGAATGCAAAAAAATTCTCAAAAAGCGGAAAAGATATGTTATAATCGTAGTATCTTTTTTGCTCGGAGGATAAATCAATGGAAAAATCAAAGGTATATTTTACAGATTTCAGGACCCGTCTGGGAGAGGGGCTTCCCAGTAAGTTAAAGCGTCTGATGAAGGCGGCGGGGATTCAGAATATTGATATGGATCACAAATTTGTTGCCATCAAGCTGCACTTCGGAGAGCTGGGCAACCTGGGCTTCTTACGTCCGAATTATGCGAAAGCGGTAGCGGATGTGGTAAAGGAGCTGGGCGGTGTGCCTTTTCTGACCGACTGCAACACCCTGTACCCCGGCAGCCGTAAGAATGCCATCGAGCATATGTACTGTGCCTGGGAGAATGGTTTCACGCCACTGACGGTGGGATGTCCCGTGATCATTGGCGATGGACTCAAGGGAACGGATGACATCGAGGTACCGGTAGAAGGCGGCGAATATGTGAAGAATGCGAAGATCGGTCGTGCCATCATGGATGCGGATGTGTTTATTTCCCTGAATCATTTCAAAGGACATGAGACGGCGGGGTTTGGCGGTGCTATTAAAAACATCGGTATGGGCTGCGGCTCCAGAGCGGGCAAAATGGAGCAGCATGCGCAGGGCAAGCCGGAGATCGACGAGAGTCTGTGCCGGGGCTGTAAGCGCTGCATGAAGGAATGTGCCAATGATGGACTGGTATATGATGAGACCACACATAAGATGCACATTGATCATGAGAAGTGTCTGGGCTGCGGACGCTGCATTGGTGCCTGCAATTTTGATGCGATCCACAGCGGCTATGATGCGGCAACGAAAGATTTTAACTGCCGCATGGCAGAATATGCGAAGGCTGTCGTGGACGGCAGACCGAATTTCCATATCTCTCTGGTAGTGGATGTGTCTCCGAACTGTGACTGCCACTGCGAAAACGATGCTCCTATTCTGCCCAATATCGGTATGTTTGCATCCTTTGATCCCCTGGCGCTGGATCAGGCCTGTGTGGATGCCTGCCTGAAGCAGACACCGCTGCCGAACAGCCAGCTGACGGATGCCATGGCAAAAGAGGGATTTTGCGATCATCATGATCATTTTGAAAATACCACTCCCAATGCGGAGTACAAGACCTGCCTGGAGCATGCGGAGAAGATCGGCATCGGCAGCAGAGACTATGAACTGATCACGATTTCGTAAGCTTGAAAAGCGAAGAAATCGTTTATGAAGTAATTTTTGGAGAGGATGAACTTATGCGGCCAATGGTAAGCATCATTGTTCCGATATACAATGCGGAACAATATTTACGACGCTGTGTCGACAGCATTTTGAACCAGGAATATACGGATTATGAACTGCTGCTGGTCAATGATGGCAGTACGGATGCTTCCGGCGATATTTGTGAAGAGTACGGAGACAGAGATCCCAGAGTCATTGTGATCCAAAAGGAGAACACCGGAGTCTCCGACAGCAGAAACCGGGCGCTTGACCGTGCCCGGGGAAAATATCTGCAGTTCCTCGACAGTGACGACTGGATCACACCGGATGCCACCAGACTGTTCGTGCGGGCAGCTGAGGAGTACGGCTGTGACATGGTCATTTCTGACTTTTACCGCGTGGTGGGAGAGCGTCTGTCCCCCAAGGGAGACATCGAAGAGGAGGGCGTGCTCACCAGAGAAGAGTTCGCAGCACATATGATGGAGAATCCGGCGGATTTTTATTACGGTGTGTTGTGGAACAAGCTGTACCGCAGGGATATTGTGGAAGAGCATAAGCTACGCATGGATACGGATATCAGCTGGTGTGAGGATTTTATGTTCAATCTGGAATATATCCGCTATGCGAAAGTATTCTATGCCCTGCATGCGCCCATTTATTATTATGTGAAGAGGAAAGGCTCTCTTGCCAGTCAGGGCATTAATATCTCGAAGACTGTGAAGATGAAGCTGAATGTATTTGAGTACTACAATAACTTCTACAAACATGTTCTGGAAGAGGAAGATTATGAGAAGAACCGTCTGCAGGTATACCGTTTTTTTATCGATGCTGCGGGGGACGGCACCGTTCCGCCTTCAATCCTGCCCGGTTCCAAGAAGCTGGGAGACGAGAGAGTCTTTGTCAATACAGAGATCTTACAGGCGGAAGGACCTGCAGGAGAGGATTACCGTAAGAGAAAGTTATTAGAACATTATCTGGAGCCGGTGGCGTTAAAAGGAGATCTGAAGGTCATGGATGTGCGTCTGCTTTTGTGTCTGTGTGAAAAGCACGAATGGGACAGCAGACGGGAACTGGCGGATTTCGCCGGAATCACCCGGACGAATCTGACCAGCGGATTGCAGCGACTGACCATGAAGGGATTCCTGAAAGTAGAAGAGGTGAAGGAACCCAAGCCATCCAAAAAAGATAAGACGACCGGAAAAAATAAAATGAAAGCAGCGGAGATGGCAGAAACGAAGCGGAAGGGACGGGGAGGCAGGATCGCCGTGACGATTCTTCCGGCAGCAGATGCCGTTATGAAAGAACTGGAGATGGCACAGAGGGATTATGATGCTGCCAGATTCGCCGGCTTCACAGAGGAAGAACTCATTAAATATGCTGAGCTGTCTGAGAAGATCAAAGAGAATACAAAGAATATTTTATATTTTCTTAATTGACAGGGTAGTTTCTAAAAAGTTATGATAAGTAAGTATATAAGTATATATGATGTCGGGGTCAAAAGCCCCCGACTTTGATACCTACGGATTGCTTCGTGCTACGCACTCCCTCAATCCCACCCAATATTCGCATATCGTGGGATTATCATCCCACTTTTATGCTCATATCGGGG
>ERZ772872.3750-NODE-3750-length-11113-cov-2.981733_pt1 | contig 11113 bp, 6 predicted proteins | sample MGYA00512132_ERZ772872 | MGnify/ENA primary metagenome ERZ772872 (study PRJEB29015, sample SAMEA2737724) | human gut metagenome | biome: human gut; feature: human-associated habitat; material: faeces | place: China | collected 2012 ... | reverse complement strand
GCAGGTGCACTGTTCCAGTATCTGAAGGAGACGCAGAAGAATGCACTGACACATATGTCCAGACTGATACCGTATACGAATGGCAAATATATGCTTCTCGACAGTTCTACAAGACGGAATCTTGAACTTTGTGAGACTTTAAGAGAGAAGCAGAAGAGGGGAAGCCTTCTTTGGGTACTGGATAAGACGAAAACCGCCATGGGCGCCAGAAATCTCCGGAAATATATTGAACAGCCACTGGTTCAGAAAAATGATATTGAGAAACGTCTGGATGCTCTCAATGAGCTTTTAGATAACGCGATTTCAAGAGAAGAGATCCGGGAATATCTGTCGCCAATCTACGATCTTGAGCGTCTGGTCAGCAAGATTACATATCAATCTGCGAACCCAAGAGATATGATCGCATTTGAAAGTTCTCTTTCTATGCTGCCTCATATCAAATATATTTTAAGTGAGATGACAAGTCCGCTTTTGAAAGAACTTTATGAAGATTTAGATACGCTGGAAGATCTGTGCACACTGATCAAAGATGCAATCCAAGAAGATCCGCCGCTTGCCATGAAGGAAGGCGGTATTATCCGCGACGGGTATAATCCGGAAGTCGATAAGCTCCGCTCGGCTAAGTCTGACGGGAAAGACTGGCTTGCAAAACTGGAAAGTGACGAGCGTGAGAAAACCGGCATCAAAAATCTAAAGATTAAATACAATAAAGTATTCGGCTACTATCTGGAAGTAACCAATTCTTTTAAAGATCTGGTTCCGGATTATTATACAAGAAAGCAGACCCTTGCCAATGCAGAGCGTTATATTATTCCGGAATTAAAAGAACTGGAGGATACGATTCTCGGTGCGGAAGATAAGCTTTATTCTCTGGAGTATGAGCTTTACAGTGATATCCGAAGCCGTGTAGCCAAAGATGTTGTCCGTGTCCAGAAAACTGCCAAAGTGATCGCCCAGATTGATACATTGGCTTCTCTGGCTCTTGTTGCAGAGCAAAATAATTATGTGCGCCCGAAGATAAATGAAAAAGGTGTCATTGACATCAAAGAGGGCCGTCACCCGGTAGTTGAGAAAATGATTCCAAATGATATGTTCATTTCCAATGATACATATCTGAACGATAAAAAAGACCGGATTGCAATTATAACCGGACCGAACATGGCCGGAAAGTCTACCTACATGCGCCAGACAGCCCTGATTGTCCTGATGGCTCAGATTGGCTCTTTTGTTCCTGCCGCCAAAGCCGACATCGGTCTGGTAGACCGTATTTTTACCCGTGTAGGAGCTTCTGATGATCTGGCAAGTGGTCAAAGTACATTTATGGTTGAGATGACGGAAGTCGCAAATATTTTAAGAAATGCCACTAGCAAGAGTCTTTTAATACTTGACGAGATCGGCCGTGGAACGAGTACATTTGACGGGCTCAGCATTGCCTGGGCAGTCATCGAACATATCAGTAACAGCAAACTTCTTGGTGCTAAGACTTTATTTGCCACACATTACCACGAGCTGACCGAGCTGGAAGGCAAAATAGATAACGTGAATAACTATTGCATTGCTGTTAAAGAGAACGGCGACGATATCATTTTCCTTAGAAAAATTGTCAAAGGTGGTGCGGACAAAAGTTATGGTATCCAGGTAGCGAAGCTTGCAGGGGTGCCGGAGTCTGTTACTGACCGGGCAAAGGAAATTGTAGAAGAACTGGTTCAGACGGATATTACAAGCCGGATCAAAGATATTGCTGTTTTGGGTGCCCCAAAACCTAAGGCGAAAAAATATGATGACGTGGATCTGGCTCAGATGTCATTGTTCGATACAGTGAAAGATGATGACGTGTTAAAAGAGTTAAAAGAGCTTGATCTTGGAAACCTGACACCAATTGAAGCACTCAATACCCTTTATCAGCTTCAGAACAAATTAAAAAACAGGTGGTAGACCATGAGTAAGATACAGGTATTAGACCAGATTACAATTGATAAAATTGCCGCCGGGGAAGTCATAGAACGTCCGGCATCCGTAGTCAAAGAGCTTGCTGAGAATGCAATTGATGCCGGTGCGACTGCTGTAACTGTCGAGATCAAGGAAGGCGGCATTACATTTATGCGAATCGCTGACAACGGAATCGGAATTGATAAAGAAGATGTCCGTGCTGCATTTTTACGCCATTCTACAAGTAAGATCCGAAGTGCAGAGGATCTTGCACACATTTCATCTCTTGGTTTCCGCGGCGAAGCACTTTCCAGTATTGCAGCGGTCTCTCAGGTAGAGCTTCTGACCAAGACAAAGGAAGCAGAATTTGGCGTGCGATATAAGATTGCCGGTGGAAAGGAAGAATCACTTGAAGATGCCGGTGCCCCGGATGGCACGACATTTTTGATCCGACAGCTTTTCTACAACACACCTGCCAGAAGAAAGTTTTTAAAAACTGCTATGACAGAGGCTAGTCACGTCGGAGACCTGGTCACAAGACTGGCGTTGTCTCATCCGGAAGTTTCCTTCCGTTTTATCAACAACGGTCAGGTTAAACTTCATACTTCCGGCAATGGAAATTTGAAGGATGTCATCTATCATATATACGGACGGGAGATTGCATCGAATCTGATTGAAGTAGATTTTGAAAGAAAAGGAATCCACATTACCGGATATCTTGGAAAACCCTTGATTTCCCGCGGCAACCGTAATTTTGAAAATTATTTCGTAGATGGAAGATACATTAAGAGCAGTATCATCTCCAAGGCAATTGAAGACGGATATAAAGATTTTACTATGCAGCACAAATACCCATTTGTCGTGCTTTACCTGGACGTAGACACAGAACATGTAGATGTTAATGTGCATCCGACCAAAATGGATGTCCGTTTTAATAATCAGCAGGAGATTTATAATACCCTGTTCGCAGCTGTCGATGACGGACTACATGAACGGGAGCTGATTCCCGAAGTGACATTGGATGATATAAAAATTCCAGAAGAACCGAAAGAGTCGAAGAAGGATCTGCCGAAAAAAAGTGAGGCAGAACATACCGAAAAGCTGCGAACCTCTTTGCAGTCACCACAAAATGAAGATGAAAAGCTGCAATACTTTATGAATGAGATGAAGAAGAGAGTATATTCTTACCATGAAGCGCTGCACGAAAATAAGCAAGAAACAACACCTGCTTTATCCAATACCGACTCCTGTAAACCGCAGAAAGATATACCGGTGCAAGACTCCTATAAAACGCAGAAAAATATACCGGTGCAAAACTCTTATAAACCACAAAGAAATGTGCAGGCACAAGGCTCGCAGATCGCAGAGTCGCCAAATTATACTGCAAAACAAGTTCCTGCGGAAAAGCCACAGCAGCTCAATTTCTTTGAAGAAAAACTTCTGGAGCCACAGGCAAAAGCGGAACATAAGATTATCGGCCAGGTCTTTGATACTTACTGGCTGGTAGAATTTCATGATAACTTATATATTATCGACCAGCATGCAGCTCATGAGAGAGTTCTGTATGAACAGACATTGAAGGGCATGAAGACACGGGAGTTTACTTCTCAGCTTATTAGTCCGCCAATCGTACTGAATCTGTCTATGCAGGAGGCAGAACTTCTCAGGCTTTATATGGATCAGTTCACGCGGATTGGTTTTGAGATAGAAGAATTCGGACAGGATTCCTATGCAGTCCGCGCTGTACCGGACAATCTGTTCAGTATTGCAAAAAAAGAACTGCTCATGGAGATGATTGACAGTCTGTCTGATGAAATCAACCGAAATGCGCCATCTAATCTGATTGACGAAAAGATTGCATCTATGTCCTGTAAGGCAGCTGTCAAAGGAAATATGCGACTGAGCGCTGCAGAAGTAGACACATTGATCACGGAACTTCTGTCACTGGACAATCCTTATCACTGTCCACATGGGAGACCCACCATTATCGCCATGTCAAGGCGCGAACTGGAAAAGAAATTCAAACGTATTGTTTAATATCGAATATGAAAAATGTAAGGGATGATATATCATGCAAAAACAACCTTTAATCATTCTCACCGGACCTACTGCAGTCGGTAAAACAAAGGCTTCCATTGGTCTTGCAAAAGCAATCGGTGGTGAGATTATTTCTGCAGATTCCATGCAGGTCTACAAATATATGGATATTGGTTCCGCAAAAATCCGTCCGGAAGAAATGCAGCATGTTCCACATTACTTAGTAGATGAACTGGAACCAGACGATGAATTTCATGTTGTCCGTTTTCAACAGATGGCAAAAGAAGCTATGAAAAAGATCTATGCTGCCGGGCATATTCCAATCGTAGTAGGCGGAACTGGATTTTATATTCAGGCACTACTTTATGATATTGATTTTACAGATAATGATAATGACACCTCGCTCCGCGCAGAATTAGAATCATTTGCAAAAGAACATGGCGCAGAGGCACTTCATGAAAAACTCCGCGAAGTGGACCAAAAGTCGGCAGAAACTATCCATGCAAATAATATAAAGCGAGTCATTCGGGCATTGGAATTTTATCAGAAAACCGGAATGAAAATTTCTGAACACAATGAAACAGAGCGGCAAAAAGAGTCACCCTATCAATTTGTATATTTTATCTTAAATGATGACCGCAAGAACCTGTACCGCCGTATAGATCTACGAGTCGACCAGATGATAGAAGAGGGGCTTGTCGCGGAAGTTAAGGCTTTAAAAGCGCGTGGCTATGACCGCAGTATGGTCTCTATGCAGGGACTTGGATATAAAGAAATTCTGGACTATCTGGATGGAGCATGCACATTAGAAGATGCCATTTACAAAATCAAACGAGATACAAGACATTTTGCAAAACGTCAGATTACATGGTTCAAGCGTGAGAAGCATGTGACATGGATTAATAAAAAAGATTACAATTATGATGAAGATAAGATTCTGGAAGTGATGCTGGAATCTATTCAGAAAGATATTTTGGAGGAACAATCATGTTAAATATAGAAGATATGTATCTGGAAATGGGAATCCGCAGAGAGGTTTACGATTTCGGAAGCCAGATTGAAGGAACTTTAAAAGAACGTTTTGATGCCATCGACAAAGTGGCAGAGTACAATCAGTTGAAAGTCGTGCATGCAATGCAGAAATGTAAAGTCAATGCCGGCTGTTTCAAATACGCCAGCGGATACGGTTATGACGACCCGGGACGTGACACACTGGAAGAAGTGTACGCAGAGATTTTTCATACAGAAAGTGCCCTTGTAAGACCACAGATCACATGCGGAACTCACGCACTGGCACTGGCACTGGCTGCAAATCTGCGCCCGGGCGATGAGCTTCTATCTCCAGTCGGAAAACCTTATGACACATTGGAAGAAGTCATTGGAATCCGCCCATCGAATGGTTCTCTTGCGGAGTACGGAATTTCCTATCGCCAGGTAGATCTTCTGGAAGGCGGTGCATTTGACTATGACAATATCAAAAAGGCAATCAATGAAAAGACAAAGCTTGTAACGATTCAGCGTTCCAAAGGATATCAGACAAGACCAAGCTTTTCCGTCTCACAGATTGGAGAACTGATCGCGTTTGTAAAGAGTATCAAACCAGACGTTATCTGTATGGTCGATAACTGTTACGGTGAATTTGTAGAGACGATCGAACCAAGTGATGTGGGAGCAGATATGGTTGTTGGCTCCCTGATCAAGAACCCGGGCGGCGGACTTGCGCCAATTGGCGGATATATCGCAGGACGAAAAGATCTGATTGATAATTGTGGATACCGCCTGACTTCTCCAGGACTTGGAAAGGAAGTTGGTGCATCTCTCGGTGTCATGCAGTCCTTCTTCCAGGGACTTTTCCTGGCACCGACTGTGACAGCAGGTGCTTTAAAAGGAGCCATCTTTGCAGCAAACATCTACGAAAAATTAGGTTACAGTGTCATTCCAAATGGTACGGAGAGCCGCCACGATATTATTCAGGCAGTAGAACTTGGAACACCGGAAGGTGTCATCGCATTCTGTAAGGGAATCCAGGCTGCTGCCCCGGTTGATTCCTATGTCACACCAGAACCATGGCCGATGCCAGGATATGACAGTGATGTTATTATGGCAGCCGGAGCATTTGTTCAAGGATCCTCTATCGAGCTGAGTGCCGATGGCCCGATCAAAGAGCCATATGCAGTGTATTTCCAGGGCGGACTTACCTGGCAGCATGCAAAGCTTGGAATATTAATGTCTTTAGAGTACCTAGTAAGAGAAGGCCTTGTAACAGAGTTATAATATAAAGTTAAGGAGTACAGATATGAAAACACTTGCAATTATCGGAGGCGGTGCTTCCGGTATGTTGGCGGGCATCACTGCCCTTGAGACAAATCCAGACATTCAGGTCATTATCTTTGATCAGAAGGATATTCTCGGAAAGAAAATTTTGTCTACCGGAAATGGGCGCTGTAATCTGACAAATAAAAACATGTCTTTGGATTATTTCCGAAGTGATGACCCGCAATTGATTTCTTCTGTTCTAAAAGCCTTTGGATATTCGGATACAATTCGTTTTTTCGAAAATCTGGGACTTCTGATGAAATCCAGAAATGGATACATTTATCCAAGATGTGATCAGGCGTCTGTTGTCCGTTCTGTTCTGGATAATCATTTAAAAGAGCTGGGCGCAGACATCAGACACAAGAACGCAGTGACATCCATATGCCGGACAAAAAAAGGATTCCAGATTGAGACCGGCAGCAAAAAAATTCAAGCTGACCGCATCATTCTATCAGCTGGCGGAAAAGCTTCTTCGAAACTCGGCTCTGATGGCAGCGGTTATACCCTTGCCAAATCACTGGGGCATTCTGTTGTGCCGGTTGTTCCGGCACTGGTGCAGTTAAAAGTAAAGGATTTTGCCTTTCAAAAAGCTTCAGGAGTCAGGACAGATGCAAAAGTAACAGCCTTGATCAATGGACGTATGGCTGCCTCAGATACCGGTGAACTTCAGATTACCAATTATGGCATATCCGGAATTCCTGTATTCCAGGTCAGCCGCTATATTTCCAGGGCTTTGTATGAAAAGCAAAATGCGCAGGTTATGATTGACTTTCTGCCGGAATTAGAGGAGGCTTCACTTAGAGAACTGTTTCACAAAAAGCTTCGGCATCTGAGCGGGAACCCAAAGGCAAAACCAGAAGACCTTCTGACCGGAATTCTTCACACAAAACTAATTCCGGAAATACTCCGAATCTCAGGCATCCGTTTTTCTGCGAAACTAAATATGATCAAAGATGCAGAACTTACAAGGCTTTGTGAGGTCCTAAAGTCTTGCAGGTTAAACATTTCTGATACCAATGGGTTTGATAATGCACAAGTTAGCGCAGGCGGTGTCAGCTTAAAAGAAGTAGATATGGAGACGATGCAGTCCTGTATTACAAAAGATCTCTATCTTGCCGGAGAACTTCTTGACGTTGATGGAATTTGTGGCGGTTATAATCTACAGTGGGCATGGGCTACCGGTTATCTGGCAGGAAAACATGCGGCATCTGATCTATAACAATTACTTTAAGAAATATATAAATTCGGCCGATTCATAAAAAAAGTGAGGAAAAAGAATGGAATTACTAAAACTGGTAATTGTGGACGATGAACCAATTTTATTACAGGGACTTTTAGATACCTATGACTGGGAGAGCATGGGATTTGAGGTTGTCGGATCTGCCAAAAGTGGAGTTCAGGCACTGGAAGTCATCAGACGTGAACAGCCACATGTCGTTCTAACCGATATTCGAATGAAGCAAATGACAGGACTTATGGTTATGGAAGAAATTCAAAAAGAACAGATCTCATGTTTTTTTGTAGTACTTAGTGCATATCGTGATTTTGAATATGCAAAACATGCCTGTGATCTTGGCGCCTACGCATATCTTTTAAAACCAATTGATGATGAACAGCTTCGCTCCACAATGACCGGAGCCTATAACACATGTATCAAACAGCTACGCAGTGAAGAAAAATACGAAAGCTGGGAACAACTCCTTTTAAAAGACGGTGACAGTTTTCTGCAGGTCGTAATACAAAAATATGTTCAGAATCTGATCCCGGAGGAAAAGATTACAGAAGTATTCTCTGTACTTCATGATTTGCCGGATAATCATGATTTTTTTATCACAGTGTGCGCCGATATTGATTTAATTTATAAAATTACAAATTCTTTAGATTATGAAGCATCCAGATATGCCGTAATCCAGGAAATAGAAGCACATGTTTTTGAACATTTTTCGTACTGGAAATTTGAAGGGGAAGACGGCAATTATGTTTTCATTATAAAAACTCAGCAAAAGAATGCAGTAAGGCAGATCAAAACTTTATTAGAGCAGGCAAAGAATGAAGAAAAATGTCCGGTCATCGCTTCTATTTCCAAGCCATATAAAGGGATATCCGGAATCCGGAAAAGCTATGAAGAAGCACAAAAGTTATTTGGAATAGCCAGTGCGTCCGGTGCCAGTGCGTTTACAATTCCAGAAGATTTAGAAGAACAGGAAGACGATTTGAATCAGTTTTCTGAAGACAGGGAAATCCGGATCATAAACAGCATACGGAAAAACGATTTTGTGGAACTAAAAGAAACATTTATTGATTTTATTTACCATCTTCCAAAAGAAGAAGCACGGCAATGCCAGTACCTTCATAAAGTTATGCTCCGAGTACAGTTCATGCTTCAGGACACCTATGGTATGAACGAGGATATGAAAAATCAATTTGCAAATTATTATTCTAACCTGAATCATCTGCCGGCTGTAAAAGCAGTAGATGTCTGCTACAAAATTTTATGCCGTGCAATAGAACTGCGTCAGGAAGAAGCCGGAAAAAATGAAACGGGTTATTTTAAAGAATATATGGCAGAAGCTGTCGCTTATATCGAAGAACATCTTCAAGAGGAAGACTTGTCAATCATTGCAACAGCAGCTCATGTATATTTAAACCCAGTTTACTTTGGACGTATCTTTAAAAGCACCTTCCATATGACATTTAAACAGTACCTGGTTAAAAAACGTATGGATAAAGCAAAAAGAATGCTGGAAGAAGGGGATACCAGTATCCGAACAATCTGTGAAGAAGTCGGTATCAGCAATCCTTCTTATTTTTCACAATTGTTCAAACAATATACCGGAAAACTGCCAAGTGAGTATAAAAAGGAATACGAAGTATGACGCATAAACATTTAAGTTCAGGTATCCAGAAAAAATATTTAAAATCCACGTTTATATTACTTTTTTTTGCACTTTTATTATCAATGATCGGAGTATGGAGTTATATGCACCATACTTTAAAAAATAATATTATAGAAAAATACAAGTTTGCAGACGAGAAGATGGGAATTTTACTGGATAATCTTTATACGAAATCAAAAGAAGTTACCGCAGAAGCTATTCTTAATGAAACGATCCAAAAAAGTCTGAACGCAGAAGAACTGACTGATAATGAAAAGAATGCCGTTGGCAAATATTTTTCATATCTGGATCTGGATTCTATTCAAGACTATTGTTATATGGATAATAAAGGAAACGTATATACCAGATCCTATAGTTATGTAAATGCTTTTGACATTAAAAATACTGTGTTTCAGAAGAAGCTTGGTACAGAGTATGCAAAAACAGTCTGGTTCATTGCTAAAGATACAGTCTTTAATGGAAAAGAAAATTCCTTGTTCATCACCCGATATGTTCATTCTCTGGACTATCCAAGTGAACCGGGAATTATTATTCTGAAAATGAAACCTTCCTTTTTGAACCATATCATAACGATGGCTTCCGAAAAGACAGATTCTGATATTATAACCGGGATTATGGATCAGAATGGGAATATTTATGCTCTGAATCAGGAAAACACTGCCTTGCCGGACAATGTGACGAAAACTTTGATAAATGCATGTAAGAAATCCTCCGATACGGGAATTATTCTCAATGGAGAGACTGTAACGGGTGGTTATCTGTCTGCTTACTATCAAAAGGACTGTTCGTTTTCCATCTTTACATATGTGCCAAATAATGTTGTTACAAGTCAGACCACTCAGATTTTAATTGTATTGGTTCTGATTTACCTGATTATTGTAGTATTAGCCCTATTACTCAGTATCTTGTTCTCTAATCGGTTTACCAGACCGATTCAGGAAATCACCACATATATGACCGGATTTGACGGTGGAGATTATACACATATGCCGGAGCTTCACACAAACACGGAATTAGATCAGATTGGACATTCTTACAATGAAATGCTTGGCAATATTGAACAACTTGTCAATGAAATTAAATTACAGGAAAAAGAACTACGCACCAGTGAATTAAATATGCTGATCAGTCAGATCAATCCACATTTTCTGTATAATACGCTGGATACCATCTATATGCTTGCACGTATGAACAAAGAGGAAACGACCATGCGTATGATCCAGGCTCTTTCCAAATACCTGCGCCTCTGCCTCAGTAAAGGAAGTGAGATCGTATCCGTAGAAGATGAGCTGGAAAATGTGAAAAGCTACATGGAAATCCAGCAGATTCGAAACGCAGATCTGTTTGAATATGAAATTGACTGTCAGGTCAATGCAAAAGGAAACAAAATCCTGAAGCTGATTCTTCAGCCATTAGTTGAAAATGCAGTAAAATATGGATTCAGTGAAATCTATGAGGGCGGCTATATCCGGATACGGGTTACAGAAGAAAATGATGTTCTGGTGCTGTCTGTCTATAATACCGGCATGCCAATGAATAAAGATATGGTGGAAAAAATCAACGGGCTTACACATTTGCCTATTTCTCAGATTAAAAAGGCATTTCCTGACAAAAAACATGGATACGGTGTATTTAATATACTGACTAGACTGCGGTTAAAATACGGTGATAAGATTACATATTACTACGAAACAACCGATGCTAGTACAACTTGTACGATAAAAGTGCCAAAAGGAGGTGAGCAGGAATCATGAAAAAACAACATATCAAAAAAACAATCCGAAGTATGTTTATATTTCTACTTATAATCTGCCTGCTGACCGGCTGCAAAACATCTGAAAAAAAACAGACAGAAGAATCCAAAGAGCCGGTAAAAATATCCATTATTCTGACAGTGGATCCATCTACCGGAATGAAAAACGAACAGAAAGTAG
>ERZ772872.3749-NODE-3749-length-11113-cov-3.575240_pt1 | contig 11113 bp, 7 predicted proteins | sample MGYA00512132_ERZ772872 | MGnify/ENA primary metagenome ERZ772872 (study PRJEB29015, sample SAMEA2737724) | human gut metagenome | biome: human gut; feature: human-associated habitat; material: faeces | place: China | collected 2012 ... | reverse complement strand
ATCTTTTAAAATCAGTGGGTTGTATGTTTTGAAGATACCTGAAGGGAAAGAGGGTGTTTACTGGATTCATAAATTGAAATAATTGATATTCCTGCTGCTTTTATGAGTAGCAGGATTTTTTTTATACAGGTATTAATCGGTAAATATGTTGTAGGGCATGGTATCTGCATTTTCAGTTCAATAATCAAATATTCCCAGTCGATTTGTTCCCTATACGGTAGTTTTGCGGAGTCTGAAGAATGAATCAAAAACAAAATAGTAATACTATGATGAGACAGAATGATAATATTACAGTAATGCAAAAGAGAGATGATCAGGAAATGATTACTTTGTTGTTGGCTTTTGAGGAAGGGGATGCAACTGCTTTCTCTAAGTTGTATGATCTTAACGTTAATCTTCTTTTTAGTTATGGTTGTAAACTAACCACAGACAGAGAATTACTGAAAGATTGTATTCATGATGTATTTGTCAAGATGTACACTAAGAAGGAGGAGTTGAAGCATGTGGAGAATTTCAAGTCTTACCTGTTTATTTCTTTACGGAATAGACTATGTGATGAAGTGCGTAAACGTTTGTATGTTTCTGATGCAAAGGTAGAAGAATTGAATCCAGTGTCTTGTGAAGATGTAGAAAACAACTATTTGGAACGTGAACGTGAACATGTGAATAATAAATTAGTAAAGCATTTGTTGGCTCAGTTATCTCCCCGTCAGCGTGAAGCTCTTATTTTGTATTATATTGAAGAAAGAAAATACGAGGATATATGTCAAATCATGAATATGAATTATCAGTCTGTTCGTAATTTGATGCATCGTGGGTTATCCAAATTAAAAACAATTGCAGGTTAAGCAGATACTTTCTTATATAGGCGGTTTGTAAGTTTTAAAAATAGAGATTCTATTTTTTTATAAAACTGAGTACATAGAAGAGTGGATTTCGTCTTGTGTATATAATCAATAAAATGTTAGGATGCTGGACAAGTCGGAAGATTATTTCAAAGACGAAGAATTTGTAGGTTATTTCGTAGAGGTAGTTACGGATGTGCTGATCGGAAGCGATGTATCGGGATGTGAAGACATGACTTTACAAGATGTTTCGGATAAGGTAAAGGGCATATTATTACCTTCTTCGGATATTGAACCGCAACTTTCGGTTTTGGAGGTTGACGAAATAAAGAGGAAAATCAATGAAACGATAAAAACAGAGTCTAATACTTAAATTTTCTAACTTGATAAAAATGAAAAACAATCGTAAATGGATACTCTGTATTTGGTTACTATATATGGTAATAAGTGCATCGGCAACCAGTAGTGTACGGATGCAAGTAGGTGATATCGATCAACGTTATAGAATAGCGGTTTGCGATTGGATGATTCTGAAACGGCAGAAAATCGGGGCATTTCAGTTGGCGAAAGAGCTGGGTAGTGACGGATTGGAGCTGGATATGGGAAGTTTAGGAAAACGGGATTCTTTTGACAATAAATTGCGTGAGGAGTATTTTCAGAAACTGTTTAAAGCGAAAGCCAGAGAATTTGATATTCAAATATCTTCTATTGCTATGTCAGGATTTTACGGGCAGTCTTTTCTTTTACGCTCCGATTATAAAGCATTGGTGCAAGACTGTTTGAATACGATGAAAGTGATGAATGTTCCGATTGCTTTTTTACCCTTGGGCACAGGATGTGATTTACAGAAAAATCCGGAAATTCGTCCGGAATTGGTTCAAAGATTAAAGGTTGTGGGTGATATGGCAGTAGAAATGGGAAAAGTTATCGGAATAGAAACCTCTTTGAATGCCAGAGAAGAGGTTCGATTATTGAATGAGATAGACTCACCGGGAATAAAAATCTATTTTAAATTTCAGAACTCTCTTGAGAATGGAAGAGATCTCTGTAAAGAGTTACGTATTCTGGGAAAAGAGAGAATTTGCCAGATTCATTGTACCGACACAGATGGTGTGACCTTACCGTATAATGATCGTTTGGATATGCAAAAGGTCAGAAAGGTATTGGATAAGATGGGATGGAGCGGTTGGTTGGTAGTAGAACGTTCCCGCAATAAAGAGGATATCCGCAATGTGAAAAAGAACTTTAGTGAGAATATAGAGTATCTAAAAAAAATATTTCAAAAATAAATATGCTTTAAATTTTTATTCTATGAGTCAGAAAAGAAGCAAAAACAGGTTTATGCAGGATATTGGTTTGTGTAAACCACTTTGTGCTGCTATGATTTTGTGCTCGTGGTTAATCCTGTCTCCGACAACTGCTAAGGCTGCGGATGATGTTGCGATAACTCAAGCAGTGGATCAGCAGAGTACTGTAAAAGGTACAGTTGTAGATATAAATGGAGAACCGGTAATTGGTGCCAGTGTGAAAGTAGATGGAGGAACAACTGGTACCATAACTGATTTAGACGGAAATTTTTCATTATTGGTGCCTGCCGGTGCAAAACTTGTAATCTCTTTTGTGGGATATCAGACGCAGGTTATAACAGTAAAACCCGGTACTCCATTGAAGGTTGTGTTGAAAGAGGATGCCGAGTTGTTGGATGAAGTTGTAGTTGTAGGTTATGGAACTGTGAAACGTGCTAATTTGACGGGAGCGGTGTCGAGTGTGAAGATGGATGATTTGAAAGATATTCCTGCCACTAATTTATCAGCCGTATTAATGGGTACAATGCCCGGTGTATCGGTAAGTGAGTCTACTGGTAATCCGTTGGCAAATGCTTCTATTAAGATTCGTACCAGTGGTTCATGGAATTCCGAACCTCCTTTATATGTAATTGATGGATTTATTCGTGATGATACCTATTTTAATATGCTTGATCCATCAGAAATTGATAATATTTCTGTGTTAAAGGACGCGGCTGCTGCCGTATATGGAGTGCGTGGTGCTGGTGGTGTTATATTGGTTACAACGAAAAAAGGAAAAGAAGGCAAGATCAAACTTAATTTTGATGCCTATGTGACTCAGACTTTTTATAATAATAAGTTGGAGGTCATGAATGCGAAAGAGTATGGTCAGGCATTGTGGCAGGCTACGGTGAACAATTCGGAAGACCCCAATAAAAATAATATCGGATATACTTATAATTGGGGGTATGACGATAATGGAAATGCTACTTTGTATGATATGTATTTACCAAAGTATCTCGATACGGACAGGACGATGCTTACCTCTGATACGGATTGGTTTGATGCAGTATCTCAAAAAGGCTTACTGCAATCTTATAATCTCTCGGTGAGTAATGGCAGCGAAAGGGGAGACTATTTCTTTTCTTTGGGTTATCTAAGCAACGATGGTACGTTGAAATATACTTCTTTCGACCGTTTTTCTGCCCGTATGAATTCATCTTATCATATCATTAAAGATGTTTTGACTATAGGTGAGAATTTCTCGGTAAACCGGACATCGGAAGTTCAGATTCCGGACGATAATATTCTGGATATGGCTTTGAAAGCTTTGCCTTTGATTCCTGTACACACAGTGGACGGAACGGGTTGGGGAGGTCCTACAACCGGTATGAATGACCGCCATAATCCTGCACGTTTATTGTATGATAATAAAGATAATAAGTATGCCTATTGGCGCTTGTTCGGTAATGCTTATATTAATTTACAGCCTGTCAAGGGATTGAATCTCCGGAGTAGCTTTGGTCTTGATTATACGAATTATTATAAACGCAATATGGTTCATAGTTATACGACCGGTATGCTGAATAATGATTTGAGTTCCGTCACTTTAGGAGGAACCTATACTACCAAATGGACTTGGAGTAATACTGCGACTTACGCCAAACAAATCGGTGTTCACAGTTTCGATGTGTTGGCTGGTATGGAAATGTACAAAGAAGAGACGATTAACTTCTCGGCATATAAAGACGGTTTTTTGGTAGAGACTCCGGAGCAGATGTGGCCTGATATGGGAATCGGAACATCTAAAGTGACCGGCGGTGCAACAGCTTATGCGTTGCTTTCTTACTTCGGTAAAGCCAACTATGTTTATGACAATCGTTATCTTGCTTCTGTAACGCTTCGCTATGACGGTTCATCCCGTTTTGGAAAGAACAATCGGTTTGGTACTTTCCCGGCATTTTCTTTGGGATACCGAATCAGCGAGGAAGCCTTTATGGAGAAGACAAGAGATTGGTTGTCTGATTTAAAATTGCGTTTCGGATGGGGACAAACCGGTAATCAGGATATTGAAAATTACGCACGCTATTCTATCTACGAATCTAAATACGGTACAGGTAATCCTCCTACTTATGGAACTTCTTATGATATTACCGGAAGTAACGGCGGTAGTTTGCTTCCTTCCGGATTTGTGCGTACTCAGATTGGAAATGATGATATCAAGTGGGAAACTACTACACAAACCAATGTCGGTATGGATTTCAGTTTGTTTAATCAGACATTGTATGGCTCTGCCGAATATTACTATAAAAAAACAACGGATATTTTGATAAAACCGTCTTACATCGGTATTCTTGGAGAAGGTGGCGGGCAGTGGAGAAATGCCGGTTCGATGGAAAACAAGGGCTTTGAGTTTAATTTGGGCTATCGCAATAAGACGGCTTTCGGGCTTAGCTATGATATTAACGCGAACCTCGGTTTGTATCGGAACAAGATTTTGTTTGTACCGGGTGAAGTGGCTTCTACCGGAGATTTCGGTGGTGACGGGGTGATGAACATTATCGGTCATTCTATTAATATGAGAGCCGGTTACATTGCCGACGGTATTTTCAAGTCACAGGAAGAAGTAGACAATCATGCCGATCAGACCGGAAAAGGCGTAGGGCGTATCCGCTATAAAGATTTGGATAATAATGGTGTTATTGATACTAAGGACCAGACTTGGATCGGAAATCCGAATCCTGATTTCACGTATGGACTCAATATCTATCTGGAATATAAGAACTTTGATTTGACTATGTTTTGGCAAGGTGTGCAGGGAGTGGACGTTTACAATGAGGTGAAGAAGAATACCGACTTCTGGTCGGTAGGTGATATGAATGCTAATCGTGGCATCCGTCTGTTGGGAGCATGGACTCCGCAGAATCCGGGATCGGATATTCCTGCCGTTTGTTTGGAAGACTTGAATAATGAAAAGAGAATTTCCAGTTATTATGTAGAAAACGGTTCTTATCTGAAACTTCGGAATTTACAATTAGGTTATACATTGCCGACAGATATCTCGAAGAAAATAAAGATGGAACGTTTGCGATTCTATTTCAGCGCACAGAATTTGCTGACCATCAAAAGTAAGAACTTTACCGGTATGGATCCGGAAAATCCGAATTTCGGTTATCCGATTCCTCTCAATCTTACGTTCGGTTTCAACATAGGTTTTTAATTCATTAAATAAAGATAATTATGAAAATCAAGAATATATATATATCCTCTTTGCTGTTGGTAGCCTCGTTGGTCGGTACTACCGGTTGCAATGACTTTTTGGAAAGAGACTTACAGGGAAGTTCTGACGAGGGACAAACGATTAGTCCCGATAATGTGGACAATCTGGTAATTGCTGCTTACGCTCACATGGTGTCCGGTGAGGATATGAACAGTCCTTTCAGCCTTTGGCCGTATGGAAATGTCCGTGCAGATGATGCTTATAAAGGCGGGGCAAACTCCGAAGACGGTTCGCATTTCCATTTTCTGGAGATTGCTACGGGGATGACTACTGACAATTGGGCTTTTGATGATATCTGGTATCGTCTTTATTCGGGGGTGGCACGTGCCAATGCTGCTTTGAAATCTTTGGATGGTATGGATGCAAATACTTATCCGCAGAAGAATGAACGTATCGGTGAGATGCGTTTCTTACGTGGTCATTATATGTTTCTGTTGAAAGTGATGTTCAAGCATATCGTTTATGTAGATGAAACGATTCCTACTTCGGACTATACCAAGATTTCTAACCGACAGTATACTAACGACCAACTTTGGCAGAAGATAGCAGATGACTTTAAGTTTGCATATGATCATCTTCCCGATACACAAGTGGAAAAAGGGCGTCCTACGCAGGCTGCTGCATCGGCCTATCTGGCAAAGGTGATGCTTTACAAAGCTTATCGCCAGAATGAAAAGAATGAAGTGATCGAAATTAATGAAGATGATTTGAAAGCTGTAATTACGTATACGGATAATGCTATCATGACTGCCGGAGGTTTTGGTCTGGAAGAAGATTTTGCATATAATTTTCTGCCGCAATATGAGAACGGAAAGGAATCTATTTGGGCTGTCCAATATTCGCAGGATGATAATACGATGTATGGCAACTTGAACTTTGGTAATGAGTTGACAGCTCCGCAATTCTTCGGGTGTTGTGATTTTCAGAAGCCTAGCCAAAACTTGGTGAATGCTTTCCGCACGGAAAACGGTAGGCCGATGTTCGATACTTACAATGAGAAAGATAATTATGATGTGCAAGGCAACTACGATCCCCGTTTATTCCACACGGTGGCGATTCCGGGATTTCCTTATAAGTATAATGTGAACTATATTTTTGATAAGACGTGGACACGTAACGAACAGGAATATTATGGTCTTTACTCATCTTTAAAAGAGAATGTGGACCCCGATTGTTCTTGCCTGAAGAAAGTGAATTCTCCGTTTGTTGCTAATTCGATGAACCGTATTGTATTGCGTTATGCAGATGTAGTGCTGATGCGTGCCGAGGCATTGATTCAGTTGAATCGTTTGTCGGAAGCATTGCCGTTGGTCAATGAGATACGTAACCGTGCAGCCCGTAGTACTACGCTTGTTTTTGATTATGGGGCAAGTTTTAAAGTAGAACCGTATACAATGGCCGAATGGACTGATCGGGACATTGCTATGAGAGACCTGAAATGGGAACGTCGTCTTGAACTGGCATTGGAAGGAAGCCGCTTCTTTGATTTAGTTCGTTGGGGAGATGCGGCAAAAGTGATGAATCAATATTATGCGTCGGAAGCTAGTCGTCGTTCTTATTATTCGGATGCAAATTTTACAGCAGGAAAGAATGAATATCTGCCTATTCCTCAGAAGCAGATCAATTATAGTGGTGGTTTGTATCAGCAAAATAATGGTTGGGAGAAATAATAAATGGGAATTATGAAGACTTTGATAGATAAAATATATATGGTGTTACTGGCTGCACTTTTACTTTCTGCAGCTGGATGTAGTGATGATGATGACACATCGTTGGCTTTGAATGGTGATACATGGATTACTTCTTTCCATATCGAAGGTTATGATAACTTTATCGTTGAGCAGGATAATCAGGCGAGAAGCATTAAAGTACATGTGGAAGATGATACAGATGTGACAAATTTAATTCCGGTATTTACTTTGTCCGAAGGGGCTACGGCGAATTTGGAAAGTGGTAAACCTGTTAACTTTACAATGCCTGTAGTGGTAAAAGTCACAAACGGAAATGTATTTATGAATTATACGATTTCCGTAGAATTGGATAAGCCGCAGATTACTGGATTTATGATAGGAGAGTATGCGGGCAGAATTGATGAAACAAACAAGGAAATCGTTGTGTATGTACTTGAAGACATGGATATTACCGCTTTGTCTCCAGTCGTTACTGTTCCTGATGGTGCTACGGTAAGCCCGTTGTCAGGCACTACATTGGATTTCACTACACCTAAAGAATATACGGTTACAAATCATTTGAATGCAGCCACTTATACGGTGAAGGTAGAAAAGGTAAGAACTTTTGTTTCAATGGCATTTATCGGAACTGCTGCAACTATTGATGAACTGACTAATAATGAAGAAAAAGCCGCTGCTCAATGGATGTTGGATAATATGCCGGGGGCAAGGTATATTTCATATTCAGATTTGAGGGATGATAACCCGAAAGTGAAACTTGATCCGGAACAGATAAAAGTCATTTGGATTCATGATGATAATCCTATCTATGATGATAATGGATTTAATTGGAATTCAAAGAATAATATTAAGAATTATTATCAGACAGGTGGAAATTTGTTATTATCTCGTGGAGCTTTACGATATATCGTAAAAGATCGGTGGGCTATTTCTATGGATGGTAGAGATCCTAATAATCAATTTAGGAGTGAAGATCCTCAGACTGTTACAGAAAAACCTTGGGGCTTTTCAATAGAGGGTATCTCTCATGAAATATTTGATGGCTTAGTAACTGAGGATAATTCTAATATTTATTTAATAAATACAGGTTATCATATTTTTAATTGGGTATTTCAATGGTGTATAGATTGGGAACCTTATTGGGGAATAGAAGGATGGAGACAACAAACTGGTGCAATAGAGTTGGGGTATGATGTTTCCAATCACAATGCAGTGCCTATCGCTGAGTTCCCTTCTCGCCAGATAGGAGGAAATAGTAGTGGAAAGGTAATATGTATTGGCATGGCAGCTTATGATTGGTATGATGAAAACCAATCAGATAATCAATATCGTGGTAATATCGAGAAACTTACCTCTAATGCACTCGATTACTTAAGCAAGTAAAGTATAATCTGATAAAGAAAAGCAAATTATGAAAACTATGATATTAATGGCTTCAATACTGTGTCTGTCAATGTCGTTTGCTGCTTGCAGCGACGATAACAGTCCGGTAATCACAGATAAAAATCTGAATGAAACGACAACATTCTTTAGTTCGACGGAACCGAACAATTATACGACTTATTACAAACCTTATGTTGGTTATGTAGGTGATCCAATGCCTTTTTTTGATCCGGTAAGTAAAGAGTTTCGTATTCTTTACCTTCAGGATGATCGTGACGGTAATTCTACTATCTATCATCCTATCCACGAATTGGCAACTACGGATGTGGCAAACTATATCTCTTTCCGCGAAGCAATACCATGCGGAACAGCAGTAGAAGATGATCCGGCTATCGGGACAGGAAGTACTGTTTATGATGAGGCTACGAAAACTTATTATACTTTTTATACAGGACATAAAGCTACCGAACCTCGTGAAGTAATATTGTTGGCTACTTCCAAAGATTGTAAAACCTGGACTAAAGACCGTTCATTCCGTTTATCGGCTCCAATAGAAGCAGGGTATGATAAAAATGAATTCCGCGATCCATATGTTTTTTATGATGCAACTGCGCAATGTTATAGGATGTTAGTTTCTGCTCTGAAAAATGGGGATGGATATATCATTGAATTTACTTCTACCAATTTGCATGATTGGGATTTAAAACCGGAACCGTTCTTCAATAATATTTGGGGGCGTTTCTATGAATGTCCGGATGTTTTTCAGATGGGAAGTTATTGGTATATGGTTTATTCTTCACAAGGAACAAAAAATGAACCGGCCGTTGTCCAATATTTCTATGCGCAGACTTTGGAGGAATTGAAGGGAATAGCTGTAGAGAATGGGCAGTTCCCTACTTTCGTACCCCACGAAGGATGGTTAGATGGAGTTAGTTTTTATGCTGGAAAAACAGCGGGCGATGATACAAATCGTTATCTTTGGGGATGGTGTCCGACACGTGAAGGGCAGAAAACCACAGGTACCAAAAATTGGGCAGGAGCATTGGTCGCTCATAGATTGATTCAGAACGGAGATGGAACATTAAGTTTGGATGTTCCACAAGCGATTTCCGCCAAATATTCCCAATCGGTGACATTGACTGAAAAGACGAAGGTAGGGGATGTAACGGTCAGCACTTTTTCTTATACATTGAAAGCAAATTCATTTGTCCGCTTCGCCCGTTTGAGAAACCGGAACAAAATAACCATGACTGCAACAATCCCTGAAGAGAATGAAGCCGTATTCGGACTTTCATTTGTCGATTGCAGTGATAAGGCAGAAAAGGCGCGTATTTTCATTGAAGATAAATATAATTTCCTGAAGTTGAAAGAAGTAGAAGTAAATGAGAAAACAGGTGAATGGAATGATGTGGGTGCTATAACAGAACGTGCTATAACTCCGGCTACTGACAATGTATATCATATAGAGGTCTATACTGAAGAATCTGTGTGCATAGTCTATATAAATGGAAGGTATGCTTTCACCAACCGTATTTATGATTTGGCTAAAAATCCTTGGGCTATTTTTTGTACTGAGGGTGAAGTGACTGTATCTGATATAAAATTGAGTACTTATTAATTGAGAAAGTAACATCTTTTATAGCGTTTGAAACAAATGTGATAGGCGCTCCGATGCATTGCGCCTATCTTTGCATTGCAACAACCAAGAAATATGATACTATTAATAATAAGTAATAACCTTAATACCATAAACATGAATGTATTTTTACCCTTGAGAAAACTTCAGACTCTTCTGATTTGTTCCATTTTTATGAATATCTCGCTTCTGGCTTTAGCTGCAGATCCTTCTCTTTTAATAAAAGATTTAGGAGAAGGACATTGTTTGGTGCGTGTCAATACTACTCAGAAATACTTGTTATTACCGGTAGAAGATGCATCGCCTGACGTACGTATCAGTATGATTGTTGATAACAAAGAAGTGAAGAGCTTTGATGTCCGTCTGGCTATTAACAAGGTAGATTATTTTGTTCCGGTAGACCTTTCCGATTATTCCGGTAAGTTGGTTTCATTTAAATTCAAAATGAATTCAAATGATCCGGTACGTGTCAATCTTTCACCGGATAACACCGCTTGCTGTAGAGAAATGAAGTTGTCCGATACCTTCGATACAACTAATCGTGAAAAGTTCCGTCCTGTTTATCACTTCTCACCTCTTTATGGATGGATGAATGATCCCAACGGAATGGTATATAAAGACGGAGAATATCATTTGTTTTATCAACATAATCCATACGGTTCCAAATGGGGAAATATGAATTGGGGACATGCTATCAGTAAAGACTTAATCAATTGGGAACATCGGCCTGATGCTATAACCCCGGATGCGTTTGGCACTATTTTCAGTGGTTCGGCTGTGGTGGATCATAATAATACGGCTGGTTTTGGTGCAGGTGCTATCATCGCTATCTATACACAGAACGGTGATCGTCAGGTGCAAAGTATCGCTTACAGTACCGACAATGGACGTACTTTTACAAAGTATGCGGATAATCCGGTGTTGGTATCTGAAGCTCGCGATTTCCGCGATCCGAAAGTCTTTTGGTATGAAGGGACAAAACGTTGGATTAT
>ERZ772872.3747-NODE-3747-length-11122-cov-12.723051_pt1 | contig 11122 bp, 6 predicted proteins | sample MGYA00512132_ERZ772872 | MGnify/ENA primary metagenome ERZ772872 (study PRJEB29015, sample SAMEA2737724) | human gut metagenome | biome: human gut; feature: human-associated habitat; material: faeces | place: China | collected 2012 ... | reverse complement strand
TGTCTCGATCTCCGGATAATCCGGGTAGACTGCAATCCTAAAGTCCATCCGCGCATTGAAAAATGCCGTAAACTCCTCCCAGACCTCCTGCCACCGCTCCTGCGTGATCTTGTGCGCATCCATCGCCACATACATCAGGTAATTTTCCAGATTGACCTGCGCGATACAGGCTTTTACCGCCACATCCTCCAAAAGCTCCTCGAGCACATTCCGGAACACCAATGTCAGAAGCCCGGCATTCCATTTATGCCTGATCTTTTCAAACCGTACAATCTGGATCCAGCACGGATAAAATACAACATGCTCATACCGGGTCACGAACATCTCCTGCAGACGCTTGAAGATCTCTTCCCCCTCCGCATAGTTCTCTGCCTCGCTCTTCGTGAGCATCAGCTCCAGCGCAACATCACGCTGCTTGCTGATGATCTGTGTCGCCTCCTCCAGTCTTTTAATATGGACATTCTTTCTCGCCTCCGCGACCGCGCGCTCCACCACATGCTGTACATCCTCATAGCGCGCCGGCTGTAAGATATAATCGAAGCTTCCAAGCTTAAGTGCCTGTCTCGCATACTCAAAATCCGCATGGGAAGTAAGGAAGATCGCAACAATCTCCGGATATCTCGTCTTCGTCCACTCAAGCAGCTCCATTCCGTTCTCCTCCGGCATCTCAATATCCGTCAGAAGAATCTCAACATCGAAGTTCATCAGCACAAGCTTCGCCTCGCGCGCGCTGCACGCGGTATATACCTCGTCAATGCCTGCTGCTTTCCAGTCAATGCCATCCTGGAGTCCCTTGACAATTGTTTTCTGGTCATCCACGATCAACAGATTCATTTTACCTGTTCCTCCCTCTTATGATACGGTATGATATAGCTGACGACAGCCCCTGGGTCACTGGTAAATTCATACTCAAATTTATCGCCATACAGAATCGTACAGCGGCGCTTTAAGTTATTGATTCCAACACAGGTGCTTCCGCTGATCACCGGTCCGTTTATAATCTCAAGCACATCCTCCGGGAACCCCGTTCCGTTGTCCTTAATATAAATATCCAGAAAAGTGCCATCCTCAGTCTCAAGCTCATGAATCTGGATCCAGATCGTAAGTCCTCTCGCACTGCTCATTGTTTTCGCATATTTCACGCTGTTTTCTACAAATGTCTGTAAGCATAGATTCGGTACATACCAGTACTTCGCCACCTCCACCTGCCATTCGATCGTGATTGGGCGCTCCAACGCCGCCTGCTGAAATTCCACATAATTCTTCACACAGTCAATCTCACTCTCAAGCGTGATCTCCTCCCGCTCAATCTGAAGCAGATTTCTTAAATAGGAAGAAAGCTTGATGATGACATTCTGCATCTTCTCATTCTCCCCGTTCATCGCAAGTGCATTCAATGTTTTCAGTCCATTCAGATAAAAATGGGGCTTTAGCTGCATCGTCAGGTACTGCATCTGCGCCTTCTGGTTCTCGATCGTCTGCTCATACAGCGTCATCTTCTGTTTCTGGATCTCGTCCACCATCACATTGATGGTATCGATCGTCCTCTGCATCTCCACAAATCTGGATGAAGATACAATCCGCGTGTCCATCTCTCCGTCACTGATCCGCTCCATCTCTGCCGTCATCTGCTGAAGCGGTTCGATCAAACCCTTTTTCAGTCTCCGGTACAGCCAGCAGACGAAGAAAGCGGACACCATCATCACAAGGATCAGCAGAATCTGCTGGACATTCAGAATCGTCCAGATCCCGACCGGAATGCAGAGCACCATACTAAGCCCGGTGTTTCCGATCTCATCGGTAAAAATATAATGTCTGTTATAATAAGCATCTTTCTCCAAATCCATTCCGGCATAAGCCTGTGCAGCTTCATCCTTTTCCAGCAGTGTCCCATTATATGCAACGTACACTTCTGCCCCATTTTGCTTCAACTTTTTCCCAAGCTGCTGCTTCACCTGCTCTAAGTTGCAGATCTCGCACAGCGCCACACGCCCGGAGCGATAGACACTGACTGCATATGGTTTGCCGTTGATTTCCAGAAAGCTCCAGCTTTTCAATCCCATGCTGGCATCCACAAGGACATCCATCGTCTCCTTAATTGCCTCAATATCCGCATTCGAGTATAACCCCTGATTGAAATAATACTTTCTGTATGCCATGTCATCGTAATACAGCATGAAAGAAATATTTCTCTTTTCATAAAGTTCGAGCGTCTTCAACTGGTCACTGAGCTGGTATCCATACGCCAGACAGTTAAGCCCCCGCGCCGTCTCAAGCGCCTTAAAATTAGTATCATACGAATACAGCTCATACATATTCACATTGATGGAATCTATCGTCCCTTCTACCTTCTGTACACTCTCATACAGCGCATTCTGCCACTTTTCCCGGATTGTATTCCGGTAGGTGGCAAACATATACACATCTAAGAAGACGAGCATTAACAGTACCAGACTGTAGGCAACTACGATAATCTCGGCTATTAATTTCTGTAAGGACAGTTTTTTCTCCATGATCTGGTTTTCCCCCATGTTCCAGATGGTTACTCTGATGAAATCAGAAGTTCTGCTTCCAGTATAGACTACATTTTACAATGTTTCCAGAAAAAAAGAAAGTTCTTCCGGATGGGGATTCCGGGAAAACTTTCTTTTCATGCCCAGTCAAATGTGATGCTGAATTTGGCACTGGTACCTGTCACTTCTTTCTCTTGCTGTTCCTCTTGCTCTTGAGCCATATAAAATCACTTCGTCTGCATAATTTTGCTACTTCTGTTATCACTTCTTCTGCTCGCACTTTCATCACCCGCCTCTATTATTATAAATATACAACTAGTATAATTACGTCATGTGTAATTAATATTACAGGATTTTTCCTACTCGATCTGCCCAAACACGTCCCCAAGCCCCGCCTGAATCAGCAGATCTGCGCGGCTGTCCATCGGCGTTGTGGACTTATTGATCAGCACAAGCTTATGCCCTCTGTAATAATCAATCAACCCTGCCGCCGGATACACTGCAAGCGATGTTCCACCGATAATCAGCATATCGGCATGGCTGATGTAATAGACAGCATCCTCCAACGTCCGCTGGTCTAAGCCTTCCTCATACAGTACCACATCCGGTTTAATCTGCCCGCCACAGCTGTCACAGCACGGAATGCCCTTCGAATGCAGAATATAAGCTGCATCAAAGCCTTTCCCGCAATTGCGGCAATAATTTCTGTGCACACTGCCGTGAAGTTCCAACACATTTTTGCTTCCCGCTAACTGGTGCAATCCATCAATGTTCTGCGTCACAACCGCCTTCAGCTTTCCTGCCTTCTCAAGCTCCGCCAGCTTATAGTGCGTCGTATTCGGCTTTGCATCCAGGCAGAGCATCTTATCCCGGTAGAACCGGTAGAACTCCTCGGGGTTCTCCTCCCAGAAGGTGTGGCTCAGGATGGTCTCGGGCGGGTAATCGTACTTCTGGTGGTACAGGCCGTCCACGCTGCGGAAATCGGGGATGCCGCTTTCGGTGGAGACCCCCGCGCCGCCAAAAAAGACGATGCGGTCGCTCTCGGCAATGATTTTTTCCAGTGCAGGAACCATAAAAAGAAACGCTTCCTTTCCGGCAGATCGTTGTGTTTTGGATAGCTCCAGTATAACACAAATCCAGAGGAAAGGAAGCGTTTCTTTTTTGATGGGATTTTCCCTTGCTCAGCGCCCGTTTTCGGCAAACAAGGTCCCCAGCACATCCAGCAGATCATGCGGGAGCATCCCGGTTTCCCCGTGCAGGGCAGCAGCACGGTCGGCAGCCGCACCATGGAGATAAACGGCGCAGGCGGCGGCCTCAAAGGCAGGCAGGCCGCAGGCCAGCAGGGCACTGGTCATGCCCGCCAGCACATCCCCGCTGCCGCCCCGGGAAAGCCCCGGGTTGCCGGTGGGATTGACCGCGCAGCGGCCATCCGGCCCTGCAATGATGGTGTACGCCCCCTTCAGCACCACCACAGCATTCCATGCTTTCGCATAGCGCAGCGCCATGCCTTCCCGGTCCGCATTGATCTCTGCCGCAGAGTGTCCGGTCAGCCGGGCCATCTCACCGGGGTGGGGCGTTAAAATCAATTCCCCTTGAGGGTGAGGCATTTTTTCCGTTTGGAGCAGGTCAGCGGCGGTGTTCAGGCCGTCCGCATCCAGCACCGCACTGCCGGAAAAGCCGGGCAGGAGCGTTTTCACCAGCGCCCGGGTCTCGGCGGCACGGGCCGCGCTCTGGGCCGTATAACCCAGCCCGGGGCCCACCAGCAGGACAGAGGCCTTCTGCTGCCGGATGCGGTCGATATTCTGGGGCGAGATGCCGCCCTCGGCCCCCGCTTCGCAGGGGCAGAGGCAGCACTCCGGCAGGCGGGCGGCCACAGCCGCCAGCACCGGCTCCACACTTGCCAACGTAACGATACCGGCCCCGGTGCGCAGGGCACCTTCCACGGCCAGCGCCGCCGCGCCCCGATAGGACGCACTGCCCGCCACCGCCAGCACGGAACCAAAGGTTCCTTTATGCGCGTCCCGGGGACGGGGCCGGATGGCCTGCCAGACAAAATCGGAAGTTATTTCGAACATAGGCGGCTCCTTTCGGGTGAGATTTCGCCCTCTCAGTCAAAGCCTTACGGCTTTGCCAGCTCCCCCAAAGGGGGAGCCTATTGCGGGTCTTGGATAAAGGCAGCATTGCCTCTCCCTTTGGGAGAGGTGGCAGCGCGTAAGCGCTGACGGAGAGGGCGAGGATGTTACCCTTCCCCCTGCAAATACCTCCGGATCTCCTTCTCCGCTTCCTGCACTTCTTCATGGAACATGCGGGCAGAGACCCGGAGCGCACCATGGCCCAGGATAATGACCTGCTCCATGCCATCGGAGGTAGCCACACGGACGCGGCGGCCCTTGCCGATCTCATGGGTGACACGCTCGATGAACATATCGGCGGTCTCGGCTTCCCGGGTGTAGACCACATGGATATTGTGGTACTGCTCTATGCTGCCGGGGCTGCCCGGCACACGGTAGGCATCAAACACAAGGATGAGCACGCACTTTTTGAAGCCCTGATAGTTGCAGAGGATGTCCATCAGCCTGTGGCGGGCCGCTTCCAGGCTCTCTTTGGAGAGTGCGTTCAGCTCGTCCCATGCAAAGATGATGTTGTAGCCGTCCACCAGCAGGTATTCGGGCTGAATCTCCCACTGCTCGGCGTTGAAATCGGGGCGTTCCCGCTTCTGGGTGGGGCGGAACGCCGCCAGCGGGTCCCGCTTGATGGGCCCATAGGTCTGTTCAAAGATCTTCAGCAGCTCAGCATCCTCTTCCAAAGTAGCACGATAGGCGGCCATCCGGCGGGGACGGGCCTGCACCGCTTCCTCGGTCTTTGCAGTCTTGCCCCAGCCGCTGTCCACATGCATGTGGCTGCGCACCTGCTCCCAGGGCACCACAAATCCGGCCCCGTGGGCGCAGAACACCGAATCCGCCGGGTTATCGAGATCGTGTTCCGGCTCATAGCCCGCAGCCTCGATGACCTCCGCTGCATTGTGGCAGGGGCGGTAACCGTCCAGCGTCAGGGTCAGGTGTCCCCTGCCCCGGGTGTAGCCCACCACCTCCATGGGGTAGCTGCGCATGGTGGAGGCCGGTGCCGTGCCGGTGAGCAGGGTGGTATCCCCGTCGGCTCCGGTCTCGGGCGGGTCAAAGCTGCCGCCCATGTTCTGGATATCGTTCATGGCGCGGCCCACGTTGTCAGAGGGCAGCTCCAGCCGGAAGGCATACCACGGCTCCAGCAGCTGGGTCTTGTGGATCTGGTCTGCCATCATCAGGCCCTGCCGGACGGCGCGGTAGGTCGCCTGCCGGAAGTCGCCGCCCTCGGTGTGTTTGAGGTGAGCGCGGCCCGCAATGAGGGTGATCTTCACATCGGTCAGGGGTGCCCCGATGAGCACACCCAGATGCTGCTTTTCCTCAAGATGCGTCAGCACCAGCCGCTGCCAGTTCTTGTCCAGCACCTCTTCCCGGCAGTCGGCGGCAAACTGCATCCCGCTGCCCCGGGGCAGCGGCTCCAGCTTGAGGTGGACTTCCGCATAGTGGCGCAGAGGCTCGTAGTGGCCCACGCCCTCCATGGCTTCGGTGATGGTCTCCTTATACAGGATGCCGCCGGGGCCGAAGCTGACCTCCAGCCCGTACCGCTCGGCCAGCAGGCTTTTCAGCACCTCCAGCTGGATCTCGCCCATCAGCTGGACATGGATCTCGCCCAGGGTCTCGTTCCAGACCACATGGAGCTGGGGCTCCTCCTCTTCCAGCCGATGGAGCTTTCCCAGCGCGGCGTGCACATCCGCGCCCTCGGGCAGCAGCACCTGATAGCTCAGCACCGGCTCCAGCACCGGCAGGTCGCTGTCCCGTTCCGCCCCCAGACCCTCGCCCGGGCGAGCTCTGGTCAGGCCGGTAACGGCGCACACCTGGCCGGGGCCGATGCACTCCGCCAGCGTAAACTTTGCGCCGGAGTAGAGCCGCAGCTGGTTGGCCTTTTCGGCCCATGGCTCCCCGTCGACCTCTCCGGTGAGCTGGGCTTTCACCTTGAGCGCGCCGCCGGTCACCCGCAGCCAGGTCAGGCGGTTTCCCTGCTCATCCTGGCTCACCTTGAACACCTTGGCCCCGAAGGCTTCCAGCGCGGGGGCCGGGCGGGTATAGCGGTCAAGGCCCTCCACCAGCGCATCCACACCCTGCAGCTTCAGGGCTGAGCCAAACCAGCAAGGAAACACATGCCGCCGGGCAATGGCGGGGATGAGGTCGGTATCGGTCAGGCTTCCCCGGTCCAGCATCGTCTCCATCAGCCGCTCATCGCAGAGAGCCAGCGCCTCGTCCCGGTCGGCCTGCTCTGCCCCAAAATCCACAAAGCCATCCCCCAGCCGACGGTTCAGCTGGGTCAGAAGCGCTTCCCTGCCCGGGCTGGGCAGGTCCATCTTGTTCACGAACACAAAGGTGGGGATGCGGTACCGCCGCAGCAGCCGCCAGAGCGTCTCGGTATGGCTCTGCACGCCGTCGGTGCCGCTGATGACCAGCACCGCATAATCCAGCACCTGCAGTGTCCGCTCGGTCTCCGTGGAAAAATCCACATGGCCCGGGGTGTCCAGCAGGGTAAAATCGGTATTGCCCGCCGTGAAGAGGGCCTGCTTGGAGAAAATGGTAATGCCGCGCGCCTTTTCCAGCGCGTCAGTGTCCAGAAAGGCATCCTTATGGTCCACCCGGCCCAGCTTGCGGATGGTGCCGGTACCGTAGAGCAGGGCCTCGGAAAGGGTGGTCTTGCCGCTGTCCACATGGGCCAGAATGCCGATGACCAGCTGCTTGTGCTCTTGTTCCATGCCGCGGCCCCCTTACAGCACGCTGGCGATCAGCGCAGCAGCGACCAGCGGCAGGCCCAGCACCAGATTGGAGAGCAGGCTGCAATAGGTGCGCTCCTCGGGTTCCAGCTCCTCAAAGGAGACGATCTTCTCATCCGCATAGTCGATGATGGAGCGGGTGGAATGGATCTTTTTCTGCCGCTTGCCCATCCCCTTGAATTCCTCCAGCAGATGGTGGATGGTCACGCCATCCAGCCGCAGGTAGTCCACCCAGGCCCAGATGAGCAGCACCACGCCGCACAGAAAGCCCGGGGCCTCCCAGATGGTAAACGTGCCATCGCTGACATAGCGCTGCCACAGCAGCATCAGCACGGCCACAATGGAGGTGCGGGTCACGGTCTTATATAAAATGGGGTGGAACATGTAGCGTTTGTACATCGAGGTCAGTTTCTTCATGGTGCGCTCCTTATTGATACAGATACATTTTATTGTATCATGTTTTTGTGAAAAAAGATAGCTGTTTTGTGCGCACGGCGTGAACATTTTCTCTCTTTTGCCTGTTCTTCACAGATATACAGTTCTTTCCATTTTATAGTAATTTTTTCCATGTTCTTTTCCCACGAAAGTGTTTGTCACCGTTTTGTTTCCAATTCAGTGCTGCGGCGGATTGACTTCTTTCCAGTAAAGTGCTAAAATATACAGCGGTGCGACTTTTGTCTTTCCTGTGCACTTTTTGGAAAGGCAGACAGCCTCACTGCATTTAGGAAAAGGAAAAACGCGCGGCTCTGTCCGCGCAAGATCTGGGAGGATCATCCAATGAGCTTCAATTTTGATCGCCGCACCTTCCTGAAGGGTGCAGGTGCTGTGGGTGCCGCCAGCCTGCTGGCAGCCTGCGGCGAAAAGTCCAACAACACCGGCAATGGCGCTGCCGCCAGCGGTGCTGCTGCCCCCAACTCCACCGGCGCTACCCCCCTGAAGGAGTTCATCTCCTTTGAGAGCGGCAACCGTGAGCTGGAAAGCTGGAACATGCTGTACAGCCAGAGGGCTGAGGATGCCAACGTGGTCACCAACCTGTGGGACGGCCTGCTGAGCTTTGACTGCTACGGCAAGGTGGTTCCCGCCATCGCTTCCAGCTGGGAGCACAATGAGGATGCCACCGTCTGGACCTTCCACCTGCGGGACGACGTGGACTGGGTGGATTGCAACGGTGAGGTGAAGGCTCACCTGACCAGCAAGGACTTCCTGGTTGGCTTTGAATGGGTGATGAACGCCATCAAGAACGAGGCCAACAACACCTCCATGCCCAACGACACCATTGTGGGTGCTTACGAGTACTACCAGCTGACCAAGGAAGCCGGTGACGCTGCCGCTGACATGACCTATGAGGACATGCTCGCTGCCGGTGTGGGCATCGAAGCTCCGGATGATTACACTCTGGTGTTCACCTGCCCCAACGCCTGCCCCTACTTTGATACCGTTGCTGCCTACACCAGCTTCTACCCCGTGGCTCCCGCTCTGATCGAGGAGCTGGGTATCGATGGCTTCCGTGGCTGCGACAACACCACCATGTGGTACAACGGCCCCTATATGGTGGAGGAGTACATCCAGGGCAACACCAAGAGCTACATCCCCAACCCCAACTACTACGATGCTGCCAACGTCAGCCGCTTTGAGCGCTTCACTGTCACCATGATCAGCGACGGTTCCATCAGCCTGCAGCTGTATCAGAACCGCGAGCTGGACGAGGTGGACCTGGGCGAGAGCAGCATCACCACCATTCAGTCCGATCCTTCCAACGAGTACAATCAGCAGCTGTGCGAGAAGCGTGCCAAGAAGTTCAGCTACTGCTTCATCTTCAACTACGACAAGAAGAACACCGATGGCACCCCCGATGAGAACTGGAACAAGGCCATTGCCAACAAGGCGTTCCGTCAGTGCTTCTCCAAGGGCATGGTGCTGAACAAGTTCTTCGCCCGTTATAACCCCATCAATCCCCTGAAGTGTGAGAACGACTTCTTCACCATGAAGGGCCTGTGCTACACCTCTGATGGCACCGACTATACCAACCTGGTGGCCAAGGAGATGGGTCTGGACGGCGAGGCTTACGATGGCAAGACAATGAAACGTCTGCGCGCCAACAACGGCGACATCACCGAGCTGAAGAAGCAGGCCATGGAAGAGCTGAGCGCCATTGGTGTCACCTTCCCTGTCCACTGCTCCTACTACATTCTGGCCGGCTCCACCTCCGCTCTGGACCACGCCACCGTCCTGAAGCAGTGCTTCACCGACAGCTTCGGCGATGACTTCATCGTGCTGGATGTCAACACCTTCGTGTCCTCCACCATGAAGGAAGTCGTGGCTCCCAAGCTGCAGAGCTTCACCCACATGGGCTGGGGCGCTGACTTCGGTGATCCCGTCAACTTCCTGACCCAGATCATCATTCACGATGACAATGCTTACTACAGCTGCAACATGACCAACATCGCAGGCATTGTGAACAATGGTCCCGCCAGCTACCAGACCGAGCTGGTGGCTGCCTATGAGAAGTTCACCGATCTGGTGAACGAGGGCCGTGCCATCGTTGACGACACCGATGCACGCTACGCTGCATTTGCCAAGGCCGAGGCTTACTTCCTGGACGAGAACCTGATCTTCCCCACCGTCTACGATATCACCTGGTGCCTGACCCACGTCAACGAGTACAGCAAGATCAACGCAATGTATGGTCCCTGCAACTACAAGGCTGTGAACTGGGAGACCAGCGAGGAGGCCTACACCACCGAACAGTACGATGAGTTTGCTGCCGCATACGACGCAGCCACTCAGGCCTGATCGAGTGAACCAATAACCAATCGCAAAAAAAGAACCGGACGTTTTTGAAGCGTCCGGTTCTGTTTTTTTCTCCCTGACAGCACAAAACCCCGCCGCGCGGGAAAACTCCCAGCGCGGCGGGGTCATTGTGTTAAAATACAGGAAAGCGGTTCAGCTTACAGCTGGCTTTCATACTCCTTGCGGTAGCCTTCCAGCTCACGCTGGTTGCCATACACGAAGTGGCCGTTTGCGATTTCTTCCCAGACCGGCTTGTCCACGCTGTAATCGTGGATCGAGGGGTCATAGACCAGCAGCTTCTTGTGCTTTTCAAGGCTGGGGTCAGGGATGGGAACCGCACTCAGCAGGGCTTTGGTGTAGGGATGCAGCGGATGGAGGAACAGCTCCTCCGCCTCAGCCAGCTCCACGATGCGGCCCTTGCTGATAACGGCGATACGATCCGAGATGAACCGGACCACCGACAGGTCATGTGCAATGAACAGGTAGGTCAGGCCGCGGCTCTTCTTCATCTCGTTCAGCAGGTTCAGTACCTGTGCACGGATGGAGACATCCAGTGCAGAGATGGGCTCATCGGCCACGATGAACTCCGGCTCCATGACCAGAGCACGGGCAATGCCGATGCGCTGGCGCTGGCCGCCCGAGAACTCGTGGGGGAAGCGGGAAGCAAACTCCGGCAGCAGGCCGACCTCATGCAGGGCGTTCATCACCTTTTCATGCAGGTCTTCCTGATCCTTGTAGAGATGATGGTTCAGCAGGCCCTCGGCAATGATATACTCCACCTTGGCGCGCTCGTTCAGCGAAGCCATGGGGTCCTGGAAGATCATCTGGATCTTACGGATGACCTCCTTGTCCAGTTCCTTGGAGATCTTGCCGTTGATCTTCTGGCCCTTGAAGAAGATGTCGCCGCCGGAGGTCGGGTTGATGCGGCAGATGGCACGGCCAATGGTGGTCTTGCCGGAGCCGG
>ERZ772872.3739-NODE-3739-length-11140-cov-4.190257_pt1 | contig 11140 bp, 3 predicted proteins | sample MGYA00512132_ERZ772872 | MGnify/ENA primary metagenome ERZ772872 (study PRJEB29015, sample SAMEA2737724) | human gut metagenome | biome: human gut; feature: human-associated habitat; material: faeces | place: China | collected 2012 ... | reverse complement strand
GCGCCGCGTTGCGGTCGAGCCCGGTCTCGTTTTCCATCTGCACGATGCAGTGCTCGAGCAGCTCGCGCTCGTTCTCGTCGAGATCGAGCACCTGCGCCAGATCATCGCCGCCCTCAATGAGCTTGGCCGCGCAAAAGCGCGCCGGCACGCCGATGCGGTCGGCATGGTCGGCGATGATGTGCACGACCGCATGGATACAGCGGTGCACGGCGGAATCGTCCGAGCAGAAGTCCGTCACCTTCGGCAGCGTGCGGCTGCGCGCGACGCTCAGCGCCTGATCCACGAGCTCGGACACGCCCTCCCCATTCGCCGCCGAGACCGGCACGACGGGGATGCCCAGCGCATCGCTCATCTTCTGCACGTCGATCGCGCCGCCGTTGGCGCGCACCTCGTCCATCATGTTCAGCGCCAGCACCATCGGCACGCGCAGCTCAAGCAGCTGCAGCGTGAGATAGAGGTTGCGCTCGATGTTCGTGGCGTCAACGATGTTGATGATGCCGTCCGGCTTTTCATTGATGATGAAATCGCGCGAGACGATCTCCTCCTGCGTGTACGGACGCAGCGAGTAAATGCCCGGCAGGTCAACGACGGAGCAGCCCTTCTCATCGCGCATCTCGCCCATTTTCTGGTCAACGGTCACGCCCGGGAAATTGCCCACGTGCTGGTTCGAGCCCGTGAGGGCGTTGAACAGCGTCGTCTTGCCGCAGTTCTGGTTGCCGACAAGCGCAAAGATCATGCCGACACCCCCTCGACCTCGATCTTTTCCGCCTCTTCGATGCGCAGCGTCAGCTCGTACCCGCGCACACGGATCTCGATCGGGTCGCCCATCGGCGCCACCTTTTGCAGCGTGACGCGTGTGCGGGGCGTGAGCCCCATGTCCAGCAGGCGGCAGCGCAGCGGGCCGTCCCCGCCGACCGCCGTGATGACGCCCGAAGAACCGATTTTCAGTTTATCCAATGTCATTGCTTTTGCCTTTCCGTATAGATTGCATTCCCTTTACGATAAAATAGGTGTAGCACGCGGCAGCGGGGTTTGTCAAGTATATGACAGGAATTTCCGCACTTTTTACGGAATTTTCGCGAAAAAATGTGTGTGCGCCAACCAAAAATCCCGGAGCGGCATTGCCGCTCCGGGATGTCCCGTTTGGGGGCTTTGGGGGTTGTGCGCCCGCGCCGTGATTACGGTGCTTCGCCTTCTGCGGGCGTTTGCACCGTTTCTGGCTTCACCGTTTCAGCCGGCTGCGCGCTGGGCGCAGGGGAAGCGCTGGTTTCCTCGGGCGAAGCGCTGGGCTCCTCGGGTGAGGCACTGGGCTCGACCGGAGCGCTCGGCGCACTCGGTACATCCGGTGCATCCGGCTCGTCCGGCTCGTCCGGCGTCAGCGGGAGCACCTGCATCATGTACTCCGCCATCATCATCGCAAACTGCTCGCGCGTCGTCACGCCCTGCGGATCGAGCAGCGCCTCGCGGCCGACTGCGACACCGGAGATCAGGCTCTCGGCAACTGCCCAGGTCATGGGCTCCTTCGCGAAATCGGAAACCTTACCCATGTCCGCGAACGTCGACAGATCACCATACACATTCATGTCACAGCCCTTGAACGCTGCGTACTCATACAGGATCGTCGCGACCTGCTCGCGCGTTGCATCGCCGTCCGGGTCGAACTTGCCGTCGCCGATGCCGGCCACGATCTTGTTCTCCGCCGCCCAGATCACCGCGTTGGTGTACCATCTGTTGTCCGCAACGTCACGGAACGGATTCTCCCCGGTGACGGCGGGCTCGCCCTCGAGCGTATAGAGGATCTCAACGATCATCGCGCGGGACAGCTTGGTCTTGGGCTCAAAGGTCGTCGCGCTCGTGCCGAAGAAGAGCTTGTGCGCAACGACATATTCGATCGCGCCGTGTGACCAGTAGTCGGTCGACGGCATGTCGCTGAAGATGTGGCCCGGGCAATGCTGATCGCCGGAGCACGGGATGCGCAGCGGATCCTGCCGCTCACAGACCGTGCAGTAGCCGCCGACATAGTGATGCCTTGCCGGGATGCGCTTTGAGCCTTCCAGCGTCGTACCGCACACAGCGCAGACGATGCCGCCCGCCGTGCCGTCCTCCGTGCAGGTTGCCGGAACGATCTCCGTCGCCTTCGGCGTATGCGGCTTCATCGGAACCTCTGCCTGCGCAACGAGCGTCTCGCCGCAGACGGAGCAGTGCTTGCCTTCCGTCAGGCCGGTCTGCGTGCAGGTCGCATCCTTCGCCGGGTCGATCACTTCCTTGTGACCGAGCGCCGGGATGCTCTCGTACATGATGTTGCCGTTTTCACAGGTGTAGGTACGCACGCCGCTCTCGGTGCAGGTCGGCTCCTTGGTCACAACACCATCGTCCCACGTATCGTTGAACTCTGCGCTCATCTTTGCGATGCGCGCGCTCAGCCACGTGTTGAGATCCTTGACGGTGTCGCCGTAGGTCGTTCCGTCGGGCCAGAAGTGATTGTCCGAGCTCGGCTTGCCGACGCGGACCAGCGGCCACTGGCGGTAGTTCATCGCGGCGCTGGCCGAGATGTGATCGTAATACCCCTGAACCTTGCCGTTGTCGCCGACAAGCGCCTGCGCCTGTGCAAGGAAGGTGTTGTGATAGTAGTTGTTCACCGCAGCGCGGAAGCCGGGGATCTTGGTAAGTGCCTGGACAAGATAGCGGCCGTTGATGAAGGTGTTGTCCGACGTGATCACGCCGGACCAGCCGCCGCCGCCGGTCAGCTCCATGTCCCAGACGGGGCCGGCGTACATGAGGCCGTCCACGTCCTTATAGAAGAAGAACGAGGAGTAGAACGCGTCGGAGTTGCCGGAGAGGTACTGGATCAGGTAAGCCTGAACCAGCGAGTTCAGATCGCAGTACTCATAGTAGTACTTGCCGGTCTGCGCGTTGTAGCCGGTATAGTTGCCGTCGGCATCCTGCGCGTAGACGGCGTCTTCAAACTCCTGATAGTACTCGCTGATGTAGGCCATAGCGTCCTTGCCGCACCACTCGGGGCTCTTGACATTCATCGCGGAGCCCTTGCCGGTGATGAAGCCGCTGGCCTCGTCATACTTCGGGTTGTAGCTGTCGTCGAGCTTCGTGCCGTTGAGCTCCAGCAGGTAGCCGCCGGTGATGTTCTCCGGCTCGGTCAGGCCGGTGGTGTACTGGTAAGTCTGGCCGTACTTGTTCTCGGCCAGTGCCGTGGAAGCGTTCTCACCGTAGCTGGGGTTGCACGCCTCGTAGGCTTTTTCCATGTCAGTGATGTTGACGCCCGTCTTGTTGACGGAGTTTTTCTCACTGACGATGTATGTGCCGCGATACACGCCGTCGTAGTACAGATCCACCCAGTCGGTGCTGGCCGTGTACGGCATGCCGAGCGACTTGGCAAGATCCTTGAACATCTTGTCGCGCATGAGCGTTGCGTCGTGGGAGCCGGCGAGCAGCGTCCAGGTCTTGACCTTCTCGCCGCAGGCGATCAGGTCGGACTTGCCGTCGAGTTTGATCTGGTAGGACTTCTTCTCGGCGTTGGTGAAGGTGGTGTTGCCGCGCGCCTTGAGCTGCGTGAGCGCACCGTCATACACGGCCTTGCCGTCCTTGTCTACGACGAGCAGCTTGCCGGTCGCGATGTTGGACTTGCTGGCATCGACAAAGTCTCTGCCCTGTGTGGCCGGATCGTCACTTGTGATGTAGAGCGCGTTGATATTGGCCGACTGTGCGATGTGCACGACCGCAGCCTTCTGGCCGTTGACGAGAACCGCAAGATCATACAGGCCGTCCTGCGCATCCGCCAGCTTGGTGACGTTCACGGCAGCATCGTCGAGCGTCTGCGTGCCCTTGGCACCCTGCAGCTCGATCTTGAGTGCGTCGCTGCTGTGCGTCGTGACCGTCAGGGCGAGCTTGCTCAGCTTCGCACTGGCCGGCAGGAACAGATACTGATCCGCACCGGACTGCATGCCGGAGATCGTCTGTCCGTCGACCGTCGCACAGATGTCCTTGAACTGTTCGGACGGCGCGAACTGGTCGGCGTTGAGTGTCGTTGCGCTGACGACATTGGAATAATGCTGAGAATTGAACCAGGTGTCGCCGACCTTCGTGCAGCCGTATACGCGGAAGCTGTACGCCGTCGACGGGTTCAGGCCCGTGGCCACGCAGCTGGTCTGCGAGGTCACCTCCAAGGCCTTCCAGGTATTTCCGCCGTCGCTGCTGATCTCCACGCGGTAGTTCTCAGCACCGGGAGCCGGATTCCAGCCGACGGTCAGACGCTTCTGACCGACATCCGTCACCGCAACACCGGAGACGACCGGCGGAACGATCTCATACTGTGCGGACACGATGCCATAGTAATCGCCCATGCCGCGGATCGTCACGACGCCATAGCCGACCTTGGTGTTGTTGGAATAGGAAACATAGCCGTCAACACCCGCGTCGCTGGTCTTGACTGTCAGCTTCTGTCCCTCGTAGGTGGCCTCCACATAGCACGGTGTGCTGCCGCCCTTATAAGTGGCCGGCCACGTCTTGACCGTTGCCTTGGAGATGTCCCTGCCCACGAAGCCGCACTTCGTGCAGACATGGTTGTCATCCCACTTATGGCCCTCCGGCCAGAGAGATGCACTGTGATGAACGGCACCGCAGGTCTTGCAGGTGGTCTCCAGCCAACCGTACTTCGTGCAGGTACGGGTGTCGACCGTCTCGGTCACGTGGGCGATGCCGTCATCACCGAAGTGATGCATCTCCTCACCGATCTGCTGCCAGCCGGTGACATAGTCGCCAGCCAGGAAGTACATCTGCTTTTCGGTGCCCTCAACGGTCATCCAGCCGGTGTACTGCGCGTCCTTGACGTCGATCAGCTTGCCGCAGACCGCACAGGCAGACTTGCCATTCTGGTAGGTCGTCAGCTGGTGGCCCTTCGAGCAGCGGGAGCGCAGCGTCGTGGAATCGACCACGCGGCCGTCCTTACTGTCGTAGGCGGTGATCGTCATTTCCTCGCCGTTGGCCGTGACGTACAGGATCAGGCCCGCGTAGTCCTGCTCTTTGTACGCGAACGAGAAATCAGAGCTCATCGCATAGTTGACGTTTTTGGACTTCTCGCCCAGATCGCCGCAAATGAAATAGGTCACGCCGTTTTCGGTAACGGCCGCGCCGTCCTTGGCCATGATGCGCGCATAAGAGTGGTCATGGCCGGAGAAGACCACGTCGATGCCGGCAGCCTCTGCCGCGGCCGGGATCTGCTCATGGAACCGCTCGCTGCCGCCCTTGGCGTTCGTGTAATACGGCGGCTGGTGGATGGACAGGACCTTCCACATGCAGGTGCTCTGCGCCGCGTCCTGCTTGAGCCATTCGCAGGCTGCGCTCAGGTCGGCGCCGTTGTTGATGACGGCGACGTAGACATCGCCGTACTCCATGGAGTAGTAGTCCTTGCTCGGGAGTTGAAGGATATTGCTGGCAGTGCTGCCGCTGAAGTCGCCATAGTACTCATGGTTGCCGAGCGTGTGGATGAAGTCCACGTTCGGGAACGTGTGGTTAAACGCCTCCTGCATCTCGGTCCACATGGCGTAGTTGGTGCCGTTGTCGACATAGTCGCCCGTCTGGAGGCCGAAGTCGACCTGCTTGTCCTTGACGAGATCACCGAGCGCGTCGAGGATCGCGATGCTCTCGGCATCCGCCTCACGGTCACCGGACATCTGCGTGTCGCCCATGACGACAAAGGCCGTGGTGTCCTGCTGCGCCGCGTTCGTGCGGAAGGTGTGCAGCTCAGACCATGTGCTGCCGTCGCCGACCTGGAACTCATAGTCCGTGCCGGCCGTCAGGCCCGTAAGCTGAATGGTGTTGATATAAGCCGCATCCTTGGAGGTGGAGAAACCGGTGAGCGTAGAGGTGCCATCGGCCGTCTGCCAGGCATCCGTGCCCTTGACGCGGTACTGAACGACCGCCTTGCCGCCCGTGCTGAGGCCGGACAGCCAGCTGATGTTCTGGTTCGTGCTGCTGCCCTGAACTGCATTGAGATGGACGGCGGTATACTCCGTGCCGGCAGCGTCCGCCAGAACGGTGACCTTCGTCGCCTCGGCCACGCCCTTCGTGCCGACAGCCGTGAGCACGCAGACCGTGCCGGCGTCCTTGGTCTTCATGGCATCGGTCTCGAGCAGGCCGTTGGCATCGGTCTTGCCGATCTCCGCGCCGTCGAGCGACACGGTCACACCGGCGGCGGGACTGCCGTCCTTTTCATAGACCGCGATCACGCTGGACATGCCGACCGCCTGCGGGCCGGGCTGGATGCTGTAGTACGCCGACAGCGGCAGACGCACCGCCGCCTGGGCCGCCGTATAGGCCTCGCCGTTCGCCGCGGTGAGCGCGATGTTGGACACCGTGTACGTGAACTGGTTGACCGTCGTGTCCAGACCGGCGTCAATCTTGAAGGTCAGTGTGGCCAGCTCGCCCTCGACCGGGGCCGCCGACTCAAGGTGCAGCGTCAGCATGGCCTTCTTAAAGCCGGTCTTGGTGTACGTCAGTTTTCCGGTCACGCCGTTGGCATAGGTCACCGTCGGCTGACCGATGTCATCGTTGAGGTTGAGCATCGTGATGTCCGCGGAGCGGACCTTGCCGTCCGCCGCGACCGTCAGCGTATAGTCGCTGCCGAGCGGGACGAAGTCCGAGCCGCTGACGCTGACCGTTGCCGTGCCCTGCATATCGCCGGCAACGACAAAGGCCGTGGTCTTTTCGACCGTGTTGCCGAACGCATCGGACACGGAGACCGTCATGGTGTGCTTGCCGTTCTGGAGCGTCAGACGCACGGTCGCATTCGTGTCGGAATTGTCCGACTGGAGTTCCTCGCCGTCGATCTTGATGACCGTTGCCTTGGCATTGATGCCGGAGCGGTTCTGACCGTCCACATCGTCATACGAGGCGACCGCTTCGATCGAGTTGGAGTTAATGACGGTGGAGCCGTCGTCCGCGAGCGTCTGGCCGTTGACCGTCATGTCGTTGATGACCGGGTTATCCAGGTCATCGAGGTTCGTGCCATAGACGGCGCGATAGTTATCGAAGTAGATGGTGCCGTTGCGCCGCCCAGCGCCCGCATGTCCCATCATATCGTCGACCTTTGCTGGCTGATAGGACAGCCAGAACACACCTGCGCCGGGGATGATGCTCAGCGGGTGCTCATCATTCTGATATTGCCAAATGTCTTGAATATTTGCCGAGCAGTACATCCACCCGGTCCAGTCAATGATCGTGGAGCGCTCGCCATTTGCGCCCTTATGCGAGAGAAGGTAATTTTTAGTTCCATAGTCGCTGCCCTTCCAGAACATAATGTCGGCATAGAGCGAATAACACGGCGTGTTTTCCGGTGCATAGATCCAGACGCCGATCTCCGTGGGCGTGCCCTCGATCTTGATTTGGTCGCCGCAGTAGCGAACATAGAAGTTGGAGTTTTTCGACCCGTCATAAGACTCGTAGTCATAGTTCAGCTCCATGGCATAGTCGCCAAAGCGCACCTGACCGCCCTCGGCCGCCGTCGTCATCTTCAGGTCGCCGCAGCGATACTGCGTGATAGAGGCGTTCGGCCACAGGTAATAGCTATAGCCGTTGGCGCGGAAGATGTCCGAAGCCGGAACAGGACTATCCCAGTTGCCTGTGAAGCGGTAGGGCGCAGAGAGCTCCGCCGTCGTCGGGTTGTCGGAATACGTGCCGCCGGTCGTGACCGTGATCGGCGACACATTGCCGATGTAGCCGTGGTCGGGATTCATGCCGTTATCCACGTAAGTGGATTTGCCCCAGTGGTAGTGCGCGCAGGTCTGGCGCTGGCCGTTGATGGGCTCAAAGTCCATGAGCGTCACCGGCAGCTTGCCGATCTCCACACCGACCTCCGCCGACTTGGAGCGATCGTTTGCGTAAGTAACCGTGACGGTCGCGTTCATCGTGCCGCTACCGGTACCGGCCACGAACGTGTTGCCGTCCATGTGGCCGACGTCCTTATCCGGCACACCGGCCGTCTTGGACTTGATCGTCCATTTGAAGTCACCGGGCTTATAGGCGATGTCCACACCGTCACATTTGGCAACAAGGCCGAGATCAGATGTCGCGCCAAAGTCGAGCGACACGGATGCGCTACTGAAATACAGGTCCGTGATGTCCGCGATCTTCACGCTCGTCGTGCCCTTGACAGTGCCGTCCACAAGCAGACGCGCCGTCACATCACCCTTATAGTTCTTCGCGGGCGTGAACAGACCGTTGGCATCGATCATGCCGCTCTTGGCGTCCGCGACCGTCCAGGTCACATTCTCCGGGAGCGCGGCCTCGCCGCCGTTTTGATCCACGCCGATGGCCGAGAACTGGATCTGGCTGTTGGGCGTGTAGACCGTGTTGTTCGGGGAAAGGGAGGCATGGTCGAACACGCCGTCACTCTCCGCCGTGGAGACCAGCAGCAGGGCGCTGGCGACCGTGCGCTCCACACCGTCGGACGGGCGGTTGCGGACCTGAAGCTCCGCGGTGCCCTCGCGCTTGGTGGCGCAGGTGGCGGAACCGCCGCCGTCGAGAAAGATCGCATCCACCACGCCCTGCGCATACAGGAACGAAATCTCCTCATCGATCGTCATGCCGACCGAGTACGGGCTCTGGCGGCCGTCGGCCAAAAAGGTCACGACCGTGCCGTCCGCCTTGATGCCGATGCAGTTGCGCGGCATGAGGTCCGGATTCCCGTTGTAGCAGGGCTGTCCATCCTTGATCAGATAAAACGGGCCGGAAATCGCTTCCAGAACGTCGGAGCAGTCCACCCCGGCGTCACGGATGGCATAGGTGCCGTCCTTCAAAACCGCAAAATACGGCTCGTTGGCAACACCGTTATTCTTCTGAATGAGGTTGCCCTCCATGATGAGGTAACCGAGCGGCTGCAGCGTCTGCATGTTGTAGTAGTCGCCGTTCATGGCCATGATGACGTTGCCGCCGGTAGCCTTGGTGTAGTTGGCAGCCTGCATCGTGGTCTTTTCCATGCTCCAGGCCAGATTGGCCGCCTTGTCCTTGCGGGACGCGGGCGTGCTGCCTTCTGTATAGTAACCGTTGTACGAGGCCTTGAATGTTGCCTTCGCACCCGGTGCGATCGTCGTCATAAAGCCGGCGATCTGTGCATTGCCTTCCTTCGTATTCAGGAAGATGTCAGATTCCGTCACGCCGTCGATCAGCGTGTAATCCGTCTGACTCACAAGGATCTTACCGCTGGCAGGTTCGACGGGGTCTACGGTGTTCGCAGCCAGCGCCTGCGGGGCAATGAGCGTCAGCGTCATCAGGACGGCCAACACAAAAGCCCACGCTCTGTTCGCGAATCGGGTCGCTTTCACGACTCACATCAGCTCCTTTTCTGTAGTTTCCTCTCTAAATTTGTCAGCTCGATGTGTGAAAAAAGAAGAGATGAGGTTTTCCCATCTCTTCTTTGTGCTTTGGGGTCTATGATTTGTCTATTAGCAACCGAAGTCCTGATAGAAAAACATGTAATTTTCAGTGAGCTCCTTACTCCGCAAACGCGTTGTACAGGAACTCAACAGCCTCGGCACGGTTGCAGACCTTGTCCGGGCTGAACGTGGTAGCGCTGGTGCCGACAGTCAGGCCGTTGGCCCATGCCCACTGCACTTCGTTGTAGTACCAGGCGCTGACCGGAACGTCAACAAACGGCATATTGTCCGTTGCGCCGTCCGACAGCAGACGCACGAGGAAGCAGACCATCTCGGCACGGGTGCAGACCTTGTCCGGGCTGAACGTGGTGCTGGTCGTGCCGGCAACGATGCCCGCCTCATAGGCCCACAGGAGAGAATCCTCGTACCAGTAACCGGCGCTGCCGGACTCCGGAACGTCGGTGAACGGGACGGACTTGATGGTCGCAGCCGGCTTGCCGACGGCGTTCCACAGGAATTCGACCATCTGCGCGCGGGTGCAGGAGCCGTCGGGCACAAACGTCGTCGGGGTCATACCGACAGTCACACCGTTCTTGACGGCCCACATCACGGCGTCATAGTACCAGGCGTCCTCTGCCACATCGTCGAACTTCATTTCAGGCTCAGACGGCTGGCTCGGCTGAGAGGGCTGGGACGGCTGGGACGGCTGGCTCGGGGTGGACGGCTCGGTCGTGCCGGACGGTGCCGACGGCATCGACGGGGCAGACGGGGCCACGCCCGCAAGAGCAGTCGTGGCGAGCAGGCAGACTGCCACCAAAAGCGTCAATACGACTGTCAGGATTTTTTTCTTGGACATGCTTTTTTCCTCCGTTTAAAAATAATTGCAAATTCCTGTCATTGGATGCTGGAATTCCATGCTTCCAGACGAGTTAGAATTCAACACTGTCATCGTATCACAAGGCCTTCCATATTTCAAGCCCATTTCGGACAAAACATCCGGTTTTTGTACCGGTTTGTGCATGCGGGTGTCCCTCCGCCGCGCCCGGCGCTCTCAAGCCCCCCGCATAGCCCGGAACACGCGCACCGCCGCCCCTGCCGATTTGGTTTGACACACGGATGCGCATACACTTATAATAAACCACGGCATCGTCCAAGCACGCCGCAGCGATGCCGTTTTGATGCCGGAACGATGTAATTTTGACCCGAAGGAGGCGGTAGCATGATCCAGATCCTGATCGTGGACGACGAAAAGCCGATCTGCGACCTGATCCAGATGAGCCTGACCCGCGCGGGCTACCGGTGCACGTGCGTGTACGACGGTCTGGCCGCGGCGGACATTCTCGAGCGCAATGTCTTTGACCTCATCCTGCTCGACGTGATGCTGCCGAACGCCGACGGCTTTGAGCTCATGGAATACATCCGCCCGCTGGGCATCCCGGTCATTTTTCTGACCGCGCGCGGCTCGGTCGACGACCGGGTGCGCGGCCTGCGCATGGGCGCGGAGGATTACATCGTCAAGCCCTTCGAGGTGCTCGAGCTGCTTGCGCGCGTGGACGTCGTGCTGCGGCGCTACAACAAGACCGATGCCGTCATCGAGATCGGCGGGCTGCGCATCGACACGCGCGCCATGCAGGTCTGGCGCGGCGCGGAGGAGATCGCGCTCACGCACAAGGAATATGACCTGCTGCTGTTTTTCGCCCGCAACCCCGGCACCGCGCTCTACCGCGAGACGATCTACGAGCACGTCTGGGGCG